>OIZA01000001.1_pt1 | contig 362260 bp, 307 predicted proteins | sample 1588381 | NCBI WGS metagenome assembly OIZA01 (sample SAMN03283277) | human gut metagenome | biome: human-associated habitat; material: feces | host: Homo sapiens | place: Peru | collected 2012 | reverse complement strand
CTTTACGGCTATACTTTCGTCAGAGCGGATGGACTTGACCAAACGGTAACCTCAAGAGGTCTGAACGTGACTTATTACTATGCAAAACAAGCCGAAGAACATACTCATGATTGGGGGAATTGGGAGAGTAACGGCAACGGAACGCATACTTGCACTTGCATGACAGACAACTCTCACTCCAAAACAGCCAATTGTGTTGGTGGTGAGGCAACTTGCACAAACAAGGCGGTTTGCGAAATCTGCCTTGCGGAATACGGCGAAATTAACACAAGCAACCATGATTACGGCGAGCCTGTTGTTACTCATTCGACCTGCACAACTGCCGGTTCAAAGATTTATGTCTGTGAGCGCAACAGCAGTCACAGTTATTCCGAAGCACTTGCGATTGATGCCGACGCCCATACTTGGGGCGAGTGGACGATTGAAACGCCTGCAAGCTGCGTTGACACCGGTCAAAAGGTACGGACTTGCATCAATAACGAAGAACATAAAGAGACTATCGAAATTCCGAAAAAGGGACACACCGACGCAAACAATGACGGACTTTGTGACGCTTGCAAAAAAAAGTTGAACATAAAATGTTCCGATATCTGCCATAGTGAGTCTACTCTTGAGAAGTTTGTTTATAAAGTAGTCTTGCTCTTTTTCTGGAAGCTGTTTAAAATTAACAAAACCTGCTCTTGCGGGATTGCACACTATTGATATTCGTATCCTCGGGTATGAGTGTTTTATTACAATACGGAATACCCCCGACATTCTGGACGCCGTGTTCGGCGTTATCGGCGTTGCAGTCGCATACATTTTTCTGATACTGCTCAGGAAAAACGGACTGATTGTCAAATAGGGCACCTGACATCTTTAAAATTGCAAACCCACCTACGCTTATTTTCGGAGGTATATTATGAATAATAAAACAAAACAAGGCGGGCTTGGCATCGTATCCGTTCTGACGATTATCTTTATTGTGCTGAGGCTGTTGGGAGTTATCAAGTGGAGTTGGATATGGGTGCTTTCACCCATATGGATTTCCGCAGTGATTGTGGTCGCTGTGTTTTCTGTCATCCTGATTGGCGGAAGGATTAAAAAGGGAAAATGGTGATCTCGGCTAATGCATTTCAGCGGAGAAAAAGCATAGGTGATCATTTGAAAGCTTTATTTCGACAGAAGATTTTTTCTGCATTAAGCGCCTTTGGTTGCACTTTGGTATCTTTAATTGTTTTTTTCAAGACAAACAGAAAGCAACATCAGTGATTTTTTGATATGCTGTCAAAAAATATAGCTATGTAAAAGAAACGGCTGCACGGCTATTTCCGCATGATATTGAAAAGTATATGGAATATAAATCGCCTTGTATTGAAGAATTATATACCTTGTGCGGCTTAGAAAAGTAATTTTTTTATTGTGCTGCAAGAAAATATCTTTCTCATCCGTCTCGCTGGCTCGGCAAGGTTTTTATTTGGCAAACAAATTTTACACCTAATGACAAAATATCATTTAGCAGTTGCTTTTTTACGTGTGTATTGACGTTTTTAAACATTTAAAAGAGCTGTCACTTGCTGTGGCAGCTCTTTCAGTATTTGATCTGTTATTCTGTTAAAGCGCGGCGATGATATTTCTGAGGTTTTCTGCGCCGATGGCGATGCCGTCGAGGCATTTTTCCATGCCCTCAAATTCAACGCTGACATAGCCGTCATAGCCGCTGCCTTTGATGATCGAAAGGCACTGCGCTACGGGCACGTCGCCGTGGCCGATTATCGAGCCTCTCAGGTAATTGCCGCCTCTCGATTTGAAGAAGCCCTTGCCCGGGTTTACGCCGTTGCCGCTCTTGATATGGAAATCCTTGGCGTGGACGTGTTTTGCATACTGCACTACTTTGCCGACCGCCTTGAAATTATCCTCGTCAACGCAGCTGAAGTTGCCGATATCGAGCAGCAGGCCGAAGTTCGGCGAGCCGACGCCCGTGATTATGCGTTCGACCCTGTCGCTGTCCTGGCAGAAGAGGCCGTGATTCTCTATCATGGTCTCAATGCCCTTTGATGCTGCGTATTCGGTTATCCTCCTGCATCCATCGATGAGGGTGGGGAGTATCTGCTCAAAGCCTGCGTAGCTCTTTTTATCTGCAGGCATTGACCATGCGGCGTCGTGTCTCATGCACTTAACGCCGAGTATTGCCGCCACGTCAACCTTGCGGCAAACACGCTCGACCTCTGCGTCAAGCCCTTTGTCGCTGAGCAGATTTGCGCTGATGGTGTAGCTGATAACAGGCAGCGAGAGGCGCTCGCTCTCAGCCCTTAGCATCTCGGCGTAGCTGCTCTCGCTCACATCGGCAGGGGTGATAAGGTCGGTGAATTCTATGCCGTCGAAGCCCATTTCGGCGGCTTTTTTCATAATGCTGAGCTGAGTTTCTTCGCCCGAATCAATGAGCTGCTGGAAGCTGTAGCTGCTGACTCCAATTTTCATTTCAATTACCTCTTAACCAAGTTTTTCAAGGAATTCCACGGCGCTTCTGATATCCTTGGCGGGGTCGTCGCCGACCTCGCGCTCGATGGTCAGGAAGCCCTTGTAGCCGATATCCTCAAGCGCGTTGAGATATTTCTCCCAAGGCACCTGACCCTCGCCGAGGGGCACCTCGAGGAATGACGGGCCGGTGACGAGCGAATCCTTGACGAGGCCGTAGATGATCTCGGGATCCTTATAATAGAGCTGCTTGCCGTCCTTTGCGTGGGTGTGAACTATGTATTTTTGCAGATTATAGACTGCGCCCGCGGGGTCGTCGCCCGTGACCATTACGAGGTTTGCGGGGTCAAGATTGACTCCTACGCCTGTCGAGCCGAGCGAATCAAGGAAGCCCTTGAGGATTGCCGAGGTCTCGGGGCCGGTTTCGATGGCAAAATGAGCGCCTATCTCGTCTGCATAGCGGGAGAGCTCAAAGCAGGCCTCCTGCATGACCTTGTAGCGGTCGATGCTGCTGTCGGTCGGCACAACGCCGATATGAGTGGTGACAACATTTGTGCCGAGCTCTTTAGCAAGGTCAAGAATTCTCTTTGAGCGCTCGACTTTGCCGGGATTCTCCTCCTTGTTGCCGAAGCCGCCGCCGAGATCGCCGCAGAGAGCGGAGATAACAAGGCCGTTGTCGGCGACAAGCGCTTTGAAATCCGCAATGCGCTGAGCATTCATATTCTCGGGAGCCATTTCACCCCTGGTAGCGTAGACCTGTATGCCCTGAGCGCCTACCTCGGCAGCCTTTTTGACTGCGGTCGGGATATCGGTACGGAAGCTGTCGATTATAACGCCTATAGGAAATCTGCCCATTTGAATCTCTCCTTAAACAATTATTAAAGAATCGTTAAAAATTCACTTTGTTTAACTTAATAATAGCAAAGAATGAACCTTTTGGCAAGTTTTTTTTACAATTAACTTTACTTTTTATTTTAAATGATATATCATAATACATATAACGAGTTTGCGGAGGTATCACAATGTCAAAGCTCAAAGTTGCCGTTATCGGCTGCGGTAATATAGCCAATTCCGCTCATATCCCTGCTTATATGAAGAATCCGGACGCGGAGATAAAGTATTTCTGCGATATTATTCCCGAGCGTGCCGAGGCTGCCGTCGAGAAATACGGCTGCGGTAAGGCGGTCACCGATTATCACGACTTCCTCAACGATCCCGAGCTGAACGCCGTGTCGGTCTGCACCCACAACAATCTTCACTCGGTGATAGCCATTGACTTTCTCAAAGCCGGCAAGCATGTTTTGAGCGAGAAGCCCGCCGCGAGAGTGCTCTCAGAGGCGCTTGAAATGCAGAAAGTTGCCCACGAGACCGGCAAAATTCTCAATATCGGCGTTTGCAACCGCTTCAACAATTATGTTATGAAGATCCGTGAACTTATCGACAGCGGCGAGCTTGGCGAGGTATATCATGTCTATGCTTCATTCAGAGCACACAGGTCGATCCCCGGTCTCGGCGGTGATTTCACCACCAAGGCGCATTCGGGCGGCGGCGCTCTCATTGACTGGGGCGTTCACTTCCTTGACCTTGTCATGTATTGCTGCGGCGATCCCAAGCCCCTGACCGTCTCGGGCGAGGCGTTCTGCAAGCTCGGCAAGGATATGAAGAATTACGTCTACACCAGCATGTGGGCGGAGGAGACGAGCGACGTTGAGCACGGCACCTATGACGTCGATGATTCCGTTGTCGGTATAGTCAGGACGAGCGGCCCCGTTATCAGCTTCAACGGCGCATGGGCGCAGAATGTCGGCGTGGGCGAAATGTATGTCGATTTCATGGGCGATAAGGCGGGCATTAGGCTCCAGTATTGCTCGGATTTCAAGCTCTGGTCGGTCAAGGACGGTATGCTCACCGAGACCAAGGTGGCGACCAAGACCAACGATATGTATGAGAACGAGATAGCAGGTTTCATTAAGAGCATCAAGACGGGCGAGCATAATCAGCAGTATATCGACTATGCGGTCGAGACCTCCAAAATAATGCAGGCGGTCTATGACTCAACCGACGCTCACAGGGAAATCATAATAGAGAAGTAATAATAAAGGAGAATTCCCGATGGATATAAGAGTTTTTAAAAATGAAGAAGAAATAGGCAAGGCGGTAGGCGAGCTTTATTGCGATTTTATCAATTCAAAGCCCGACTGCGTGCTCGGCTTCGCAACGGGCGCGACCCCTGTGCCTACCTATAAGTATCTTGTTGAGCAGTATAAGGCGGGCAAGGTGTCCTTTGCAAAGGTCAGCACCTTCAACCTTGACGAATACTGTGACCTGCCGAAGAACCACAAAAACAGCTACTATACCTTTATGCACGAGAATCTTTTCTCGCTTGTTGATGTCAAGGAGGAGAATATCGACTTCCTCGACGGCAACGCAGACCCCGAGACCGAAAGCAAGCGCTACACCGCTGCGATCGCTGCCAAGGGCGGCATTGATATTCAGCTCCTCGGCATCGGCAGGAACGGTCACATCGCGTTCAACGAGCCGTCGGATAAATTCACGGGCGAGAGCTTTAAGGTCGCTTTGACCCAGAGCACTATCGATGCCAACTCCATCTATTTTGACGATATCCCGATGCCGCACTACGCCATGACTATGGGCATCGGCTCAATAATGCGTTCAAAGAAGATAATCCTCATCGCTACAGGCGATAAGAAGGCCGAGGCGGTCAGAGACATGGTCAAAGGTCCCGTCACTCCGCATTGCCCGGCTTCCATTCTCCAGCAGCATCCCGACGCCGTTATTTTCCTTGACGAAGCGGCCGCCGCATTACTCAAATAAGCATAATATCCTTGACTTATTGCGGTGCGTGTGCTACAATAGCAGAAAATGCAAACGGAGGTAATCATGAGCGGTTATTTCACTGATAAACAGTATTCCGCCGCCATCATGCCCGCAGCTATGGAAACCCCAAGATAGCCTCGGGTCTGTTACCCATGCGTTTTTTATCGGATCAAAGAGGCTGTTGCATTCGTTGTGACAGCCTTATTTTTACGCGATTTATGTGTTAATAATATTTGGAGGCAAATATGGATAAAAAGACTTTTTACATCACTACGCCGATATATTATCCCTCGGATAAGCTGCATATCGGCCACACCTACTCGACCGTTGCGGCGGATGCCGAGGCTCGTTACAGACGCCTCAAGGGCTACGACACCTTTTTCCTGACCGGCACGGATGAGCACGGTCAGAAGATCGAGGATAAAGCCAAGGCGGCGGGCGTTACCCCCAAGGAATATGTCGATAATATCGTTGCGGGCATCAAGGATCTCTGGAAGCTGATGAACATATCCTATGACAAATTCATCAGGACCACCGATGAGTATCACGAGAAAGCCGTGCAGAAGATATTCAAAAAAATGTACGACAAGGGCGATATCTATAAGGGATATTACGAGGGGCTTTATTGCAAACCCTGCGAGTCATTTTGGACGGAAACTCAGGCGGTTGACGGCAAGTGTCCCGACTGCGGCAGACCCGTCGGCAAAGCAACGGAGGAGGCTTATTTCTTCAAGCTCTCCGCTTACGGCGACAAGCTGATAAAGTATTATGAGGAGCATCCCGGCTTCATTGAGCCTCAGAGCAGGCAGAATGAGATGATAAATAACTTCATTAAGCCCGGCCTCCAGGATCTCTGCGTTTCCCGTTCGTCATTCAAGTGGGGCATCCCTGTGCCCGTTGACGAGAATCACGTCATCTATGTCTGGCTCGACGCCCTCACCAATTATATCACCGCTCTCGGCTACGGCTCGGAGGATGACTCTCTTTATAAGAAGTTTTGGCCGGCGAACGTCCACCTTATCGGTAAGGATATCATCAGATTCCACACCATTTATTGGCCCGCCTTCCTTATGTCGATAGACGAGCCGCTGCCGCAGAAGGTCTACGGTCACGGCTGGGTGCTGCTTGAGGGCGGCAAGATGAGCAAATCCAAGGGCAACGTCGTTGACCCTGTCGTGCTCGCCGAGAGATACGGCGTTGACGCGCTCAGATACTACCTGCTGCGTGAGATAGCCTTCGGCTCTGACGGCACATTCTCCAACGAGAATCTTATCAACCGCATTAATTCCGACCTTGCAAACGACCTCGGCAACCTTGTTTCGAGGACGGTCGCAATGGTCATCAAGTATTTCGGCGGCACCATTCCCGCGGAGAGAGAGAGCGGCGAATTTGACGACGACCTCAAGGTGCTTGCCGCTAAGACCGCCGAGGCTGCCGACGATTCGCTTGACAAGCTGAATTTCTCCATCGGTCTCACCGAGATATGGAAGTTCGTATCGAGGACGAATAAGTATATCGACGAGACTGCTCCCTGGGCGCTCGCCAAGGACGAGAGTAAGAGGGCAAGGCTCGCCGAGGTCATGTATAATCTTTGCGAGAGCATCAGAATAATCTCCGTTCTCATCGCTCCCTTTATGCCCGATACCTGTGCCGAGATAAGACGCCAGCTCGGTCTTGAGGGCGGCTTTGAGTGGGAGGAATGCAAGGAATTCGGCAAGAATGCGACCTACACCGTCTGCAAGGGCGACATTATATTCCCGAGGATCGACCTCGAGAAGGAGCTTGCGGAGCTTGAGGCGACCCATGCCGAGCCTGTCAATCCTCTCAAGGCGGAGATCGAGGGCGTAGCCAAGATTGGCATCGACGATTTTGCCAAGGTCGACCTGCGTGTGGCAAAGGTAGTCGAATGCGTGCCCGTCAAGAAGGCAAAGAAGCTGCTTCAGCTCACCCTTGACGACGGCACAGGCTCACCGAGGACGGTTGCGTCGGGCATCGCCAAATGGTATAAGCCCGAGGACATCATCGGCAAGAGCGTTATCCTTGTCTCAAATCTCAAGCCTGCCGTGCTTTGCGGCGTTGAGAGCTGCGGCATGATCCTTGCAGCCGACGCAGGCGAGGACGAGGTCAAGGTCATCTTTGTCGACGGTATTCCCGCCGGAAGCAAGGTCAGATAAAATGAATAACATCTTTGACAGCCACGCCCATTACGACAGCGAAGCCTTTGACGAGGACAGAGACAGCCTTGTCGCTTCGCTGCCCGATAAGGGGATATGCGGCGTTATAAACTGCGCGAGCGATATCGCCACATCACACACGAGCCTTGAGCTGGCGCAAAAATACCCGTTCATCTACGCCGCCTGCGGAGTTCACCCGCATGAGGCGCAGGAGGCGGCGGGGGATTGGCTCGACGAGTTAAAGCTGCTCTGCCGCAATGATAAATGCGTTGCGATAGGCGAGATAGGGCTCGATTATCACTATGATTTCTCGCCCCGAGAGATGCAAAAGGAGTTCTTTGGGCGGCAGCTTGCTCTCGCTAAGGAGCTTGACCTGCCCGTGGTCGTTCACGACCGTGAGGCGCATGAGGAAACATTGGAGCTGCTGCGGCGCTATGCCCCCAAGGGTGTGGTGCATTGCTTCAGCGGCTCGGTCGAGATGGCAAAGGAGGTCGTGAAGCTCGGTATGTATATCGGGCTTGGCGGCGCGGTGACATTCAAAAATGCCCGCAAGCCGCTCGAGGTCGCGGCCTATGTGCCCGATGATCGTCTGCTTATCGAGACGGATTCACCCTATATGACTCCCGTGCCGTTCAGAGGCAAGCGCTGTGATTCTTCATACATTCCTTATACCGCCGAGGTGCTGGCGGGTGTGAGGGGCGTTTCGGCGCAGGATATCCTCGACCTTACCCGCAGGAATGCCGACACACTTTTCCGATTGGAGCTTTGATATGTTCATTCACGATAAAACCTATGATATAGACGAGCTGGCGAAATATAATACCCATATCCACACGCATTTCTCCCGCTGCGCCAAACCCGAGATGATCGTTGCCGATATCGTTAAGGCAGCCGATGCGGCGGGTCTTGAGATAATCGCGCTGACAGATCACGACTATCCGAATAAGAAAAATGCCGTTGCAGCTCAGCGGCTCGAAATACTCGGCGAGCTTGAGAAGGTCGAGCACAATGTGAAGGTGCTCGTCGGCTCCGAGCTTTCCGCTTATGGGGTAGGGAAATTCACCAACGACATTGCCTGCGATGAGGCGCTCGATTATCGGCTCTATACGACAAACCACTTCCATCAGGATTATTGGAAGCACCCCGAGGTCAAGACCCCGAGAGCCTACGCCGAATTCATGCTTGCGATAATGAATTCCGTGCTCGATATGCGTAAGGCGGATTGCTTTGCTCATCCGTTCATGGCGGGGTATATCAATGCCTTTGACGACCCGCATGAGGTCACAAGGGCATTTACCGATAACGATATCGGCGATATCCTTACAAAGGCGAATTCCCTCGGCACCGCGTGGGAGCTTAACGTCGGCGCCGTTGCTGGCGACCCCGAGTTCCACCACCGCTATTTCCAAATCGGCAAGGAAGTGGGCGTCACCTTCAACATCGGCACGGATGCGCACTTGCTGCGCAATATCGACACGCATCAATTCACCGATATGCTGAAAAAAATACTTTATTAAAATATTGACCGCAAAGCAGTTTTAACTTGCTTTGCGGTCGCTTAATAAAAAAGGGACTGTGCATTGAGCACAGTCCCTTTGGCTTTATATCTTATTTTTTGGATGCCGATGAGTAGGCGAGATTTTTCTTGAACTTCTTGCAGAAATCCTTGCTGACATATGAAGTCCAGGTCTCGTTCTCAACTACCTTGTAGCTGCCGTCGTCGGCAAGCAGATTTTCATTATACTCGTCAAATGCGGTCTTGCCCATGTCGGTGCGGATGGTGTTTTTCCAGTCAAGATCGTCGGTGTTGTCGCTGACGAAGTACATGATGTGATAGCCGTAGGTGGTCTCGATTATGCCGCTGTCGCCGGCCTTTCTGCCGTCTGCGAAGCTCCAGTCAAGGAACTCGGAAACGTAGCTGTCGGTTATTCTGATATTCTCATAGAGGCCGCCGTTCTCAACAGAGCCGGTATCCTCGGAGTTAGCGGTGACGAGGGTCTTGAAGCTGTCCTCGGTCTTATCGCCGCCGAGCCATGAGTCATAAAGCTTCTTGGCCTTGTCGTATGCCGCCTTCTTCTCTTCGTCGGTGACGTTATCCTCGTCGGCTGCGTTGAACTTAATGAGGCAGTGGCGGACGTTTACGCTGTTGCCGGTGTAGGAGGGCTTAACGCACATGATGATGTAAGCGCCCTTCTCGCCCTCGATGAGGGTGATGTCGCCGGCCTTTCTTGCGCCGTCAAAGAGCCAGTCTGCACCCTTCTCGGTCAGAGAGGAAGAAGCGGCGGAATAGAGAATGTGGTTGGTGAGGGTGGTAGCGTCGGTGTCGCTGGGGGTGTCGGAGCCTTCGTTCTTGTATGCCTTAACGGCTGCGATGAAGGAGTCGGCGTCCTTGCACTTTGCATAGACTTCCTTTGCCTTGGCGAGAAGCTCGTCGTTGGCGGCGGTCTGCCTTGCCTTCAGCTCATCCTCGGATTCGCCTTCGGCAGCGGAGAGGGTGGTGTAGGTGAATGCAAAGAAGCGAACGTCAGCGTAGTTATATTTCTTGGTGTTCTCCTTATACTCCGCTTCGATGTCGGAATCCTTGACGTCGGCGTTGAAGGAGCTCTTCTGATCGTTGTAGAAGTTCTGAGCTATGGTCTCCATCTCAAGCTGCTTTCTGAAGGTCTTCTCATTGAAGCCCTCGCCGAAGCTCGCCTTGAGGTAAGCGCTGAGGGAGAAGTTATTCTCGGCAGCCTGCTTCCTGTAGTTCTCGACAGTCTCTTCGATCTCTTTCTGCTCATCCTCGCTGAGCTTGAAATCAGCCTTGAGAGCTTCTTTGTAGTAGGCGTCGATGAACTGAGCACGCTCAACTGCAGAGTCGGTGAAATACTGAGCCCAGGTGATCTTGTTGCCGTCGGCGTCGGTGGTGGTGTTGGTGGGGTCGTCGGGCGACTTTGAGGAGTCGAAGCCGATATTGTAGCCGCTCTGAGCATAGTAGCTCGACATATAGGACATCTGCTGATACTGAGCGTTATAATAATAAGCGAACTCTGCGGTAGAGATCTTGTCGCTGCCGACCGTCATGGCGGTGGTGGCTTTTTCGATGAGACCGAAGCTGTCAACGAATTTCCAGCCGATGCCGAGAACTATCGCAACCACGACTACCACGGCGATAACCTTTTTGGCTATCTTTGCGGCGTTGTTGCGCTTCTCAATGCTCTTCGCATTCTTTTTGTTGGCCTTGGCTATGCGTTCTTTTCTCTCCTCACGATAGATCTCGGCCTTGCTCTTGGAGCTTTCGTTTTTTGCCATTATCGTTTCATCCTTTTCTGTATGTTTTCTTTGCCTGCCGATACAGAATCGGCACAATGACTATATATTATACTATTTCGTCGGATTTTACAAGAGTTTTCATAAAAATTTATCTCTGATTTGCAAATAATTCACATTTTTGTGAGCTTCCCGGAGAGAAATTCGCTCTTGAACCACACCTCGGGGGCGATAAAAGTCCTGCCGTTCAGGTATTCGAGAATGCCTGCGTCGGTGGTAAATGCGAATTTCAGCTTGTAGGAATAGAGAAACTGCTTTTTGTATCCGAGCGGTTTATTAAGGGCGTTGCTGCCGTATTTGCCGTCACCGAGCAGGGGATGGCCGACGCTGGCGAAATGCGCCCTTATCTGATGAGTCCTGCCCGTGAGCAGCTCGACCTCAACGAGGCTCAGGCCGCCGTTCTCGGCGAGGACGGAGTACTTTGTGCGTATCTGCTTTGCGCCCTCGGTGCGGCGCTCGCTGACGTTGACCTTGTTTTTCTTCTCATCCTTGGTGAGCCAGCCCTCGAGCACGCCGCTCTTTTGCTTCATGGAGCCGTGGATAACGCAGAGATAATATTTCTCCAGCTCCCTGTCCTTGAGCTTCTGATTGAGTATACGCAGGCTCTCGGCGTTCTTGGCGGCGATGACTATGCCGCCGGTGTTGCGGTCGATGCGGTTGACGAGCGACGGGGTGAAGGACTGCTCGTCCCTTGGGTCGTATTCGCCTTTCTCATAGAGATAGCGCTTGACCCTTGTGATGAGCGTGTCGTTATACTCCGTGTCGTCCGGGTGAGAGAGCAGGCCGACCTTTTTGTTGAGCAGCAGGATATTCTCATCCTCATAGATGATATCGAGCTTCTTTGAAGCCGAGAGGAAGTCGAAATGCTCCTTTGCAGGCGCAAAGAATTCATCGTTTATATACATGTCGACCGTGTCGCCCTCGACGAGCTTATATGATATCTCGCTGCGCTTGGAGTTGACCTTTATCCGCTTGGTGCGGATATACTTATACATCAGCCCCTGCGGCAGCAGCGGGACCGCCTTGGTGATGAATTTATCGAGCCGCTGCCCGGCGTCGTTTTTGGCTATTGTAAAACTTTTCATAATTACAATGAATTTATCATCGAGAGCAGGTCGACGAAGAAGATGCGGCCGTTGAGAGCCTTGGTCATGCCGCCCTGGAGCGTCGAATGGTTGCCTCTCATAACGGGCATCACGTTCCATATGCCGGTCGTGACGGAGTCGGCGTTATAGTCAACGCTCGGCGCGCCTATGGGCACGAGGGCGGAATAGGTGTTGACAAGCCCATCGTTTGCCTGCCACTTCTCGTCAATGACATATCCGGAGGGGGTAACGCCCTCATAAGTGCAAAGGCGTGCGCCCGATACCTTATACATTCCGCCGCCGAGCTCGGGGTCAAGGCTGCGGGTACCGTCGTCTGCGAGTATCGTTGCGTCGCAGGCGTAGGAGAAGTAATAAATGCCCTTTATCGGGGGCAGCTTCTCGTTAAGCGCCATGGCGTTATCTATCTGCATCTCGTAAATCGCGGTGTCGGATTCCTGCCTGAAGCCCGCCGTGCCGATGCCCATGAAGATATCGGCTATCATCTTCTCGGCAGCGGTCGCATTCGGGTCGTTTTTGAGATCCTCCTGGATGTTATAGCTCGAGGTGCCGTTGTGAGGCGCCGCAAGAGTGACTATCGAGTATATCCAGTCTGCCTTGCCGCCCTTGAAAAGCTCGGAGACCTTGCCGCCCGCGCTGCGCTCGGCCTCGCTGCCGTTAGCCATAAGCTCGGCAAGCATTCTGACCGTTGCGCCGCCGAAGGAGTGACCGAAGAGATTTATCTTATTCTCGGCGCTCCATTCCTTGATTAGCGGGCGCAGAGTGTAGCTCTTGCCGTATCTCGAGTGGCCGCAGGCCTTGCTGTGAGCCTCGCCGTAGTCGGTTCGTGTGCCTGTGAGCTGGGCGTAAAGGTCACATGCCCTGTCCCATGCGCTCGCCGTGGGCGAAACGCTTGCGGCGTGGCAGTCAAAGCCCCTGGCGCTGAGATATTTCATCAGATCGCCGCTTGAGTTGCCCCAATAGGGTAGAGCCTTATTTGTTGCGTCATATTCGCCCCAGCCCGCGAAGCCGTGAACGAAAACGTTGGTGTATTCGGTGTTGAATTTGCTGCTGTCCACATTCGCCTCGGGCAGGTTGAGCGAGGGGAGGATGAACATTAAAAGTGCGGTGAAAAATGAAATCAGCTTTGCCATAAAGACCTCCGCTTTGTAATGAATTTCTTGACAAATATTATAAAATATCCCGCCGCAATTGTCAACGCTGTGGCTATGCACTTTTACATTTTGCATAAAAATCGGGCGCTGCTTTTGGCACCTTTGCGGGAAGAGATCCGGCCGATCAAAGGTATAGACAACAGTTAATAAAATATTTAAGCTATAAAAATACCCGCATATCGACCGAAACCGAGGTGCGGGCATTACATTATACCGTTATCTTTCGCCGTTCATCGAGGAGCCGTCGCAGGGGACGCATTCGGTGTAATCGACGCTGACGGTCAGCCCGTCGGCGCTCATCTCAATGCCGTAAAGGGCGTTGTCGGCGTAGAGAAGCTGATCGTCCCTATAGAAGAGCCTTGCCGAGGTGTAGCCGGGCATACCGGAGACCGCCATGTTCTCGGAGTTGGGGCAGAGCACCCATTCCGCCTTTGAACTGCCGTAGATAACGGTGTCGGCGTTGTAGAGGTGGTGCGGAGCCTGTAAGATATCGGTCTTGAAGATATCCTTGCCGTGCATGTTGACTATCTTGCGCTCGCCGAGAATATTCAAGTCGCCGAGGATGAGCAGGCGCTTGCCCGCCACCGTCAGGCGGCATACGGTCGAGCCGTCGTTGGCGTTGGTTACGGGAGTTTTGCCCGTGAAAGCGGAAACGGCGTCCTCATGAGTGTAAATAACGTCAAAGTCAACATTCGCAATGCTGAAGCTCATGCCGGTGTGTGGCGCGAGATACTTGACATTCGGGTAATACTTCACAAGGCGTTCACGGAACATATCCGCTCTCTTGTCGTGCTCGATGAGCGAGAACGAGGGGTAATTGAACATTGCTCTCTCAAGGTCTATCTCCTTGTGATAATAGCCGAGGAGCTTATAGAAGAAGGTGATATGGTCGCTGTGACCGTGAGTGCCGTACCAGAGGGCGATCTTTATCGTCTCGCCCGGCTCGGTGCCGGTTATCTTGTGCATGAATTTGATGCATTCGTCGATGTTCTTGTCGGAGGACTGCCTGATTGAGCCGCCGTCGATGACGATAAGGCTGTTGTCGGCAAGACGGATGATATACATCATGCCGTTGGTCGAGTAAAGCTCTCTGTCGGAGACAAGACCCGAGTAGACATGGTCGAACTGATAGACCGTTGCGGCCGAGCCAGCAGAATAGGTGTAGCCGAAGTCCTCAAAGGAATTGGTGCCGTTATCCTCGATGATCCTGACCTCGCCGAGATTTTCGCTCAGATAGGTGTAATAGAGCTTGCCGTCCTTACGGAATGCGTTGCAATTAACGCCGCCGAATACGTTTGAATAGGTCTTGACAAAGCCGTTCTCCTCGAGCTTTGAGCAGTATGCTTCGTATTCGCCGAGGTCGGTCGCGGTTACGAGCTGCATTTTGCTGTCGGTCTCGGTGGGGCCGTCATAGTCCCATTTGAGACCTGAGCCTGCGTTATAAACGGTCTTGCAGACTATGCCGCCGTCATAGGCGGGCACGCCCTCGAGCTGCCATGCGCTCTCATTGCCGCCGTTTGCGCCGAAGAGCAGCAGGATCGACTGGATGAGCGCAAGGATAATTGAGAATATTTTTTGCATTTTCGATTTCCTTTCCTTTGCAGTTTTTTTGCAACCATATAATACTATAAATCCGTCCGAAAATCAATAGTATTTGTGCATCTCGTACTAAATTCGTTAACAAATCGGTTGACTTTTTTTGCGTTTGGATATATAATTTACCCATGTCGCTGCGGTCGGGCTTGTGCCGCAGTAGAAAAATACGGAGGTTTAACTCTATGAAGAAACTCTTGGCGGTCGTTATGTCCTTCGTGATTGCTGCTGCGGTCATGTGCCCCGTGCTTACCGCATCGGCGGCGGGCGATACCGACTACACCATCGTGAACCCCTACGAGACCGTCGATTGGGATAGCTGGCAGTATTATAAAGCAAATCTGCACACCCATTCGGTCGCTTCCGACGGCGACGAGACCATCACCGACATGGTCGGTCTCTATTATGACGCAGGCTATGATATCCTTGCGCTGACCGACCACGGCGTTGTCAGCCACGGCTGGAATCTGCCCCGCAAGACCAACGGCGTTTTTAATTACTTCAGAAAAGCCGATCCCATGAGCGACGAGGATTATCAGCGCATCACCACCGGCTCCGACAGAGGCGGCAGGGGAATGACCGATATCACCGGCGGCATCGAGATCAACATGGCTGTTTTCTCAAAGACTCACGTCAACGGCTACTTCACCGAGTACGGCCAGGGCGAATGGGGCATTGAGAACGACTATAGGACCGCTCCCGCCAAGGTTGAGGAGATGGGCGGTTATTCCGTGCTCAACCATGTGGGCGATTGGGTCAACTCCAACAGATACCCCGAGCGCTCCCACTGGGATGTTTTCATCACCTACTTTGCAAATATCTTTAAGGATTATCACACCTGTCTCGGTATGGAGATAAAGAATAATACCGATAATGTTACCCGTGCGGACAGAGCTCTTTGGGATGAGCTGCTCCAGGTGGTTATACCCACCGGCAGAAATATATGGGCATTTGCCGATGACGACAGCGAATACAGAAACGAAGTCGGCAGGAGCTTTGAGTATTTCGTACTTCCCGAGAATAACGAGGAGGCAGTTAAGATCGGTATGATCAACGGCACCTTCTTCGCCTGCAGCCGCTATGAGAAGCACATCCAGGCTGGCGTTGACGATTTCGAGGGCAACGGCAACGTGCCCCTTGTCAAGAACATAATCGTCGACCAGCAGGCGAACACCATTGAGCTTGTGCTTGACGAGTCAAGGGATTGCAGCCTCATTGAGTGGGTCGCCGACGGCAAGGTCATCTCCAACGATCTCAAGATCGACCTCAACGATTTCGAGAGCAAGCTCGGCTGCTATGTCCGCTTCAAGCTCCAGGGCGAGGGCGGCGTGACCTATTCACAGCCGTTCGAGCTGAAATATGAGAACAGAGTTGACAAGGATATCCCGACAAGATACTGGTTTTTTGATACCTTTGCGGGCGAGCTCTTCCTCAGCATATATCGCACAAGGGCCGTCACAATTATGCTCTTCCTCATTGAGAAGATAGGCTGCAAGATCTTCGGCAGCAGATTCTAAGCGAAAAAGCAAATCACCCGACTGAATACGGTCGGGTGATTTTTTGCATTATTAAAGAAAACTGCGGCTGCAATTGATGAGCCTGCCGAGCTTCGCCGATATATCCGACGGTGCGCCTTTAATATCTCCGTTGAGCCAGCCCATCAGAACGGTTTTTGTACCGCTGGAGATATAGAGCAGATAGAGGTCGATCTCATTCCTGTCATAGTCGGGGTATTTCTCATGAAGCGAGTCAAAGAGCTTATCGTAGTAGATATTGATAAGCCGCACCACAAAGTTGTTGAGCAGGTTGGACTGGGTGAGCATTCTGTAATACTCCATGTCCTTGCTCATGTATTCGCAGGCGAGCTGCAGGAGCTTGTCTATCTCGGCGGCATTCGGCTCAATGTCGTACCCGTCAAAGAGCGCCATGACCTTCTCAAGCTCCTCCTTTTCAATCTGCTCGACGACACCCGCCACATCGGGAAAGTGAGCGTAAAATGTGCCTCGGCTTATATCTGCCTCGCGGATGATGTCCGAGACGGTTATCTTGCTAAGATCCTTTTCATGAAGCAGCTTTGCGAGCGCTTTCTTAATGAGATTTTTTGAGCGTATGGAGCTTCTGTATTCCGCCTTCGCCAAAAAAGCACCTCCAAAATTTATTTATACTTCCAATATTTTATTTGAAATCAGTCAAAAAGTCAACTAAAAATCAAAAATGTTCACAATTGTTTCAAAAATGATAAGCCGCTGCCCGAAAGAGCAGCGGCTGTAAATATTTATTGCGATTATTTAACGGGGATGAGCTTCTCTTTGCCGCCCATGTAAGGCCTGAGGGCGACGGGCACATCGACGCTGCCGTCGGCGTTCAGGTTATTCTCGAGGAAGGCGATAAGCATTCTCGGGGGCGCGACGACGGTGTTGTTGAGCGTGTGGGCGAAGTATTTACCGTTCTTGCCGTTGACCCTGATCTTCAGCCTGCGAGCCTGAGCGTCGCCGAGGTTGGAGCAGGAGCCGACCTCAAAGTATTTCTTCTGCCTTGGTGACCATGCTTCAACGTCAAAGGACTTGACCTTGAGGTCTGCGAGGTCGCCGGAGCAGCATTCGAGAGTCCTTACGGGGATATCGAGCGAGCGGAAGAGATCGACGGTATTCTGCCAGAGCTTGTCAAACCACATCATGCTGTCCTCCGGCTTGCAGACAACTATCATCTCCTGCTTCTCGAACTGATGAATTCTGTAAACGCCTCTCTCCTCGATACCGTGGGCGCCCTTTTCCTTGCGGAAGCAGGGCGAGTAGCTGGTGAGGGTGTGGGGGAGGGTATCCTCCTCGATGATGGTGTCGATATATTTGCCTATCATTGAGTGCTCGCTCGTGCCGATGAGATAGAGATCCTCACCTTCTATCTTATACATCATTGCGTCCATCTCCGCAAAGCTCATAACGCCTGTGACGACGTTGCTGCGGATCATGAAGGGCGGCACGCAGTAGGTGAAGCCTCTGTCTATCATGAAATCCCTTGCGTAGGAGATAACGGCGGAGTGAAGCCTTGCGATATCGCCGCAAAGGTAATAGAAGCCGTTGCCCGCGACGTTTCTTGCGGCGTCAAGGTCGATGCCGTTGAAGCGCTCCATGATGTCGGTGTGGTAGGGAATATCAAAGTCGGGCACTACAGGCTCGCCGTACTTCGTGACCTCGACGTTTTCGCTGTCGTCCTTGCCGATGGGCACGGAGGGGTCGATGATATTCGGTATGACCATCATTATCTTGGTTATCTTCTCGGAGTATTCGGCTTCGAGACGCTCGCACTCGGCAAGTCTCTCGGAGAATTCCGTTACCTTGGATTTGGCTGCCATGGCCTCGTCCTTCTTGCCCTGAGCCATCAGAGCGCCTATCTCCTTGGAGACCTTGTTTCTGTTTGCTCTGAGGGAGTCCGCCTCCTGCTTGACCGCTCTTGAAGCGGCGTCAAGCTCGATGACCTCGTCAACGAGGGGCAGCTTCTTGTCCTGGAACTTCTTTTTAATGTTTTCCTTGACAACGTCGGGGTTCTCTCTTAAAAATCTTATGTCTAACATTTCATATCACTCCTGATCTTTTATGTCTCGGCGATTATTTAAGCAGCGCTTCGACCGCGCCTGCGATATATTTGTCGTCCGCCAGCTCGACCGCGCCCTTGTCGACGAGCGATGCGTTACGGGGGTCAATGGGCAGCCTTGCGAGCACGGGCACGCCGAGCTCCTCGGCCACTTCATCAATATGGCTTTCGCCGAATATGCTGAATTCCTTGCCGCAGTCGGGGCAAACGGCGTAGCTCATATTCTCGACTATGCCGAGCACGGGTATATTCATCAGCTTCGCCATATTGTAAGCCTTTTTGACTATCATCGTGACAAGCTCCTGCGGGGTGGTGACGATGATTATGCCGTCAACGGGCAGGTTTTGGAATACCGTCAGGGGCACGTCACCCGTCCCCGGAGGCATATCGACAAACATATAGTCGACGTCGCCCCATGCCACGTCCTTCCAAAATTGCTGGATAACGCCCGATATGACGGGGCCTCTCCAAACCACCGGCGAATCCTCGCTCTCAAGCAGCAGGTTGACCGACATTATTTTGATGCCCGTCTTGCTCTCTTCGGGGAGCAGACCGGTTTCGTCCGCCTTGGCTCTGCCCTTGATGCCGAAGGATTTCGGTATTGACGGGCCTGTTATATCTGCGTCGAGCACGGCGCAGGCCTTGCCTCTGGCCTGCATTGCGCTTGCGAGCAAAGAGGTGACGAGCGATTTGCCGACGCCGCCCTTGCCGCTGACAACGCCGATTACTTTGCCGACATTGCTGAACGGGCCGCAGGGGATCCTCAGATCCTGAGCCTCTCTCGACGAGCAGTTGCTCGAGCATGATGAGCAGTTGCCGCTGCATGCTTCACTCATGATACCATAACTCCAATCATTTTGATTATAATATAAGCCGCAAGATATATCAGCGGCATATGGACAATGTAGATAATGAGCGCCCGCCTGCCGAGGAAGCCGAGGAAACGGCTCCTTTGCTTATACAGGCTCTCGGGGAAGGAATTCATCACGCAGTGCCTGCCGATGAAAAATCCGAAAAGGAAGATAAATATATTCGGGAATATCGGGAAATAATCGCCCGAGTAAAACGACGGCGAATATATGCCGAACGGCATCAGGATATTTGTGGTGTAGAGCGCCGAGGGCAGCCGCAGCGATATCAGCTCGCCGTAGCCGAGCACTCCGTCCTCGATCCCGCTTGTGAAGGGATAAAGCACGGCGCAGATAAGCATTCCCGCTGCGGGGCTGAGCCTCCCGAGCGGCTTTGAGAGCAGCGCACACAGGATAATAGCTATCGAGAGGAAATGCAGGATGCCGAAGTAGATCTCGCACCCCTCAATACCCATCAGCGGCAGTATAAGTGCCGTCACGAGCGTGAAGCCCGCAGCCACGGCAAGCAGCCGCAGCCCTCGCTTGAGATTATTCCTCGACAGGCTGCATGAGATGCCGCAAAGGGCGATAAATATCCCCGCAAACAGCGGCTGGACAGGCTCAAAGAAATCAAAGAGCTTATACGCCCATCCGATGCCGAACATCGAGCCGATAATGAAGAATGCGTGATAAAACACCATGCAGAATACGGCAAGCCCTCGCAGCTCGTCAAGAAAGTGTATTCTTTTTGCGGGGGCGCCGTTATTCACCATTTTATCTACCTCACTAAATTATTATTTTAACATATCATATTTAAAATGCAAGAGTTTATTGCTTTTTTACGTCCAAATCGGCGGGTTTTGAAAAAATTAATAAATAATATGTAGCGTTCGGAGTCAAAATATGCTATACTTATCCCAAATACTGACGAACGGACGGTAATATCGTATGATAGATAAGATGCGAGAGCTGCTATTTAAGATTTTTAAGCGTGAGAGCTTCCTCGGCAAGCTGGTCGATAAATTTTTCACCAGAGAGATAATAACCTATATCATTTTCGGCGTGCTGACCACGGCAGTCAACCTTGTTACATTTTATATCTTTAAGAAGATATTCATTTCAATAGGCTGGGAGGGTGTGTTCAATAAACTGCTCGGCTCCGCGGGCTGGGATAAGGCGCTCGAGCTGCTCGGCAGCGGCACGGATTACCTCGACGCCACCGTTATCGCGTGGACTGTCGCCGTTATCTTCGCCTTTGTCACCAATAAGCTCATCGTGTTTGAGTCAAAGAGCTGGAAGCCCGCCGTTGCGGGCAAAGAATTCGTCGGCTTCATCGGCGCAAGACTCTTTTCGCTGCTGGTCGAGCTTGTGTTCATGTTTGTGATGGTCACGCTCCTCAAGTGGAACGACTTCGTCGCGAAGTTCATAGTGCAGGTCATCGTCGTCATTCTCAACTACGTTTTCAGTAAGCTCTTAATTTTTAAGAATAAATAATTCCCGGAGGAAAAGAAATGTTTATTACCAACGATATAAAATATGTCGGCGTGAACGATCACGAAATAGACCTCTTTGAGGGTCAGTTCACCGTGCCGAACGGTATGGCGTATAATTCATATGTCATCACCGATGAAAAAACGGCGGTCATGGACACCGTCGACGCGCGCTTCACCGCGGAATGGCTCGGCAATATCGAATCCGTGCTCGGCGGCAGGAAGCCCGATTACCTTGTAGTGCAGCATATGGAACCCGATCACTCGGCGAATATCGTCAATTTCCTGACCGCTTACCCCGAGGCGACGGTCATTGCGAATTCAAAGACTCTCACGATGATGAAGAATTTCTTTGATTACGATTTTGACGGCAAGGTGCAGCTCGTCGAGGACGGGTCAAGCATTTCGCTCGGCAGGCACGAATTGACCTTTGTTTTCGCCCCGATGGTGCATTGGCCCGAGGTCATGTTCACCTATGATAAGGCGGATAAGGTGCTCTTCACCGCCGACGGCTTCGGCAAATTCGGCGCCCTCGACGTCGACGAGGAGTGGGATTGCGAAGCCCGCCGCTACTATTTCGGCATCGTGGGCAAATACGGCGCTCAGGTGCAGAGCGTGCTCAAAAAAGCCGCAGCGCTCGATATAAATTTCATCTGCCCGCTCCACGGCCCCGTGCTCAGCGAGGATCTCGGGCATTACATAGAGAAATACGATATCTGGTCGTCATATAAGCCCGAATCCGAGGGCGTGATGATAGCATATACCTCGGTTTACGGCCATACAAAGAAAGCCGCCGAGCGGCTCGCCGATATGCTCAGGGCAAAGGGCTGCCCCAAGGTGGTAGTCACAGACCTTGCAAGGGGGGATATCGCCGAGGCGATAGAGGACGCCTTCCGTTACGGCAAGCTCGTGCTTGCGACCACGACTTATAACTCGGATATTTTCCCGTTTATGAAGCACTTCATCGACGGCCTGACCGAGAGAGGATACCGCAACAGGACGATAGGCCTTATCGAGAACGGCTCGTGGGCGCCCGTCGCCGCCAAGGTGATGCGTGATAAATTTGCGTCGAGCAAAAATATCACCATTCTTGAAACAACGGTTAGGATCAAATCCGCCCTCAACGCCGAGAGCGAAGCGCAGCTCGCTCAGCTCGCGGACGGGCTCCTCGCCGACTGATAACAGCATAGAAATAAGCCACCGGTTTGACCGACGGCTTTTTGTCTTGTGTGGCTTGTAATTAAAGGGGTTACACCTCATCCGTCGCCACAGCCAACAAGGCGGTTAAATATGTCTTGACACACGCTCTCAAAACTTGTGTTTATGTCGTCGTTTGAGTAGCGCAAAACTGTCAAACCGAGCGAGGATAAGAATTCATCTCTTTCGGCATCGCCTTGTTTGCCATTGTCAAGAAAGTGCTGCGTTCCGTCGATCTCAATTACGATTTTGGCACTCGCACAGTAAAAATCGACGATATATCTGCCGATGACCTTTTGGCGATGAAAGGTTACCGGCAATTCTTTTAAGAATTCATACTAAAGCCGCCGCTCCTGCTGCGTCATTCGCTTTCTCAATGTTTGTGAAATACCGGTCAGCTTCTTGTTATATTTATCGTTCATATATAACACCGTATCTTTCAGTCGGTCGGCTTCTCCTTGAGGAGAAGCTGTCACGTAGTGACTGATGAGGTGGCCGCAAAGCGGTTTAGCAAAAGCAATTACCTCTTCAAGATATCTTTAAGATACTTGCCTGTATACGATTTCTCACATTCGGCGACCTCCTCGGGGGTGCCGGTCACGACTATCTCGCCGCCGCCGTTGCCGCCCTCGGGGCCGAGGTCGATTATATGATCCGCCGTCTTGATGACGTCGAGGTTGTGCTCTATCACTATCACCGTGTTGCCGTTGTCAACGAATTTTTGCAGCACATCTATTAGGCGGTGAACGTCCGCCGTGTGCAGACCCGTTGTCGGTTCGTCGAGGATATACGCGGTCTTGCCCGTCGAATGCCTTGACAGCTCCGTTGCCAGCTTCACTCGCTGGGCTTCGCCGCCCGAGAGGGTGGTCGCCGACTGACCGAGCTTAACATAGCCGAGCCCGACGTCATAGAGAGTTTTGATCTTACGGTAGATCTTCGGGATATTCTCAAAGAAATTCATCGCTTCCTCGACGGTCATTTCAAGGATATCGTGGATATTCTTATCCTTATATCTGACCTCAAGGGTCTCCCTGTTGTATCTCTCGCCCTTGCAGACCTCGCAAGGGACATATATATCGGCGAGGAAGTGCATCTCGATCTTCACGATGCCGTCGCCCTGGCAGGCTTCGCAGCGCCCGCCCTTAACGTTGAATGAGAAGCGGTTCGCCTTGTAGCCTCGCTTTTTCGCGTCGGTCGTCGAGGCGAAAAGATCGCGGATATCGTTGAATACTCCCGTGTAGGTGGCGGGGTTTGAGCGCGGAGTCCTGCCGATGGGGGATTGGTCGATGGTTATCACCTTATCGAGGTTCTCAAGTCCCGTTATCGAGTCGAAGCTGCCGCTTATCTTGTGCGCTCCGTTCAGCTCGTTTGCGAGGTGCTTATTGAGGATCTCGTTGACGAGCGAGGACTTTCCGCTGCCCGATACGCCCGTCACGCAGATAAATTTGCCGAGCGGGAATTCAACGTCGATATTCTTCAGATTATTTTCTTTTGCGCCGTGGACGGTCAGCACCTTGCCGTTGCCCGCCCTGCGCTTCTCGGGCACGGGTATGAATCGCTTGCCGCTCAGGTATTGACCCGTTATCGAGCGCTCGCAGTTGATTATGTCGTCGACCGTGCCCGCCGCGACTATCTCGCCGCCGTGGATGCCCGCGCCGGGGCCGACATCGACAATATAATCCGCGGCTCTCATCGTATCCTCGTCATGCTCAACGACTATCAGGGTGTTGCCTATGTCGCGCAGGCGGCGCAGGGTCGAGAGCAGCTTTTCGTTGTCGCGCTGATGCAGACCGATGCTCGGCTCGTCAAGGATATAGAGCACGCCCATGAGCGACGAGCCTATCTGTGTCGCGAGCCTTATACGCTGGGCCTCGCCGCCCGAGAGGGTCGCCGAGGCTCTTGCAAGGTCAAGGTAGTCGAGACCCACGCTCGACAGGAACGAAAGGCGGCTCTTTATCTCCTTGATTATCATCTCGGCTATCATGTTCTCGCGCTCGGTCAGCACAAGGGAGTCAAGAAATTTCAGCTCCGCGGCTATTGATTTCTCGGTGAATTCCGCTATATTTATGCCGCCGACGGTCACGGCGAGCGACTCTTTTTTGAGCCTTGCGCCGTCGCATTCGGGGCACTTCGTTATCGACATTATCGACTCTATCTCCGAGCGGGAGTATTCGCTGGTCGTCTCTCTGTATCGGCGCTCGACGTTGTTGATAACGCCCTCGAAATCGGTCATATAAGTGCCGCTGCCGTATTCGTTGCGGCGCTCAAGCTTGATTTTTTTACCGTTTGTGCCGTAAAAAAGCACATCCCTTGCCTGCTTTGAGAGCTTATTGAACGGCGTGTCGAGCGAGAAGCCGTAAGCCGCAGCCAGGCCCTCATAATACACCTGCGCTATCGTGCCGCCGTCGGAGACCGACCAGCCGCTCGCCTTTATTGCGCCCTGACGGATAGAGAGGTTGCCGTCGGGCACGAGCAGATCGGGGTCGACCTTCATAAATGTGGCAAGACCGAGACACTTGGGGCAGGCGCCGAAAGGATTGTTGAACGAGAACGAGCGCGGCTCAAGCTCCTCAATGTTGACTCCGTGCTCGGGGCAGGCGTAATTGAGCGAATAGAGCTTCTCTTCGCCGCCGATGACGTCCACCAGCAGCAGCCCGTCCGTCAGACCGACCGCCGTCTCAATGGAATCCGCAAGGCGTGAGCGTATGCCGTCCTTTATCACAAGGCGGTCGACTATCACTTCTATATTGTGTTTAATATTCTTTTCGAGCTTTATTTCTTCGGAAAGGTCGTAGGTTATCGAGTCAATACGCACGCGGGCAAAGCCGCTCTTGCGGACGCTCTCAAGCTCCTTGACAAATTCGCCCTTTTTGCCTCTTGCGATGGGCGCCATTATCTGTATCCTCGTGCCTTCGTCGAGCGAAAGCACGTCGGCGGTTATATCGTCCACCGTCTGGCGGGATATCTCACGGCCGCAGACGGGGCAGTGGGGGATGCCTATGCGGGCATAGAGCAGGCGCAGATAATCATATATCTCCGTGACCGTGCCGACGGTCGAGCGGGGGTTCTTTGAAGTGGTTTTTTGGTCGATCGATATGGCGGGGGAGAGCCCCTCGATAAGCTCCACGTTGGGCTTCTCCATCTGCCCGAGAAATTGGCGGGCATAGGAGGAGAGGGATTCGACATATCTGCGCTGACCCTCGGCGTATATCGTATCAAAGGCGAGCGAGGATTTGCCCGAGCCGGAGAGACCCGTGAATACCACGAGCTTGTCCCTCGGTATGGTGACGTCCACATTTTTAAGATTGTGTTCCTTTGCGCCCTTGACTGTAAGGAATTTTGAAGCCATTGTTATTTACCTCGTTTGAGTTTTTCTATCTTGTCACGCAGGTATGCGGCGTGCTCGAATTCGAGTATCTTTGCCGCAGCCTTCATCTCGGCGGTCAGACGTATTATCATCGCCTCGCGCTCCTTCTTGCTCAGCTTTGAGAGCGATTTGTCGTCGCCGCTCTTGGAGGATATCTCTATCACGTCGCGGACATCCTTGACTATCGTTTTGGGCACGATGCCGTGCTCCTCGTTATACCGCATCTGCTTCTCGCGGCGGCGGTTGGTCTCGGTTATCGCCCTCTCCATTGACGGAGTGACGCTGTCGGCGTACATGATGACCTTGCCCTCGGCGTTCCTCGCCGCGCGGCCTATGGTCTGAATCAGCGACGTTTCGGAGCGCAGGAAGCCCTCTTTGTCCGCGTCGAGGATGGCAACGAGCGAGACTTCGGGGATATCAAGCCCCTCACGCAGCAGATTTATGCCGACCAATACGTCGAATTCGCCGAGCCTCAGCCCGCGGATTATCTCCATTCGCTCTATCGTGTCCACATCGTGGTGCATATAACGCACCTTGATGTCGAGATTCTCAAGGTAGGCGGTCAGATCCTCCGCCATATGCTTTGTGAGCGTGGTGACGAGCACCCTTTCGCCCTTGGCGGCGCGCTCATTTATCTCGGATACAAGGTCGTCTATCTGACCCTCCACGGGGCGCACGGATATCTCGGGGTCGAGCAGACCCGTCGGCCTGATGACCTGCTCCGCAATGCGTGAGCTCTTTTCACGCTCAAATTCGCCGGGTGTGGCGCTGACAAATATCTTCTGCCCCGCGCGCTCATAGAATTCGTCAAAGGTCAGCGGGCGGTTGTCGTATGCGGAGGGCAGGCGGAAGCCGAAGTTGATAAGGCTCTCCTTGCGCGCCCTGTCGCCGCCGTACATAGCCCTGACCTGCGGCAGAGTGACGTGCGATTCATCCACAAACAGCAGAAAATCGTCGGGGAAGTAGTCGAGGAGCGTGAACGGCGCGGAGCCGGGAGCCCTGCCGCTCATAACGCGCGAATAATTCTCGATGCCCTTGCAAAAGCCCGTTTCACGCAGCATCTCAATATCGTATTCGGTGCGCTGCTTTATGCGCTGAGCCTCGAGCAGCTTGCCCTCGCTCTCGAATTCCTTGACCCTCTCAAGCATCTCGGCGTAGATGACGGATATGGATTTCTCCATCTTGTCGGGCGAAATGACATAGTGGGAGGCGGGGTATATCGCGGCGTGCGAAAGCACGCTCTTCACCTGACCGGTGAGGGCGTTTATCTCGCTGATGCGGTCTATCTCGTCGCCGAAGAATTCGACCCTTATGGCGTTTTCGTTTGAATAAACGGGGAATATCTCCACCACGTCGCCGCGGACTCTGAATTTGTTTCGGCTGAAATCAATATCGTTGCGCTCATATTGGATCGACACGAGCTTGTCTATCAGCTCGTCGCGGCTCTTTTCCATGCCCGTTCGCAGCGAAATGACCATGCTGCGGTAATCTATCGGGTCGCCGAGGGTGTATATGCAGGATACGCTCGCCACGATTATAACGTCCCGCCGCTCCGAGAGGGCGGAGGTCGCCGAATGGCGCAGCTTATCTATCTCGTCGTTCACCGCCGAATCCTTTTCGATATAGGTGTCTGTCGTCGGGATATACGCCTCGGGCTGATAATAATCATAGTATGATACGAAATATTCGACCGCATTCTCAGGGAAGAATTCTCTGAATTCCGAGCAGAGCTGGGCGGCGAGAGTTTTGTTGTGAGCCAAAACGAGGGTAGGGCGGTTGAGATTGGCGATAACATTCGCCATAGTGAAGGTCTTGCCCGAGCCGGTGACGCCGAGCAGGGTCTGCTCCGAGAAGCCCTTGTTTATTCCGTCCGTGAGCGCCTCTATCGCCTGAGGCTGATCGCCCGTGGGCTTGTATTTTGAAACCAGCTTGAATTTATCCATTCTCCGACCTCGCTTCTATCAGTTTGACGAGCTGTTTGCCGCCGCCATGCAGGCGTCGATGACCAGCACAACGCAGAGAGCGTTCAATTCGTCCGCGTCGTTTGCGATGCTTATCTCATATGCGTCGCCGAGGGTGAACCATTGCTTCGACACCGAGGCAATGACCTCATCGCCGTTCATAACGGTGTATTCATGCGCCCAGAAGTCGCCCTCGACTCTCCAGCCGAGGCCGTTCACGGTGTATTCGTGCCGCAGAAATGTGAATTGCTTCACCACCTCGGCGATGTTATTGCCGTTGACGGCGATATAATACTTCGGCAGGAATGTTAACAGCTTCTGCTGAATGAAGGCTATCTCGCCCCCGAGCAGGTCATAGATATGCAGCTTCTTGCCGAGTGAAAACACCTCGCCCCTGACATGGTAGCGGTCGCTGCCGTCGGGGTTATACACGGTGAATTTATCTCCCCACGAGAAAACATGTTGTTTCAGATAAAGCTCCATACCAAAACTCCTCAACATATTGAACAAATGTTCTGATTCTCAGATGATTATATCACAAGGTTTTTAAAAATGCAAGATGTATATTGAGGAATTTTAAAAAAATACCGACAAAGGCGTTAGCCTCCGTCGGCGTTCTGTTATAATCTGCTGCGCTGGATCTTGCCGCTCGTGGTCTTGGGCAGGGAGTCACGGAATACGACGATCCTCGGGTATTTATATGGGGCTGTGCGGGATTTGACATAATTCTGAATTTCTTTTTTTAGCTCGTCGCTCGGCTCGGTGCCCTTGGTGAGCACTATGCTCGCCTTGACGACCTGACCTCTGACCTCGTCGGGGGCTGCCGAAACGCCGCATTCAAGCACATAGGGCAGCTCCATTATGACGCTCTCTATCTCAAACGGGCCTATGCGGTAGCCGGAGGATTTGATAACGTCGTCCACGCGGCCGACATACCAATAGAAGCCGTCCTCGTCGCACCACGCAACGTCGCCGGTGTGATAGTAGCCGTCGTGCCAGACCTCGGCGGTCTTGGCTTCATCGTGATAATAGCCCTTGAAGAGTCCGCATGGTGCGCCGTCGGCTGTCCTTATGCATATTTCTCCGCTCTCGCCCGCGGCGGCGCTCTTGCCGTCGGGGGTGAGGATGTCAACGTCATATATCGGCGCGGGCTTGCCCATCGAGCCTATGCGGCTCTCGGCGCCCGTGAGGTTGCCTATGACCATCGTTGTCTCCGTCTGACCGAAGCCCTCGAGGATGCTCAGACCCGTTGCCTTCTTGAATTGGCGATAGACCTCGGGGTTCAGCGCCTCGCCCGCCGTGGTCATGCGGCGCACGCTCGACAGGTCGTATTTGGAGATATCCTCCTTGACCATCATGCGAAGCATCGTCGGGGGAGCGCAGAAGGTGGTTATGTGATACTTTGCAAACATCGGCAGGATATCCGCCGCGTTGAAGCGGTCGAAGTCGTAGACGAACAGCGGCGCTTCGCATATCCACTGACCGTAGAATTTGCCCCACATTGCCTTTGCCCAGCCGGTGTCGGATATCGTCAGGTGAAGCCCGTCGGGGTCGACGTTGTGCCAGTATTTCGCCGTGTGGAAGTGACCGAGGGCGTATCTGTAGCTGTGGGCGGCTATCTTCGGGTAGCCCGTGGTGCCCGAGGTGAAGAACATCAGCATCGTGTCGTCGCCGCAGGCGGCGTCGGCGGGTCTGTCGAAATGCGAGCTGAAGAGCGCCGATTCCTCGTCGAAGCTGCGCCAGCCCCCGCGCTCGCCGTCAACGATTATCTTGTTTATGACCTGCGGGCATTTTGCGGCGGCAAGCTCCGCCTGATGCGCCGTGTCGCCCTTTGAGGTGCAGAGTATCGTGTTGATGCCCGCGGCGTTGAAGCGGTATTCAAAATCGTGCTCAAGGAGCTGATTCATAGCAAGCACCGCCACTGCGCCGAGCTTGTGCAGGCCGAGCATAGCATACCAGAATTGATAGTGCCGCCCAAGCACGAGCATGACTCTGTCGCCCTTTTTGATGCCGAGGGACTTGAAGTAATTCGCCGCCTGAGACGATCTCTTTTTGATATCCTTGAAGCTGAAACGGCGCTCCTGCTTATCGGCGGATATGTGGAGTAGGGCGAGCTTGTCGGGCGCTTTATCGGCAATGGCGTCGACGATATCGTAGGCGAAGTTGAATTTGTCGGTGTTTTTGAATTTTATCTCGGTCGGCGTGCCGTTATCGTCCTCGGTAACGTCGATGAATTTAGTATAGACCCTGTCCTCGCTGTCTCTGTGAGCGGGCTGCGCCGAGAGCCTCTGCGACTTTTGAAGCTCGGGTATAGGCTCGCCCGTGGGGTTCAGGACTATGGCGTAAAACAGGCAGTCGCTGCCGTCGACGGCTATCATTCCGTGGGGAGTGCCGCTGTCGTAATAAATGCTGTCGCCGGGGCCGAGTACCGCCTTGTGCTCGCCGACCTGTACCATCAGCTTGCCCTTGATTATCAGGTCGCATTCCTGACCTGCGTGGGTGGTGAGCTCGATATCACGGTGCTGCGCCTCCTCGCTGTAAACGCTGCAAACGAACAGCGGCTCGGCTATCCTGTTTTTGAAGGAAGCCGCGAGGTTATAATAGGTCATGCCGTGAGCCTGCTCTATCTTCTGCCCCTCTCCGCTGCGGGTGAGGACATAGGATTCCAGCTTCGGGCTGTGACCCTCGATAATGTCGGTAACGTCAACGCCGAAGGCGAGGGCGCAGCGGTAAATGAATGCAAACGTCAGGTCGCTGCGGCCCGATTCGCAGGCTATGTATTCCTCCTCGGAGACGTCGGTCTTCTCCGCCATCTGTGCGGCCGTGAGCGCCTCGATCTCGCGCAGCTCCTTGATGCGAGCCGCCATTTCTTTGATCTTGTAATCAAGTCCCGTGATTTTCTGCATTATAATTGCCCCTTTCTTTTCGGGGCAAGCAAAAAAGCCCGCCCCAAAGCTGATATGCTTTGAGACGAGCCATAAAATCGGACCCGCGGTACCACTCAAATTGCGATATATAAATATCGCCCCTCTTCGGAGTCAAACAACCCCTATGCAACTTACGCGGCAATCACGGGGAGGTTCTACTTGCCAAATGCTTTCTTCCTCCCGGCTCAGAAGCTACAAACTTTAAGTTATGTTTCAGCGGCTCGCACCAAACGCCGCCTCTCTGAGAAACCGTCGCTCAAGTCCTCTTCGTCAACGCCTTTATTGTTAATTGAATTTTCTTCATTTTATCACCGCCGCCCGCTGTTTGTCAATCCCTCGGCGCAAAAAAATCCAAAGTCTGCGATTTGCATATTCGGGCAGGCAAAAAAGCAATGTTTGTTGACATTTTCACCAAACGGTGGTATGATATATACGGTAAAATCAGTCCAAGTGCTTATTATGTCAATTGAACATTATATTTTCTGAACGGAGTGTTTGATTTGAAAGGTATTATTCTTGCCGGCGGTTCGGGGACGAGGCTTTATCCTCTTACCATGGTAACGAGTAAGCAGCTTTTGCCGGTTTATGATAAACCGATGATATATTACCCGCTCTCGACCCTCATGCTTGCCGGCATAAGGGAGATACTTATTATATCCACCCCCGCCGATACGCCCAAATTTGAGGAGCTGCTCGGCAACGGCAGGCAGTTCGGCCTGAATCTCTCATATGCCGTGCAGGAACACCCTGACGGGCTTGCTCAGGCTTTCATAATCGGCGAGAAATTCATCGGCAGCGACGATGTGGCAATGGTGCTCGGCGACAATATCTTCTACGGCAACGGGCTCGGGCATATGCTCCGCCAGGCGTCAAAGAATAAGGGCAGAGCCACCATTTTCGGCTACTATGTCGATAATCCCCAGAGCTTCGGCGTGGTCGAATTCAACGAGCACGGCGTGCCCGTCTCTATCGAGGAGAAGCCCGAGGTGCCGAAGTCAAACTATGCCGTAACGGGTCTTTATTTCTATGATAACAGGGTCGTCGAATATGCAAAAGCACTCAAGCCCTCAAAGCGCGGCGAGCTTGAGATAACCGATATCAATCAGATCTATCTGCAAAACGGCGATCTCGATATCCGCCTTATGGGCAGGGGCTTTGCGTGGCTCGATACCGGCACGGTCGAGAATCTGATGAACGCAGCAAACTTCATCCGCACCGTCGAGAAGTTACAGGCCATCAAGATCTCCGCCCCCGAGGAGATAGCCTATAATATGCGCTGGATAAGCCGTGAGGCGCTGCTGCGCTCGGCCGAGAAATACGGCAAGTCCTCCTACGGCCAGCATCTGAGAGCCGTTGCCGAGGGCAAGATTCTTTATTCGTCGGACAGACCCGGCGAGAGACCCTGCTGGGGATTGGAGGATAACGAAACAAATGCACCTTATCGAAACGAAAATTGACGGCGTTTTTGAAGTTGTCCCGAAGGTGTTCGGCGATAACAGGGGCTGGTTTTATGAGACATATTCCAAAAAGGTTTTTGAGCAGCTTGGTATAACCGCCGATTTTGTGCAGGATAACCGCTCCTTTTCCGCAAAGAAGGGCACACTGCGCGGGCTGCACTGCCAGACCGACCCGATGTCCCAGGCGAAGCTCGTGAGCTGCCTGAGAGGTGAGATACTCGATGTTGCGGTCGATATCCGCGAGGGCTCGCCCACATATATGAAGTGGGTCGCCGTTAAGCTCAGCGGCGAGAATAAGCATATGCTCTATATCCCAAAGGGCTGCCTGCACGGCTTTGTCACCCTCACCGACGACGTGGAGATAGCGTATAAGGTCGATGAATTCTATTCGCCCGAGAATGACCGCAGCGTCTGCTACTGCGACCCTGCGATAGGCGTCGATTGGGGCGTCGAGGCTCCGACCCTCTCCGAAAAGGATAAAAACGCGCCGCTGCTCAGCGACAGCGACGTCAGATTTATTTACTAAAATTTTACATTATTAATTTGCATAACAAAACCGTTTCGGCTCATACTATCATCGAAAAGCGAGTAAGGAGTTGAAACGAATGCTTGATAAGATCTCACTGGCTCTTGTGATAATCGGCGCGCTCAACTGGGGCAGCATCGGTCTGTTTCAGTTTGACATCGTCGCATGGATCTTCGGCGGGCAGGGGGCGATCCTCAGCAGGATCGTGTATACGCTCGTTGCCCTTGCGGGCATATGGTGTATCTCGCTGCTTTTCAGGGATACCGACAGCGTTGCGGCGACGGATTCCGACGATATTCAGTGAAAATAATAAGCGGTCAAAGGCTTCTGCACAGTCTGCGGAAGCCTTTAACATTTTTAAAAGCAAAAGCGGCGCACCCTTAAGACACGCCGCTTGTTTTGTTCGGTTATCAGTGATATTTCGGCAGGTATGAGCCGTGAGCCTCGATGAGGTCGTCGCAAAGCCGGATTATCTCGTCTATCGACAGCTCCGAGGAGGTGTGCGGGTCGAGCATAGCCGCCTGATAGATAGTCTCTTTCTTCTGCGTGACGGCTGCCTCTATCGTCAGGAGCTGAACGCCTATCATTGCCGAATTCATTGCGGCAAGCTGGAGCGGCAGCGGCTTCTGGGCGCAGGGCTGAATGCCGTTTTTATTCACAAGGCACGCCACCTCGACGCAGGCCTCGGCGGGCAGGTTGGGGATAAGCCCGTTGTTGATGACGTTGCCGCCTATCTTATACGGAATATCGGTGACTATGGCTTCCATTATGTAGGAGGCGTATTCCGTCGTCCTCGTGTGGGTGACGTCGTCGTGCATATATTTTTCTCTGTCTTTTTTCCAATTCTCTATCTGATTTATGCAGCGGCGGGGGTATTCGTCAAGAGGAATGTTGTATCTCTCGATAAGCTCGGGGTACTTCGCCTTGATGAAGAAGTTGTTGTATTCCGCGTTGTGCTCGCTGGATTCGGTGCAGTAGTAGCCGAGACGTCTGATGTATTCATATCTTACAAGGTCGTGATGATCGGTCTTGCCGCTCTCAAGTATGGCTACGGCACGCTTCCTTATTTCCGGGTAGAGATCGTTGCCGTCGGCGCCCTCAAGCTCGAGCAGCCAGCCCATATGGTTTATGCCCGCGATGCTCTCGCGCAGCGGCTCTTTATACTCGATGCCGAGATCCTTGAGTAGGTTTCTCGAGCAGCCCTGCACCGAGTGGCACAGACCGACGGATTTTATCGGCGTGTAGCGGCCGAGATAGCCGGCAAGCTGCGCCATGGGGTTGGTGTAGTTGAGGAAATATGCGTTGGGGCAGACTTCGGCCATATCGTCGGTGAAATCCTTGAGCACGGGTATCGTGCGAAGCGCGCGGAATATACCGCCTATGCCGTTTGAGTCGGCTATCGTTTGGCGCAGGCCGTATTTTTTCGGCACCTCAAAGTCGATTATCGTGCAGGGGTCATAGAGGCCGACCTGAATGGCGTTTACAACGAAATCCGCGCCTTTGAGGGCGTCCTTGCGATTCTCAACGCCGAGGTATTTCTCGACCTTTGCTCTGCTCTCGTTAATGTTGCGGTTGAGCGCCGTCACCATTATGTAGGATTCCTCAAGGCGCACGCCGTCGATGTCATACAGGGCGATCTCGCACTCCCTCAGAGCGGGGGTGCTCATTATATCGCCGAGCACGTTCTTTGCAAATACGGTGCTGCCCGCACCCATAAATGTTACTTTCATTTTCAATTCTCCTTTCGGGGATTATGAGATAATTCTATCAGACTTTTTGAGCCGTGGCAAGGGCTTTTATATATTTTATACAAAAGAGTGGCAATTTTGCGGCGAGTATGCTAAAATACTGTCATACTTCAATTGTGAATTCTGAGAGGCTGAGATGAAAAAGACGGTAATCGGAATATTGGCTCATGTCGACGCGGGCAAGACTACCCTTGCCGAGGCGATTCTCTATAAGACGGGCAAGCTGCGCCGCCCGGGCAGGGTCGATAACGGCGACACTATGCTCGACAGCCACCTGCTCGAGCGTTCAAGGGGGATAACCATATTCGCCGGTCAGGCGGTAATGAAGCTGGGGGAGTACGAAGCAACGCTGCTCGACACACCCGGCCACGTTGACTTCTCCGCCGAGACGGAGAGGATATTGCAGGTGCTCGATATCGCCGTGCTCGTCATCAGCGGCACGGACGGCGTGCAGTCCCACACGAGGACTCTCTGGAATCTGCTCAGGATATACAATATACCCACCGTGATATTCGTCACCAAGACCGACCTTGCCCGCATAGGCAGGGCGGAGCTTATGAGCGAGCTTTGCTCGGAATTATCAGACTGCTGCGTTGATTTCTCGGCCGATGCGAGCGAGCGTGACGAGGCTGCCGCAATGTGCTCCGAGGCGGCGATGGAGAGCTACCTTGAGAGCGGCAGCGTTGATGATGCGTGCCTGCGCTCGATGGTCGGCGGGCGGCAGATATTCCCTTGTTTTTTCGGCTCGGGGCTGAAGCTCGAGGGGATAGACGAATTTCTCGCGGGGCTTGAGAGGCTGATACCTCAACGCTCTTACGGCGGCGAATTCGGCGCAAGAGTGTTCAAGATAACCCACGACAAGGGCGGTGCAAAGGTCACGCACCTCAAGGTGACGGGTGGCGCTCTGCGGGTCAGGGATACCGTTTCATACGGCGACAAAAGCGAAAAGATAAGCGCAATACGCATATATAACGGCGCAAGATTTGAGAATGTCGAGCTTACGGAGGCGGGCGGAGTCTGCGCCGTAACGGGTCTCAGCGAAGCCCGCGACGGTCAAGGGCTCGGCGCTGAGGAGAGCGGAGCCGAGCCAATACTTGAGCCTGTGATGAATTACCGCGTCGTGCTGCCCGAGGGCGTGGACGCCAAGACTTTCCTGCCGAAGCTGCGTCTGCTCGAGGAGGAGGACCCGATGCTGCGGGTCACATGGGATTCTCATTTGCAGGAGATAAACGTGCGCCTAATGGGCGAAGTTCAGGTCGAGATATTAAAGAGCCTTATCGCCGACCGCTTTGATATCGCCGTTCAGATCGACAACGGCAGGGTGCTTTACAAAGAGACGATAGCCGACAGCGTTGAGGGCGTGGGGCATTATGAGCCGCTGCGCCACTATGCCGAGGTGCATCTGCTGCTTTCGCCGCTCCCGAGGGGCAGCGGGCTTCAGTTCTCTACCCGATGCAGCGAGGATTCGCTTGACCGCAATTGGCAGCGCTTGATACTGATGCATCTCGCCGAGAAGCAGCATCTGGGAGTGCTTACCGGCTCGCCTATAACGGATATGAAGATAGTCCTCGCCGCGGGCAGGGCGCATATCAAGCATACCGAGGGCGGCGACTTCCGCCAAGCTACCTACAGAGCGGTGCGTCAGGGGCTGATGAATGTAAAGAGCGTGCTGCTTGAGCCTTACTACAGCTTTTATCTTGAAGTGCCCTCCGAGCAGATAGGCAGGGCGATAAGCGATATAAAGCTGCGCTTCGGCACGTTTTCCGCGCCTGAGCTTCACGGCGAGTTCTCTGCCGTCAGCGGCACTGCGCCCGTCACAACGATGAATAATTACGCCGCCGAGGTGGCTGCCTATACAGGCGGCAGAGGACGGCTGCGTCTGACGGTCAGCGGTTACGATGTCTGCCACAATACCGAGCAGGTCGTTGCGGAATTCGGCTACGACCCCGAGGGCGACCTTGAGAACACCCCCGATTCCGTATTCTGCGCTCACGGCGGAGGCTTCGGGGTCAAATGGGATAAGGTGCCCGAATATATGCACCTTGAAAGCTGCATTAAGAAGGATAAAATTCCCTATGAAGCGGCGCTGAATACGCGAAATTTCCACATTGACGATAAAGAGCTTGAGGCTATAATGAAGCGTGAATTCGGCCCCGCAAAGCTGACCCAGACCCTATACCGTCCGAAGCCGACATATAAAGAGGAGCACAGCGGCGCTCCTGAGAATGCCGAACGCAAAAAATACGTCATCGTCGACGGCTACAACTGCGTTTTTGCTTGGAGGGAGCTGAAATTCCTTGCCGAGACCTATATCTCCGCCGCCCGTGACAGACTTGCGGATATCCTTTGCAACTACGCCGCCTTTACAGGCAGCGAGGTCGTGCTCGTCTTTGACGCTTATATGGTGGCGGGCGGCAGCGGCGAGAATTTCAATTATCACAATATACACATCGTCTATACCGAGGAGAGGGAGACGGGCGACGTATATATCGAGCGGCTCGTGTCCGAGATAGGCAAGAATGAGAATGTACGAGTAGTTACCTCCGACGGTATGATACAGCTCTCTGCCGTTCGGTTCGGGGTGCTGAGGGTCAGCGCTCGCGAATTTGAGCGTGAGATAGAGGCAGTGAACGAGAGAATATCCGAGAAGCTCAACAGTAATCAGCAATGATCCCTGCGCTCTCGCTTCGGCGGGGGCGCTTTTGCGCGTTTAACACTTTAAAGCGAATTTGCATATTGATTTTTGAGAAAGAATATTGTAGAATAAAATATGAGGAGTATTTTATAAGAAGGGGGTTATGCCGTGAAAAAGCTTATAAGCGTATTACTTTGCGTCGCATTGATCTTCGGCGCAAGCATTAATTTGTCTTTGAATTCAATGCGCCCTCAGGCGGCGGACGGCGGTGCGGCCGAATTCGCCGAGAATGTCGGCGAGATGCTGCGTGATTTTGACGAGCCGTCCGATATCGGCGCGGCCGTGCGCTCGCAAGGCTCCGATCCCGCAAAAACGAGGCTTATAGTCAAGGCGGGCGGCGCGCTTGATACCCTCGACGCCGTATCCGTTGCGGAGAACGACGGCCTTTGGGTGCTGCAATTTGCCGACAGGGCGGCGGCCGAGAGAGCCTATGCCTTATATTCTTCAGACAGAAAGGTAAAATATGTTGAGTATGACTGCTCCGTTTCAGCCGTTGACTATGAGGAGGAGAACGGCGGCGTTGAGAACGGCGGCGCGGAGGCTCCCGCTCAGCCTGCGGGTAAATACCTCTCATGGGGCGTAGAATGCGTCGGCCTTGACAGGCTCTGTGAAGAACTGAGCGACAATAAAGTCACACTTAAAGAGACGGTAGTAGCCGTTATCGACTCCGGCGTCGATTATACCCACTCCTTCCTCAAGGACAGAGTGTCGCCCACAAAGATAAATACAAGCTCCGGCGGCAAGAGAAACGACTGCATGGACGATTCGGGTCACGGCACTCAGGTGGCGGGCGTTATAGCCGACAGCACCCCTGATAACATAGTCATACGCCCTTATAAGGTGCTCGACGAATACAATAACGGCACTTTTATATCCGTCGCGGCGGGCATCAAATGCGCCGTTAAGGACGGCGTTGATATCATCAACCTGAGCCTCGGATTCTATGAGGATTCCAAGGTGCTCAGCGAGGCGATAGCCTATGCGATGGAGAATGATATCCTCGTTGTCGGCGCGGCGGGCAACGACGCGACTTCAGTGCCGTTTTACCCCGCTTCATACAGCGGAGTGCTTAAAATTACGGCGGTGAATTATCAGCATTACGCGGCGAATTTTACCAATTTCGGCGACGACGTTGATTTTGCAGCCCCCGGTGTGCAGATATATACGACCACTCTCGGCGGCAAATACACTACCGTCAGCGGCACTTCGTTTGCGGCACCCTTTGCTTCTGCGGAGGCGGCGCTGATAAGGGCTACGCTGCCGAAGGCCTCCGCCGAGGATGTCTTTGACATAATGAAGAAATACGCCGTTATAGATTCTTTCCTGTCACAGATTCCCGAAAAATACGGCAACGGCATTATAAATGCGCCGCCCTATAACCCCGAGAATGTATTTGATGAGAAGACAGAGGCGCCGTATTTCTCGCATACGAGCGAGCTTTATAACGAAGAGATAGAGCTCACCATAAGCTGCGACACCCCAAATTCGGTCATTTATTACACGACCGACGGCTCAATTCCGTCAAAGAGCGGCGTATCATCGGTTCTTTATGACGGCAAGCCCATAAAGATAAGCGACTCGATCAATATCTTTGCCGTTGCCTACAGCGAGAGCAGCTACCGCTCCAAGGTTGCCTCTTTCTCGGCGATGATAGCCCCTGTGCCGCCCGAGGGCGAGCTCGGCATCGACTCCGACGGCAATATTACCTCATACAGCGGGTCCGCGCGCTCGATAACCCTGCCCGAGAACGTCGGCGGCGTTAAAGTCACAGGTATTGCAGCGGGCGCTTTCGAGGGCAGCGATATTATAGCGATTATAACCCCGTCAAGCGTTAAAAGGATAGGAAATGCGGCGTTTAGGAATTGCTCGCGGCTTGCCTGCGTTATCGCAAGCGGCGCGACGGTAATAGGCGACGAAGCTTTTAACGGCTGCGTCGAGATGGGGCGGCTCGTGCTCGGCAAGATGCTCTCCGTCGGCAAATATGCCTTCCGGGGGGTCGCCTCCGAATCATATTACTATGAAGATATCTCTTTCCGCCTTGACCTCTCGGCGCTGACCGAGATACCCGAGGGCGCTTTTATCGACTCGGCTATATCCTCCGTCAGCCTCGGTAATGTCAGCTCGATTGGCCACAAGGCTTTCAGGGATTGCAACGCCCTTGTCAGCGTCGATATAGACAGGCTCGATTATATGCCCTCAGGTGCTTTTAAGGGCTGCCGCTCGCTGGCGGACGCCTATATCGGCGGTCTTACATATTTGCCGAACGGCAGCTTCAGCTCCTGCGAAAGCCTTGAGCATATCTGTCTTCCGGACGCGGAATTCATAGACTCCAACGCCTTTGAGAATTGCGGACTGCTTGCGAGCGTTGAGCTGCCCGCGGCAAAGACGGTCTATTCCAACGCCTTTGACGGCTGCCTCTCGCTCAGAGAGCTTGAGCTGCCCTCGATGACTTCGTTTGAGCCGGAGCTTTACGGCTCCGAGACCAAGTTCCCGCTTTTTCCGAGAAATCTCGAGAGCTTCACCGCTCCGTCGCTCAAAAAGACCGTGCCCGATATGTTTAAGGCGTCGCCGAGGATATCGAGGATAATGATAAACGGCGCTGCGGAGATAGCGCCCTACACCTTCAGGGGCTGCCGCAATATTTATATGCTCGGCATTGCGGGCGTTGAGCAGCTCGGTGAGAATGCGCTCTCCGACTGCATTATCAGGTTTGCGGACGCTCCGAATCTTGTCTCAGCCAAGAGCCTGCCAGACAACAGCGGCATTCTGCTCTCCAACAATTTCGTTGAGGCGTATGAGACCGCCGAGGGGCTCACCGTCTACGGCACGGCGGGTACATTCGTCGAGCGCTATGCAAACTATAAGGGCTATGAATTCGTGCCTATCCCGTTTGTGGTAAACGAGATACCGAAGTACATAACCGAGGACAGTGAAAGAATATATGTCTCCGCCGTCGGCTTTGATTTGCAATATCAGTGGTATTGGAATACCGAGAATTCCGCCGAGGGCGGCACCCCCATCGAGGGGGCTACGGGCAGCGCATACACCTTCACCCCGAGCGACACCGCCCCGTATTATTACTGCGTTATCACTCAGAACGACCTCGGCACGATAACAAAGGTCACCACCGAAGTTATAATCAAGGACAGCACCCCCGCCGACTACACCGAATATAATAAAGCCGTGGAGAAGGCCAAGGCCGTCAACCGCTCGCTCTATGCGAATATCTCCGTGCTTGACGAGGCTCTGGCGGTCGATGTGTCGGGCAAATACTCCTGTGAGCAGGCTCAGGTGGACGCTCAGACCGCCGCAATACTCGCGGCAATAGAAGCGCTTGAGATAAAGAAGGCGACGCTTGTGACCCTGAGCGCCTCTCAGACCGATCTCAGGCTGCTGGAGAAGCAAAAGATTGTCGCCACGGTCAAGCCCATCGACGCCATATATGACAAGCTCGTGTGGTCGAGCAGCAACAGCAACGTCGTAATGGTTTCGAGCAGCGGCATAGTCATGTGCGTCGGCGACGGCGAGGCAGTCATAACGGCGACGGTCATGAACGGCGACGGCACAAGGGTGAAGAACACCATAACATTCAACTGCGATCTGACGCCGCTGGAGAAGTTTTTCTCCGCCTTTGTCAGAGCGTATATAGCAATAGCAAAGCTGTTTGAGAAGCCAATACTTTCATTATAACAAAAAAGCCGCACTGCCGCGGCTCGGAGGTGTATGTCATGCTGAAAGATCTGGTGCTTAAAAATCGCTCATACAGGCGGTTTTATCAGGATAAAAAGCTCTCGCTCGAGACCCTTACGGAGCTTATCGACTGCGCGAGGGTAACTCCATCGACCGTCAATTCACAGGCGCTGAAATTCAAGCCCGTTGCCGACGATAAGACGAATGCACAGGTCTTTGAATGCCTTAACTGGGCGGGGCTGCTGAAAGATTGGCCCGGCCCCGGGGAGGGCGAGCGCCCGAGCGGGTATATCGTTATTTTGTGCGACCTTGCTCTCGGCAGGAATAAATACTACGACGAGGGCATTGCGGCGCAGACGATAATGCTCGCCGCCGTTGAGCAGGGGCTCGGCGGCTGTATACTCGGCAGTATCAATAAGGAGAAGCTCGCTTCTTATCTTGGCATAGATACCGAGAAGTATTCTATAGACCTTGTGCTTGCTCTCGGCTCGCCGAAGGAGGAGGTCAGGCTCACCGAGGTCGGCGGCGACGGCAGCACGGCCTACTATAGAGACGCGAACGGCATTCACTATGTGCCGAAGCGCTCGCTTAAAGATATTATTATATAACAATACGGTTTGCGGATTTGCCGTGAGTTTGCGAAGCAGAGGAATTCAATATGATATTTAAGATTAAAAACAAACTCAGAAACGACGAAAACGAAATAAACTACGACAGATTGCTGATGCTTTTTATGGCGGGCTGCATTCTCGGTGTGCTCCTTGAGGGGATATTCTGTATCATAACCAAAGGGCACTGGGAGAGCCACGTTGTTTCGGTCATCGGTGCGTTTAATATCCTCTACGGCACAGGCGCGGTGCTGTTTTATGTCGGCGCGGTCAGGCTCAAGAGCAAGCCCATGCTTTTTAAGGTCGCGGTGATGGCGGTCTCGGCAACGGCGCTGGAGCTGACGGGCGGGCTGCTGCTGAGATACGGCCTCGGCATGAGAGCGTGGAACTACGACGGCAGCTTTATGAATTACAAGGGCATGATATGCCTCGGATTCTCGCTGATATGGGCGTTCGCCGCCTTTGTTTTCTGCAAATTGGAGCCGAGAATAAGCAAAAAACTGGAAAAGATACACGGCAAAAAATGGCACTTTGTCTGCGCCGTTGTAGGTGTATTTATGGCGCTGAATCTCGCTCTCACCATGGCGTCGATAGTCAGGTGGAGCCAAAGGCATTACGGCATACCCGCCGACTCGAAGATCGGGGAAGCCTTAGACAGAGACGCCCCCGACGACTGGATGAAATCCCGTTTTATGGAGTGGGAATTCCTTGACAATATCATAAACTGACGCAAAAGATACAGCGAACGCCGCCCTCGGTAAAGAGGACGGCGTTTTTTCAGTCTTTTTTGCCTTTCATAGTCAGCGAAATGCGCTTCTTGACAGGGTCGACGGCGAGCACCCATACGGTGACCACTTCGCCGACCTTCAGCGCCTCGGACGGATGCTTGATGAATTTGTTCGTTATCTGCGAGATGTGGACAAGGCCGTCCTGATGCACGCCGATATCGACGAATGCGCCGAAATCCGTTACGTTCCTGACCGTGCCCTTCAGCTCCATGCCGGGCACGAGGTCTTTAAGCTCCATAACGTCGGTTCTGAGCATCGGCGGGGGCAGCTCGTCTCTCGGGTCTCTTGCGGGGCGGATAAGCTCCTTAACGATATCCTTGAGGGTGGGCACGCCTATGCCGAGCCTTGCGGCGACATCTTCTTCGCCCGCCTCGGCGACCTTATCGCCTATGTCGGCTATCTTGTCGCCGCCGATATCGGAGGGCTTGTAGCCGAAGAGGGTGAGCAGCTCTTTTGCCGCCTTATAGCTCTCGGGGTGGACTCCCGTGTTGTCGAGGATATTCTTGCTCTCGGGCACACGCAGGAAGCCCGCGCACTGCTCAAATGCCTTTGCTCCGAGCTTCGGCACCTTTTTGAGCTGCGAACGGTCGCTGAATTCGCCGTTCTCGTCACGGTAATCTATAATATTCTTTGCGACTGCGGAGTTGATGCCCGATACTCTTGAGAGCAGGGGGGCGGAGGCGGTGTTGAGGTCAACGCCGACCGAGTTGACGGTGTCCTCGATAACTCCGTCAAGCGCCGCGTCAAGCTCCTTGGGCGGCATATCGTGCTGATACTGACCGACGCCTATAGCTTTCGGGTCGATCTTGACAAGCTCCGCAAGGGGATCCTGCAAGCGCCTCGCTATCGAAACGGCGCTCCTGAGCGAAACGTCATACTGCGGGAATTCCTGAGCGGCGAGCTTTGAAGCGGAGTAGACCGAAGCGCCCGCCTCGCTGACGACCATGTAGGATACGTCGGCGCTTATCTCATGCAGCACCTCGGAGGCGAATATTTCCGTCTCCTTTGAAGCCGTGCCGTTGCCTATGGAGATGCAGTTGACCGAATATTTGGCGATGAGCTTTTTGATGAGAGCCTTTGCCTGCTCCCTCTGAGCCGCGGAGTGGGTGACATAGATAACTCCCGTGTCGAGCACCTTACCTGTCCTGTCCACCACGGCGACCTTGCAGCCGGTCCTGTAGCCGGGGTCAAGGCCTATGACCACCTTGCCCTTGACGGGCGGGGCGAGCAGCAGCTCCTTGGTGTTGAGCGCAAAGACCTTTATCGCATTTGCCGCCGCTTTCTCGGTGAGCATATTCCTGATCTCACGCTCTATCGACGGATATATCAGCCTCTCGTAAGCATCGGCGCCCGCCTCACGCACCGCCTCGGTGCAGGGCGAGCCGTTGGGGTTCAGGGTGGCGCTCGTGATGACGTTGGCGGCCTTTACGGGGTCGAGCGTAACGCTGACCTTGAGGAATTTCTCCCTTTCGCCTCTGTCTATTGCAAGCACTCTGTGACCCGCTATCTTGCTGACAGGCTCGGAGAATTCATAATACATTGTATATACGCTCTCGGCGTTTTTATCCGCTGCGGTGACCTCTACGTTGCCTATGACGGTGAAAAGGTTGCGAAGCCTGCGGCGTATATCTGCATCGTCCGAAATATTCTCGGCGATGATGTCGAGCGCGCCTTTCAACGCGTCCTCGGCCGTGGCAACGCCTTTCTCCTCGTTTATGTATGCAGCCGCCATTTCGAGCGGAGCGGGGGAATCGGCGGATTGAGCGTATATCGCCTCGGCGAGAGGCTCAAGCCCCTTCTCACGGGCAATGGAAGCCCTCGTTTTTCTCTTGGGTCTGAACGGTCTGTAGATATCCTCGATCTCCGTCACGGTGGCTGCGCCGTCGAGGGCGGCGGATATCTCGTCAGTCAGCTTCTCCTGGGCGGCAATGAGATTCCTGACCTCTTCACGTCTCTTTTCAAGATTTCTGAGGTATTCCAGCCTCTCGGAAAGCTCCCTTATCACCTGATCGTCGAGCGTGCCGTGGGCTTCCTTCCTGTATCGCGCGATGAAGGGCACGGTGTTGCCCTCGTCGAGCAGCTTCACCGTATTCTCCACCTGCCACCTTTGCAGCTTGAATTGTGTAGTAAGTTGCTGAATTATATCCATTCGTCTGTCCTTTTAATAGAATTTTTTGAGCTGTCTGATATCCTTGCCGATAAAGAGCAGCGAAACATAGCTGCCGATTATCCTCGAGGTTATCCTCTGGGTGTATTTCGCTTCAAGCTCCTCGCCGGTCAGATTGGTGCTGATTATGACGGGCTTGCCGAGATTTATGCGTGTATTAATAATGTTATATATACAGGCAACGGTGAACTGAGTCGAGAATTCCGAGCCGAGATCGTCGATTATCAACAGGTCGCAGTCAAGCAGCTCTTTTTCCCTCTCGCCGCTGCCGCCGCCGAATTTCTCCCTCTCAAGTGATGAGAGCAGGTTTTGAGCCGAGCCGTAAATGACCTCGAAGCCCTTCTCGACAACGACGTTTGCAATGGCGAGCGAGAGATGAGTTTTGCCGAGCCCCGTTGCGCCGTGCATAAAGAGACTGTCGGAGCCTTTGCCGAAATCGTCGGCGTAGCATCTGCAATATTCAAATATCTCTCTCATGCGGCTCCTCGGGGATATCCCGTATGTGGGGCTGACCTCGGCAGGGTAAAGCGTGAGGTCGAAGTCGGCGAATTCGCAGTTCCTGCTCGGCGATACAGCCTCAAGCTCGCTCTTGGCGACCGCTTTCAGCAGAGCCTTTCTGCATTCGCAGGATTGACCGCCGCAGAAGCCCGTATCCTCGCACTTCTTGCAGACATAGGGCGTTTCAAGGTAGTCGGCGGGGTAGCCCGAAGCCGTGAGCAGCCTGCGGATATCGTCCTGCACCGAGAGATTGAGCTTTGACAGCTCGTCTATGTATTTTGCGGCGTCGCCGCCCATGCCGAGCGCCTTGACCAGGGCAAGCCCGCTTGCGGAGAGCTGCGCCTCATACTTTGCGATCTCGGGGAGCTTGGCGATGACCTCGCTGTGGTGAGCCTGCTGTATATTCTGAGCCTTCAAGCGCCTCTCCGAGAGGAGCTGCGCTGTCTTTAAGAGCGTAGATTTGCCGTAACTCATTGCTTATTCTTCCTTTCGTATTTCAGCGGTGCATGGACTGAGCGCTCGTTGAATTTGTCGAGGTCATATGAAGCCTCGGCTGCGGGAGAAGTGCTTTTTTTGACTCTCTGCGGAGTTTTTGAATTCTTATGCTGCTCGGCGTATGCCGCAACGTCGGCGGGGTTTCTGCACCCGTTTTTGTGCCAATTCATCAGCACCTTATCCATATATGCGAGGCTCAGCTTGCTTATGTTATCCATCATTTCGTCGTAGGCGAGCAGTATCATATCGGGCGTGAAATGCCATTCCTCGCTCCAGCGGCGCAGGTATTCCGACTGCTTTGCCGTCGGGCGGGAGGAGGCTATTCCGGCGTATGCCGCAAACTGCCGCCAGAGGCGGTTCACCGTGCCGAGGGCTTCAATCTGCTCGGCGGCCTTGATTATCGTGTCTATCTCACGGTTGCCCCAGTCGCGGCCTATCGCCTCGATATAGGCGTAATTCACCTTGCCGATTGATACGCAGTAGTCCAGCAGCATGAATATCACCTCGGCGGGCAGGCCGTAGTGGTCGTGGAGCAGCAGCAGGGTGCATTGCCCGTCGTAGCCTATGGTCTTGCCGAGCTTTTGCTGCGCTTCGTTAAAAAGATGACCTATCTCGGGCGACTCGTCTACCCTCACCGCTATCTCGGTGCTTGAGGGCTTCGACGGTGCGACATTTTCAACGGGCGCAGGCTTTTTTTGCGGCTGCACGGGTGCGGGAGTCGGAACCGGCGCGGGCGATACCGCTGCGGTCGGCTTCGGTTCTTCACCGCCGGTGAGCAGCACTCCGCAGTTTTGCCAATACTGCAAATAATCCTGTGCGTCGGCGGGGTCCATCTTTAATGCGGCGCACATGGCTGCGATATCCGGCGCGTCGGGAGAATTTCGCAATATCCAGAGCAGCACCTTGAGCTGGTCGCCGTTCGCTATTCTGATATGTTTGTCGACTATATCCGTCGGCACGGCGAATATAGACCTGAACTGCATGGGGTTTACCGAGTAACTCATTATTACACTCCGTTTTAACTGATAATTAAATCAATTATACACAATTCCGACGAAAAATGAAACAGATTTTTCTCAAAAAAATAAGATTTGGCGGCGACGATATATATAATGTAATAAAACGCAAGCTGTTGTGTATCGGGGCGGCGGGCGGCACAAGCCGCTCGGCAAAAGCAACAAAGAAAAAGAGACCGCCGAAAAGGCAGTCTCTTAATCATGCGTTTTTAATCAAACGGCTCTTGTAACCTTACCGGAGCGAAGGCAACGGGTGCAAGCGTAAACTCTCTTGGGAGTTCCGTTGATAACTGCCTTAACTCTCTTTACGTTGGGCTTCCAGGTTCTGTTGGAACGTCTGTGAGAATGGGAAACCTTAATGCCGAAGGACACATCTTTACCGCAGAAATCGCATTTTGCCATGTGTCACACCTCCTTGTTACTCATTAACAGATGATATATTAGCAGGTTTTCACACAAATTGCAAGTATTTTTTTATATTTTTAAAAACTTCTCGCAAAAATAAAAAAATTTTAAAATAACTCTTGCTTTTTTTTGCGTTTTGTTATACAATACCGATAGAACATTTGTTTGATTACTGTTTTTGGAGGTCATAAGATGGCGGATAAAAAGAAAGCACTCGAAACAGCGCTTGCACAGATAGAGAAGGCGTACGGCAAGGGGACTATAATGCGTTTGGGCGAGAACAGCGGCATGAACGTGGAGGCTATCTCCACAGGCTCCGTTTCTCTCGACGTTGCCACCGGTATCGGCGGCCTGCCCAAGGGCAGGATAATCGAGATATACGGCCCCGAGTCCTCAGGTAAGACCACTCTTGCGCTGACCGTCATCGCTCAGGCTCAAAAGAACGGCGGCGAGGCCGCTTTCATCGACGCCGAGCACGCCCTTGACCCCACCTATGCCTCAAATCTCGGCGTTGACGTTGACGCTTTGCTCGTCTCTCAGCCGGATAACGGCGAGCAGGCTCTTGAGATAGCCGAGGCTCTCGTGCGCTCGGGCGCCCTTGACGTGGTCGTTATCGACTCCGTTGCGGCCCTTGTTCCCCGCTCTGAGATAGAGGGCGAGATGGGTGATTCCCACGTCGGCGCTCACGCAAGGCTCATGTCGCAGGCTCTCAGAAAGATAGCCGGCGCTGTCGCAAAGTCAAATACAATAATCATATTTATAAATCAGCTCCGTGAGAAGGTTGGCGTTGTCTACGGCAACCCCGAGGTCACCACGGGCGGCAGAGCGCTCAAATTCTACGCCACGATGCGAATCGACGTCCGCCGTATAGAAGCTATCAAGGCTCCCGGCAACGAGGTCGTCGGCAACAGGACAAGATGCAAGATAGTCAAGAATAAGGTCGCACCCCCGTTCAAAGAGGCGGAGTTCGACATCATGTACGGCAGAGGAATCTCCAAAGAGGGCGAGATAGTCGACCTCGGCGTTAAATATAATATCATTCAGAAGAGCGGCGCATGGTTCTCCTACGGCGATATGCGTCTCGGTCAGGGCAGGGATAACGTAAGGGAGCTTATCGCTTCGTCGCCCGAGCTTGCCGAGGAGCTTGAGAAGAAGATACTTGCCGCGATGAAAGAGAGCAGCGAGAGCGCCAAGGCGAAGAAGTCAAAGGCGGCGCCCGTTGCTGCGCCTCCCGCTCCCGAGCCGACCACCAAGGCGGGCGCAAGGGCAAAGCTCGACATAGTCGTTGACGATGAAGATTAAGGCCGAAAGAGGAAAAGCAAATAAGATACATATACTCTGCGACGGGGAATACACCTATACGGTGGATGCGGATTTTTGGTATTCCTGCCCGTATCGCTCCGTGCATAGTATTGACGATGAGCAGGAGCTGGCGGAGTTCAACTTTTCCGTCGGCTCTCGCTGTGCGTTCAACGCGGGGCTGCGCCTGCTCGGCTACGGCGACCACAGCAAAAAGGAGCTGACAAGGCGGCTCGTTCAAAAAGGTCATTCAAAGGAATGCGCCGAAGCGGCTGCCGACAGGCTCGAGGAGCTTGGGTATATCGACGATGAACGCTGCGCCGAGAATTTGGCGAGAACTTTGTCGGAGCGTAAGGGGATGAGCGCAAAAAGAGTCGCCTGTGAGCTTATCCGCAAGGGGATACCGAGAGAAATTGCCGATAATGCCGCCTCGGGGCTTGACTTTGACCCGATTTTGCGTATTATAGAGTTATTGAATACTAAATATTCCCGCAGCCTGTCGGACGAAAAGGGAGTGAAGCGCACCATTGCCTCGCTTCAGCGCCTCGGCTACGGCTGGTCGGATATCAAAAGCGCTCTGCGGCAAGCGGAGCTTGAAACGGAGGACTTTGACGATGTATAAGGTAGGTATGATATCCCTCGGCTGCCCCAAAAATCAGGTGGATGCCGAGAGAATGCTGGCGAAGCTCGACGCCGCCGAATTTGAGGTGTGCGACTGCTACGACGGCGTGGACGCCGTTATTGTCAATACCTGCGGCTTCATCGACGCCGCCAAGGAGGAGGCTATCGAGAATATCCTCGATATGGCTCAGCTAAAATCCGAGGGCACGGTAGGCAAAATTATCGTCACAGGCTGCCTCGCTCAGCGTTATAAGGACGAGATTTTCTCAGAGATGCCCGAGGTGGACGCCGTTATCGGCATCGGTGCGAACGACGATATCGCCGAGATAGTCAAGTCCGTTATCGAGGGCAAGCGGGAGTACCGTATGCCCGAGAACTGCTGCCTGCCGCTCACGGGCGAGAGGCTGCTGACTACGCCCGAGTATTGGTCGTATCTCAAGATAGCCGACGGCTGCTCCAACCGCTGCACCTACTGCGCCATTCCCTCTATAAGGGGCGATTACCGCAGCGTTGAGTTTGAAACGCTTATCGAGGAGGCGAAGCAGCTTGCCGCCGCGGGCACCAAGGAGCTTATCCTTATCGCTCAGGATACCACCAACTACGGCAAGGATCTCTACGGCAAGATCCGTCTGCCCGAGCTGCTCGACGCCCTTTGCGAGATAGACGGCATCGAGTGGATACGTATGCTCTACTGCTATCCGGATAAAATAACCGATGAGCTGCTTGAGACTATGGCTCGTCAGCCCAAGGTGCTCAATTATATCGACCTGCCGTTACAGCATTCAAACGACCGCATCCTCAAGGCAATGAACCGCAGAGGCAACGGCGAATTCCTGCGCGAGGTCATTGCGAAAATTAGAAAAGCGCTGCCCGACGCGGTTATCAGGACTACGTTTATCGTCGGCTTCCCGGGCGAAGGAGAGAAGGAGTTTGAGGATCTCGCCGAATTCGTCAATGAGATAGAATTCGACCGCCTCGGCTGCTTTGCGTTCTCACCGCAGGAGGGCACGCCCGCCTTCGATATGCCCGATCAGGTCGAGGAGGACGTCAAGACCCGCAGGGGCGAGATAATCATGCAGGATCAGCTTGAGATAGTCACGCTCAAGAATAAGAGCAGGGTGGGCAAGGCCTATCGCGTGCTCGTAGAGGATTACGACGGCTATGCCGACTGCTACAAGGGCAGGACATATATGGACGCCCCCGAGATAGACGGCACGGTCTCTTTCACCACCGATAAGAATTATGAGAACGGCGACTTTGCCGAGGTCGAGATAATCGGCGTCAACGACTACGATCTTATAGGAAGAGATATTTCCGAATAAAGGAGACACGATGAATTTACCCAATAAACTTACCGTGGTGAGGATAGTTCTGACCCCGTTTTTCCTCGCCGCAATGCTTCTGAAATTAAATAACAATATCAATTATCTTATCGCCGCCGTCATATTTATCGCCGCCTCGGTGACAGATTTCCTTGACGGCAAGATAGCCCGCAAAAACGGCATTGTTACCACCTTCGGCAAGCTTTGCGACCCGCTGGCGGATAAAATGCTCACCACCGCTGCGCTGCTTGCGTTCATGCAGCTCGGCGTGTGCAACATTTGGATAGTTATGACAGTGCTCACCCGTGAGTTCCTTATCACCTCGTTCCGCCTCGTTGCGGCGGCTCAGGGCGTGGTCATAGCCGCCGGTAAGGCGGGCAAGCTCAAGACGGCAAGTCAGATGATATTCTCGATAATCATCATGTTTCTGCTTTTCTTTGCCGACATTTTGGGCATCGAGCAGGCGACAGTTTCGCTTATCTCAAATATCCTGCTCGGCATTACCGCCGCTCTTGCGGTGATTTCCGGAGTGAAATATATCATCGACGGTAAAAAAGTGATTGACTTTTCCAAGTGAATCGCATATAATGCAGTATATAGTGTCAAATGCGATCGTCGGGTAGAGTAACCGGGGAGCAAAACGCATCAGAGAGAGGGTCGGCAGCTGTAAAGACCCTTTGCGTTGACCTTTGGTGAAGTGCGCCATGGCGGCACGCGGGGGGAAGCTCAGTATCCCCGTGCGTATGGGCTGCGTTAAAGCCCTAAGGGTTGATTGCCCGGAGTTATAAACAGGAGTGGAACCGCGTCTATTTACGCCTCCGTAGTCGTTAAGACTGCGGAGCTTTTTATTTTTTCGGAGGTAATGTTTTGTTCAGACAGCTCAAAGAGGATATCGCCTGCGTCAAGTCGCGGGACCCTGCCGCACGCTCGGCGCTGGAGATATTTTTCCTTTATCCCGGCTTCAAGGCGATAAGGCTTCACAGGCGGGCAAATTGGTTTTACCGCCACGGGATGTTTTTCATCGCCCGCTGGATCTCACAGAGGGCTTCAAGAAAGACCGGCGTTGAGATCCACCCCGCCGTTAAAATCGGCAAGCGATTTTTCATCGACCACGGGACGGGAGTCGTCATCGGCGAGACAGCCATTATCGGCGACGACGTTACGATATATCAGGGCGTTACGCTCGGCGGCACGGGCAAGGATACCGGCAAGCGCCACCCGACCATAGGCAACAACGTGATGATAGGCGCGGGCGCAAAGGTGCTCGGCCCGCTCGTCATAGGCGATAATTCCCGTATCGCCGCGGGCGCCGTGGTGCTCAGCGATATCCCGTCGAATTCAACGGCCGTCGGCGTGCCCGCCAAGGTCGTGCGGCGTGACGGCGTGAGGGTCGACGACCTCGATCAGGTGCATATTCCCGACCCTGTCGCCCAAGAGATTGCAAGGCTCGAAACAGAAATTGAGAAGCTGAAAAAGCTCGTAAAATAAGGAGGAAACATAATGAAGATCTTCAACACCCTGACCAGAGAAAAAGAGGAATTCAAGCCCATCACCGAGGGCGAGGTCAAGATATATGCCTGCGGCCCTACGGTCTATAACTATATCCACATCGGCAACGCCCGCCCCATCTGCGTCTTTGACGTGCTCAGAAGATATCTCGAATACAGGGGTTACAAGGTCACTTTCGTTCAGAATTTCACCGACATTGACGATAAAATTATCAAGAAGGCCAACGAAGAGGGGACTGACTACAAAACCGTCTCCGAGAAGTATATTGAGGAGTTCTGGAAGGACGCAAAGGGTCTTAACTTCAGACCCGCCACCGTTCATCCCAAGGCGACCGAGAATATCGACAAGATAATCGAGATAGTCAGCGGTCTTATCGAGAGCGGCCACGCATACGCCGTCGACGGCGACGTTTATTTCAGCCCCAAGACCTTCCCCGAGTACGGCAAGCTTTCGCACCAGCCGCTTGAGGAGCTTGAGGCAGGCGCACGCATAATGGTCGGCGATATCAAGAGGGATCCGATGGATTTCGCCCTCTGGAAGGCTGCGAAGCCCGGCGAGCCCTATTGGGATTCACCGTGGGGCAAGGGCAGACCCGGCTGGCATATCGAGTGCTCCGCCATGGTGTGCAGATACCTCGGCGAGACCATTGACATCCATTGCGGCGGTCAGGATCTCATCTTCCCGCACCACGAGAACGAGATAGCTCAGAGCGAGTGCTTCACCTGCAAGCCCTTCGCCCATTATTGGATGCACAACGGCTATATCAACGTCGACAACGTCAAGATGTCGAAGTCGCTCGGCAATTTCTTCACCGTCAGAGACGTCGCGGAGAAATACGGCTACGAGCCCATCCGTTATCTGATGATATCGTCATCCTACAGAAGCCCCATCAACTACAGCGTCGACATCATCGAGCAGTGCAAGGCTTCCCTCCAGAGGCTCTATACCTGCCGTGACGGCATTGATTTTGAGATAAAGAACGCCCCCGACGGCGAGCTTGACGAGAATATCAAGGCTCAGTTCGACAAGAGAGTCGAGCAGTTTATCAAGGCTATGGACGACGACCTCAACACCGCCGACGGTATCGCCGCCGTGTTTGAGCTTGCAAGGGATATCAATACCCTTGTGGTCGGCAAAGGCGTCACCAAGGCCACAGCCGAATACGCGGCAAAGATATTCGACGAGCTGACCGGCGTGCTCGGCCTTGTCTATAACAGAAAGACCGAGACCCTCGACGAGGATATCGACGCTATGATAGAGGCGAGGACTAAGGCCCGCAAGGAGAAGAATTGGGCAGAGGCCGACAGGATCCGCGACGAGCTGAAGGCCATGGGTATTGTCCTCGAGGATACCGCTCAGGGCGTTAAATGGCACAGAGAATAATAACTTTCGGAAGCGGGTCGGGAGGCTCGCTTCCGATATTATATAATTATTTTATATTTTTTGCGTTTTGCTCTTGCATTTCGGCCGTCCTTATGATATAATACTGACCGCAAATCACACGCATTGCTATTCTTATTGCGGGTGCGGAGCTCAAATCCGTTGCAATATCAGGCTTTGCGGAGGTTCGTATCTGACAGATACAAAATTTAACTTAGGAGGAAAAATCATGTCAGTCGTATCAATGAAACAGTTACTTGAAGCAGGCGTCCATTTCGGTCACCAGACCAGAAGATGGAACCCCAAAATGGCGGAGTACATCTTCACCGAGCGTAACGGCATCTACATCATCGACCTTCAGAAGACGGTCAAGAAGCTCGAAGAGGCCTATATGTTCGTGCGTGATATCGCAGCCGACGGCGGCGAGATCCTTTTCGTAGGCACCAAGAAGCAGGCTCAGGATTCCGTTAAGGAAGAGGCAGTCCGCTGCGGTATGCCCTATGTCAACGCGCGTTGGCTCGGCGGTATGCTTACCAACTTCAACACCATCCAGAAGAGGATCAAGAGACTCGCTCAGCTCAAGGCTATGGAAGCTGACGGCACCTTTGATCTCCTTCCCAAGAAGGAAGTTACCAAGCTCAACCTCGAGATAGAGAAGCTCGAGAAGTTCATGGGCGGTATCACCGAGATGAAGAAGCAGCCTGCTGCAATGTTTATAGTTGACCCCCGCAAGGAGAGGATCGCCGTTCTTGAGGCTAAGAAGCTCGGTATCCCCATCGTTGCTATAGTCGATACCAACTGCGACCCCGATGAGGTCGATTACGTTATCCCCGGCAACGACGACGCTATCCGTGCCGTTAAGCTGATCGCAGGCGCAATGGCAGACGCCGTTATCGAAGGCAGACAGGGCGAGCAGACCGCTCCCGAAGCAGAAGCAGCATCAGAGGAGGAATAATATTATGGCATTTACAGCAAAAGACGTTCAGGCTCTCAGAGAGAAGACCAATGTCGGCATGATGGATTGCAAGAAGGCGCTCGTTGAGGCCGACGGCGATATGGATAAGGCAATTGACATCCTTCGTGAGAAGGGTCTTGCAACTGCCGCTAAGAAGTCAAGCAGGATCGCTGCAGAAGGCGTTATCGGCCTGTATTCGGACGGCAACGCTTCCGCACTTGTTGAGCTCAACTGTGAGACCGACTTTGTCGGCAACGGCGCTGAGTTCAAGGCTCTTGCAAATCAGATAGCTAAGACTGTCGTTGAGAGCAAGCCCGCAGATGTTGACGCTCTCCTTGCCGCCACCATTTCCGATGGCAGCATTTCCGTCAACGACGCTATTCAGGAGCTCTTCCTTAAGGTTCGTGAGAATCTCAAGCTCCGCCGTTTCGTCCTTGTTGAGGGCACCGCGGTTTCCTACATCCACGGCGGCGGCTCCGTCGGCGTTCTTGTCAGCTTTGACACCAACGCAGCCGACAACGCTGAGTTCGTTGCAATGGGTAAGAATATCGCAATGCAGGTCGCAGCTATGAGCCCCGCTTATCTTGACGAAGCATCGGTTCCCGCCGACGTTGTTGAGAAGGAAAGAGTCATCAACCTTGCTCAGATGAACGAGGATCCCAAGATGGCTAACAAGCCCGAGCAGGTCAAGGCTAAGATCATCGAGGGCAAGATCAAGAAGTTCTACACCGAGGTTTGCCTTCTTGACCAGACTTTCGTCCGCTCAGACCTCTTTGACGGCTCCGTCAGCGGCTATGTCGCTCAGGTTGCAAAGGAGATCGGCGCCGATATCAAAGTTACCGGTTTCGTTCGTCTTGCAAAGGGCGAAGGCATCGAGAAGAGAGTTGACGATTTCGCAGCAGAAGTCGCCGGCATGGTTAAATAATCATATCAATATCACAGCTCCCGAAGCAGTAATGCCTCGGGAGCTGTTTTTTATAAGTTGATTTTGCTGAGCACCTTGCCGACGCTGTCGTGTATCACAAGGTCGAAGCTGCCGTCCTGCGGGGTGGGGTCACGGTTGATAATGATAAGATCGTTCCCCTTAAAATAGCGTATAAAGCTCGCGGCGGGGTAGACCGTCAATGAAGTGCCCGCCACTATCAGAGTGTCGGCGTCTTTTATCGCCCTTATTGCGCCGTCCACCGTATCCTCGTCGAGAGCCTCCTGATATAGCACAACGTCGGGCTTGATTACGCCGCCGCAGGAGCATTTCGGTACCCCCTCGCTGCCGAAAACATAGTCCGCGTCATAGAATTTGCCGCATTTCATGCAATGATTTCTGAGCGTCGAGCCGTGAAGCTCATACACAGTTTTGCTGCCCGCTTTTGTGTGCAGTCCATCAATGTTTTGCGTCACGACGGCGGCAAGAATGCCCGCGCGCTCAAGCTCGGCGAGCTTCAGGTGCGCCGCGTTCGGCTCAACGCCCTTGCTGCAAAGATGCTTGCGGTAGAATTCATAGAATTCCTCGGTGTGCTGCATAAAAAACATGTGGCTGAGTATCTCCTCGGGCGGGTAGCGGTAATTCATCATATAGATGCCGTCCGCCGAGCGGAAATCGGGGATGCCGCTCTCGGTCGATACGCCTGCGCCGCCGAAAAATACGGCCCTTTTGCTGCTTTTGATTATGTCGTTCAAGGCTTTCGTTTGCTTTTCGGTTATCATGGTCTCACCTCGCCGAAATTATATCACCGTGCGCCCGCTTTTGCAAGAAGCAAGCACAAAATATAATGATTCTATACAAAAATATATCAAAATATTGAGTTCGCTGTTGCAAAAATCAGAAACGAATGGTATAATATTTCAGATAATCTTTTGCGTTTAGTTTTGCCCTTGTGCGGAATACTAACCGTGCTTTATCCCGCACGAAAGGATGCTGACGCATGAAGAATAAAAAGAGCAAAAACGATAATTTTTTCCTGCCCTCTCCGCCGTGGCAGACCCCCGATCTTTACAGGGACGGCGGCGATGATAACGGCGGCTCCGACGCGGTCGCAAATATCATCGAGACAGGCTCGATAACCGTCAAAAAAGGCGGCCATCTTATCCATTGCCTGACTGTTATCGGTCAGATAGAGGGTCATTATATTCTCTCACCGCAAAATAAAACCACCAAATATGAGCACGTTATCCCTCAGCTCGTGGCAATTGAGGAGAGCGACGAGGTGGACGGGCTTATATTGATACTCAACACTGTCGGCGGCGATATCGAGGCCGGGCTTGCGATAGCTGAGCTGGTGGCAGGTATGAGCACCCCGACCGTTTCGCTTGTGCTCGGCGGCGGTCACTCGATAGGCGTGCCTCTTGCCGTATCCGCCGACCACTCGTTTATAACCCCGTCGGCGACCATGACAATCCACCCCGTGAGGATGAACGGCCTTGTCCTCGGCGTGCCGCAGACCCTCTCGTATTTTGAGCAGATGCAGGAGCGGATAGTCCGCTTTGTTGCCGAGAATTCGTCGATATCCCCAGACCGTTTCCGTGAGATGATGCTTGCGACGGGCGAGCTCGTAATGGATGTCGGCACCGTGCTCAGCGGCGAGGCGGCGGTTGAGGAGGGGCTTATTGACTCCCTCGGCAGCCTCTCCGACGCGCTGAACTGTCTGTATGAAATGATCGAAGCGAACGAAGCTCCGACAGACGATAAAAAATCCCCGAAAGGATGAAATCCAAGTGGCAAACACTCAGAATAAGAAACCGTCCGCCTCTTCTCAAAAGAAGAAGCCGGCGCAGTCAAAGAGCGCTTCAACTAAGAAGAAGCAGGCTCCGCAGCAGGAGGAGAAGCGGGAGTTTTCACCCGCCGTCAGCCGCCAAAAGACGGCGATAATCCTCATGGCGGCGGCGGTCTTCCTTGCCTGCGTCGTGCTGATAAAGGGCGAGAGCATATGGCTGAAAATGCACGGAGCGATGTTTGGCATATTCGGCCTGTGCGCCTATATCCTGCCGCCTGTGCTCATCTATATGGCGATCCTTTTTGCCAAGGATAAGCCGATAGGCTCTGCGGCGGCGAATCTGACGGGCATCGGGGTGTTTGCCGCCCTGATCTGCTCGGCGATACATACTTTCTCAAATACAGCCGAATATCTCTCACAGACCCCGATAGGTCAGCAGGTGAGCGACGAATGGCATTCCGTCTCGGGCGGCGTTATTGGCGCGGTCTTGGGCGGGCTTGTGGGCAAGGCATTCGGCAAGACGGGCGCGTGCATCACTCTCGTGATCCTTGCCGTTGTCGTCGCGATGCTGCTTACCGGTACTACCTTGCTCGGCCTCTTCTCGGCTATAAGAAAGCCCGTTAAGAAGGTTGGCGAGATGACGAATGAGAAGCTCGAGCAGACCGCTGCAAAGCGTGAGCAGCTCCGTGAGGAGAGGGAGAAGGAGAAGGCTGAGCGTGTGTTTGCACCGCCGCAACTCCCGACCCCGCCGTCCGACAGCTTTGAGGATAATTTCGTCACCGATGAATCCACCTTTGCCCCACCCGAGGAGCCGGAGATCCCCGAGATACCCATAGTCACTCTGCCCGACGCAACGGGCAGCAGCGTCGTTGAGGATACTCTCGAGCAGGCGGTCTCTCAGGAAAAAGAGAGGAATAAAATGCCCGCAATGCCCGACGGCGACCCGATCGACGAAGCCGAAGCGGCGGAGGAAGAACCCGAATCGGAGCCTGCCGAGGATGAGCAGGACGGCGAATTCGTGCCGCCCGAGGAGAGCGCACCCGTCAAGCGCGATTATGTGTTCCCGCCCGTGGACTGCCTCAAGCAGGCGGAACGCGACGGCAACACCGACAGCATGGCTGAGATGCAGATGGGCGCGAAGAAGCTCGTCGCTACCCTCGAGAGCTTCAAGATCAAGGCGGAGGTCACCAATATCTGCCGCGGCCCGTCCGTCACAAGATATGAGCTTGTGCCCGACGCGGGAGTCCGCATAAACAAGATCACAACGCTTTCGGACGATATCGCCATGCGCCTTGCCGCAACGAGCGTGCGTATAGAGGCGCCGATACCCGGCAAATCCGCTATCGGTATCGAAGTGCCCAACAGTGCAAAATCCATGGTAACCATGCGTGAGATAATCGACACGCCGCAGTTCCGTGACGCCAAGAGCAAGCTGAACGTAGCCCTCGGCAAAGATATCACGGGCAATATCGTCTGCGCCGACCTTGCCAAGATGCCGCATCTGCTCGTCGCGGGCACTACAGGCTCGGGTAAATCCGTCTGCCTCAATTCAATGATAGTCAGCATTCTTTATAACGCCCGCCCGGACGAAGTTAAGCTGCTGATGATAGACCCCAAGATGGTCGAATTCACGATATATAACGGCATTGCCCATCTCGAGGTGCCCGTAGTCAGCAATCCGAGGCAGGCGGCAGGCGCTCTCGGCTGGGCTGTCGGCGAGATGGAGAAAAGATACGCCCAGTTCTCCGAGAACAGCGTCAGGGATATCAAGGGCTTCAACAAGCTCTGCGAGACCCGTGACGACCTGCAGCGTATGCATCAGATAGTTATATTTATCGACGAGCTTTCGGACCTTATGATGGTTTCGCCGAAAGAGGTCGAGGATTCCATCTGCCGCCTTGCTCAGATGGCGCGTGCTGCGGGCATACACCTTGTCATAGCTACTCAGCGCCCGTCCGTCGATGTCATAACGGGCATAATCAAGGCGAATATCCCGAGCCGAATTGCGCTCTCCGTCTCGTCACAGGTGGATTCGAGGACTATTCTTGACTCCGTCGGCGCGGAGAAGCTGCTCGGCAACGGCGATATGCTGTTCTCACCCGTCGGCGCAAGCAAGCCGACCCGCGTCCAGGGCTGTTTCATCTCGGATTCCGAGGTCGAGAGCGTGGTCGAGCATATCAAGGCTCAGGCTCAGTCCGATTATAACGAGGAGACCATGGAGGAGATCGAGACTAAGGCGAAGCAGGCGGAGAATGCAGGCAAGAGAGCGGCCGAGGACGATGAGGACGAGGATTGGGATCCCGTTCTTAACGACGCCGCCGAGGTCGTCATTAATGCGGGCGGAGCCTCCACCACCATGCTCCAAAAGAAGCTCAAGCTCGGCTACGCAAGGGCTTCAAGAGTCATGGATCAGCTTGAGGAGAAGGGCATAGTCGGAAAGCAGGAGGGCGCGAAGCCTCGTGCCGTGCTTATCAGCAAGCAGCAGTGGTATGAGATGCAGGCGCTTGCCGACGGAGCTGCCGCAGCCGCAGCGCCGCCTCAGATAGACGATATCTTTGAGGACGATAACGACAGCGAATACGATGAAGAGAATTGACGGAGTGACCTTATGAACGGATTTTTACCCGTAACAAAAAAAGATATGCTCGAGCGGGGATGGGAGCAGGCGGATTTTGTCTATGTCTGCGGCGACGCTTATGTCGACCACCCCAGCTTCGGCGCGGCCATAATCACGAGGGTGCTTGAGAATGCGGGTTTCAAAGTCGCATTCCTTGCTCAGCCCGATTGGCGCAGCGATAAGGATTTCACCCGCTTCGGCAGACCGAGGCTCGGCTTCCTTGTCAGCAGCGGCAATATCGACTCGATGGTCGCTCACTATACCGTCGCCAAGAAGCGCCGCTCAGCGGACGCTTACAGCCCCGGCGGCAAGGTCGGCCTTAGACCCGACAGAGCCGTCATAGTCTATTGCAATAAAATAAGAGAGATCTACGGCGATATACCGATAATCATCGGCGGGCTTGAAGCGTCGCTTCGCCGCTTTGCCCACTATGACTATTGGGATGATAAGGTGCGCCGCTCGATACTTTTTGATTCGCAGGCGGATCTGCTTGCGTTCGGCATGGGCGAGCGCTCAATGGTCGAGATAGCAACGCGCCTTGACGGCGGCGAGGATATCTCGCAGCTGCACGATATACGCGGCACCTGCTATAGTGTCGATGTGCGCGAAACTCCCTATGTCGGCGTTGAATGCCCGTCGTTTGAGAATGTGTGCAATTCCAAAAAGGAATACGCCGTATCCTGCCGAATTCAGCAGGATGAGCAGGATTTCTTCCGCGGTAAGGTCATCAAGCAGCGCCATGGCAACAGGATGCTCGTGCAGAATCAGCCCGCCATGCCGATATCTCAGGATGAGCTTGACGAGGTGTACGCCCTGCCTTATATGCGTACCTATCACCCCTGCTATGAGAAGGACGGCGGTGTACCCGGCATCGAGGAGGTGCGTTTTTCGATAGCGCATAACAGAGGCTGCTTCGGTGCCTGCAATTTCTGCTCGATAGCTTTCCATCAGGGGCGTTATATAACCACCCGCAGCAAGGAATCAATAGTCAATGAAGCGAAGCTGCTCACGACTCTGCCGGATTTCAAGGGATATATCCACGATATAGGCGGCCCGACGGCCAATTTCCGCCGCCCGTCCTGCGAGGGGCAGGAGAGCAGGGGACTTTGCAAGGGCAAGAAATGCCTTGCCCCCGAGCCGTGCCCGAGGCTCAAGGCCGACCACACCGAGTATCTCGACATCCTGCGCACCGTGCGCTCGCTGCCGAAAGTCAAGAAGGTCTTTATCCGCTCGGGCATACGCTATGATTACCTGCTCGAGGATAAGGACGACAGCTTCTTCAGGGAGCTTGTAGCCCATCATGTCAGCGGCCAGCTCAAGGTCGCCCCCGAGCATTGCTCTGCGGCGGTGCTCGATAAAATGGGCAAGCCGCATATCGAGGCTTATGTAAAATTCTCAAAGAAGTATTTTTCATATACTCAAAAAGAGGGCAAGGAGCAGTATCTTGTGCCCTATCTGATGTCCTCTCACCCGGGCAGCGCTCTCAAAGAGGCGGTGGAGCTCGCGCTTTTCCTCAAAAAAATCGGCATCCGCCCCGAGCAGGTGCAGGATTTCTATCCCACCCCGGGCACAGTCTCGACCTGTATGTATTACACGGGTCTTGACCCCTACACAATGAAAGAGGTCTATGTCGCAAAAGACCCGCATGAGAAGGCGATGCAGCGTGCGCTGCTGCAATATTTCAACCCCAAGAACGCCGATCCGGTGCGTGAAGCGCTCAAACGGGCGGGCAGGCATGACCTGATAGGCAATTCGGATAAATGCCTCGTCAGACCCGCTCGCGGCGGCTCTCAGCAGCGGCCGACGGCGAATAAAAAGCCCTACGGCAAAAAGAAATACCGCTGAAATAAGGTGAAGCGATGAAGAAGAATTCGGCACCGTTCGGAGCCTCCGATAAGGATATCGAGGCTGCGGGCAAAGCCCTCGGCAAGGTGATGAGAAGCAAGGGCAAGAAGAAATATTTTCTGCTGGCGCTGATAGTTATCGTCGCCGTTGTTGCGGCACTGACCAAAACAGGCGTGCTGCCCGATGTGGTCGGCACGGGCGAAACCGTCACCGCCGCCCCCGCTTCCTCTGCGGCAGACACTCTTGAGGTCAATTATATCGACGTCGGGCAGGGTGACTGCACCCTGATAATCTGCGGCGGGCAGACAATGCTGATAGACGCGGGCGAGAACGGCCATGAGGAGAAGGTCATAAGCTATCTTCATTCAAAGGGCGTCGGCAAGCTCGATTACCTTGTTTGTTCACATCAGCACACCGACCATATGGGTGGCCTGCCCGAGGTTTTGGATGAATTCGGCGCCTTTACCGTTATCATGCCGAGGCTCACCAAGGCTCAGACCCCCACCAACAAAACATATACCGCGTTTCTGAATTCCGTCAAGGCGAGCGGCGCCAAAGTCGAGGCCGCTCAGCCGGGCAACAGCTATACTCTCGGCTCGGCGAAATTCGAGATACTCGGCCCCGTTACCGACGACGCCGAGAGTCTCAACAATATGTCCGCCGTGCTCATGCTCACCTTTGAGGGCAAAAAATTCCTCTTCACGGGCGACGCCGAGAGGGAGGAGGAGCTGGAGATGCTCGCCGAGGGGCGCGGGCTTGACTGCGATGTTCTCAAGGTCGGGCATCACGGCTCCAAGACCTCTTCGAGCGCCGATTTCCTTGCCGCCGCAACGCCCGAGATATGCGTTATCGAGTGCGGAGCGGATAACGACTACGGTCACCCGCATAAGCAGGCGCTTGAGCGCATCAAGGAATACACCTCGGAGATATACCGCACCGATATCTGCGGCGATATAGTTATCACATGCTCGGGCGGGGAGCTTAATATTGCATACGAAAGGCAGTGAAACAATGTTTTGCAGCGTTGACAGGATAGAGGAGGGGCTTGCGGTCTGCGTTAACGACATGGGCGTGACCTTTGCCGTGAAGCTCAGCGATATCAGCGGCGAAGTGCACGAGGGCAGCGTGCTTATCGACACGGGCAGCGGCTATATTGCCTGCCCGGGCGAGGAGCAAAAGCGCCGTGACGAGAATTTCAGCCTCGCAGAGAGCCTTTTTGATGAATAAATAATAAATTTTTTGCGAATTTGAGCCGCATTGTTCAATTTACACTTGAATAATGCGGCTTCTTATTATATAATAATATATATGCGTTGTTTTGGAGGAATCAAAGTTGCCGCTCAATGAGAGAAAAGCGAATATCTCGGTGCCCGAGGGCGAGCTTGCCCGCCAGCGTGAATACGCCGAGGCGGTGAGAAGCATTATCGAGGCGAAGTACCCCGAGCCGCCCAGGGCCTTTGTGCATACATACGGCTGTCAGGGCAATGTCGCCGACGGCGAGAGGCTCAAGGGTATGCTTGCTGATATGGGCTATGAGCTTGTCGAGGAGCTTGAGGGCGCCGATCTCGTGTTATATAATACCTGCGCCATACGTGAGCACGCCGAGGACAGAGTCTTCGGCAATGTCGGGGCGCTCAAGGGCATGAAAAATTCCAACAGAGATATGCGTATCCTGCTCTGCGGCTGCATGATGCAGCAGGAGCACGTCGCAGAGAAGATAAGAAACAGCTACCCCTTTGTCGATATAGTTTTCGGCACTCATGTCATCCACCGTCTGCCCGAGCTGCTTTATAATAACTTGAGCACCGGCAAGAGGATATATGAGCTGCCCGAGAGCGACGGCGTCATAGCCGAGGAGCTGCCCGTTCACCGTGACAGCAGCTTTAAGGCGTGGATACCCATCATGTACGGCTGCAACAACTTTTGCAGCTACTGCATAGTGCCCTATGTTAGGGGCAGGGAGCGCAGCAGAGCGCCCGAGGCGATAATCGCCGAGGCTCGCTCGCTTGTTGAGAGCGGCTATAAAGAGATAACCCTGCTCGGTCAGAATGTCAATTCCTACGGCAAATATCCCGACTGCGGCTGCAACTTCGCCCAGCTTTTGCAGCGGCTCAACGATATCGAGGGTGATTTCATCATCAGATTTATGACCTCTCACCCCAAGGATTGCACTCACGAGCTGCTCGACACCATGGCTCGTTGCGATAAGGTCGCGAAGCACCTGCATCTGCCGTTCCAGAGCGGCAGCAACCGTGTGCTTGCCGAGATGAACAGGCGCTACACGAGGGAGAAATACCTCAGTCTGCTCGAATACGCCTACTCGGTCATGCCGGAGCTTTCGGTCACGAGCGACGTTATCGTGGGCTTCCCGGGCGAGACCTATGAGGAATTTCGCGAGACGGTCAGCCTTGTGCAGCGGGCGGATTTCACCTCGATGTATACCTTCATCTTCTCGCCGAGGGAGGGGACAAAGGCGGCTTCAATGCCCGACCCCGTCTCCCGCGAAGAAAAGGGCAGGTGGTTCAAGGAATTGCTTGACGCCCAGGAGGTCATAGCCGCCAAGCGCACCGCCTCTGCGGTCGGCAAGGTCTATCGTGTGCTGTGCGAGAGCGTCAGCAAGGGCGGGCTTATCGAGGGCAGGACAGAGGGCAACGTCATAGTCGAATTCCCCGCCGACTCCTCAGTTATCGGCACCTTCCGCAATGTCAAAGTCACAGAATCGCTCACATGGATACTAAGGGGCGAGCTTGCGGATTAAACGGTTAATACACGAAAGCGTATTATATAAATTAAAATTTATGTTAGGAGAAACCAAAATGGACGTAATCGCAAAAGCAAGAGAGCTCGGCGCAGCTTTGCAGCAGGACGAGCGCTATACCAAGCTCATGGAGGCTCAGAAGGCAAACGAAGCCGATACCGCTCTCAACGAGCTTATCGCCAAGATCCAGCTTGTTCAGATGTCCTTCCAGCATGAGGCTGCCAAGGAGGATAAGAATGAGCAGAAGCTCGAGGCATATGACAAGGAATTCGGCGAGATCTACACTCAGATCATGGCGAACCCCAATATGCAGGCTTATGAAGCCGCAAGAGGCGAGATAGACAAGCTCATGCAGTATATTAACAGCATTTTTGCTCTCTGCCTCCAGGGCGAGGATCCCGCAACCTGCGAGCCTCACACCGAGCATGACCACAGCTGCGGCGGTGAATGCTCCTCCTGCGGCGGCTGCCACTGATCTCTCGGCAGTCGATCTATCGCAATTATTTCTGCTTACCGTGGGGAGTTTTGATCCCCACGGAGGCTTTTGAAAGGTATGGTCAGGACTAATGGCAGAGCTTACCCCGATGATGAAGCAATATTTCCAGATAAAGGAGCAATATCCCGACACGATCCTCATGTTTCGTTTAGGCGATTTCTATGAGATGTTCTTTGACGATGCGAAGCTCGCCTCAAACGAGCTGGAGCTGGTGCTCACGGGCAGGGATTGCGGGCAGGAGGAGCGTGCGCCGATGTGCGGCGTGCCGTTCCACAGCGTCGATTCCTATATCGCCCGCCTTGTCGCCAAGGGCTACAAGGTCGCTATCTGTGAGCAGCTTGAGGATCCCGCCCTCGCAAAGGGGCTGGTCAAGAGGGACGTTACAAGGGTCATCACTCCGGGTACGGTCATTGAGAGCACGATGCTTGACGAGAGCAAGAATAACTTCCTCGCCTGCATCTGCATCGTCGGCGGCCTTGTCGGTATGTGCTTTGCCGATATTTCCACGGGCAGCGTCCATTTGACGCAGTTTGAAAGCAAGAATTCACAGCGCAGGATGATAAACGAACTCGGCAGATTTATGCCGAGCGAGACTGTGTTCAACTCCGCGCTGCTGAAATTCGAGCAGGTGACGGAATTTATCAAAAACAGAGTCAATTCCGCCTGCGACCTGCTTGACGACGATTGCTTTGACCTTTCAAAGGCCTCCGCAGCCGTCCTTCGGCATTTCGGCGCTTCGTCCCTCTCCGATCTGGGGCTTGCCGACGCCGACGGGGCAGTGGCCGCTCTCGGTGCGGCTCTCGACTACCTCAAGAGCGTGCAGAAGAACGAGCTTGACAATATCAAAGAGATAGATTATTACGGCGAGGGCAGCTTCATGCGGCTCGATGTTTCGGCGCTGAGAAATCTCGAGATAACCGAGACGATGCGTAACCGTGAGCGCAGAGGCTCGCTGCTCTGGGTGCTTGATAAGACCAAGACCTCAATGGGCAAGCGTATGCTAAGAGGCTGGCTCGAGCAGCCGCTGCTGAATGTCGCAAAGATAACGAAGCGCCATAACGCGGTGGACGAGCTTGTGTCGTCGCCTATGCTCAGGGGCGATCTCACCGACGCTCTGACCGGCTGCCAGGATATCGAGCGCCTTATTACGAGGATAGCTTACGGCACCGCGAATTCGCGCGAGCTGCGCGCCCTTTCCTCAACGCTCGACCGTTTGCCTGAGATAAAGCGCCTGCTTTCGTCGGCAAACTCCGCAATGCTCAGGGAGCTGAACGCCGATATTGCCGACCTTACAGACATCGCCGATATCATCGACAGGGCGATAGTCGAGGAGCCTCCGTTCTCGGTGCGTGAGGGCGGGATGATAAAAGACGGCTTCAATTCCGAGCTTGACGAGCTGCGTGATATAGTCAATAACGGCAAGGGCTATATCGCCGAGATACAGCAGCGCGAGCAGGAAAAGACCGGCATTAAGAAATTGAAGATCGGCTACAACCGTGTTTTCGGCTATTATATCGAGGTCTCAAATTCCTTTAAGGAGCTTGTGCCCGAGGAATACATACGCAAACAGACTCTTGCAAACTGCGAGAGATACATAACTCAGGAGCTAAAGGAGCTTGAGTCAAAAGTTCTCGGCGCTCAGGAGCGGATAGTCCGCCTTGAGTATGAGATATTCGACTCCGTGCGTAAAAAAGCCGCCGAGAGGCTCTATGATATTCAAAAGTCAGCGTCCTGCATCGCCGCAGCGGATGTGCTTTGCTCATTCGCAAGGGTCGCGGTCGAGAATAACTACTGCCGCCCCGAGATGAACGCAGGCTCGGCGATAAGGGTGACCGACGGCAGGCATCCCGTCGTTGAGAAGATGATAGATTCGCCTTTTGTGCCGAATGATACCGTGCTTGACTGCGCCGATAACCGCTGCGCCATCATCACGGGCCCCAACATGGCGGGTAAATCGACTTATATGCGCCAGGTCGCGCTGATATGCCTTATGGCTCAGGCGGGCAGCTTCGTGCCCGCGGCGGCCGCCGAGCTTTGCATCGTGGACGGCATATTCACCAGAATAGGCGCCTCCGACGATCTTTCGTCCGGCTCGTCCACCTTTATGGTCGAGATGAACGAGGTCGCCGATATACTTAAACACGCCGACTCGCAGAGCCTTATAATCTTTGACGAGATAGGCAGAGGCACCTCGACCTTTGACGGCATGAGCATTGCAAGAGCGGTGCTCGAATTTGCGGCGGATAAACGCAGGCTCGGCGCAAAGACCCTCTTTGCCACGCATTATCACGAGCTGACCGAGCTTGAGGACAGCGTGGACGGCGTTAAGAATTACAACATCGCCGTCAAAAAGAGAGGGGACGATATCACCTTCCTGCGCCGCATAGTGCCCGGCTGCGCCGACGGCAGTTATGGTATCGAGGTGGCAAAGCTCGCGGGAGTGCCCTCAAGCGTCGTTGAACGCGCAAAAGTGGTGCTCAGGGAGCTGGAGAGCGGAGCGATACAGCCAGTCTACAGAGCGCCCGCCGCCGAGGAAGAGGAAATGCAGATATCCTTCGGCTCCTCAAACGCCGAGGAGATAGTCGACAAGCTCAAAAACATTGATGTGAATACCTTAACGCCTATCGAAGCCATGAGCGTGCTCTATGAGCTGACGAAGCAGGCGAATAACTGATATCAAACAAAGGAGTGAATTGAATGCCGAGGATAAACGTGCTTTCAAAGCAGCTTGCGGAGCTTATCGCCGCCGGCGAGGTTGTTGAGCGCCCCGCCTCGGTAGTCAAGGAGCTGCTGGAGAATTCAATAGACGCAGGGGCGTCCTCCGTGACGGTCGAGATCAAAAACGGCGGAATATCCTATATCCGTATCACCGACGACGGCTGCGGCATCGGCAGGGATGATATCCGCAACGCTTTTGTCAGCCACGCCACGAGCAAGATAGCCGAGCCGGAGGATCTGAATTCCATATTCACCCTCGGCTTCAGAGGCGAAGCCCTTGCAAGCGTCAGCGCCGTTGCCAGAGTTGAAGTAATGACCAGGGCGGACGGCGAACAGAGCGGCACGCATTATATCATTGAGAACGGCGAAGAAAAGCTGCTCGATGACGCGGGCTGCCCCAAGGGCACCACGATGATAGTGCGCGACCTGTTTTATAAGACCCCCGCAAGGATGAAATTTCTGAAGAAAGACGTCACCGAGGCGAACGCCGTTGCGGCGGTCGTCGACCGCATAGCGCTCTCTCACCCGGAGGTGTCGTTCAGATTTATCCGTGAGGGCAAGCAGACCCTCATCACAAGCGGCAGCGGTGAGCTGCTCGGCTGCATAAGAGAGATATTCGGCAAGGAATTTGCCTCGGGGCTGATACCCGCCTGCCATGAGGGCAACGGGGTAAAGGTCAGCGGCTATATCTCGAAGCCGACCGCTTCAAGGCCGAACCGCAATATGCAGTTTTTCTTTATAAACAACAGACTTATCAAGACCGCCACGGGCAGCGCGGCTCTGAGCGAGGGGTATAAGAATTCCATTATGGTCGGCAAATTTCCCGCCTGTGTGCTCAATATCGAGCTTGACCCGTCGCTTGTGGATGTCAACGTCCACCCCGCCAAGACCGAGGTCAGATTCTCGGATGAGCGGATGATATTCAGCGCGATATTCTATGCCTGCAAGGGCGCGCTCGCAGCGGGAGATGCCCCGAAGCAGATGCATCACAGCGCCCCCAAGGTCGATTATTATAAAGCCCCCGAGAAGCCTGCAGAGCAGCTTCATATACCCGTTCAGCCGAAGCCTCAGGAGTTTTTCGTCCGTACCTCGGTGCAGCCGCAGAGGAGCGAATCGACGGTGATACAGCCCCGCGCGGCGGTGTTCAGCTCGCCGAAAAACGAGCCCGCTCCCGAGCCTGAGAAGCTCGAGGATATCCTGCTTTCGTCCTCGACAAAAATTCAAACAGTCGAGGAGATCATCCCCGAGCCTGTCAAGGTCGAGCCTACGGCAATCAATGAACTGAATGTGACGGAGGAGCCGAAAGCTCCCGAGAAGCCTGCGTTTGACGAGGATGAATTTTCGCTTGTCGGCGAGGCGTTCAAAACCTACATAATGTGCGAATACAAGGGCAAGCTCATTGTAATAGATAAGCACGCCGCCCATGAAAGAATAATATACGAGCAGCTCAAGCGCGACAGCGGTGAACGCTCCGCTCAGCTCCTGCTCATGCCCGTGACCGTCACCCTCTCAAAGGAGGAGTACGCCGCCGTTATCGACAATATCGAGCTTATCAACAGCTCGGGCTTTGAAGTCGAGGATTTCGGCAGCGGCTGCGTGATAGTTCGGGAGTGCCCGATGGAGCTTTCGGCGGACGATGTTGCCGCCGTTATCGAGGAGATAGCGGGCAGATTCGTCGATAAAAAGCGGGATGTTTCCTTTGAGAAGCTCGACTGGATATTCCATTCCGTCGCCTGCCGCAGCGCTATCAAGGCGGGCAACTTCACCTCAAGGCTCGAGATGGAGCGCTTTGCGAAGCAGCTCCTATCAATGCCCGATATCCGCTACTGCCCCCACGGCAGACCGGTTATGATAGAAATAACCCAAAGAGAGTTGGAGAAGAATTTTGGCAGAGTCTAAGATACCTCTGGCTGCGATAGTCGGCCCGACCGCAAGCGGCAAAACCTCGCTTGCCGTCGCCGTATGCAAGGCGCTCGGCGGTGAGGCTGTCTCATGCGACTCCATGCAGATCTATAAAGGCATGGATATCGCCACGGCGAAGCCCACCGAGGCGGAGACGCAGGGAGTGCCGCATCATCTGATCGGCTTCCTTGACCCAAGCGAGCCTTTCAGCGTTGCCGATTACTGCGCTCTCGCCTCCGAAGCGATACGCGATATACATTCGCGCGGCAGGCAGGCCGTCCTTGTCGGCGGCACGGGGCTGTATTATTCGTCTCTTGTTGATAACATCGAGTTTCTGCCCGAAAAATCCGATATCGCTTACCGTGAATTTCTCAAGGGAAGAGCGGAGCGGGGGGGGGCGCAGGTGCTGCTCGACGAGCTTGCCGAGATAGACCCCAAGGCAGCCTCCGAGCTGCACCCGAATAATCTCGGCCGTGTGATACGGGCGCTGGAGCTTTACCATACCACGGGCAAGACCAAGAGCTTCCAAAACGAGGAGTCAAAAAAGACTCCGTCGCCGTTTGATTTGAGGGCGGTGTGCCTTGACGCTCGAGACAGGCAGGTGCTCTATGATCGCATTAATCTGCGTGTGGAGCTTATGCTTCAAGCGGGTCTTGTCGAGGAGGCAAAAGCCTTTTTTGCCGAGCCTTTGGGCAGGACGGCGAAGCAGGCGATAGGCTACAAAGAGCTTTACCCGTATTTTGCGGGGGAGAGAACGCTCGACGAATGCGTTGAGCAGCTTAAAATGCAGACCCGCCGCTACGCCAAGCGCCAATTGACCTGGTTTCGCAGGGACGAGCGGATAAAATTCCTTTATATAGACGATTACGATACGCCCGACGGGCTGCTAAATGCAGCGCTGGCGGCGCTTCGGGGGGAGTGAGAATGAAGCAAAAGGGAATACTTATCAAGGTGCTTTCCGTTCTGGCGGCTTTCATCATTTTCGGCTACTTTGCGGTGCAGATATATGAGATGATAGGCCGCAATTACGCCACCCGCACCGCTTACATCCAGACCGTCACCGACTCGGTCGACGCCGAGATGTTTGTCATTCGCGACGAGGTGATCCTCGATTCGGGCGGCTCGGGCGTGATAGTTCCGATAGCCGTCAACGGCGAGAGGGTCAGCAGGGGCAGCGAAATAGCCGCTTCGTTCCCGTCGGAGCAGAGCGCGGAGAATTATTCGCTTCTTCGTAACCTCAATAAAAAGCTCACAGCTTATAAGAAGATAAGCAGCCAGCTTCGGCTTGCGAATCTCGATATAGACAAGCTGTCTGATGAGATCGACGCCGATTTCATCTCAATGCTCAATATGGCGTATAACAACGATTATTCCTCCGTTGCCGAGAGCGAGCTTGCCTTCGCAGAGAAGCTCTCGCGTAAGCAAATTTCACTCGGTCAGACGGTCGATTGCTCCGAGGCGATAGCTTCGCTTGAGTCTCAGATAGCTTCGCTCTCCGCAAGCAGCACTCCGTCGCGGATAGTCGCGGCAGAGAGCGCGGGATATTACGTCAGCAACCTCGACGGCTATGAAGGCCTCCTGACGGCACAGGGCATTGACTCCCTCACCGCCGAGAGCCTGCAAAATGCCCTCGACAGTGGCGCAAAGAGCGTGCCCGAGCAGTCGCTCGGCAAGATAATCAGCGGCTACAATTGGTATGTCGCCTGCATTATCGACAATTCCGTGGCTTCGCAGCTAAAGACAAACGGCAAATGCAAGCTGAAGCTCGGCGATTTGACGGTTGAGACAAGCGTTTACGCCGTCAAGCCCGCCACGGAGGGCAAAAACCTTGCAATATTCAAGTGCAACCATATGAATGAGCAGCTTGCGACGCTAAGACGCTTCAGCGGCTCGGTCATACTCAATGAATACACCGGCCTGCGGGTCAGCAAGGACGCCGTCAGAGTTGATAAGGACGGCGTGACGGGTGTATATGTCAGGCTTGCAAACATCGTTGAATTCAGAGTATTTGATACCCTTTATTCCACTGATGAATATATAATTACGGACGAACCCTCGGATTCGGATATCCTCGCTATGAAAAAGAAAGGATATCAATATCTCAAGCTCTATGACGAGGTCTTTGTTTCGGGAAAGGATCTAAAGGATGGAATGGTTATCGGATGAAGAGAGATTTAAGGCGATAGAAGAGAATCTGAAGCTGATTCGCGAGGATATCGCCGAGGCGGCGCTTGCCGGCGGCAGGCAGCCGAGCGATGTGGCGCTCATGGCGGTCACCAAGACGGTCGAGAGCAGATTCATCAATCACGCCATCGGCTGCGGGATAAACCTCATCGGCGAGAATAAGGTGCAGGAGTTCCTCGGCAAGGAGCCGGAGCTTGACCTCAGCGCCTGCAAGGCTCACCTGATAGGTCATTTGCAGTCAAATAAAGTCAAAAAGATAGTTGGCAGGGTCGACACGATACAGTCGGTCGACACGGTCGATATCGCGCGGGAGATAGGCAAGCGCTCGCTCGAGGCGGGGGTCAATACCAATATCCTGCTCGAGGTCAATGTCGGTAATGAGGACAGCAAGTTCGGCTTCACCCCCGAGGAGACCTTCGAGAGAGCGTGCGAAATCGCGGAAATTCAGGGCGTTTCTGTCAACGGATTGATGTGCGTAGCCCCGATATGCGAAAAAGAGAGCGAAATTCGGTCAATTTTTTCAAATATGCATCAACTGTTTATTGACATCCGTGATAAAAAAATAGATAATACTAATATGAGCGTTCTCTCGATGGGAATGTCCGACGATTACAAACAGGCGATTCTTGAAGGCGCAAATCTCGTGCGTATCGGCTCGGCGATTTTCGGCGCAAGGATCTACAGATAACAAGGAGGATCAACCATGAATATCAAAGGTTTAGTCAGAAAGTTTATTAACGGCACAGACGACGATTATATCGAGAGCGAGGAGCAGGAATACGAGGATGATTTTGATTTCGCCCCCGACCGGTCTCCGCTGTCCGAGCCGCAGATCCAGCCCGTCCACAGCAGAAGCGAAAAAGCCTCCGGCGGGAATGTTGTCAATATCAATTCTTCAAAGAACGCCTCTGGTCAGGTCAAGCCCCACGTCGTTTTCCAAAAGATAGACAGGTTTGAGGAAGTGGCCGAGGTCGCCGATATACTCAATGAGAAGAGGATCGTTATCCTTAACCTCGAGACCTGCCCCAACGACGCTTCACAGAGGATAATCGACTTCCTTTACGGCGTCGCATACGCAAATCACGGCGTATTTAAGAAGGTTGCGGGCAGAGCCTACATAATCACCCCCTACAGCGTCCCCGTTACCGGCGAGCTGCTTGACGAGATCAGCGGCGGCTCCTCAAATGAATGAACTATAAGAGAGGATAGGTGTTGAAGATGCTTAAACCCGAACAGATAGTCAATGCAAAATTCACCCCCGTCAGCAAGGGTACTTACAGCGCCGAGGAGGTTGACGCTTTCCTCAAGACGGTCGCTTCCGAGTATGAGAAGTCGCTTGCCGAGAAGGCGGAGCTTATCAAGAAGATAAGCATCCTTGCCGACAAGATCGAGAGCTACCGCAGCGATGAGGAAGCCATAAAGCTTGCTCTGCTTGACGCTCATAAGATGGCTGAATCCGTCAGCAAGACCGCCAAGAATAAGGCGGATGAGATCCTTACCGAGGCCGAGACCAAGTCAAAGGCTATAGCCGACGGTGCAAACCGCCAGTCCGCTCAGCTTATCGACGAGGCAAGGGCGCAGGCGAGGGATATTGTCGATAACGCCAAGAATGCCGTTGCTTCTCTCACCGAGAGGGCGCAGAACGAGACCAACCGCACCATCAACGCGGCCCGCGCCAAGGCCGCCGAGATTATCGCCGCCGCCGAAAACAGAGGCAAGGCGATTATCGGCAACAGCCGTGACGAATATACAAAATATTTCGCCGCCATTGAGGAGGCGAAGAAGGATGCCGCCATTTTCAAGCAGACTCTTGCGGACCTTTGCCGCAAGGAGCTTGAGCAGGTCGAGGCTCTGCCCGACGACTGCATCATAGTTGCGGAGGATGTCGGCGACGATGTGCCTCTTTGTGACGAGCCGGCGGCAGAGATAGCCGAGGAGCTGACCGCCGAGGCAGCTGAAGTTGAAGAGACAGTCGAGGGGAAGCCCGCCGAGCCTGTGATCCCCGCTGAGGCAGTCTTTGAGCCGGAAGCCGCCAAAGAGGAGGAAGCGACGGAGGAGTCGGAGCCTGAGCAGCCCGCAGAGGAGGAGATACCTCAGGTAGAGGCAGCGGTCTATGTTCCCGAGCAGCCCAAGGAGGCCGAAGCCGATGAACAGGAGATTGAGGAGGATTTTGACGACCTCTTCAGCCTTATCGACAGCACCGATTCCGAGACTATAGCCGCCGATATCGACGATGTGCTCCCCGAAGCCACCGAGGATGAGGTCGCCGCAGAGGCAGCCGAGGACGAGGAGGAATTTGAGGGCTTCAAGGTCGATCTCGACGAGATAGCCGACGCAGAAGAGGACGATGACGATGATGACGACGATATTTCGTCGCTGTTTGACAGTCTCTTTTAATAAATAACCGATTAGTGAGGTCAATATGTTTCAAGCGATATCTCTTGCAGTCATAGCGGCCCTGACGGTCATTGATCGCCTGACCAAATATGCGGCGGTCACCTATGTTAAGCCGAACGGACCGTTCAAATTCCTTTTCGGTCTGTTTCAGCTCAGGTATGTTGAGAATACCGGCGCGGCGTTCAGCTCGTTTTCGGATAACACCGTGTTGCTCACCGTCTTTACCGTGCTCATTCTCATCGTCTGTCTCGTGCTGCTGATGATACGCAGGATAAAGCCCGTTTTCCCCAACATCTGCCTTGTGCTTATTGTTGCGGGCGGGCTGGGCAACGTGATAGACCGTGTTCTCTACGGCTATGTCATTGATTTCATCGAGCCGCTTTTCATGGATTTTGCTGTGTTCAATTTTGCGGATTGCTGCATCACCGTCGGCGCATTCATGCTCATCGGCTACGAAATATACGGCCTCATCCGTGATAAGAGCAGTAAAAAAGATCATAATGACGCAGAGCATTAATTCAATCGAATACGGCGAGCCTGTCAGCTTTGCCGTCGAGCCGAGCGATGACCTTGTTCGGCTTGATAAAACTCTGTCGCAGGCTCTCAGCGAGTATTCCCGCTCTTTTGTGCAGGGGCTGTTTGCCGACGGACTTGTGATGTGCAACGGCAGACAGGTTCAAAAGAATCATAAGCCGAGGCAGGGCGATATCGTCAGCTTCACCGTGCCCGAGCCGAAGGAGCTTTCGGTCAGGGCAGAGGATATCCCTCTTAATATAATGTATGAGGACGGCGACCTGCTCGTGGTCAATAAGCCGCAGGGCATGGTCGTTCACCCCGCGCCGGGTAACTATGAGGGCACCCTCGTCAACGCACTTTTGTGGCATTGCAAGGGCAACCTTTCGGGGATAAACGGCGTTATCCGCCCCGGCATTGTCCACCGCATTGATAAGGATACGAGCGGGCTGCTGCTCGTTGCCAAGACCGATGCGGCTCATGCCTCGCTTGCTCAGCAGATAAAGGAGCACTCGCTCGACCGTGAATACAGAGCCGTTATCTGCGGTAAGCTCAAAGAGAAGAGCGGCGTTGTGGACGCCCCGATAGGCAGGAGCACCGCCGACAGAAAGAAAATGTGTGTCACCGACAAGAATTCCAAAAACGCAGTCACCCATTATGAGGTGCTCGAGGAATTCAGCGGCTATTCCTTTGTGCGTCTGAAGCTCGAGACGGGCAGGACGCACCAGATAAGAGTTCATATGGCTTATCTCGGTCACCCCGTTGCGGGCGACCCGCTCTATGGCTCAAAGGATCGCTTCGGGATGCTCCGCGGGCAGTGCCTCCATGCGGGGCTTATCGGCTTCACTCACCCGACGACGGGGGAGAGGATACGTCTTGAAGCGCCGCTGCCCGAGTATTTTACAAACTTCCTCAGGAGAATAAAACAGTTATGACCGATAAAAAGCCGCTTTCGGATTGGCTCATAGTCTCCGATATCGACGGCACTCTCAATAATAAGCTCAGGCAGCTCCCGGAGAGGAATAGGCTCGCCATTGAGCGCTTTGTTGCCGAGGGCGGGCATTTCACCCTCGCCTCGGGCAGAAATCCGCAGTCCATGGAGCGGCATTTCCGCTCCCTGCCGATAGCGGGCACGCCCGCCGTCGTTATAAACGGCGCAGGCATCTATGATTTTTCCAAAAATGAAATGGTGTTTTTCAGCCCTATGAGCGATGAGGGGATGCGCCTTGCCGTTGAAGCGGCAAAAAAATTCCCGCTGGTCGATGTCATAGTTGTTGCAAAGGATACCATTTATATTACAGGCACGGGTTGGTTCGGCAAGCTCTTTGTCAGCGCCGATCATCTCGACCACTCGCACATTCGCAATATCGACGATGTGCCTAAAAAAGATTGGGGCAAGGTAATATTTTCCGGTCTGCCGACAGATATTAAGAGGGTGGAGAAGTATTTCTGCTCGCTGACCGACCCCGATATCACGATGATGTCGTCCTCCATAGCCAGCTTTGAGATCCTTGCGAGGAATACTCACAAGGGCACGGCGGTGCTGAAGCTCGCCGAGCTTCTCGGCATTGATAAGTCTCATACGGGCGCAATAGGGGATTATTTCAACGATTACGATATGCTCAAAAGCGTCGGAGTGCCCGCCTGCTGCGGTCAGGCTCCGAAAGAGATGAAAAAAATAGCGCAATTCGTTGCCTGCCATTGCAACAAGGGCGCCGTTGCGGATTTCATCGAATACATAGAAAAAACGGCGGGGCACCGGGATTGACCGCCCGCCTTTACGCAATATCAATAAATCAAACAGGAGGTGGCTGCAATGGATGCAGTTATCAGAAAACAGTTGAAGATCAGGGCCTGCAAAGCGAGAATGGGGATCATCGAGGGCGTTTTTAACGCTAAATCGGGTCACCCAGGCGGCTCGCTTTCATGCGTTGATATTCTGACTTATCTCTATTTTGACCACATGAATATCGACCCGCAGGATCCCAAGAACGAGGATAGGGACCGCTTCGTGCTCTCCAAGGGTCACGCAGCCCCCGCTCTGTATTCAGTCCTCGCTCTCAGGGGCTTCTTCCCCGTTGAGGAGCTTAAAACTCTCAGAAAGAGCGATTCCATGCTTCAGGGTCACCCGAGCGTTAAGTATACCCCGGGCGTAGATATGTGCACCGGCTCCCTCGGTCAGGGCATCTCCGCCGCTTGCGGCATGGCTCTCGGCGCAAAGCTCGCAGGCAAGGACTTCAGAGTCTTCACCGTCCTCGGCGACGGCGAGATACAGGAGGGTCAGGTCTGGGAGGCTGCTATGTATGCCTCTGCAAAGGGCCTCGACAACCTCGTGGCGGTCGTTGACAACAACGGTCTCCAGATAGACGGCAAGATAGCCGAGGTCAATTCCCCCTATCCGATAGCCGAGAAATTCAAATCCTTCGGCTGGAATGTGCTTGAGATAAGCGCTCACAGCTTCGATGAGATAGACGCAGCTTTCAATGCGGCGGCCGAATTCAAAGGCAAGCCCTCCGTAATAGTCGCAAGCAGCGTTAAGGGCAAGGGCGTCTCCTTTATGGAGGATCAGGTCGGCTGGCACGGTACCGCCCCCAACGCCGAGCAGTATGAGCAGGCCATGAGCGAGCTTAACGCCGCTCTCGCAGAGCTTGAAGCATAAGAAAGGAAGGCATTGAAATGGCTGATATTATTAAAACTGCGACCCGTGACGCTTACGGCAAAGCGCTCGTCGAGCTTGGCGGGATAAATGATAAGATAGTTGTTTTGGACGCCGACCTTGCTGCGGCTACCAAGACGGGTATGTTTAAGAAGGCGTACCCCGACAGATTTTTTGACTCGGGCATAGCCGAGAGCAACATGATGGGTGTTGCCGCTGGTCTTGCTACCACAGGCTACACCGTATTCGCAAGCACCTTCGCAATGTTCGCGGCGGGCAGAGCCTATGAGCAGGTCAGGAACTCCATCGCGTATCCGCACCTTAACGTCAAGATCGGAGCTACCCATGCGGGCATCTCCGTCGGTGAGGACGGCGCGAGCCACCAGTGCTGCGAGGATATCGCGCTCATGCGTGTTATCCCCGGTATGGTCATTATCAACCCCGCTGATGATATCGAGGCCAGGGCGGCAGTTTTCGCCGCCGCCGAATACGAAGGCCCCGTCTATATGAGATTCGGCAGACTTGCAGTGCCCAGAATTTTTGACGAGAGCTATAAATTCGAGCTCGGCAAGGCCGTCACCCTGCGTGAGGGCAGCGACGTGACGATAATCGCAACGGGCCTTATGGTCAATGAAGCGATAGAAGCTGCTAAAGCGCTTGCCGACGAGGGCATCAGCGCCGAGGTCATCAACATCCACACCATCAAGCCTCTTGATAAGGAAGCGGTCATTCGCTCCGCAGCAAAGACAGGCGCAGTTGTTACCGCAGAGGAGCACAGCATCATCGGCGGTCTCGGTGGCGCAGTCGCAGAGGCTCTTTGCGAGAGCGGCAAGCCCGTGCCCGTGGTCAGACTCGGCGTCAACGACGTTTTCGGCAGATCGGGTCCCGCTGTTGAGCTTCTTCATATTTACGGTCTTGATGCACAGAATATTGTTGCAAAGGCCAAGCAGGCAATAGCGCTTAAATAAACACTTAGGCGGTTGCTCCGTTTTGTCGGGGCAACCGCCCAAACGGATAGGGTGAGAGAGATTGAAGGAGCTTTTGGCTAAGCTTCGCGCAAACATCAAGATAGTTATAGCTGCGTTGGCGGCTCTTGTTGTCATTATCTGCGCCGTGGTCGTCATAACTCAGGTCGTCGGCTCAAAGTCGGCTCAGAATACGGTGACGGCCGTTTATAAGCGGGACGGCAAGAGCGTTGTACGCATTGCGGGGCAGGAGATCGTTATCGGCGATACCACGGCGGACGATTTCGCCTGCGATAAGGAGCATGGCAGAGTATTCTACCGTGTGAATTCCGCCTCCTCCGATTCTCTCTATGACCTTTGCTATGTCGAGCTTAAAAAAGGCGAAATAACCGCCCCGAGGATAATCGACTACGGCGTTGAGAAGGATTACGGCGTGTCGAACGGCAAGGTGTATTACCGCAAATTCAACCGCAGCATAGGCGCCGATGACGGCTGCGTGTGCGACCCGGGCGATAAAAAGATAAGCACCTTTGCCGAGAATGTAAGCACCGTCTATACCCTTGACGGCGCAAGCGAGATATACTTTATCAAGATGCACGGCGATACCCGCGTGCTCTATCGCTTCGACGGCGAGCAGCCGGCCGAGGCCGCAAGAAACGTCGTAGGCGTTTATACCTATAACGGTGTCGATAAGCCGCACATTATTTTTGAGAAAAAGTCGCAGACCGTAAACGGTGCGACGGAGATATATATCGCGGAGGCGGGCGGCCAGCCTGCGCTCATCTGTGATAATGCCGTCTCGGTGATGTATGATAACTACAGACCCGGCGGCAACCTCTATTATTTCACCTCGTCCGACGAGAGCGTGTCGTGGAGCTATGTCATCTCCGATAATTATGAGGAGAGCGACAAGAGCATTACCCGCCCCCGCAGGACTGATTTCTTCTCATTCTTCGGCGTTTCCGCCGATTATAACAAGGCGCTGCGCGAATATCAGGATAAGCTCATTCGCGATGAGATAAGAGCGGCGCTCAACGAATGCGTTGCAAACGGTGATTTCTCCGTCCCGGCGTTTACTGCCTTTGCTTATACTCCGAACGGCGTGCTCAAGGTCGCCGACGACGTTGACCCGACCAGGGTCTACAGCGTTGCGGCTAACGGCGAGCCGAAAATAATATTTGAATCCATGAAAGTCCTCAGCGGCGAGACGGCAATGGATACCCTCGTGGATATCGCTCAGCGCAGCAATATGAGCGAGGTCATAAAATACGCCAAATCCATAGTGACCGACAGCGTGGTCTCCGACGGGATGGCGGTCGCCGCAAATATCGGCGGTTCGCCGGTCAGCCACCCGCTTGCCGGCTATGATAAATCAAAGACCCTGTTCTCGTTCTCCGAGGACGGCAGCAGGATATTCGCCCTCGTCAGGGATAATGCGGGCGAGAGGCTCAGCCTCTTCACCAACAGCCTCGATCCCTCGGGCGCTCCTTCGGGCGAGGTGGGCGTCGATACGGGCATTTCGAGCTATCGCTTTACGGAGGATTCCGTAGTGTATCTTAAATCCGATATCGGCAAAGGGACGGGCGACGTTTTTGCCTATAACGGTGAGAAGAGCGTCAAGCTCGCCAACGCCGCCAATGCGTTCCAGCTTGAGAAGGGCGATAATATCGTCATTTTGAAGAATTACGACTCGAACGCCTCCGACCCGACCGCCGACCTCTATGTCTATGAGGACGGCAAGGAGAAGCAGGTTGCTTCCAATGTGAGCACAGACAGCCTTATCTGCTCTCAGGACGGCGTTCTGGGCTATATCAGTGTCGACGACAGCGGCTCAAGGAGCTTCGGCATCTATGGCGGCAGTGAAGCCGTCACCGCTTCGTCGGGCGTGAGCGAAATATTGCTGCTGGTGTAATAAATGTGAAAGGACGGCAGGATGATGGGTTCAAATCAAGTTCTGAAAAAGTCGGTTTTCGGCGGATTTAATAAAGAAAAAGTGCTCGGGTATGTCGAGCAGCTTCAGGCGGAGATACTCGGGCTTAAAAAGGAGCTTGCCGCCAAAAACGCCGACAGCTCCGAGATAGCAAAGCTCAATGATGAGAATGCCGGGCTTAAAAAACAGCTCGAATCCGTTAAGGAGGAAAACAAGGTGTTAAGCGAAGAGAACGAGAGCCAGCTCCGTATGAATGCGGAGTATGCGCTGCGTATGGAGGAGTATGAGGCGAGCGCCAAGGAATATCAGAGTATGCTCGACGAATGCGCCGCTCACTTTGAGGAGATAGAGAAGCAATTCTCGCAGCTCGAGGAAGCATACAATAAGAGAATGCTGACTGACGGCGACTCAAGTCGGCGTGAGCGTATGGTCAGCAAGGCCACCGCCGAGATAGAGGAGATAAACGACAGGCTCGAAAGCTCCTTCACTAATTTTGACGCGGCTGTCGGCGATCTCAGGAGCAACACGAGCGACATTATGGCGGCGTTCAAGAGCTTTGAAGAGATGTTTGCCAAGGCGAATATCGAGGATATGTTATAATATGGCTAAGTACAGCATAAATATTAATGAGCTTGCCGAGTATGCCGATACCATCAGGGCGGGTGATGAAGTGCTGCTCAGCGGCATTGCCTACACCTCGAGGGATGCGGCTCACAAGCGCATCTTTTCACTTCTCGACAGCGGCGAGGCGCTGCCCTTTGACCTCAAAGGCGCCTGCATATATTTTGCCGGTCCTACGCCCACTCCGCCGGGCGCAGTTATCGGCAGCTGCGGCCCGACCACCTCGGGCAGGATGGATGTCTATTCGCCGAGGCTGCTCGATCTCGGCCTCGCCGCAATGATAGGCAAGGGCGACAGGAGCAAAGCGGTCTATGAAGCCATAGTCAGGAATAAGGCAGTGTATTTCTGCGCCGTCGGCGGTGCGGGTGCGCTGTGTTCAAAGCATATCGTATCCTGCCGTGAGATCGCTTTCGGCGACCTCGGCTGCGAGAGCGTGAAGGAATTGCGGCTTGCGGATTTCCCGGTCTTTGTCGGTATAGATTCCAAAGGCGGCAGCCTTTTCAGAAGATGAACATACGTTAAAATAAAAAATATCGGATAAAAAAACGCTTTCTTTTACGGAAAGCGTTTTTGTTTTTGGTGGTGCTATGGGTTTTTTTGATTTTCTCCGTGCGAGCTTCGGCGCTATGCCGACTGCGCTGACCTTGATCGCAACGCTTGCCGTCGTATTCGTCAACGGCTGGACGGATGCGCCGAATGCTATTGCCTCCTGCGTGTCCACAGGCTGCCTGAGCATGAGGAAAGCCGTTATACTCGCAAGTATATCGAATTTTGCGGGCGCTTCGCTGATGAAGGGGATAGGGGCAAAGGTTTCGGAGACGGTGATCAATATGGCGGATTTCGGCAGCGACCCTTCGCTTGCTCTCGCCGCTCTGTGCGCCGGGATGAGCGCCGTCGTGGTGTGGGCGACGGCGGCATGGGCGTTCGGCATACCGACCAGCGAGAGCCATGCGCTTTTGGCGGGGCTTGCGGGTGCGAGCGTTGCGATAAACGGCGGCTTCGGCGGGATCGACCTTGTGCAGATAAACAAAGTCCTGCTCGGTCTGCTGTTCTCAAGCGCGGTCGGTTTCGTCTGCGGCTACGGCACTTCAAAGGCGACGGTTGCGGCGTTCTCGCGGATCGAGCGTGATAAAAGCGAGGGGTTTTTTAAGATATCCCAGATCGCTTCAAGCGCCGTGATGGCGTTCATGCACGGGGCGCAGGATACGCAGAAGTTTGCGGGCGTGCTGACCCTTGAGATGCTGATGATGGGCGGCGGCAGGGCGGGCGAGTGGGTGTTCCCCGTGTGCGCCGTGATAATGAGCCTCGGCACGGCTCTCGGCGGCGGCAGGATAATCAAGACCGTCGGCATTGATATGATAAAAATGCAGACTTATCAAGGCTTTGCGGCGGATGCGGCGGGCGGCTTCTGCCTGTTTCTCTCGACTGTTTTCGGCTTCCCTGTCAGCACCACTCACACCAAGACCACCGCCGTTATGGGCGTCGGGGCGGCAAAAAGCCTGCGCTCGGTCGATTGGAGCGTCGCGGGCGATATGGCGGCGGCGTGGCTCTTCACCTTCCCCGGGTGCGGCATACTAGGCTGGCTCATTTCCTGTATATATCTGAGGGTGTTCTGATGAAGAGAAAATACGATTATATCGCCTTGCTCGAGAAGCAGGGCAGCATTGCTCTTGCCCCGACCGAGAGCGGAGCGGCGGAGTCCGAGCGGTGCTATGTGCAGATGTGTAAAATGCTTGTCGCCGATTTCCTGCCGCCGATAGCGAGGGAGGATCTGGCGGGGCTGTCGTATGCCTTTCTTGATGTCGCCCGCCTGTCTCTGCGCCTCGGCGGCGATGAGGGACTGAGCAGAGAAGTGCGGATAATTATCGAGGGCGCACGCAAAGCTGCTTCAAGCTGCGTCGCAAAAGAAAAAGCCTGCCGCGAAATAACGGCAGGGCTTGAGAAGCGATATTCGGAGCTTGAGAGGCGTGTGACCGCTGCCGAAGAAGCGGCGCTCACGGCTGGGGATAAGAGCGATATTATTCATGCCCGATGGTCAAGGCAGCTTTGCGATTCGCTCGGCGAGCTTGTCAGGCTGCTGCGCTCCTGCGTGCTGCGGAATCTTTGACGCCGGCAAAAATCGCACCGATCACGGCGGATACTATGGTGCCGACGGCGATATCCGTCAGCAGCGTTATGAGCAGCGACAAAGCGAATAATACAATCGTCAGCGGCGAAGCAAAGGCGGCTCGCAGCTTGCCCCACTTGACGGATTGCCATGCACCGACTATCAGCACCACGGCGCACGAGGCGGTCGGGATCCTTGCGCTGTAGGGCGCAAGCGGGATGAAAAGGAGCGCCAGCATAATTGCGCCGAAGCAAAGCGCAGCGGCGGTCGTTTTGAATTTTTTCACAGGCTTCGTCGGCAGGAATGCGCCGGGGAGCAATGGGATAAGTATATTGAATACGCCGCCGAATACGAGGTCGGAGCGCTCGGAGTCTTTATCGCCAAGGCGCAGGTAAAGCAGCTGAAGCCAGAGCGCAGCGCCGCAGATAAGGCCCGTGATCAGCGCCTCGGAGCCTGCCGCGCCGATCGCGTCGAAAGTGAGCAGCTGCGGGCGGCCGATAGCGCCTATCTCCTTTATAGCCGTCGGCATACATGAGGGGTTCAGCCAGAGATTGAGAAGCAAAGTGAATACCAAAGCGAGAAAAGCAGGTCTTACCGTAAGGCTTGCTTTTTTGAATTTACGTGGGAATGTTATGAGTATCACCATTGTGATGGTGCCGTAGAGCACGCCGCGCCAATTCGGGTGAAAGCCCTTTGAAACATAGGAGGCAAGCATATCCCTGATCATATTGCCTTCTCCGCCGATGGCGAAGTAATCATTTGTCTGCATCACCGTCACGGTCAACGCCCCCGCAAGCATGAGCCCTGCGGTGCAGGCGGGGGAGATGAAGCGGCGCAGCTTATCCGCAAAAGCCGAGGATGCGGCTAGCATCAGCCCGGCAAAGCATACGGCGGCCGAGCAGGCGACGGTGCCCCCGACGGCGTAAGCGTAGCTGACAGTCGAGAATCCCATATAGACGGGCATCATCGGCAGACGAAGATCGGGGTCGGAGGCAAGCAGCACAAAGAGAGCGCCGAGCGCACCCACAGCGGGACCTATGCCGGAGCAAACGCCCATGCTCAGAGCCACGGCAATAACGCCGGTGGCGAAGCCGAGGGATTCGGCAGGGAATTTTTGGTTTTTATCAATGGTCTGCAATTCAGATTCTCCGTTCTCAAACGCCGATTTTTAAAATTACCGCATAATAGTTTACATTAAAATGGAAAACTATACAAGTGCTTTTTAAAATATTCTGAATTTTTTTATATTATAAAATAATATTTAATTCGCCTATTGAAAAACGGAGCGATATATGATTTAATAGAATTACAGGGAACCTCGGCAGAGGAGCCTTCCCTCGAAAATACTGTGAATGGAGAGATACCTATGGCAAAAACCTTGAACGGCACTCAGGCGACCAAAAGGATACCAAGCATTGACAGATTCAGAGGAACAGTAATCTTTTGCATGATCGTATTCCAGTTTATCGCGGGATTCCCGAATCTTGGGGCTATCTCGCATATCAGCTCCCATGCGCCCAAAGAGACGGCGATATACATTCTGCCGAATCTTGCCATTGCCGATGTCGTGGCGCCGATGTTTATCCTCGCAATAGGCCTTACATATATCCCGTCGTTCCGCAGGCGTGCGGAGCGCAGCGGCACCAAGGTTGCAGTGCTCCACTTCCTCGGCAGATACCTCTCGCTTATCGGCATCGGTATGTGCATGAACGGCATTAATAATATTCTCAACGGCGATTCAAAGCCGCTCAATTACGTTATCATAGCTCTTACTATAGCTGTGCTCGTTTCCGGACTCATAACCTTGATACTTAAAGCCTGCAAGGCAAAGAAAGCGGGCAAGGTGTGCGGCAAGATAGTGCAGTATCTTGTTATACTTCTCGGCGTGCTCGGCATCTGCATCACCACGGTCAATTTCATCATGCTCTGCCTCGGCAAGACCGATCACAGCTTCGGCTATTGGCTCGTACTTCATCACATCGGCTTTGCGGGTCTTGTTGCGCTGCCATTTGCTAACTTAAAGGGCAAAAAAGGCTCGATAATAAGGCTTGTCGCAGGTATAATCATTGTTGCGCTCTTTGCTCTTTTCCATGAGGGCAATCTTCCTCACGACGCATTCGACAGCAACCGTGAGCTTATCGACGTTGTTGCCGACGGCGGTCTCTCCGGCGGCTTCGCCTACGGCGGAATGCTCCTTATCTACACGTTCTTTGCCGACATGTATTACGAGAGCAAAAAGAATTATTTCATCAGCCTCGGCATATTTGCCGTCCCCGTTGCGGCTCTCATCGCCGCCGTGTTTGCAACTCTGCCTGAGGGCACTACCGCCTGGGCGGGTGCGCTGAGCAGCTTCCTGCCCATCAACAAGGGCAGCGTCAGCCCCTCATATGTCATCATTACGGCCTTCATCAGCCTTGTAGCTTTTGCGGTCTATGACGCATTCAACTTCTACAAGAGCAGGTTTGACCCGCTTGCGTGGTACGGCAAGAACCCCATACTCCTCTACATAATCGAGTTCGCCGTTATCGGCGGCATCAATGCGGCCCTCGGTGATTTCTTCAAGACAGCCTCCGTGCTCGTCTCGGCGATAATTGTCATTGTGACCGTTGCGCTGCTCACGCTCTTTGCGTACGTCCTTAATAAGAAGAATGTTGTGTTGAAACTTTGATTATAATTCCAAAAACAATACAAATTTTAACTTGTTTGTGCTAAAATCTAATGTATACGAAAATGACGGCCGCCGATCGATCCTTATCGTGATTGATCGGCGGTTGCCGAGGATAATAACATTTACGGAGCTGACCGATGGATAAGACCCGCATCAAAAAAATAGCCACTTGGGTCGTTGTGCCACTTATGGCGGCGATTTTTGTGCTCGATATAGTTACGGTTGCGCTCGGCAACGCCTATTGCAAGCCGTGGACGCCGCAAAGGGAGACCTTCACCTACGAATACGGCAATGACAGGATCCATTTCCTTAACACCGCCAATTCGGATGCCATTCTCATTGAGAGCAACGGCAGATTCGCGCTTATCGACGCGGGCGAGGGGAATAATAACCCGAGAAGAAAGACCGCCTATAAAGGATATGAGGATGAAGTAAGAGCCTATATCAAAAAGGTCGCTGCCGACGGAAGCGGCACGGCTCACCTCGATTTTATCCTGGGCACACACTGCCACTATGATCATATAGGCGCTTTCCACGCGATCATCACCGACCCGGCTATAAAGATAGACAGGGCATATTTTAAGAAGCTTAATCCACAGACAGATAAGAAATTCGAGATAGAGCGCTGGAAGATAGACGAGACATATTCTCAGATTCTCAGTGACCTTGAGGCGCTCGGCGTTCCTGTTATCAGCGACCTGCCGCGGGAGGAATTTGCCTTCGGCGATTTTACGATCAAGTTTTTCAATACCGTTACTCCGCCGGAGCTGGACGGCGAGGGCGAGAATGCGGCGAGCGTCGGCATTAAAGTGACAAAAGGGGAGCGCACGGCGTTCCTTGCCGCCGATATCACCAAGTCGACGGGGCTTGAGCAGCTCCTCGGCGGGCAGATAGGCCACGTTGACCTGCTCAAGGTCGGCCACCACGGCTATCTCGGCTCATCCTCCGCAAAATTCCTGAGGCAGCTCTCGCCCGAGGTTGCGATAGTTACAAATCAGCTCGGCAAGGTCTATCCGAACGTCAAATGGAATCTGACAATGATTGCCAAGGTGCCGTTCTTTGCCACCTATGACCACAACGGCATAATCGCCTCATTTACCGACGACGGCAGGATAGTTTTGACCGACCGCATACATGATTCTTAATGTTTTCTTAATTCCGTCGAATGCCGATTGACTGCACGGCGGTAAAATGATATTATTGATTGACACCGATGATATGGATGGATAAATGATTTATGAGTTTGACCTGTTACGATTATCTCAAAGCAAGTGAAAAACGAAACGGCAACTTTCCTGCGGCCATAGCCTTCGGCTGCAAGACAAGCCTGACAAAGCTGATGCGGGACATCGACTCCCTCGCCGGCTATATCAACTCTATCGGGATAGGCGACGGCGACGCCGTTACCGTATTCCTGCCGACCGTCATTCATGCTTTCACTTCTTTTTATGCGCTCAATAAGATAGGCGTCATAGCCAATATAGTCCACCCGCTCACATCCCCGGACGCGCTCAAGGAGAGCATGATAACCACCTCCTCAAAGGCGGTGTTCATCCTCGACATACTTGCGGCGGATTACGCCGACGTTATCAACGATTGCGGCATTCCCTGCATAATCTGCTCGAATTCAGATTATGTTTCGCCGCTCATGGCGCCCGCGTTCAAAGTGTTTGAGAAGAAAAAGAGCGCCGGAATCGACCGCTATAAGAATTCGATAAAATACAGCCAGGCTCTTATAAAAGGGCACTCCGTCAAGACCGTCGACTGCCACGACGGCGAAAAAACCGCCGTTTATCTTCACGGCGGCGGCACGACCGGCAAGAGCAAGACAATAATGCTCTCCGGCGCGAATATTAACGCAATTGCAGATAAGCTCGAGCCGCTCGATATCCCCGGCCTGAAGCCGGGCAAAGAGTGCTCGCTTGTGGTGCTGCCGATGTTTCACGCATTCGGCCTCGCCGTTGCCATGCATTATCCGCTCACCCATGGCTATACCCTGCTGCCAATGCCGCAGTTCTCCGCAGAGAGCGCAAACAAGCTCATGCGTAAATATAATATCACCTTTATCCTCGGCGTGCCGAATATGTTCCGCAAGATGTTTGAGGAGAAGCATTTCGCGGGCCCGCATCTCAGAAATCTGAGGCTCGTATTCTGCGGCGGTGATTTCCTGCCCGAGAGATTCGTTAAGGAATTCAATAAAAAGATTGCCGCATACGGCGGCAAAGGCAAGCTCTTCAGGGGCTACGGCTTAACGGAGGTCGGCTCGGTCTGCACCGTCAATTGCTACGATGCGGTCAGGGAGGAATCCGTCGGCCGCCCGCTCAAGGGCATGACCGTTGAGATATGGGACGATATGAAGAACCGTCTGCCCGCGGGGCAGAACGGCGAGATAGTGGTCAAGGGAACCACCGTCATGCAGGGCTATTTCAGCGGCGATAACACAGTTATTAATGACGGCGTTTATGTCGATAAAAGCGGCGATCGCTGGGTTTTGACCGGAGACCTCGGCTACATGGATAAGGACGGCTTCGTTTACTTCACGGGCCGCAAAAAGCGCATGATAATTATATCGGGCTATAATGTTTACCCCATCGATATTGAGAACGCCGTGCTTGAGCTGCCGTTTGTCAATGAGGTCTGCGCCGTTCAGGGCTACCACAAAAACAGACCCTGCGTCAAATTATGCGTGACGCTTAAATACCCGATGAATCACGGCGAAGCGATCGACACTATCCAGTCGTATTGCAAAAAGAATCTTGCCAAATTCTCCTGCCCGAGGAAGATAGAGATTTTTGACTCCCTCCCGAGGACTAAAATGGCAAAGGTAGATTTTATGGCGCTCTCGGATAAATACACCCCCGAGGGCTGAAAAGAGGAAATACAATGAGCAAACAGACAAGAGCACCCAAAGCAGGCGATACCGTCGCAGTGATGAAGACCACGGCGGGCGATATCAGGATCCTCCTTTTCCCCGACGCCGCACCCAAGGCGGTTGAGAATTTCGTCACTCACGCAAAGGACGGCTACTATACCGGCATCATATTCCACAGGGTCATTCCCGATTTTATGATCCAGGGTGGCGACCCCACCGGCACAGGCAGAGGCGGCGAGAGCATCTGGGGCGACAGCTTTGAGGATGAATTTAACGTTGATTATCATAATATCAGAGGTGCGCTCTCAATGGCGAACGCAGGCCCCGGCACCAACGGCAGCCAGTTCTTTATCGTGCAGGCAAGCGACGTTGACGACGGGCTTCTCGGCCAAATGAGGCAGCTCACCGACAGAGGCTTCCCCGAGGGCTGCATAGAGGATTATGAGCGCCTCGGCGGCACCCCGTGGCTCGACTTTAAGCATACGGTTTTCGGTCAGGTGATCGACGGCATGGAGACCGTTGACGCAATTGCCGCCGCTCCGAGAAACGCTATGGACAAGCCGCTTGACGATATTGTTATTCTCGGCGTCGATATCGAAGAAATCAAATAAAACTTAAGGCTCGGTTCACGGTTATCCCGTGTGCCGAGCTTTTTATGAGCATTTCATAAGAAAAACAGCCTCCTGCGATGCACGGCAGGGGGCTGTTTAACAGAGGAAAGGAGAGAGAGGAGACTTTTGTTTGCTTTTACTTTGCTGCTGAATGTATTATAGCACAATGTCTTGACATTGTCAATAATATATTTGTAAAAAATATAAATTTTTTGAATTTTATATCTTAATATGTCGATGCTGATTTTGACCGATTTTCTGATGAAAAGACCCCGTATGACGGTTGCCATACGGGGCTTAATGCTGCTTACAGCCTTTTTTCGTCCTCAAGTCTGCGTTTTCTGCTTATTATCGCAAGCGGTATGCCTGCGCCCGCCGCGCCGCCGACTGTCAGCCCGAGCAGCAGGAAGAGCCACCAAAGGGGATTCCTGTTTTCTTTCGTTTCATCCGTCGATGCAGCAACGGCTTTCTCTGTGACGGTCGATGAGACTTCAACGCTCTCGCTGTATTTTTCGCCGTAGTCGTCCTCGTAGCTGATAGTGAGAGCTCCGCTGACCTCGCCGAGGATGCCGCTGTCGGGGCGCAGATTCGCCGTGCCGCTCTTGCTCTCGCCCGCAGCTATCGTGCCGATGAGAATAGAGCCGCCCGAGCTTACGCCCTCAACGTCAAACTGCATGATGCAGTTGAATACCGTGCTCTTGCCGGTATTCATAAATACCACGCTGACCGCCGAGGAGTCGCCCTGCACGAGCTTTGCGGGCAGAGCCGCGCCGCTGTATTCAAGGCTCACCGATTGGCGCACGGGTATGCGTACGGTGTCGCTTGAGGTGAGCTGAGTGCCTTCATTGTCCTCATATTCTGCGGTGATTGTTGCCTTGTGCTCACCCGATTTTGCAGTGTTTGCCGCGGTGAGATTTATCACCCATGCGTATTCGTTCCCCGCACCGAGCAGCGGCAGATAGGCCGTGCCGAGCCCGTCGCATATCAGCTCCCCGCTCTCCTCGGCAAAGGTGAGCTTGATGCTTTTCATCGCCTTTTTGGTGCTTGTGTTTTTGATTTTTACCGTCACGGCGGTGCTGCTCCCGGGGGAGACGAAGCCGCCGCCGATATCGCAGCCCGTCACCATGGCCCTCGGCTGAGATTTGTCGGTCAATTCTGAGGTCGTCTTTATGCCGCTGACCTTGACGTTTATCGTCTCGGTGGATGTGCCGCCGACCCCGCCGCCGGCTGAATAATCCATCGTGAGGGTTAGGGCGTGATTGCCGTCCGCCGCCTCGGGCAGCACATTCACATTCATCGTCCATTGTGTTTCTCTGCCCGCCCTTATTTCACGGATATAGCCCGAGCCGTTTCTGGTTATGCCGCCCTGAGCGTCGCTGAGGGCTATGCGTATATCCGTTGCGGCGCTGCTGCGGCTCATATTTTTTATTGTTACGGTTATTCCCGCGCTCTCGCCCGCCGCCAGCTCACCGCCGGGGACGGCAACGCTCGTGACTATCAGCTTCGGCGCCTCGGGGGCTGTCTCCTCTGCCGCAAAGGCTTGACAGGGGAGGAGCAGCAGGCAAAGCACGGCGAAAATTGCAAATATTCTTTTCATCTGTTAAAGCTCCCTTATATTCTCAACTATGCTGTATTTCATCAGCCTGCTGACCTTGGAATACAGATTGACGCTGCAAACGGCAAACAAAACCGCGCAGAATATTGCCGCCTGCCACAATTGCGGCGCGCCGAAATGCTCCGTTATTTCGCTGAGTCCGGTCGAATTCATCGAATGCAATATCGCCGTGAGCAGCAGATACCCGAGCAGATAGACTGCGTAGCCTATTGCCGCGCCCGTGCCCGTCATTGCGATTAGCTGATAAATGAAGGATCCGGTCAATACGCTCTTTGAGGCGCCGACCGTCCTCAGCGTGCCGACCTTTTGCTTGCTTTCCCTGACCTGAGCCGTCAGGAAGTTGTTGATAAGGCTGGCGACCGCCGTGAATATCAGCATTATGACCGCAAGCATAGCGCAGAAAACGCCGCGATATGTCTGAGTATTCTCCAAATCGTCACGGAATTTTGAATAGATCCTCGGCTCTATCACTTTGATCGCGGCGTTCTCAAGCCCGCTCATTATATCGTCGTCGATTTCCTGAGTTATCTGAACGCCGTCCTGCACATTGAGATTCAGGTCGGAGTAGGGCAGATTCGGGATGAGTGCGTCAGCCGCCTGATGCACGGTAATCGCAACTATCGGCAGAGCCGAATATGTCCAAACCGTGTATCTGTCGCCGGCGCGATAATTACTGACTATTGCGCCGATTCTCACTTTTTTCTTCGTCACCGTCATACCCTCGGGGTGCTCAAAGGCTTCGGCGTCGTTTACGCTCACGCCGTCAAAGAGTGAATCCTGCGTTTCGGGCATTTTATCGCAGCTGGCGACCGTCAATTCTATTTCGTCACCGACGTGGAAGATATCCTGCTTTGTAACGAGATCGCATCCGTCCTCTTCCTCCGGGGATATATCCAAATTAATGAACGGATAAGTCCACGACGCGCCGTGACTGTCGGTCTTGTATTCGGTTTTGAAGCCTATCCGCTGAGGCACATAGAGGATTATCTCCTCGCCGGAAAGTAATTTATCCGTGTTTATGCTGCCCTCTATCACCAGCGGAGCAAACAGACTTTTGATTTCGCTTGTGTCATACGAATGCACGGTAGCTTCGGCATAGTCCCCGCTGAGCGAGTAGTATTCACGGCGGTTTTTGTATTCGTCATTTTCGGTGATGTTGCCGCTCTTGACCGTATTTTTTAGCTGTTCCAAGGTCTCTGCTGCTTCTTCGGCGGCAAAGTAACGATCCGTGTCAAATACGGTTTTTGCCTTGAAGAGTTTGGCATAATCCGATTCGCCGCTTAGTGGGATTATTATTTTGCCGTATTTTGCGCCCGTGACCTTGCCGATATACGGCGTTGCCTCGACCTTGCGCCTGACCTCGTTGCTGAATGACGACTCATTTTCGAGAAGCGGATAATTCACATAGTTCGACCAGACAGTGCCGCCGCTTCGTGACAGGGAATAATCAGGCATGATATTTATATAGTCGTAGTCGCTGAGAACGTACCTCATGAAGTTAAAGGCGCAGCAGATGAGCACCACCGACAGGGCAAGCAGAGCGCTCACGAGGGCGAAGCGACCCTTGCGGAATATAAGATTTCGCCTTGCTATCAGCTTTGATGGGTCGAAGCTTAGCTTGTTTTTGAGCTTCAGCCGCTTCATCTTGCGGGTCATGTCGATGTCTCTGATAGCCTGCACCGGTGTTATCTTAGAGGCTCTGACCAGAGGAATGAGAGCCGCCCCCATTACACAGGCTATGCCGAGCAAAGCGCCGAGCAGCAGTATGGGCACATTCAGCGTGAAGATGAAGCCGTCGCCGACCGCCTTGGTCACGGCGAATACCGCCCCGATCGAGAGCAGAATGCTCGCGGGGGCGCAGATAAGGCTTATCACCAGCGCCTCTCTGCCGTATATCCTGATTATCTGCCGCCTTGTTGCACCGACGGCACGCATCATGCCGATCTGCTTGCGCCGCTCTGCGAGATTTGAGCTAAAGGAATTGATTATGCCTATGCAGGATATGAGCGCCAGCACCGCCGCAAAGACGCACAGCAGCACCGTCCTTAGCAGATACGGAGTGTTGTCGCCGTAAAAGCCGTAGAGGAAAGAAGAATTCCATTCGCCGACTTCAATACCGTAAGAGTCAAAGAATTCAAGCATGGTCTGATATTTCAAAAAGCCGGCGGAGGCGTTGGCATAGCAAACTCGGTGCAGCTTTTGGTTTGACGGGTCATACTCCGAGGCGTTCACGACGGCCGATGGAAAATGCTCCGTGTCAAAAGAGCTGCCGATGCTGTTGACGAGATTCTTGCGCTTGTCACGCATTATGCCCGTGAGCAGATATGACTTCTCAGCCGAATTTGCGCCGTCAACGTCCTCGACCGTCAGCGTTATAGTGTCGCCGACCTTGACGCCGCTCAGCCCGAGGGCTATCAGCGCCGAGCGCTCGATCGCTATTTCGCCCGCCTTTTGGGGCATACCGCCCTCAATGAATGCGGGATAGGCGAGGGGGATAGCCGCGTCGTCAAAGAATGCTATCGCCGTGCCGTTGCTCTTATCCTCAGGGTCGGTGTAGCCGTAACCGAGTACGTTTGCAAAGGCATATTCGGTTATCTTGCCCTGCGATTGCATCTCGGCAAAGTCGATATCGCCGCAGTCGAGTATGAGCAGGTCGCTGTTGCCGTAGCGAGCCTTTCTGTCCGCTTTGTTTGAGGCGTCCATGCATACGAGCAGCAGCGCTATTGAAACGGCGAAGGTCATTGCGAGAATTATGCCCGTTATCATCAGCAGGTATTGCCTGCGCCTTGCCCTCAGGCTGCCGAGGGCAAGGCGGTTAACAGTCAGCTTTTTCATCTCAGCCCTCCGAATTCTTGGTGTCGGAGACTATGCGGCCGTCCTCGATAGTGATAACGCGCTCCGCCTGCTCGGCAACATGGAGGTCGTGGGTGACGAGTATCAGCGTTACGCCAAGCTCCTTGCCCGTATATTTCAGCAGCGAGAGCACCTCGCGCCCGCTTTTGCCGTCAAGGTTGCCGGTAGGTTCATCCGCAAAGAGCACCGAGGGCTTGTTTGCAAGCGCCCTCGCAATGGCTATCCTCTGCTGCTGGCCGCCCGAGAGCGCCGACGGCAGATGTTCAAGGCGGTCGCGGATACCGAGCATATCTATTATCTTATTCAGATATTCCTCGTCAGGCTTTTTGCCGTCGAGCATGACGGGCAGCAGGATATTCTCATACCCCGTAAGCTCCTGAACAAGGTTGTAGGCTTGGAATACGAAACCGAAACGCCTGCGTCTGAGAATGGATAGCTGATTGTCATTATAGTTCGACAGCTTCACGTCATTATATATAATGTCGCCCGCGGTCGGCGCCTCAAGTGAGCTGAGCAGGTGAAGCAGCGTTGATTTGCCGGAGCCGCTGGGGCCTGTAACGGCGCAGAATTCGCCTTTGTCAAAGCTGACGCTGATATCATCGACCGCCTTTACGGTGTTTTCGCCGCTGATATATTCCTTTGTCAGCGAGGTGCATTCAAGTATTTTCATAATAAACACGCCCTTTCTATCGTATATGATATCATGTCAATCTTTCTTTTCGGTGACTTTAATCTTAAGATTTCGTAAGAAAAAGGGGAGCGTGAAGCTCCCCGCGATTTAATATTGTATTTTTTCCTCGCCCGTGAGGATGGGGAAGCACATAACCGTCCGCAGCCCCTTATCGGTATTCTCGGCGGTGACCGTGCCGTGGTGCTTCTCGACTATCGCCTTGGTTATCGCAAGGCCGACCCCCGCGCTGCCCGCTGCCGAGCCTGAGGCGCGGTAAAATCGCATGAAGAGCTTCGGCAGTTCCTCGCTCGGCACTCCGCCGCCGTCATCCTCAAAAACTATCTGCGACGAGCGCTCGCTCTGCTCGACGGCTATATTGATATGCCCACCGCTGTCTGTGTGCTCGCAGGAATTCTTTATTACGTTGCCTATCGCTTCGCCGAGCCACCGACCGTCGCACCGCAATTGAGCCTCTCCCGTGACGGTTATCACTCTGTCGGGGAACAGCTTGCGGAAATATTCGGCGTTTTCATTCGCAATTTCCGCCAAATCCTCGCTTTTCATCTCAAGCTGATATGAATCCGAGCGCAGCTTCTCCATTCGGAGCAGCTCGTGTATAAGGCGCTCGGTCTTACTTATAAGCTCGAGCTGCTTTTCGTTCCTCGAATTCGGCGCCTCGGCTCTGTCCAACTCGCAGTAGAGGCGCAGACCCGCAAGCGGAGTTTTGAGCTGGTGCGATATATCCGCAACAAAGCGCTCATTCTCACTAACGGCGTTCTCCGTGTTCGCCTTCTCAAGCAGCAGGGCATTCTCAAGCTCGCCAACGCTGTTCTCAAGCTGTGAGAGCTTATCGTCCTTTAGGCTTAGGAAAGGCTCGCCGCCGCGCATGAAGCTGTCAATGCTGCGCTTCAATGCGCTGAGCCGCCGATTTTTGATTATAATCGCCGCCGCAAGCGCTATGATCACGGCAATCAAAACGACGATAACGGATATCAGCAGTTCATTCATTGCCGTCCTCCCATCTGTAGCCGACGCCTCGCACGGTCACAATATGCTCTGCGCCGATCTTTTCGCGCAGGCGGCTGATGTGGACGGAAAGGGTGTTATCGTCGATAAAGCTGCCGTTGTCGTCCCATATGTTTTGCAGCAGCAGAGTGCGGGTGACGGTGACGCCTCTGCCGTGCATAAGCATGGAGAGTATTTGATATTCCGTCGGTGTCACAAACACATTCTCGCCGTTTTTGCGAACTGTCATGCTGCTGCGCTCAAGCGAAATTCCGCCGCTCTCGGTCGGCTTATCGGCAAGCTCGCTGCGCCTGAGCAGCGCACGGATGCGCGAAAGCAGCTCCTGGAGCCTGAACGGTTTCGTAACATAGTCGTCCGCGCCTGAGTCAAGCCCTCTGACTATTTGTATCTCATCGTCGCAGGCGGTCAGAAAGAGCACGGGTGTGCCGCAGCCTCGGCTGCGAAGCGCCGTGCAGATATCAAGCCCGCTGCCGTCGGGCAGCATCACATCGAGGATTATCAGCGAGTATTTATCCCGGGTGAGCCGAGCCTGAGCCTCGGCGGCGTTCTGAGCCGTTACAGGCTCGTAGCCCTCCTTGGTCAGCAGCTCCGAAAGCCCGTCGCGCAGGAAGAAATCATCCTCGACTACAAGTATTTTTGTCATTATATCACCGCCTGTCGAGTTTATTTTAACATATGGGTCATCTTTTTTCAATAAAAAAAGCTCCGCACGCTTTTTCGGCGCACGGAGCGACATTATTTAGATCAGGTTTCGCTATAGGTGCGAGCCTTTTCAAATTCGGCTTCCATCTCGGCCGAGGGCTTCGCGGTGAGAAGCGAAACGACCACGATGAAGATGCAGGAGACGATGAAGGCGGGCATAAGCTCATAGATGCCGAAGATGCCGCCAAGGGGCTTGAGCAGGAGCTTCCAAACAAAGACGGATATACCGCCCGCGAGCATACCTGCGATAGCGCCGGGCCTGTTGACTCTCTTCCAGAAGAGGGAGAAGAGAATGATGGGGCCGAAGGTGGCGCCGAAGCCCGACCATGCGAAGGAAACGACCTCAAATATAACGCTGTTTTCGTCCCAGGCTATAACCATGCCGAATACGGTGATGAGCAGGAGGACGGCTCTTGAGACGTGCATTATCTGCTTGTCGGTAGCGTTCTTTTTGATAACGCTGCCGAAGATATTCTTGGAGACTGCCGAGGCGGCTATCAGCAGATAGGAGTCGGAGGAGCTGATGGTCGCTGCGAGGATACCCGCCATCACCACGCCTGCAAGCAGGGGATGGAACAGGAGCTGTGCAAGGTGGGCAAAGACGTTCTCTGCGCCGCTTTGAGTTGCAAGGGCTGCGTCGGTGGGCAGGAGATATCTGCCGAGCACGCCGATGAATACGGCGGCGGTGAGCGAGATAACGACCCAGACTGTAGCTATACGGCGGGATCTTTTAAGCTCAGAGCTCTTACGGATAGCCATGAAACGCAGGAGCACCTGGGGCACGCCGAAGTATCCGAGGCCCCACGAAGCGGTCGAAAGTATGGTAAGGAAGCCGTATTCCGAGCCTTCGCCGAAGAGCGGGGAGCCGTTAAGCGCCTGCTGCACTCCGTTGGTGTCGGTCACGGGGTTCGCAATTGCGGTCAGTGAGAAATAGCCGGGAATGGCTCTTGCGTTCTCAATAACGGCGTTGATGCCGCCTGCCTTGACAGTGCCGCAGACAAACACCCCGACAAGGGCGATTATCATAACGACGGCCTGCATGAAGTCAGATGCACTCTCGGCAAGGAAACCGCCGAGAATGGTGTAGATGAGCACGAATGCGGCGCCGACTATCATCATCGAGTGATATGAATAGCCGAACAGGCCGGAGAAGAGCTTGCCGCAGGTGACGAAGCAGCTTGCTGCATAGATGGTGAAGAATATGATGATGAATCCGGCGGCGATGGTAAGTATGACCTTTTTCTTCTCATGGAAGCGGTTGCTCAGGAAGTCGGGCACGGTTATAGAGTTGCCCGATACTATCGAGTAGGAGCGGAGTCTCTTTGAGACGAGCAGCCAGTTGATATATGTGCCGACTGCGAGGCCGATAGCCGTCCAGGCGGCGTCGGCAATGCCGCACCAATAGGCAACGCCGGGCAGACCCATGAGGAGCCAGCCGCTCATGTCGGAAGCCTCGGCGCTCATTGCGGCGACCCAGGGGCCGAGCGAGCGTCCGCCGAGGAAGTAGTTCTCTGAATTAGCCTGTGATTTCTTTGCGAAAAATATACCGATGAGAATGACTATCAGCATATAGCCCGCCATTGCGATAAGCAGTTGGAGCTTTTCGCCCATGTAGCATCGTTCCTTTCGTGCTTGTATTACAAAATTATTTCTCAATTGTATCATAACTGTGAACAAAATACAACATCATTTTTCAAAAAAATTAACTTTTCTTGTATTTTAATACTTTCGGGCTTTGCAATCTTGACCTTAGACGTTATTTATGGTAAATTTAATTCGGGATTTTTGATAAATCCGTGTATTTGCATTCATTTTTATAATAGAATAAAAACAGCATCTTTCCGATACTATATGAAAGAAGGAAAAATTTTGGATCTAAGGATAAGCGAGCTTTACGACCTCAGCCATACCGCCGCGGCGGATTATCTCGGCGGATTTGAATACCCGTGGGAGGCGCTCGGCGGCATCAAGGAGATGATAATCTCGCTCGGCAGAGGGCTTGACAGCTCCGAATACAGGCTTCTCGGCGAGAATGTGTGGGCCCATGTCAGCGCCCGCATAGCTCCGACGGCGTTTATAGGCGCTCCGTGCATAATCGGCGCCGATACCGAGGTGCGCCACTGCGCCTTTATCAGAGGCTCTGCCCTGATAGGCAGCGGCTGCGTTGTCGGCAATTCCGTTGAGGTGAAGAATGCTATAATCTTTGACAACGTGCAGGTGCCGCATTATAATTATGTCGGCGACAGCATCCTCGGCTACCGCTCCCACATGGGCGCGGGGTCGATAACCTCAAATGTCAAATCCGATAAATCCCTCGTCGTCGTCAAAAATGAGGGAGAGATGATAGAAACGGGTCTTAAAAAATTCGGCGCAATGCTCGGCGACTTCGTTGAGGTCGGCTGCAACAGTGTGCTGAATCCCGGCACCGTCATCGGCAGAGGCACTAATATCTATCCGCTCTCGTGCGTTCGGGGCGTTGTGCCGCCGCAGAGCATCTATAAAACGGGCGGCGTTATAGTCAGGAAATCATAACTTCATCACAATATTGAAAAGAGGTCAATTATGGGCAGATATTTCGGCACCGACGGCTTCAGAGGCGAGGCAAACGAAAACCTCACCGCCGACGAAGCGTATAAGGTCGGCAGATTCCTCGGCTGGTATTTCGGCGAGTTAAAAAGGCGCTCGGGCTTGACCGAGAGCGCAAAGGTCGTTATAGGCAAGGATACAAGGCGCTCAAGCTATATGTTTGAATACGCCCTCGTTGCGGGTCTCACCGCCTCCGGAGCGGACGCATACCTCCTCCACGTCACCACCACACCCTCCGTCGCATATGTGACGAGGGTCGACGGCTTTGACTGCGGCATTATGATATCCGCAAGCCATAATCCCTACTACGATAACGGCATCAAGCTGATAAACCATGAAGGCGAGAAGCTCGGCGAGGATACGATAGCTTATATCGAGGATTACCTTGACGGCAAGCTCGAGATATTCGGCGAAAGCATGAGCGAGGTGCCGTTCGCAAAGAGAAACGCTATAGGCAGGACTGTGGACTACGTCTCCGGCAGAAACAGATATATCGGCTACCTCATCTCGCTCGGTATGTATTCATTTAGGGGAGTTAAGGTCGGCCTTGACTGCGCCAACGGCAGCTCGTGGAATATCGCAAAGGCGGTTTTTGACGCTCTGGGCGCAACTACCTATGTTATTAACGCCGAGCCGAGCGGCTTCAATATCAACGAGAACGCAGGCTCGACCCACATTGAGGGGCTTCAGAAATTAGTCGTCGAGAAAGGGCTGGATGTCGGCTTTGCCTACGACGGCGATGCCGACCGCTGCCTTTGCGTCGACGAAAAAGGCAATGTCATTTCGGGCGACCATATCCTTTATATCTGCGGCCGCTATATGAAGGAGCGCGGCACGCTCACCAATAACACTGTCGTCACAACCATAATGTCGAATCTCGGGCTTTATAAAGCGTTTGACGAGCTTGGCATCGACTACGCCAAAACGGCGGTCGGCGACAAATACGTCTATGAGTATATGATGAAAAATCATAACCGTCTCGGCGGCGAGCAGTCGGGTCATATCATTTTCTCAAAGTATGCCTCGACCGGCGACGGAATTCTCACAAGCCTCAAGGTCATGGAGGTCATAATGGCGAAGAAAACGTCGCTGAGCAAGCTGGCGGAGCCGCTTGTAATCTATCCGCAGGTGCTCGAAAATGTGCGGGTCAGCGATAAGGCTGCGGCGCAGGCGGATAAAGACGTCTGCAAGGCTGTGGACGCTGCCGCCGAAGCCCTCGGCGATTCGGGCAGGATCCTTGTGAGAGAATCGGGCACCGAGCCGCTCGTCAGAGTCATGGTCGAGGCGGAGAGCATAGAGATCTGCCGCAAGTACGTTGACAGCGTTGTAAAAGTCATCCTTGATAAAGGCTACGGTGTGTAAAATCAAATCAGATAAAAAGAGATCCTCCGTAACGGCTCAGCCGCTGCGGAGGATTTTTCATACCGTTATTTATTTATGCGAGCTTTGAGAGGGTATCCATTACATAGTTGCCGAATTCTTCACAGGTGCAGCCGTCGGCTCTGCCGGTGATGCGGAGCTTCTTCTCCTCATACATGCAGATGTCGAGCGCTCTCTCGAGCTTGTCTGCCTCGGCCTGCTTGCCGATGTGAGAGAGGAGCATGACCGCCGCTCTGAGCATTGAGCACGGGTCTGCATATTGGCCTCTGCCCTCGCGCACCATTCTGGGAGCCGAGCCGTGGATAGCCTCAAACATGGCGTATTTCTTGCCGATGTTTGCGCTGCCCGCCGTGCCGACGCCGCCCTGGAACTCAGCGGCCTCGTCGGTGATTATGTCGCCGTAAAGGTTGGGCAGGACGAATACCTTGAAGTCCTTGCGCCTCTTGGGGTCGATGAGCTTTGCGGTGGTGATGTCGATATACCACTCATCCGTCGTTATCTCGGGGTATTCCTTGCCTATCTCCTTGCAGAGGTTGAGGAATTTGCCGTCGGTGGTCTTTATGACGTTTGCCTTTTGGATTATTGATACTCTGTCCTTGTGATTTCTTCTCGCATAATCGTATGCGAGCCTTGCTATCCTCTGTGAACCCTCGGTGGTGGTGACGACGAAATCCATAGCGAGATCGTCGGTCACGTTCACGCCCTTGGAGCCGACGGCGTATGCGCCCTCGGTATTCTCGCGGAAGAAGGTCCAGTCAATGCCCTCTGAGGGGACCTTGACGGGGCGCAGGTTTGCAAAGAGGTCGAGAGCCTTCCTCATTGCGACGTTTGCGCTCTCGATATTCGGCCACGGGTCGCCCGCCTGCGGGGTGGTGGTGGGGCCTTTGAGGATAACGGGGCACTGCTTCAGCTCCTCAAGCACGTCGTCGGGGATAGCCTTGTTGACGGCAACTCTGTTCTCAATGGTGAGGCCGTCGATGTTTTTGAATTCGATCTTGCCGCTGTCAACGTCGCTCTTGAGCAGGAATTTGAGCACTCTTGCGGCCTCGCTCGTGATGATGGGGCCTATGCCGTCGCCGCCGCAAACGCCGATGGTCAGCTTATCGAGCTTTGAGTAGTCGATGAAGTCGCCCTGCTTCTTTATTGCTTCGCTTCTTGCGTCCTGCTCTCTGATAAGAGCTTCAAATTTGTCGAGCGCGTTTTTGATTTGAGCTTCAGTCATATTATTTCTCCTGTTTTGAAAGATTTTTGGTGTAGTTGAGCAGGCCGCCCGCAAGGATCATAGCCGTCTGCCTGTCGGAGTAGTCATAGTTCAGGGCGTATTCCTCGCCCTTGGTGAGATTCTTGAGGTTGACGGGCTTGCCGTCCGCGATCTTCTCACGGATGCCCTCAAGAGCGAGCACGTCGTCGGCGTCTATCCTGTCATAATCGCTGCCGTCGGCAAAGGTAAAGGGCATGATGCCTGCGTTTATGAGGTTAGCGCAGTGGATGCGGGCAAAGGACTTCGCAATGACCGCTTTGATGCCGAGATAGAGGGGGACAAGAGCTGCGTGCTCCCTCGATGAACCCTGGCCGTAGTTTGCGCCGCCGATGATGAAGCCCTTGCCTGCCGCCTTGCAGCGTTCGGAGAATTTCTCATCGCACTGTCTGAAGCAGAAGTTTGAAAGGTAAGGGATATTTGAGCGGTAGGGGAGAATCTTAGCGCCTGCGGGCATGATGTGGTCGGTGGTGATATTGTCGCCGACCTTGAGAATTGCGGGTGCTTCAATGGATTCGGGCAGCTCAACGCTCGTGGGGAAGGGCTTGATGTTGGGACCGTATTTGATCTCAACAGAGTCTGCCTCTTCAACAGAAGCGGGCTTCTCTATCATGTTGTCGTTGATGATAAAGCGCTCGGGCAGCTTGATCTCGGGCATCTCGCCGAGAGTCCTCGGGTCGGTGAGGCAGCCGGTCAGAGCCGATGCCGCCGCTACTTCGGGGCTGACGAGGTAAATGCCTGCGTCCGCCGTGCCGGAGCGACCCTCAAAGTTTCTGTTAAAGGTTCTGAGTGAAACGCCCTTTGACTGCGGCGACTGACCCATGCCGATGCAGGGGCCGCAAGCGCATTCAAGCAGCCTTGCGCCTGCGCCGAGGATGTCGGAGAGCGCACCGTCGAGCGAGAGCATATTGAGCACCTGCATTGAGCCGGGGGAAATGGTGAGGCTTACGTTCGGAGCGACCTTTTTGCCCTTGAGTATTGCAGCCACCTTGAGCAGGTCGAGCAGCGAGGAATTGGTGCAGGAGCCTATGCAGACCTGGCTTATCTCTATGTTGCCTATTTCGCTGACCTTCTTGACGTTGTCGGGCATATGGGGCATAGCCGCCATCGGCTCGAGCGCGGAGAGGTCAATGTCGATTATCTCGTCATACTTTGCGTCGGGGTCGGGCAGCAGCTCGCTCCAATCCTCTTCGCGGCCCTGAGCCTTGAGGAATGCTTTGGTTATCTCGTCCGAGGGGAATACCGAGGTGGTTGCGCCGAGCTCGGCGCCCATGTTGGTGATAGTCGCTCTCTCGGGCACGGAGAGGGTCTTGACGCCCTCGCCGCCGTATTCGATTATCTTGCCCACGCCGCCCTTGACGGACATGATGCGGAGCACTTCAAGGATGATATCCTTTGCGCCTACCCACGGCGAGAGCTTGCCGGAGAGGCGGATGAGGGTCATCTTGGGCATGGTGGTGTAGTATGTGCCGCCGCCCATGGCTACCGCCACGTCGAGGCCGCCTGCGCCGATAGCGAGCATACCTATGCCGCCGCCGGTGGGTGTGTGGCTGTCTGAGCCGATGAGAGTTTTACCTGGTTTGCCGAAGCGCTCAAGATGGATCTGATGGCAGATGCCGTTGCCGGGCTTCGAGAAGAGCAGGCCTCTCTTTTTGGCGACGCTCTGGATGAATCTGTGGTCGTCGGCGTTCTCAAAGCCGGTCTGGAGGGTGTTGTGGTCTATGTAAGCCACCGACAGCTCGGTGCGTACACGCTCAACGCCCATTGCTTCAAATTCAAGATACGCCATGGTGCCCGTTGCATCCTGAGTGAGGGTCTGATCTATCCTCAGACCTATCTCGGTGCCGGGGATCATTTCACCGCTGACAAGATGGCTCTTTATCAGCTTTTGACCTATTGTCATTCCCATATGTGACCTCCTGATATATATAAATGTTTTATTGCCTTGATTATTTCGTTACCGTGAAGGTGTAGATATCACCGTTTTTAACATAAGTCTGATCGACGCCCTTTTGCGATAGCTCGCCGTTGACGCTGAACGCCCAGTATGTGCCGTCCTTGTCATAGTCGGCGGTGATGCCGTTGACCGTCTTGACATAAAGGCCGTAGTCGCCCTGCTCGCCCGATATAAGACCGATCGAGCTTAGCGCCTCGCCGACGGTGGATTTATCTGACGCAACGTCAAATACCGTGCTGCCGCCGTTGCCGTCTATGACCTCGAGCACAAAGGAGAATTTGCCGCTGCCGATCTTGCTGTGGGCGCCGTTCGCCACGGTGTATGCCGCTGTCGTTTCGGCTGCGGGGGCGGTAGTGCCCGCCGAAGTCGTTGCGTTGCTCCCGCCGCCGGAGCAGGAGCAGAGCACGGTGCATACGCACAGTATGGCGCAGATGAGCGAAAGAATCGCTTTTGATTTCTTCATTTCAACTACCTCACTTTTAAGCCTTGCCGGGCAGGGCATATTTTTTCTTGAAGCCGTCGTAGGCAGCGGTGAATTCCTTGCCGCCCGCGTTTTTGTATTCGTTAAGGTATTCGTGCGTGTCGAATACCGAATGACCTATCTGAATTATGCATACCGCAATGTTGGAGCAGTGGTCGGATACCCTCTCATAATTCGTCAGGATATCTGCGAGCACGAAGCCGAGCTCGATGGTGCAGCTGCCGCCGGTGAGACGGGCGATGTGCCTGTCCTTTATCTCGGCAAGGAGATTGTCAATGACCTGCTCGAGCGGCTCGACCCTGAGCGCAGCCTCGGCGTCGTTGTCGCAGAACGCCGTTACCGTGATATCGAGTATCTCGCTTATCGCCTTTGTGGCGGTCATCAGTTCGTTCTTTGCTTCGTCAGAGAAGCTGATGCCCTTGTCTGATATCTCCTGCGCGACCTTGACTAAATTCAGCGCATGGTCGCCGATCCTCTCGAAATCGCCGATGGTGTGCAGCAGGGTGGAGACGATGTTGGCGTCCTCGTCCGTCAGCTCAAGACCGGATATCTTGACAAGGAAGGTGCCGAGCTTATCCTCATAGTCGTCGAGCGATTGCTCAAGCTCGGTTATCCTGTCGGCGGCTTTGCGGTCATATCCGCCGAGCAGTTTTATTGACTCGGTGAAAGCCTCTCTTGCAATCTTGGCCATTTCAACCGTATGGTTGCGGCATTCCGAGACGGCGAGCGTCGGGGTGAGCAGCAGCCTTTCGTCGATAAAGGTTTTTTCGCTATTGTCGCCCTTATCGCGTACCGCCTTGGCCGCCAGCTTCTCAAGCAGGGAGCTGAACGGCAGCAGCAGGAGCGAGGTGGCGACGTTAAAAATGCTGTGTATCATTGCAATGTCGTGCGGGCGCACGGCAGTGTCAACAAACGCGAATTTGAATATTGCGTCAAGGCCGTAGAAGAGTGAAAGGAAGACGGCCGTGCCTATCACGTTGAATGAGACATGTATGAATGCGACCCTCTTTGCGTTCTTGTTAACGCCGATGCTCGATATCAGCGCCGTGACGCAGGTGCCGATATTCTGACCCATGATTATGGGTATCGCCATGCCGTAGGTGACGCTGCCCGTCATTGATAGAGCCTGCAATATGCCGACAGTCGCGGCGGAGCTTTGTACTATACCCGTGAGCACTATGCCGACCGCAAGACCGAAGAGGGGATTGTTGAACATCAGCATTATCTCGCCGAAGCCCTCCATCTCCGCAAGCGGGCTGACCGAGTCGCTCATCAGCTCCATGCCGAACATCAGCACAGAGAAGCCCATGAGGCAGGAGCCGATGTCCTTTGTCCTGCTCTTTTTGGCGAGCATTATCAGCAGTATGCCTGCAAGCGCCAGCAGCGGCGAGAATGCCGAGGGGTTGAGCAGCTTTATGAAGAAGTTGTCGCTCTCAATGCCCGCGAGGCTGAGTATCCACGCCGTCAGAGTGGTGCCGATATTTGAGCCCATTATAACGCCTATGGTCTGACCGAGCTGCATTATGCCGGAGTTTACGAGACCGACCAGCATGACCGTGACCGCCGAGGAGGATTGGATCGTGGCGGTTATAGCAATGCCGAGCAGCAGGGCTTTGAGCGGCTTGTCCGTCATTTTACGCAGGATTTTTTCCAGCTTGCCGCCCGCTATCTTCTCAAGACCGTTTGACATCGTGTGCATACCGAAGAGGAAGAACGCCAGGCCGCCGAACAGGGTGAATATATTGAATATTGTCATCAGCTATCCTCCGAATAACGAAATAAAAGCCGTGCTTTTCCAAAATTACTCATTATAACTATATAACAAGCACTGTCAAATTGCAAGCAAAATCACGGCATTTTTAATATTTCGTTAATTTGCCGACAAATGCGGCGTGAAGTGAAAAAAATTTGCGAATTCTAACTCTTAACGCCGAATAGTATTGAGCGAAGGGGGAGTAGCCGTGGTAATCAGATTTAAGAAGATTTATGCGCTTTTCATAGCGGCGGCGGTCGTGGCGGCGTCGTTCTCGGTCGGCACGATAGCGAGGCTCGCCGTGTATGCCGGCAGCGAAAAGGAATACGAATTGCCGATAGTTATGTATCACCAGCTCACCAAGAAGCCGCAGAGAGCGGGCAGATATGTGCTCACGCTCGAGCAGTTTGAGAAGGATCTGATATATCTCAGGAATGCGGGGTACAAAAGCATAACTCTCGCCGAGCTGCTTGATTTCTATGACGGCAAGGGCACTCTGCCCGATAAGCCCGTGATGATAACCTTTGACGACGGTAACGAAACGCTGCTTAAATACGCCCTGCCGCTGCTGGAGAAATACGGCTTCACGGCTATCGGATTCGTCATAGGCTCGTCGACCGATACATATACAAAGCAGGACGACCACAATCTGAATTATTCAAATCTCAATTGGCCTGAGGTGCGGCAGCTCTGTGAGGGCGGCGTGATAGATATCCAGAGCCACACCTACGATCTGCACAAGAATACCTCCTCCCGCAGCGGGGCGGCGAAGAAAAAAAGTGAGTCCGAGGAAGAATATGCTGAATTTTTGAGCGCAGATGCGGCAAAAATGAAAGAGGCGATGCTGAAGAACGCGGGCAAAGAGCCGTGCGCCGTTGCTTATCCCTTCGGCAGCTTCAGCAAATGCACCGCCCGCATTATGAAGGACTGCGGTATGAGGGCGGCCTTCACCTGCGAGGAGCTGGTGAATGTAATCAAAAAAAGCGAGCCCGAGAAGCTCTTCGGGCTCGGCAGATATAACAGACCAAACGGTATAAGCTCTGAGAGCTTCTTCAAGAAAATGGGAATCGTCAGTTGAGTTTTTTCTCAACAGCAGAGATCTCAACGCATAAGCAGAGTATCTCGACCGCTTTGCAGAGTTCGTCCCTTGACGGGAAGGTGGGGGCAATGCGGATATTCTTGTCCTCGGGGTCTTTACCGTAGGGGTAGGTAGCGCCCGCGCCCGTGAGGGTCACGCCGGCTTCCTTGCAGAGCTGCACAGTCCTCTTGGCGCAGCCGGGATAAACGTCAAGGCTGATGAAATAGCCGCCGTTCGGCTTAGTCCAGGCGGCAATGCCCTTGCCCGCAAGATGCTTGTCAAAGGCGCTGAGCACCGAGTCGAATTTCGGGCGCAGTATCTCGGCATGGCGGAGCATATGGCGCTCGATACCGGCTTTGTCGACGAAGAATGCGGCGTGGCGCTTCTCGTTGAGCTTGTCGTATCCTATCGTCTGGATGGTCATTCTCTTTTTGACGGCGGCGATATTCGCGTCGGATGCCGCAAGAGCCGCAACACCCGAGCCGGGGTAGGTTATCTTTGAAGTCGAGCAGACCTCGATGAAATTATCCTCCGTGCCGTATTCGGCAGCGGCTTCAAAGATATTCATCAGGCTGTCGTGAGTGTCGTAAATATGGTGGACGCAGTAGGCGTTATCCCAGATGACTCTGAAATCCTTTGCGGCGGGCTTGAGCGCGGCAAAGCGGCGCACCGTCTCGTCCGAATAGGTGTAGCCGGTGGGGTTTGAATACATCGGCACACAGATAATGCCCTTGACCTTCTCGTCCTTAACCAGCTCCTCGATCATTGCCATGTCGGGGCCGTTCTCATCCGAGGGAATATTGATCATCTCGATGCCGAAGTGCTCGAGAATGCCGAAGTGCCTGTCATAGCCGGGCACGGGACAGAGGAATTTAATGCCTTTCTGAGCGCACCAGGGCCCTGCGCCTGCGCCGAACATCATGCACTGTGAAACGTAGTCATACATAACATTGAGGCTGGAGTTGCCGAAGATGATCAGGTTCTTTGCCTCAACGCCGAGGATCTCGGCAAATATTGATTTGCATTCGGGGATGCCGTCAAGGCCGCCGTAATTGCGGATATCCATGCCGTCATCGGCTTTGAAGTCGCCGAGGAGGTCAGGGTCAAGCATCTCGGCGGACAGCTCAAGCTGAGCCGGTGCGGGCTTGCCTCTCGCCATGTTGAGTGAAAGCCCGAGTGCCTTGTAAGCGTCGTATTCTTTCTTGAGCGCAGCCAGTCTCTCGGTGAGCTGCTCATGGGTTGCATTTTCTATGTTCATGACGAATACCTCCGTTTGTTTGGATTGTTAACTGCTATATTTTATACTATTTTCTTATGATTTGCAAGCCTTATTTTACAATCTTGCAAAAAATATCCCTTCTCGCCGAAATTTTCGCTCCTTTTGCAGTTGAAAAAGGCAAACGAGCCAAAAATTCGCAGAAAAAGGAGCCGCAACGGCATTTCTTAATGAAAGCAGCTGCGGCTCGCTTATTTTTGCTGTTGTGATTAACGGATCATTCTACCGTTACGGTGCCGTCGGGTTCAACGGTCACTTTCATGCCGTCCTTGACATAATTAAGGAATTCCTCACCGAGACAGTCGACTGTGGGCATCGGCTCGTCGGTCCAAACTGCGGAGAGGATAGCGCCGGCAGCTGCCAGGGAGTCGATGTGCTCCGAGAAGAGCATACAGGCGGGGGTTCTGTCCATTGACTTGGCGCAGTAGAGCACCATGCCGCCGGTGGTGGAGCCGATGGTCTGGGGCAGGCAGAGAGCCGTGCCGACCATGGGCTTGCCGTAGATATCGGAGTTGTTCTGATCGCCGCACTTCGCAGTCTTATCGCCGAACTGAAGGCTTGCCTGGAAGGAAGCAAGGGTGTTGAAGCCGCCGTGAGAGACGAGAGCGGGGGCGGTGCATGAGCCTGCGACTACGGGGCGTCCTTTGAACTTTTTCATCTTACTTTACCTCCTTCGTGATGATGCCGAGTATTTCGTCGCTCGTGTAGTAACGGGCGGTGGTGTAGGTCCTGAGCTTGTTGGAATTCGTGATGACGGGCATCTTCTTGCAAAGAGGATTATTCATATACATGAGCGGGCATATGTAGCTGAGCACAACGCCGGTCGCCTTGAGCTTTGCGGCGTACTCGGTCTTGTTGAATTCCTCGATAACGCCGGGTGCTGCGGTGAAGACGGTGGGCACGGAGACCTTGCTCAGGCCGTTCTTCTTAAGCTCGGCGGTGACATTGTCGGTCCACTCAATGAGCTGCGCTCTGGAGAGATGCGGGCAGCCGACGAAGCAGAGCTTCGGCTTCGCATTCTTATCTTTCCACATGATGGGGTAATTTGCCTTGACTCTCTCAAGCTCGGCGTCGTCGATGACATAGGTCTTTGCGCCCTCTGCGATGAGAGCTTCACCCTGCTCGACTGCCTCGGGAGTGAGGTTGGCGATGTGATAGAGGCCGACTGCGCCGTTGGAGGCGGTAGCGGCGCCGAAATCCTTGAGGTAAGCGGTGGCGTCGCCGTCAAGCTCGGTGCCTATCCACTTGTCAAGACCCTTGACATAGGGCACGTCTTCCATGACCTTCATGCCGATAGCGGAGCCGAGTATCTGAGCCTCGGGTTTCTTGGTGGTCTTTATTTCGACTACCCAAGTAGCCTTTCTGCCCTCATCGGTCAGCAGGCCGAAGTAGGGGACGAAGCCGACGATGGAGCCGAAAAGCTCGATTATGCCGGAGTTTCTGTTGCAGCGCGCGCCGAGGACTGAGTTTGCATAAACAACTGCCGAGGACTCTGCCCATGAGAGAACGTCGCCCTTTGCGGGCTTGTTGCCGACCTCATCCATGTAGCAGGTGCAGGTGTAGGACTTGCTGTCAAGCAGGCCGAGCTTTGTGAGCTGGGCGTCGTAGCTGTCCTGCATCGAATACATGAACTTGTTGAAAACGAGCTTCTGGAGCAGGTTTGCGGGTACCTTGGGGTCAAGGGGCTTGGGGTCAACGGTGAATTTCTGGCCGGAGAGTGCGCCGCCGGCGATGAGCTGATCCATCAGGTCGTAGACGGGCTTCATGACCTTCAGGCCGAAGCTGGTGACGAGATGACCCATCTTGCTCGTTACGGGCACCATCTTGGTCGCGCCGAAAGCGTCGCCGTACATAACGAGGGTCTTCATGACCTTCGCCATCGCTTCGCCCTTGGAGCCGTTGAGGATGTCAAGCTCTTCTTGGGTAAGATTCATTTTGTAATCCATTTTTGAATTCCAACCTTTCAAAATTAGAGTGAAAGAGTGAGTTTCGGCCGGTCGATATGCCGCTCGCGCTGCCTTGACGGCGCATAAGACCCGCCGATTAAATTTTTTCAATTAATTGTAACATTTTATTGAAGTGAATTCAATAAAAAAACTCTAAAAAACCGAGTTTTTTCATCAAAAATCCGATTTGATTAGATAAAAGCCGCCGTGCACGGGGCGCGGCGGCCGATAAACCGATTATTTGCCTGCGAGCTTAAAGATAAGACCGAGCGGCAGGATTATTTCGAGGATTTTGACGGGCGTATCGCAGATGAGTGATGCGATAGTGCCGAAATCATAGAAGTGACCCTCATCCTCGGGTGCGGGTGCGCCGTCATAGCTGAGCAGGAAGGGCTCGACATAGAGTATGCCGCCCGCGCCGAATACCTCGGCTCTGACATAGCTGCCTATCTCATCGGAGTGATCGTTGAGGTCGAGCTTGTTGCCGACGTGGATGACCTTGCCGTCTGCTATCCAGTGAACGGTGAGGGCGTTTTCGGCAGTCACGGTGATGGTGTCGGCGGTGTTGTCAACGATGATATTCGTTACCTTCGGGGCAACGGTGCCGTCCTCGACTTTATATTGATCCTTCTGCTTGCCGTTCTCTATCTGAGCGGCTATCTTGTCGATGTATTCTTTGAGCCTGCCTGCGACTGCCGCCGCCTCGGGGCTCTTAATTTCGCTGACTTCAATGTAGAGCTGAACAAGCTCGTCATAGTTGCCGATATACTTGCTCGCCGCAAAGAACTGACCGCTCTCAAGGCTCTTTTTGAGCGCCGCGGAGGTCTTCTCGGGCATGAGCGCAAGTACATAGCCGGAGTCGACGATGTCAAGGTTATGAGAGTCGGTGGAGGCAATGCCGAGCACGTTTCTGCCGGTGGGGGTGACCTTTTGAAGCAGGATATCCCAGAGCTTCCTGTCGAAGCGAGTCCTGTAGTCGCCCTTGCTGTTGACGTCGATACCGATGCAGGTGCCGTATGTCCTGAGCAGGTGGGCGAATTTGTTTATCTTGTAGTTATACATGGGATTCTCGGCGTTATAGGCGTCGGCGGTGTAAAGCTCGTCGCGGGCGTTGCTGTATTCGCCGGGGTGATTGATGACCGAGAGGCCGCCGAGCTTGTCGACGTTGCTTATCGGGCGCTCATAGTTGCTCGTGCCGCCGATGACCTTGTGGCCGTAATCGACAAACCAGGAGTTGACGTGGGCGTTGTTAAAAGAGGTGGGGTTATTTTCAACGCCGTAGGGCACGCGCAGCATGGTCTGACCGTCGGTGCCGTCGGCAAGGGTCTGCTGATAATATTCGTCGCCGCCCTGCTTGAATACCTTATAGGCGTTGCCGTTCTCGGCGGTGCCGCTTTCGTCAAGGAGGGAGGAGTCTATCCTCTTCTTTCTGACGAGGCTGACGAGCTTCATGACATCCCAGTGATCCTGCTCGGTGTAGCCGTAGCTGACGGAGCCGTGATCGGTTATCGCCATGATATCGAAGCCCAGCTCATAGTGGCGCTCGACCATCTCGGGCAGGGTGTAGCCGCCGTCGCTGAAGAGCGTGTGGCTGTGAAGGTCGGTCTTATACTGATGATAGGCGGCGAAATCGACGCCCGCGTAAGGGTTGCTGATGGTGTAATCAATTCTGCTTTCATCGCCGCCCTCGGCAAAAGCGCAGGGAGCAAAGGATAAAAGCATCGCCGCCGCAAGGAGCACGGCAAGGATCTTTTTGCTGATTTTCATATTATAGCCTCCACAGAATTTTTAAACAATTATAACAAATTCTTTCCGATTTGTAAAGGCTGATTGTCGGAAACAGACAAAAATATTAAAAAATATTCAATATTAAATTAAAAAACCTTAATGTAATATTTGCTATTTTGTGAACAGTGTGTTAAAATAACACATATAAAATTCCGATTGGAGGTAACCGATGAAACTTTTCAGCAGGATACGCGCGCTGATAATGCTGCCGCTTTGGCTCATCTGCCTTTTGGTCGGCCCTAAGGCGCAAAGTACCCCCGGCGTTGAGCTTGTTTCGCAGGATCTCGTTGTGCTCGGCGAAGCCTTTACCGCGGGTCAGGGGATCACCACCGACGGCGAGTATTATTACACCAGCGGAGCAATAACCGCCGTCAACACCACGGCGCTTGCAAAGAGGACTCTTGACGGCATGACCACCGTAAAGGTGCGGCTCAATCCCTTGCCCGATAAATGCAGGGAAAGGGGCAATAATCATATCGGCGGCATAAGCGCATATAGCGGCAAAATATATGCCTCCGTCGAGGGCGGCGGCGAGTGCAAGGCGTGCATAGTCGTTTTTGACTGCAATACCCTTGAGCCTACAGGCGAGATATACGACCTGCCGAACGAGCTTTACGGCGACGGTATCCCGTGGCTCGCCGTTGACGGCAATACGGGGCTGCTCTATGCCTCGGGCTGGTCTCACAAAAAAGAGATCAGGGTGTATGATGTAAATGACGGTATGCGTTTCGTCAAGGAGATCACCGTCACGGGCATGGAGGATGTCCATCGCATCCAGGGCGGCGAATTTTATAACGGCACTCTCTATCTTTCAAGCGACACCGGCGAAGAGATAGACGGCAAATGGATAAAAAATATCCTGAGCGTCAATGTCGAGACGGGCGAAACCAAGATAGCGTTTGAGCGAAACGTCGGCAGAGATAAGGTCGAGGCCGAGGGGCTTACCTTCCTCCCGACCGAGGACGGCGCAATTATGCATGTGCTAGACTACGATAAGCTGATCGGTCTTTATGTTCATCACTACAAGGTCGATGTCTGATCTGCAAGTATTTTAACGGGCGAATGCCCGAAGGAAAGGAAGATATATACTAATGAAAAAAGTCATCAGCGTCCTGCTGGTGCTGGTATTGGCGTTCGGCGCTTGTGTGCCGGCGTTTGCCCATTCCGCACAGCAGGCAGGGGAGTGCAGCGACCTCCCCGTGGTAATAGTCAGAGGCATGGACTTTAACGGTCTTAGCATTGATTACGGCACCGAGCAGCAGCGCCCGGCGATCGCTCCGATTGACGCAAAGGGCGTTGTCGGCTGCCTTGTCAAAATGATATACAAGGGAGTTATGAATTTCAGCTTCGACCCGGCCATGGATGTGCTTCTTGACTATGTCAACGAGATCATGGGCGGTCTTTCGATGAATCCCGACGGCTCGTCAATGTATAATGTCGGCTATGAGAGATTCCCGCTCAGCGCAGATCACTATGAAGAGGTCATAACCGACGATCGCAACGAGACGGGTATCGCAAGAGCCTGTACCGAGACATTTGCAGAGGGTCATACATATTATTTTTATTATGATTGGCGCATTGATCCGTGGGAGGTTGCCGATGATATCAACGAGACGGTCAACACCGCTCTCAGAGAGACCGGCCACGATAAGGTCAAGATAGTCTGCTCCAGCATGGGCGGCATCATGACGGTCGCTTACCTCACCAAATACGGCTACAGCAAGGTTGAGCGCTGCCTCTTCATGTCCTCCACCTTCTGCGGCGCTCAGGTCGCCTCGGATATGTTGACGGGCAAGGTCGAAATAACCCCCGATAACCTTTATAAATACGTTCTCTCCCTTGTCGGAGACAAGCCCGCAGCGGGCGTGTTTATCAAGGCCCTCAACAAGCTCGGCGCATTTAAGGCTGTCACCAAGCTGACCGATTTTATTATTAATAATTATAAGGAAGAGGCGTACGAAAAGACCCTCACTCCGATATTCGGCTATATGCTGCCGCTTTGGGGTCTTGTGCAGCCGCAGGATTTCGGCGACGCTCTCGATTTCATATTCGGCGACAAACAAAGGGAGAATGCCGAATTCATCGCAAAGGCCGAGAGGCTTCAGCTTATGATGAAAAACAGGGATAAGCTCATCAACAGGATGATAGATGACGGCGTAAAGATAGCAATTGTGGCGCATTACGATACGCCGCTTGCTCCCGTTTATGAAAGCGCAAACTTCAACGGCGACGGCGTGCTCGAGACTTATCAGATGTCCGGCTATGCGACGGTCGCAAAGTACGGCGAGACCCTCGGCGACGATTATGTGCCCGCCGATCCCAAGTATCTCTCACCCGACAGAACCGTTGACCTCTCAACGGCGCTCTATCCCGAGTATACCTACATAATCAAAGGCGCTCCCCACGTTTCCTGCTCCTACGGCTCGGATATGAGCGGCTTCCTGATGTGGCTGCTCAGCTGCGACGGCGAATTTTACGCAGGCGTTAATGAGAAATACCCGCAATTCATGGTCTCCGATAAGAATCAGTCCCTCAGAGCATTTGACTGATAAAATCGAATACAAATAAAATATCGGGGCTTCCGTTAATCGGAAGCCCCGAGTTTTTGTGAGTTATACGATTACTGCTTTGCGCCGCCGTCGAATTTTTCAAGCACCTTGACGCTGACTGCGAAGCAGTTTGCGAGACCCTCAAGATTCATGTTGTCGTATGTATCTCTGCGGGTGTGGTAGTAGTCCTCGAGCTTGTGGTTGAGACCGGTGATGCCGGTTGCTCTGAAGCCTGCCTGTGCAAAGGCTGCGGAGTCGGTAGCGCCGCCGAGCGGGGGAACCCAGCCCTTCTTGCAGAATATGCCGAGCTCCTCGGCACACTCCATAAAGAGGTCGGAAACATCCTTGTCAGCCTTGACGGTGCCGTTAAGGTCGCGGTAGTTGGTCATGAGCTGCTTCGGATCGTGAATAGTATCGTAGGAATAAATAAAGGTAGGCACGTCGTCAAATTCGCCCTTGTGAGCCTCGCACCATGCCTTGGCGCCTCTGAGACCCGCTTCCTCGGAGCCGGAGAGGATAACGCCTATCTCTGTATTCTCAAACTCAATGCCTTCATCCTGAAGCGCCTTGAGGATAGCTATGCCCATGTAGCAGCCGGAGAGGTTGTCGTTTGCGCCGTCAACGACTCTGTGCTTGTTCCACATGAAGTAGAGACCGATGAGGAAGGGGACAAAGATAAGACCGATAAGAGCGCAAGTGGTCATGGTGGATGATTCGTCAACTATTTTAGAAATAACGCCGAACTTGGCGCACGCGATTATGGAAAGGACGAGATAATAGAGGGCGCCAACGCCGCAGATGATGGCATGGCTCTCAAAGCCGACGCCGCCGAGCTTGTAGTTGACAGGCCATTCCCATGCTGCGTCGGGGTGACCGTTGAAGATGATGCGGCGCTTGACTTCGCCCGTGCACTTCTTGATAGCGGTGACATTGTGACCGATCTTTTTGGGGAAGAGGAAGTCAACGAGCTTGATATATGCGCCGAACTGCATCAGTGCAATAAAGAGACCGAATACGATAAGGATAGCGGAGACTATGGGCAGACCGACAAAAAGCAGCACGATGGCAAGCAGCACGCTTGTCAGAGTGATGTAAAGCCAGCCGTAGAATGAGCCGGGATGCTCCTCAAAGGATTCAACGTCCGCACGGTCGCAGCCGCAGTCCTTTTTAAGCACATCAGCCATGTAAACGCAGGCCTGCTCCTCGCCCTTGGAGCCGGGGGCGCGCTTCTCGAAGTCCTTGCATATATGCGTGATTTCTTTGAGCATATACTTTGCGTATGTCTTTTTCTTGGTGATAATGTTACTAAGGTCCATTTCTTTTTCTCCTTCGCAGATTATTTGGGGAATGCAATACAGTTTTTATTATAAAGCATTAATAAAAAATTGCAAGCAATATTTAATATTTTATTAACATTTCCGATGATTTTGCCCGAATTTGATGAAATCGTTGGCTTTTACGATTGATTTTTGAACCGCAGAGTATTATAATCGGTTTATATTAATGTATTATCGTCCGAAAGAGGTAATTATGAAAATTTTCAAAACCGTTTTCAAACCCATTTGCGCTGTTTTAAGTGCCGTTGCTCTGCTCATATCCACGATTCCCGGGCTTTTTGCGGGCACGGGTAGGGCGGTTTTCACCGTTGACGCCTCCGTCAGTCCGATGATTGTGTATTGAATAATAAAACTATATAAAAGTAATCGCGTCTGCTTCGGTTCAAGCATCGTCTCTTTACTACAAATAAAACGAACAGGGAAGGAGCGGCCCTCAGAGCGTTTTTTGTTAAAAAACGGTATAAAAATTCAAAAAAACAAAAAAATATTTTAAAACAAAAAAATCGGAGAAAAAACGAGATTTACCGAGTATTTATGAGCTATAACGAGAAAAATATTTGAATTTTTTTGTTCCCAACGGCTTTTTCACGGTTCTGATAAAAAAATTGTTGACATTTGCGGATTTTTGCACTATATTTTATATTAATAATTCGCCTGTGTCACGGCAGAGAGGGGCTGCATAATTGAAAAAAAACGTTATTATTGATCTGAAAAACATCTCCGTCACATTCGGGGATAATCAGGTGCTCAAAAATCTCAATCTGTATATCCGCGATAAGGAGTTTATAACTCTGCTCGGTCCCTCGGGCTGCGGCAAGACGACCACCCTGCGTATAATCGCCGGCTTCATCGAGCCTGACGAGGGTGAAGTGATTTTTGAAGATAAGGTAATTAATGGTGTACCGCCTCATAAAAGGCAGGTTAACACCATTTTTCAGCGTTACGCGCTTTTTCCTCACCTCAATGTTTATGAGAATGTTGCGTTCGGTCTGCGTATCAAAAAGCTGCCTGAGAAGCAGATAAAAGAGACCGTCGAGGAGATGCTGGCTCTTGTCAACCTCAAGGGCTTTAATAAGCGTAACATAAATTCGCTCTCGGGCGGCCAGCAGCAGCGAGTCGCCATTGCGAGGGCGCTTGCGGTAAAGCCCAGGGTGCTGCTGCTCGACGAGCCTCTCGGCGCTCTCGACCTTAAACTGCGTAAGGATATGCAGGTGGAGCTGAAGAATATTCAGCAGCGCCTCGGCATCACCTTTATTTACGTTACCCACGATCAGGAGGAGGCCCTCTCGATGTCCGATACCGTCGTTGTTATGGACAGCGGCGTTATCCAGCAGATAGGCACTCCGCTCGATATATATAACGAGCCGAAGAACGCTTTTGTTGCCGATTTCATCGGCGAGAGCAATATCCTTGACGGTATTATGCTTGACGACTGCCTTGTTGAATTCTCGGGCCACCGCTTTGAGTGCCTTGACAAGGGCTTCGCCAAGAACGAGGCCTGCGACGTGGTCGTGCGCCCCGAGGATGTGGACGTTGTGGAGCCCGATAAAGGTATGCTCTGCGGCGTTGTGACCTCCGTCACTTTTAAGGGTGTCCACTTTGAGATAATCGTTGATATCGGCGGCTTCAAGTGGATGATACAGACCACCGATTATCAGGCCGAGGGCAGCAGGATAGGCCTCTTTATTGAGCCTGACGCGATACATATTATGAAGAAATCCGAATACTCGGGCATGTACGGCGACTACAGCTCGTTCAGTGAAGAATTCGACGAGCTTTCAAATGCGGAGCTTCCCGAGGACGAGGAGGAGGTCGAGGAATGAGCGGCCGTTCTTCTCTCAGGGCGAAGCTGATATCCTCGCCGTATGTGGTTTGGTCGGCGCTGTTTATCGTCGCCCCGTTGATATTCGTTGTCTATTATTCGTTTACAAACCCGAGCGGTGATTTCACCCTCGACAATATCTCGGCGCTGAGCAAATATGCTCCAACATTTTTGCGCTCGATATGGTTCGGCATAGTCGCCACAGTCATATGCCTGCTGATAGCGTTCCCGCTCGCCTATATCATCTCACAAAAGACCGAGAAGGTGCAGCGCACGCTTGTTATGCTCGTCATGCTGCCGATGTGGATGAGCTTCCTTATCAGGACTTATTCATGGATGGCGCTTTTGCAGGATACGGGTATCATCAATTCGTTCCTTGCAAAGCTCGGCATTGACCCGATACATATGATCAATACCTCGGGCGCCGTCATACTCGGCATGGTCTATAATTTCCTGCCGTATATGATAATGCCTATTTATTCCGTTATGGCGAAGCTCGACTACAGCATGGTCGAGGCGGCGCAGGATCTCGGCGGCAACAGGCTCACCGTTATAAAGCGCTGCATAATCCCGATGAGTATGCCCGGCGTTATCTCGGGCATCACCATGGTCTTTGTTCCGTCGGTCAGCACCTTCTATATCTCCCAGAAGCTCGGCGGCGGCTCCTTTGACCTTATCGGCGATGTTATCGAGCGCCAGTTCCAGCAGTCTTATAACTATAACCTCGGCGCTTCGCTCTCGCTGGTGCTGATGGTGCTTATCCTTATCTGTATGGCGGTTATGAACCGCTTCAGCGGCGACGAGGAGGGGATGGTAATATGAAAACTGCGTCCAAGATCTATGCAGCGCTCGTGTTCCTTTTCCTCTATGCGCCTATTATCGTGCTGATAGTGTTTTCATTCAACTCCTCAAGCAGCACGAGCGTATTCAGCGGCTTCTCGCTCAGGTGGTATGTTTCACTCTTCCAGGATAAAGCGACTCTGCGCGCGTTCTACAACACCCTTATCCTTGCCGTCACATCGTCCGTAATAGCTACGGTGCTCGGCACGGCGGCGGCCGTCGGCATCAATAAATACAAAAAAGGCTTCATGCGTTCCTCCGTCATGGCCGTCACCAATATCCCGATGATGAATCCCGAGATAGTGACGGGTATCTCGATGATGCTGCTCTTTGTGTTTGTCGGCAGACTTGTCAACTCCGAGGCCGTCCTCGGCTTCGGTACACTGCTGATAGCCCATGTCACGTTCGGCCTGCCTTATATTATCCTCACCGTGCTGCCGAAGCTGCGCCAAACGGATAAAAACCTTGCGGAGGCGGCGCAGGATCTCGGCTGCCGACCCGCTCAGGCGTTCTTCAAGGTCGTGCTGCCGTCGATAATTCCGGGTATCATCACCGGCATGATAATGGCTTTTACGCTCTCGCTCGACGACTTCATCATCAGCTATTTTACCTGCGGCCCGGGCTTCCAGACCCTGCCGATAGCTATATTTGCGATGACCAAGAAGCGCGTAAAGCCCGATATGTACGCTCTCTCCGCCCTTATTTTCGTGAGTATCCTCGTGCTGCTCATCCTCTATAATTTCGCGCAGCAAAAGAGCGACGAAAAGACAAAAAGCAAGAAATAAATCTATCTGAAAGGAGCGGCAAAACAATGAAAAAAATCTTTGCCATTCTTTTGGCGTGTGCCTTGGCGTTCATACCCTGCACGGCGGCCTTTGCGGCGCAGCAGAGCGATATAGACGCCCTCAGAGGCACCAAGCTCTATGTTTATAACTGGGGCGAATATATCTCCGACGGTGCGGACGACACTCTCGATATCAACGCCGAGTTTGAGAAGAAATACGGCATCGAGGTCGTTTATGACACCTACGACAACAACGAGGTCATGTATTCAAAGCTCAAGGGCGGCGGAATCGCCTACGATATCGTAATACCCTCCGATTACATGGTGGAGCGTATGATAAGCGAGGGAATGCTGGAGAAGATCGACTTCGACAATATCCCGAATTTCAAGTATATCCCTGACAAATACCGCAACCTCGGCTATGACCCGACCAACGAGTATTCCGTGCCCTATACCGTCAGCTATATCGGCCTTATCTATAATACCACCATGGTTGAGGAAGCCCCCGATAGCTGGACTGCGCTTTGGGACGAGAGATACTCGGGCAAAATTCTGATGATAAATAACCCGAGGGATGCCTTTGCCATCGCTCAGAGTGTCCTCGGCATGGATTATAACACCGACGCCCCTGCCGCTTGGCGGACTGCCGCCGAGCTGCTCAAGGAGCAGAAGAGGGTCAACCCCGCCTATGTCAACGACGAGGTGTTCCTTAAAATGGAGGCGGGCGAGGCTGCGCTTGCACCATATTTCGTCGGCGATTATCTCACCATGAAAGAGAATAACCCCGATCTTGCCTTCGTCTACCCCAAGGAGGGCGTCAACTACTTCTTTGACTCCGCCTGCATACTTAAAGGCTCAAAAAATAAGCTCGCCGCTGAGCTGTATATCAACTTCCTGCTCGAGCCTGACGTAGCCCTTGCAAACGCCGAATATATCTGCTACGGCAGCCCGCACAGCGAGGTGTATAATAACCCCGATTACACCTATTATCAGGATGAAACGCTCTATCCCGAGGAGGGGAGCGTTAAGACCCAGCTTTTCAGGAATCTGCCCGCGGAGACGCTGGCTCTGATGAGCTCGCTTTGGGATGACGTCAAGAATTATATCCCGTCGGGCGTTTCGTCCAACTCGTTCTTCTTCGGCGGCGCCGATACCGCTGCCGAGCCCAATGTCGACGGCGAAAAAATGACCGAGGAGACCGTCAAATACGCTGTCTGCATCGGCGTTTTCGTGCTCATCTGCCTTGCCTATGTGATCTTCAGATACGCACGAAAAAAATACAGAGAAAAAGTATGATCAAGGCTGCCGCATCGTTCAAACGGTGCGGCGGTTTTTTCAATATAACGGATACACGAAAAATTTACAGAATATTAATCATAATCACGGTTGACGGTTTGACGATAATATTATATAATATTAAATTATAATGGAATAATCGGTCAGTGTATCCGAAAAGGAGAAGTTATGATAGATAAAGAGTTTTTAACATTCAGCGAGAAGCCCCGTGAGCTGCCGACCGTGGCGCTCAGAGGGCTGGTCGTGTTCCCCGATATGTTCATTCATTTTGACGTGGGGAGAGAGAAATCAATAAATGCGCTCAAAGAGGCCATGGACGGCGGGCAGGAAGTTTTTCTTGTAGCCCAGCGTGACGTGGCTGTCGACAATCCCGACTATGACGAGCTTTATGATATCGGCGTTATCGCCAAGGTGAAGCAGCTCCTGCGCCTGCCGGGCAAAAACTCCAATATCAGAGTGGCGGTCGAGGGTATCACAAGAGCAAGGCTCATCGGCGGCGTTGCCGGCAAGGATTCAAAATGCCTGCGCTCGCTTGTCGTGCCCGTCGTCGAGCTGCCCGTTGCCGAGGAGATGCGTGATTATTCAAGGGCGCTCGTGCGCCACGCGAAGGAGCTTTTTGCCGACTATGTCGAGGTGGCGGCTCAGATGCCCGTCGATATCGTCACCGGCGTTATGCAGAAGTCCGAGCCGGGCGAGCTTGCCGACTATGTTGCCGGCAATATCATGATCGAATACGAGGATAGACAGCAGATTCTTGAGGAGTCTGACAAGCTCAGGCGCCTTGAGGCTCTCTGTGTGCTGCTCGCCGACGAGGGCAACCTGCTCAATCTCGAGGCTGAGATAGGCGAGCGCGTGCAGGAGCAGATAGATAAGAATCAGCGTGAGTATTATCTGCGTGAGCAGATGAAGATAATCTCCGAGGAGCTTGGCGGCGGAGCGTCGCAGGAGGAGGAGCTTGATGAGTTCCGCCGTAAGATATTCGAGCTGAATGTCTCCGACAATATCAAAGAGAAGCTCTTCCGCGAATGCGACAGGCTTGAGAAAAGCTCGCCCCAGTCGCCCGAAGCGGCTGTGAGCAGGAATTACCTTGAGATCTGCCTTTCGCTGCCGTGGGATAAGTATTCAAAAGAGAATACCGATATAAAGAAGTCGAAGAAGATACTCGAAGCCGACCACTACGGCCTTGAGAAGGTCAAGGAGAGGATACTTGAATACCTCGCCGTCAGGTCTCTTGCGCCCGATATCAAGGGGCAGATAATCTGCCTCGTCGGCCCGCCGGGTGTCGGCAAGACCTCTGTCGCTCGTTCGATAGCGAGGGCAACGGGCAGGAAGTATGTCCGCCTTTCGCTCGGCGGCGTTAAGGATGAGGCGGAGATAAGAGGCCACCGCAAGACCTATATCGGCTCAATGCCGGGCAGGATAATCGAGGCGCTGCGCCAGGCGGGCACAAAGAATCCGCTGATACTGCTCGACGAGGTCGATAAGCTATCAAGCGATTATAAGGGCGACCCGACCTCCGCTCTGCTCGAGGTGCTCGACCCGGAGCAGAATTCTACATTCCGCGATCATTATATCGAGCTGCCGTTTGACCTGAGCCGAGTGATGTTTATCACCACGGCAAATGTCCGCTCAAATATCCCCGAGCCGCTTCAGGACAGAATGGAGATAATAGAGCTCGGCAGCTACACCTTCGAGGAGAAATTCAACATAGCCAAAAAACATCTTATACCGAAGCAGATAAAGCGCCACGGGTTGACGGCAAAGCAGCTCAGGATATCCGACAAGGCTCTCTCGCTCATTATCGAGGGATACACTAAGGAAGCGGGAGTCAGAGTCCTTGAGCAGCAGATAGCCGCCGTGTGCCGCAAGGCTGCCGTGATGATAGTCGACGGCAGGGGCGAAAAACTCTCTGTCAAGCCCGAGGATGTCGAAGCACTGCTCGGCTCACGCAAATTCAAGCCGGAGCGCTTCGACGGCAAAGCCGAGGTCGGCGTTGTCAACGGCCTTGCGTGGACCGCTGTGGGCGGCGAAATGCTTGAGGTCGAGGCTGCGGTGCTCGACGGCAGCGGCAAGCTCCAGCTCACAGGCTCTCTCGGCGATGTGATGCAGGAGAGCGCCAAGGCGGCGGTCAGCTACATCCGATCAAGGGCTAAGGAGCTTTCGGTTGACTCGAATTTCTATAAAGACAAGGATATCCACATTCATGTGCCCGACGGCGCAACGCCAAAGGACGGCCCCTCGGCGGGCGTTACAATGGCTACGGCGCTTGTCTCGGCGCTGACGGGCAAGAAGGTCAGACGCGACGTTGCAATGACGGGCGAGATATCGCTGCGCGGCAGGGTGCTGCCGATAGGCGGGCTTAAGGAGAAATCCATGGCGGCGTATAGGGCGGGCATAAAGACCGTGCTCATCCCGTATGATAATCTGCCCGACCTTGACGAGGTCGACCCCAAGGTCAAGGAGAACGTCTGCTTCGTGCCCGCTAAGAATGTTGAGACGGTGTGGCGCACCGCTATAGAGAATTACGGCGAAGCGCCGAAAGAGAAGAGCGTTGCTCCGCTCGATGCTCTCAGCGCGTCGAAACACTCCGAGAGAGGCAGGTATAAAATATGAGATTTGATAAAATAGAGTTCACGGCGGCATACGGCACCTCATCGCAGCTGCCGCCGCCGAAAGAGAAGGAGATAGTTTTCTCCGGCAGGTCAAACGTCGGCAAATCCTCGCTCATAAATAAGGTCTTTAACCGTAAAAACCTTGCGAGGGTCAGCTCCGTGCCCGGCAAGACGATAACCGTCAATTTCTTTAAGGGCGATGGCGTTTACTTCGTCGATCTGCCCGGCTACGGCTACGCGAAACGCGAGCAAAAGGAGAAAAAGCGCTGGGCTGAGCTTATGGACGGCTACTTCAATTCGGGCAGGGATATCGCCCTCGTCGTCCAGCTCATTGATATGCGCCACGCCCCGTCTCAGGACGATATGACGATGCTCAACTTCCTCAAGGAGATGAATATTCCGTTTGTCATCGCCCTCACAAAGAGCGATAAGCTCAACAAAACCGAGACGGAGAAGCGCAGGGCGGAGCTCGATAAGGAGCTTGCGGATTATGCCGATATACGGCGCATAGAATTCTCCGCCGTCACAGGCAGCGGAGTTGAAGAGATAAGAGCGGCGGCAGAGGCCGCAGCTCAGTAACCGCCGAGCAACAGTTATTTTGGACGGGAGGTCAGCAAAATGTACGTTTCCGATTGTATTTCAATGAATGAGCGCGGGCATCTCACGATAGGCAGCTATGACACCGTGGAGCTTGCAAAGAAGTACGGCACGCCCGCATATGTGTTTGACGAGAATGAGATACGCAAAAATCTCAGAGAATTCAAGAAGTCCATCGACGATGAATACGGCAGCAAAGGGCTTGTCGTCTATGCGAGCAAGGCTTTTTGCTGCAAAGAAATGTGCCGTATCTGCGCCGAGGAGGGCGTCGGTATAGATGTTGTCTCCGGCGGCGAGCTTTATACGGCGCTGTCGGTCGGGTTCCCGACGGATAAGATAGTTTTCCACGGCAACAACAAGACCCGTGACGAGTTGATAATGGCTGTCGATAACAACGTCGGCAGAGTGATAGTCGATAACATCACCGAGCTTGAGAATTTGAACGCCATTGCCGCCGATAAGGGCAAAAATATCGGCATAATGCTCCGCATAAAGCCCGGTATCGACGCGCATACCCATGAATTCATCAAAACGGGTCAGATAGATTCAAAATTCGGCTTTGCGCTTGAGACGGGCGAAGCGCTCGAGGCGATAAAAACGTCGCTCGCCATGTCAAACGTGACCCTCAGAGGTCTGCATTGCCATATCGGCTCGCAGATATTTGACCTTGACCCGTTTGAGCTTGCCGCAACGGTCATGCTTGACCTCTTTAAGCAGGTCATGGATGAGACTGGGGTGCAACTCGAGGAGCTTAATCTCGGAGGCGGCTTCGGCATCAAATATTTAAAGAGCGACCGTCCGAGACCGTACGGTGATTATATGCGTAAGGTTTCGGCAGCGGTAAACTCATATTCAAAGGAGCTGGGGATGGAGACTCCGTTCATCCTCATCGAGCCTGGACGTTCAATAGTCGGCGCGGCGGGCATAACTCTCTACACCGTCGGCGCGGTCAAGGAGATACCCGACGTGCGAACCTATGTCTCTGTTGACGGCGGCATGGGCGACAACCCGAGGTATGCGCTCTATCAGTCGCGCTATGAGATCGTTTGCGCCAATAAAGCCTCAGAGAAGCGCAGCCGCACCGTGACTGTTGCGGGCAAATGCTGCGAGAGCGGCGACCTTATCCAGGAGTGGACTCATATCCAGCCCGTCGAGCCGGGGGATATCCTTGCGGTGCTCTCTACCGGCGCATATAACTATTCCATGGCGTCAAACTATAACCGTATTCCGCGGCTGCCCGTCATAATGGTCAAGGACGGCAAGGATCGCCTTGTTGTTAAGCGCGAGACCTATGAGCAGCTCACCGAGTGCGATATCTGAGAAAACAAATTGATTTAGGGAAGTGACTATATGCTGCATATAGCTATGCCGGCGGATAAAGTCCGCCTTGTATGCGTGCAGACCGATAGGTTCAAAACAAGCAGCCTCATTATCTCCGCAGCTTTGCCGCTTGATGAGAATGCGGCGGCGAACGCTCTGATGCTTCGCCTGCTCAAGAGGAGCTGCAAGAAGTATCCGGATTTCACTCTTTTCTACGGTAAGCTCGATGAGCTTTACGGCGCCACTGTCTCATCGGAGATAAGCAAGAGCGGCGATTCTCAGGTGCTCAGCCTCGTAGTCAACTGCCTTGACGACAGATTCGCTCTCGACGGCGAGAGCATCGCCGAGCAGTGTGCGGAGCTGTCGGCGGAGCTGATATTTGCCCCAAATACCAAGGGCGGCAGCTTCGGCGCGGACGCCGTCGCAACTGAAAAAAGGCTTCTCACTCAGCTTGTTGAGGAGGAGATGAATAATAAAGGCACATACGCGGAGCGGCGCTGCATAAATCATATGTGCTCAAATGAGCCTTACGGCCGTGACGAATACGGCACCGTTGAGGAGATAGCGGCGGTCAAGTGCGCCGACGTCTATGCCGCATGGAAGCGTATGCTTGCAAACGCCGTTTTTCAGATAACCTATGTCGGCTCGGCGTCGCCCGAGAATATAGAGAAGATATTCGCTTCGAGATTTAAGAAGATAAAGCGCGAGCCTGTCGAGACCGAGACTATATTCTTTAAGAGAGGCGGCCGCTTCTGCCGCCATGAGGAGCAGTTCCCCGTGAATCAGGGCAAGCTCATCATAGGGCTTCGCACAGGTATGCAGAGCAGCCGTGACAACCTCTTCGCCGTCATGCTCACTAACGATATCCTCGGCGGCAGCACCTATTCAAAGCTGTTTGCAAATGTCCGTGAGAAGATGAGCCTTGCATACTACTGCTATTCGCGGCTTATAAAGTCAAAGGGTATAGTGCTTATCGAGAGCGGCATTGATACCGATAAGGAGCGTACCGTCTCCGCCGCCATAGTCAAGCAGCTCGGCGAATTGCGCGACGGCAGGACCGATCCCGAGGTCTACGATGCGGCGAAACGCAGCCTGCGTGAGAGGCTGACCTTCTCGTCGCCCGCTTCGATTGCAGGGTGGTACGCCGCTCAGATAAATGAGCAGGATATAATGACCCCCGACGAGGTGGCGGACGGCATTGACGCCGTCACCCCCGAGCAGGTCTGCGAGGCGGCAAAGAAGCTGTCCATAGACACGATATTCATGCTTACGTCCGACGGAAAGGAGACGGAAAATGAAGATCAGTGAGATTAAAAACGAGCGGCTCGGCGAGAGCGTCTTTTGCGGCGAGCATCCGTCGGGTCTCAAGGTCTTTGTGCTGCCCAAAAAAGATTATGAATCCGCCTTTGCGCTCTACGGCGTCAAATACGGCTCGATAGATACGAGCATTATGAATGAGAACGGCGAGTATGAAGCCATTCCCGAGGGCACGGCGCATTTCCTTGAGCATAAGCTCTTTGAGAGCGAGGATCTGAACGCTTTCGAGCGCTTTGCCAAGACGGGTGCCAGCGCAAACGCCTACACCTCTTTTGAACGCACCGCCTACCTCTTCAAAAGCTCGTCCGATATAACCGAATCGCTTGAAATATTGCTTGATTTCGTGCAGAATCCTTATTTCACCGCCGAGACGGTCGAGAAGGAGCAGGGGATAATCGGGCAGGAGATCAGAATGTATCAGGATCAGCCCGGCTGGCAGCTTATGTTTAACCTGCTGCGCGCTCTCTACGGCGAGAATCCCGTCAGGATAGATATAGCGGGCACTCAGGAATCCATCGCCCGTATCGACGCCGACCTGCTTCACAGGCTTTATAAAGAGTTTTATAACCCCGCCAACATGGCGCTCTGCGTTGTCGGCTGTGTTGAGCCGAGCGAGGTCTTCGCGACCGTTGAGCGCTGCCTCAAGAATAACGAGGGCAAAAAGATCGAACGCAAATTTGTCCGTGAGGATGAGAAGCCCATTCAGAAATATGTGGAGGAGCGATTTTCCGTCGCCGAGAAGCAGTTTTATCTCGGCTTTAAAGAGGGGCTTTCCGAGCCGACGCTCAATATCAAGGACGAGGTCGCCACTTCGATAATGCTTGACGCCGTATTCGGCAAATCCTCAAGGCTCTTTAAGGAGCTGCTGGACGCCGAGCTTATAGATATGGGCTTTGACGCCGATCTGTTCAACGGCTATGGCTTCTCCTGTGTGATGGTGGGCGGCACAAGCGCAGACCCTGAGAAAGCGGTCGAGCTTATCCATACGGAGCTTGCCCGTCTGCGCACCGAGGGTATCGACCCCGCCGCCTTCGAGAGAGCAAGGAAAAAGAATTACGGCAGAATGGTAATGAGCTACAATGACGTCAGCGAGACGGCAAACCTGCTTATGAGCCTTTGCTTCAGCGGCCATGAGCCGTTTGAGGAGCTGGAGGCATGCAGGAGCGTAACGCTCGAGGATGCCGAGCGCAGGCTTGCGCTGCTGCGTGAGGAATGCGCCGCGCTCTCCGTTATCAGCCCGATAATCAAGGAGGACTGAAGATGACAAATTATACGGTAGTTTATTTCACAGGCATCAGCCGCGGCTTCAGCGTGCCGAGCGTGCTTGCCGAGTTCTCGATATTCGGTATTGATATCAGCATCAAGTGGTACGGCGCGATAATCGCCTTCGGCTTCCTGCTCGCTGTGCTTTTCGGCGGGCGGATGGCTTGTAAATGGAAGATGAATCTTGACAAGATGGTGGATGTACTCATCTACGGCACTCTTGCCGGCATCGTCGGCGCAAGGCTCTATTATGTATTCTCAAAGTGGGATTACTACGGCGCTCATCTCAGCGAGATACCGAAGATATGGGAGGGTGGCCTTGCGATATACGGCGGGCTTATCGCCGGAGTTGTTGCCGCTTATATCGTTTGCCGCGTGCGCAAGATGAATTTTTGGAATCTGCTCGATATCGCCGTTATGAGCTTCCTCATCGGCCAGGGCATCGGCAGGTGGGGTAACTTCACAAACCAGGAGGCGTTCGGCACAAACACTAATCTGCCTTGGGGTATGTGGAGCCAAAAGATAGCCGACGATATCACTTCCCGTCAGGCGTTCTTTGCCGATAAGGGCATCACGATGGATCCTACAATGCCCGTTCACCCCACCTTCCTCTATGAGTCGATTTCCTGCCTTCTCGGCTTTGTCGTGCTTTATATAATTTGCCGCAAAGCGAGGAAATTCAGCAGCCAGATAGCTCTTTGCTACGGCGTATGGTACGGCATTGAGCGCGCGATAGTCGAGGGCTTGAGGACCGACAGCCTCTATATAGCGGGCACGACTCTCAGGATATCTCAGGTGCTTTCGGCGGCTCTTGCGCTTGTGTGCGCCGTGCTGCTGGTGATACTTCTTGTTAAATACACAAAGCACCCGAAGCCGATCGACGGCGTTGATTATTTCTCAGAGCTTGAGCTTAAAAAGGCTGCTGAGGCGGCCGAAGCAAAGCCCGCCGAGGTCAAAGAAGAGGCGGCGGAGCAGTCCGAGCAGCCGTCGGATTCAAAATGAAATAAATTTGTAATATTCTATTAATGATTCTATAAAAAAGTAAGAATATGATATGGAGGAAGGCTTGATGGCAAAGCTGATTGACGGCAAAGAGATAAGAGAGCAGGAGCTTGACAGATTGGGGCGCAGAGTCTCGGAGCTCAAGAGCGAGGGCATATCGCCGTCGCTGGCGGTCATAATAGTCGGCAGCGACCACGCTTCACGCATCTATGTCAACAATAAAAAGGCCGCCTGCGAGCGCACGGGTATAATCTCGATCGAGCATGCCCTGCCGGAGGAGACGACCACCGCCGAGCTGCTGGAGCTTATTGACTCGCTAAATGCCGATCCCGCCGTCAGCGGCATTCTCTGCCAGCTTCCAGTGCCGAAGCATATCGACGGCAACGCCGTGCTCGAGCGCATATCTCCCGCAAAGGATGTCGACTGCTTCCACCCGGAGAATGTCGGCAGGCTCTCGATAGGCAGCGGCCGCCTCGTACCTTGCACTCCGATGGGTATGGTCACAATGCTGGAGCATGAGGGAGTCGATATCGCAGGCAAGCACTGCGTGATAATCGGCAGGAGCAACATAGTCGGCAAGCCTATGGCTATGCTCATGCTTGCCCGCAACGCCACCGTAACGGTCTGCCATTCTCAGACCCGCGATCTTCCGTCGCTGACAAGGCAGGGCGATATCCTCGTCGCCGCCGTCGGCAAGGCGAAATTCGTCACCGCCGACATGGTCAAGGAGGGCGCAGCGGTGCTCGACGTCGGCATGAACAGGGATGAGAACGGCAAGCTCTGCGGCGATGTTGACTTTGAGGCCGTCAAAGAAAAAGCCTCGCTTATAACCCCGGTGCCGGGAGGCGTCGGGCCGATGACAATAGCAATGCTCATGCGTAACACCGTTGAGGCGGCGGCTATGCAGGCAGGAAAGGATGTAATATTATGAATAAGGAACGCAAGCTTTACAGAAGCAGGAGCAATAAGATAATCTGCGGTGTTATGGGCGGCCTGGGCGATTACTTCGGTGTCGATCCGACTGTGCTGAGAGTGGCGTATGTGCTGCTGTCGGTATTTGTGCTCGGCAGTCCGATAATCATTTATTTTATCTGCGCTCTGATAATTCCACAGGAGCCGGAGTATCCGGAGCAGCAGCCCCCGTATCAGCAGGCTGATTATCAGCCCTGTGACAACAACAAAAATAATTAAAAATTAAGCAAAAAACCTTTGACATTACCGCAAGGTTATGTTATAATCTTTCATGCCGCATATTCGGGGCGGGTGAGCTATGCCCAAAAACAGCAATGTGCCCCAGAGTAGCGAGTCTAAAGAAAAGGATTGATATTCCGAATGTACGCAATCATCGAAACCGGCGGCAAGCAGTACAAAGTAGAAGCGGGCGACGTTATCTACGTTGAGAAGCTCGGCGCCGAAGAAGCAACCGATTACACCTTTGATAAGGTAGTAGCAGTCGGTACCGACGACGGCCTCACCGTCGGCGCTCCCTACGTTGCAGGCGCAAGCGTTGCAGCTAAGGTAGTTAAGAACGGCAAGGCTAAGAAGATCACCGTCTTCACCTACAAGCCCAAAAAGAACTCCAAGCGCAAGATGGGTCACAGACAGCCCTATACCAAGGTTGAGATCTCTGCCATCAATGCGTAAAAGTCCGCCTTATGATCAAGGTACGGCTTTTGATCGGTAACGACCGGCTTACAGGCTTTGATATAAGCGGTCATGCGATGTTTGCCGAGAGCGGCAGCGATATTGTCTGCGCGAGTGTGTCGTCGGCGGCCTATATGGCGGCCAACACCGTCACGGAGATAATCGGCGCGGCGGCTGAGGCGAGCGTCGGCGAGGCTGAGATGCACTTCCTCCTCAAAGAGGATAATGAGGCTGCCTTCGCGGTGCTCGACGGGCTTCGGCTTCATTTGACAGAGCTTTCAAAGCAGTATCCGAAAAACATCAAAATCATCTACGGAGGTGTAAAGTAATGCTTAAGATAAATGTACAGCTTTTCGCTCATAAAAAAGGTATGGGTTCCACCCGTAACGGCCGTGATTCTGAATCCAAGAGACTCGGCGCTAAGAGAGCGGACGGTCAGTTCGTCCTTGCAGGCAACATCCTTGTAAGACAGAGAGGCACCAAGATCCATCCCGGCAACAACGTCGGCATCGGCTCTGACGACACTCTGTTTGCCCTCATCGACGGCACCGTTAAGTTTGAGCGTATGGGCAAAGACCGCAAGAAGGTCAGCGTCTACGCCGCTCAGTAATTCGGCATTATTAAAAACCGCCTTGCTTTCGCAGGGCGGTCTTTTCTTTTGCTTATTTAATTGAATCGACCAAGCTCTTGAGCGCCTCAGGCTGCCTCGTTGTGATGTTATCGGGGGCGAGTTTCAATACCCGCCTCATCTGTGACGGAGAGTCCACGGTCCAGAGCGACACGAGTAGCCCGCAGCGGTGTATCGTCTTAACATAGCCGTTGGTCGCGGTTGAGAAATGTGAATTTATCCCTATTGCGCCGAGTGACTTCGCCCTTGCGGCAAGCTGCTCGGCGGCTTTTTTGCTCAGAGCCTCCTTCAGTGTGATGCGGTGGTTGAGATAATAGGGGATTGCCGATTTTTTTCGGACCGTCTCAACCCATTCCTCGCCGACGCCGGTGTAAAACACCCTGTCCGTCAGCCCCGCTTCGGCAACGAGCCTGTCGGCCTCGGAGAGGTTCGCGGTTGATTTGATATCAAGATTTATGCGGCAGGTGTCGCTCTCTGCGACCGCCTTAAGCGCCTCCGACAGCAGCTCGCCCTCACTTTCGGAGGGTGAGCCGGAGTGGATTATGACGGGCAGCCCGCTCGGGCGGAAGGTAACGTCAAATTCAACTATCTGAGCGCCCCATTTGACGGCTGTTCTCACGGAATCGACCGTGTTCGCCTTTGTGCCGAGCGCGCCCGCATGGCAGGTTATAGTGAAATCCGATGGCAGATTCATTTTATTCACCTCAGTCAGCTTCGTCGATTATGCCGTAGTATCTGCCGAACCAATAGGGGAGCAGATAACTGCTCGGCGACTGAGCTGTGGAGCTGTTGCCGCCGTCAGATCTGAACGGGTTGGCGTCGTAGTTTGCGAGCGGTCTCTCGTCTGTCGCAAGGGGCACAAGGAGCTGCTTGCCGCCGCCCCACTTTTCCTGCTCGGTGTCATAGACAAGATCCTTGCGCTTGGCGTTGAGCATATAGTAGTTGACATAGTCAAGCGGCAGGTCGCGCAGCGCCTGAACGGCAGAGTCAAGGTCGCAAACGTCGTCGGTGAATGCACCGTACATCAGGTTCCACGTTACGCAGCGCTCGGGGCGCTCGTATTCCCAATGGTGCCTCATGCCCATAAGGATATATGCCCTTATAAACGGGTCATTCTCAATGCGGAGAATGGTTGCGGTGCAGAGGAAAGCCAGGTTGTCGTCAATATGAGTAACTCTGCCGTCGGCCTTTTTATGCTGAGCGGCGTTTAGCAGATAATGATCCTTTGTTGCGAGCTTCAGGAATTCCCTGCGGTATTTCTCGTCGCCCGACATATGATAGGCGACGTCGAGGAAGGTGAGAATTTCAAGCGAATTCACGCACTTCTCCCAAAGCCACATGCTGTTGCCGTTAAGCTCAGCAGGCTCCCAACAAGCCCAGGTGGTCGGCAGACCGTCGATATCGCAAAGATGATAATTATTCTCAAGGATATGATCGACTATGTCGCAGATAACGCCTTTGATGGTCTCTTTTTCTTCATCGTCAGCGCAGAGGTCATAATAGAGTGAGAAGCCGAAGAAGTGACCCGTCATCTCGTCGCTGGAGGTCTCGCCGAGCCATTCGCATTTGCCGTCGGGGGATTTGTGCCATTCGCCGCCGTCGATCTGCATATCGAGATTTTTACCGTAGCCGGGTTCGCCCTCAAAGCGCACGGCTCTTGCGGTGAAGCCCTTGATGCCTGTGACCTTGGTGAGGAATATCATGGCGTTCATTGAGCGTCTTGCAGCCTCAAGCACCTTCTCGTCGCCCGTCACGGCGTAGCAGTAGGCGAGGGAGGCAAGATAGGTGTGAGTCCAAAGGCCGTCGTTGTCGGATATCTGCGGCGTGCCCGTGGAGAGATCGCCGTTCTTGACATTAAGGAGTCTTGTCATATATCCTAGTTTACGGATATAGTATTTCTCGGCGAGGTCAAAGAAATAATCGGCCTTTTTACGCAGGGTCATTTCCTGCTCGGATATCTTTGTAACGCCGGAGTCCGTAGCAGTCCATATGCCGTCCTTGCAGGCGACGGCAGCGTTGACTTTTTCTTCGCATACCCAGCGTGTGGCGGGCAGGTGCTTGACCTTGCCGTCGGCGATTATCGCAAGCCCCGCTTCCGTGCCGAGGATAACTCTGCCGTCGTCGGTGAAATCAATGCTGAATATCTCTTCGGCGGGTAAGGCGTTTATCTCGTTGTGGCCGTACCAGCCGCAGCCGTTGTCATAGATATAAGCGCCCTTGTCCGTGCCGAGCCAAATGAAGCCCAGCTCTTTATCAAACGAAACGCAGTTGATTTTGAATTCGGGCATGGTGCTGTGCTCGGGGAAGATGCACATCCAGTGCTTTCTCTTGCCGGCGAATACCATCAGTGATCTTTCGGAGAAGGAAACGATCCTGCCGCAGCCGCAGGAGAGACCCTTTGCGGGCATCTCGGTGTCGAGGTAGGGCACAAATCCGCCGCCGTCGAGTACATAGAGCATCGGCGGGGTCATAAGGAATACTCTGTCCTCGCCGCTGATACCGACTATCTCATCCTCAAAGCTCTGCATCTCGCTTATCGAGCCGTTCTCAATGACATAGAGTGTTTTGCCGCAGGAGAAAAATACTCTGCCGTCCTTCGCGGCGAATATACTGCCCACAGGCGGGCAGGCAAACGAGCCGAAGGAGCCGTCCGCCTTGGTGTAGCTCAGGCCGCAGTCTGTGCCGATATATACCGTGCCGTCCTCGGCGCAGGCGAGGCAGAGCGCTTTGCTCGAGATAAGGCCGCTCTCCGCCGTGAAGAATTCACACTTGCGCTGCGGGAAGCTGCCGGATACATAGTTACCTTTTCTTTTCATTTCATTTCTCCTTTTATGTGAAAGAATTATTTAACCGTTATTGAGGTCTGCAGGCTGTTTTTTGAGCCTTTTTCTTTTATAACTATTTTATTGTTTCCGCTGCCGCATGAGGTTGGCACGGTAAAGACCCATGTGACTATCCCCGAGCTGTTCGAGGTCTTTGCCTTGAATTCAGCGGATTTTGACAGGTTATCATTGCCGTTTTCATAGAATTCGATGGTGAATTCTTTATTCGGCGTGCCCATGACCGTGACGCTCGCCTGAGCGCCCTTGGATGTGGGGCTTGTCTTGCTCAGCAGCGAGATGCCGTTTGAAATATCGGGGATTGATATAAGCTCCGCTTCGGTGGCGGCGGGCTTTGCCGTTGTCTTTACTTCCGCTTTTGTCTGTGCAGGTTTAGCGCTTTCGGAAGGTTTGGTATTTCCGTCTTTGTCTGTAATGATCTCGGTCTCGGGTTCTGTTCCTTTAACGGTATTGTCGGTGACTTGTGCTTCAGTTTCGGCGGTTTCCGTATTCTCTGCGGTGGTCGCGGCACCGCCCTCGGTTTTGCTGCAAGAAGCGAGCAGGATAAGCGTCAGCGCCATGGCTGCGGCAAGTATTCTTTTGAAATTATTCATTACGATACCTCAAATCTTTATTGATATTTCGCCTGAGGATAGGGTTTCTCTTTGACCGTTCGGCAGAGTGACCAGCAGGTTGCATTCATCGTTTACTCCGTCGGCAACGGCGGTGAATTGCTCGTTATCTTTAACAAATGTTATCTCTTTTCCGAGGAAAAACAGGCGCTTTTCGTATGCTGCGGCTATTGCCGAATCGTCAGGGTCGGCGGCGTAGCCGAGCAGTTTTTCGGCTATCATTTCAGCGAGCTTTTCTCTTGGAATATCAAGGCTCACGCTGCCCGCTTTGTCAAGCTCATCGGGGAAGTCGGCGGTGGTCAGGTTGATCCCTATTCCCGCTATGATATACTCCTTGCCCGAGTCGAAAAAATGCTCGCAGAGGATGCCGCATATCTTTTTTGAGCCGAGGAATACGTCGTTTACCCACTTTATGCCGAGCCTCGGCGCACCGAGCGCTTCGAGCGATTCGCATACCGCGAGCGCGGCGGCGGGGGTCATCAGCGGCAGGGGAGCCGTCGGGCTGAAAAGCAGAGTCATATAAAGCCCCGTGCCTTTGGGCGAAAAGAAGCTCTTGCCCCGTCTGCCTCGCCCTCCCGTCTGCATATCGGCGGTTATAAGGCATGGGACTGCAAGGCGCGAAGCATTCTGCCTGGCATAGGTGTTAGTCGAGTCGATACAGTCGAAATGAATATGATCAAGTGCCGCCAAAATACCGCCCTCCTTTAAATAAACATTTTAAATATTATACATTTTTAAATTTCGTATGTCAATATAAATAATATGTGTTGACACTCGGGGCGAAAAAGGGTAAAATTATACTGAATTATTACAGAAAGAAGGCGATTCGGTGCTCGTGCTCCAAAAGGGGTTCAATTATTCTCAGGACGGGCCGGGTAACCGCCTTGTTTATCATTTGCAGGGCTGCAATTTCGCCTGCAAGTGGTGCTCGAATGCCGACAGCATACCGAGGGAAAATCCAAAGGCCAAGGAACGCAGCGGCGACGATATTTTTGACGAAATAATGCGCAGCCGTATGATGTTTTTTGACGGCGGAGGAGTTACCTTCACGGGCGGCGAATGCACGCTTTGGTATGCCGAGCTGCTGCCGCTTTTTAAGCTCCTTCACGAGCAGGGGATAAGCGTTGCGATAGAGACTAATGCTTCAAGCGTTCATCTGCCCGAGCTTGCGGAGTATGTCGATCACCTGATAGTCGACCTCAAGCATTTTGACGACGAGCAGCATATCAAGTGGGTCGGCGCTTCGCTTAAAGAGACAAAGAAGAATATCGAGTTTTTCTTTGCGAGCGGCAGGGAGATACATATCCGCATTCCCGTTATCAACGGAGTTAACACCTGCCCCGAGGGCTTTGCCGATTATTTCAGCCGCTTCGACACCTCCCATGCGGATTTTGAGTTCCTCGCTTATCATGAATTCGGCAAGGACAAGTGGCACGGCAATTACGGCATTACCGACGGCTTCGTTTCGCCCGAAATGATGGCGGAATTCGACAGAGTTTTTAAAGAACACGGTCTGAAAACCGTTAAGACATAAGGAGATAAGGCTATGACAAGTATTCTTGACAGCAAGCGTATCACGGAGATGGCAAAGGCTCATTTCGCCGAGAAAAGGGCGGGTATGCGCCTTGACGGCTGGTTTATCGCAAAGGAGGCTGAGCTTAATCTCAGCGAAAAATATAAGGACGAGAATGAGGAGGTCAAAAAGGCTCTCATTCTCAGAGACATCATCGAGACTATTCCGCTTTATCTGACCGATTCTCAGATATTTGCAGGCTCGCAGGACGACGCATTTGCAAGGAGCTACGCTCTCATCAACCCCACATTTAAGGTAGAGGAATTCAGCGGCTACTGCGACCCGACAGCCGTTTTCGGCGATATCGAGCCGAATGACGAATTCACCGCGGAGCGTATCGCCGCTGCAAGGGCAAAATTCGCCGAGACCGAGTACGCCGAGAAACTAAGGGAGGTCTATGCCGAGGCAGAGCCTTACACCAAAGAGGTCATATTCTTCTTTGAACAGGTCACTGGTCATCTTATCCCCGACGTTCGCTTTGCGATAAAGCACGGCGTAAGTGCAATGATAGACAGCATTAAAGATAAGAGCGGCGACGGCTACAAGGCTTTCGCGATCGCGCTCAAATGCGCCGTTATCCTCGCAAACCGCTATGCGGATATGGCTGCCGAGCAGAAAAAGACCGCTTCGCCCGAGAGGCGCGAGCAGCTTGAGATAATGGAGAGAACTCTGCGTAAAGTGCCCGAGCACGGCGCAGACGACCTCTATGAAGCCATTCAGTCCTTTATGATAATTTGGCAGATAATGTGCCTTGAGCAGACTCCGAATCCCTTTGCCTTCTCCGTCGGTAACGCCGACAGGATATTTGAGCTTTACAGAAACGGCCTTGACCGTGACACCACGGCAGCGCTGCTTAAGCATTTCCTCGTTTTCTTCAATGTAGCCGACAGGAGCTGGGCTATCTCTCAGAATATCATCATCAGCGGCAGAGACATTGACGGCAACGACCTTACGAATCCCACGACCTATGCGCTCATGGACGCATATTTTGACATGAATCTCCCGCAGCCCATCCTCTCAGTGAAGCTGCATAAGAATACCCCAGCAAAGCTCTATGAGGAGATGGGGCGCTTCCTCTTCAGCCCCGGCGTGCTTACGCCCTCATTCTTCAACGACGATTCGCTCTATGCCGTCCTCTCGGCTCACGGAGTGGCGGACGAAGATCTGCCCGATATCTCGATAGCGGGCTGCCAGGAACCTCTTGTAATGGGCAAGGATAACGGCAACACTACCAACAGCTGGCTCAATCTGCCCAAGATCCTCGAAATGACCCTCACGGGCGGTGTTTCGACCGTCACGGGGGAGAAGCTCGTTGATATCGAGTCTTGCAGCCTTGAGAATATCAGAGAGGGCTTTTATAAGAATGTTCAGCGCTTTGTCGATGAAATGGCAAAAGCGGCGAACGGCGCTTCAAGAGCGATCTCAACTCAGCGCGTTCCGTTCCTCTCATGCCTTATGGGCGGCCTTGAGAACGGCATAGACGCAAGAGATATCCATAAGCAGGGCACAAAGTATAACGGCAGCGGTTGCCTTATCCATGGTGTTTCCGTCATTGCGGACAGCTTTGCCGCTATTGATAAGCTCCTTGCCGAGAGACCGCAGGACTCCGACAAGCTCGTTGATGCCCTCAAAGCGAATTTCAAGGGCTATGAGGAGCTGCGTGAATTTCTTCTCTCCGCCGATAAATTCGGCAATAATATCGAAAAAGTCGACAGCGAAGCCGCGGAGATAGCTTCAAAGGTCGCCGATATCGTTGCCGGCGAGAAGAATTACCTCGGCAATCCGTTCAGACCCGATTTCAGCTCGCCCTCGACCCATCTGCTCTACGGCTACTGGGTCGGCGCAACTCCCGACGGCAGAAGCTCCAGAGATATGCTCGGCTACGGCGTGGATCCGCTCTACGGCAGCGCAGAGAACGGCCTCGGCTTCCGTATGCTGTCAAATATGAAGCTCCCGTTTGACAAAATGAACGGCGGCTATGCTTCTCACCTCGGCATCGACCCGAAGTATTTCAAAGCGCCGACTTATGAGGAAAAGGGCATTGAATTCAGAGATAAGGTCATTGCGCCGCTCTTCTTCAACAGCCTTATGGAGGGCGTTTCACCCTTCTACCTCTATGTCAACGTCACCACCGCCGAGATACTCAGGAAGGTGCTTGCAGACCCCAAAAAGTACGCCCCGAGCGGAGTATACATAATGAGGATACACGGCACATTTGTCAACTTCCTTGACCTTTCGCCCGCCATTCAGCAGGATATAATCACGAGACTTGACCCCGGCTCGACCGCGCTTTGCTGAGGTGACTGATGAAAATAATCGGAATTGATATAGGCACAACGAGCATTTGCGCCGTAGTGACGGATGCCGATTCGGGCGAGCTTATCGCAAGCGTTTCGGCTCCCAACAGGGCATTTATCGCCTCGGATAAACCTTATGAGAAGATACAGGACCCCGCCGTGATAATGAGCACGGTCAGGGAGCTTATTTCCCGTCTTGGTACTCTCGACGCGGCTGCGATAGGCTTCTCCGGTCAAATGCACGGCATACTTTACACTGACTCCTGCGGCAATGCGGTCAGCCCACTGTATATCTGGCAGGATGAGCGTGCGGCGCAGCCTTATAAGGACGGCAAGACCTATGCCGAATACCTCGGCTGCTTTCCCGGCTACGGACTTGCTACCGACTTTTATAATGAGGTCAACGGCTTGATCCCCGACAATGCGGAATATCTCTGCACCATAGCGGATTACGCTGCAATGCAGCTTTGCGGCAATTCAAAGCCTGTTATGCATATAACAAACGCCGCAAGCCTCGGTTGCTTCGATGTAAAGCCTAACCGCTTTACACTCAAAAATGACAGATTACCTGAAGTTACGACCGAGTTTAAAGCAGTTGGCGTGTGTAAAGGTATACCCCTTTGCGTCGCTCTCGGCGACAATCAGGCGAGCTTTATCGGCTCCGTAAGGGAGCCTTCCGACGCTCTGCTGAATGTCGGCACGGGCGCTCAGATATCTTGGCTCACCGATAATGCCGGCGGCAGCGGAGTTGAGATAAGAGCGTTCGACGGCAAGCGCTATTTGGCGGCGGGCTGCTCGCTTTGCGGCGGCAGAGCTTTTGCCATGGTCGAGAAGCTGTTCCGCAGTGCCGCTCAGCTTGCGGGTGCGGGCTGCGATTCGTTTTACCCGATGCTTGATCGGCTGCTTGTCGACAAGACCGCGACAGATCTTGTTGCCGACTGCCGTTTCTGCGGCACGAGAAGCGACCCGACCGTAAGGGGCGCATTCAGCAGCGTTTCAGAGAGCAATTTCACCGTCGGCGATATCGCCCTTGCCGTGATGAACGGCATGGTCGCCGAGCTGCATGATATGTATACTGCGGCGGGCGGAGACGCTCGCGGCATAGTCTGCTCCGGCAACGGAGTTCGCAGGAATCCCGCTCTTCAAAGAGTGATATCCTCGGCTTTTTGCTCGGCGATAAAAATTCCTCGTTATGAGGAGGAGGCCGCATACGGCGCGGCTCTCGCGGCGAGCGTTGCCTGCGGCATCAATGCGGATATCGACTCGGCAAGGTCAAAGATTAAGTATACGGGGGAATAAAAGTGTTTTACGACAAGCCCATATTTTTTGAGAAAAACAGAGTTTTCAGAGTTTATACCGGCGGCAAGCTCTTTGCCGATTTCTTCGGCGACGACTCCACCGACGGCAATTACCCCGAGGAATGGGTCGCTTCAAGCGTCCACGCTCTCAACGAGGGCAGCACCGACGAGCACGAGGGTATCTCCAAAATCGAGGGCACGGGGCTGTATCTCAGCGAGGCGCTTGAGCAATATCGCAGCGAGCTGCTCGGCGAGCGTGAGGATATAGGTATCCTCACCAAGATCCTCGACAGCGCCATCAGGCTGCCTGTGCAGGCGCACCCCGATAAAGCGTTCTCCGCCAAGTATTTCAACTCAAAATACGGCAAGGAGGAGAGCTGGGTCATCCTTGCTACCCGCCCGGGTGCAAAGATATTCTACGGCTTCAAGGACGGCGTGACCCTTGAGGAATTCGAACACGCCATTGACGAGAGCGACAGCGGCTCAAACGAAATGGAATCCCTGCTCAAGTCGATCGACGTTAAGCCCGGCGACGTCGTTTATATCCCCGCAAAGCTCGTCCACGCCATCGGCAGCGGTTGCCTGCTGCTCGAGGTGCAGGAGCCGACGGATTTCACCATTCAGCCCGAGCGTTGGTGCGGCGAATACAGGCTCTCGGATAATGAGATGTATCTCGGCCTGAGCCGTGAGGATGCCCTCGGCTGCTTCGATATGGCGAAGAGCTATCCCGCTCCGCTGACCCCAAAGGCCCTTGAGAGCGGCGACGGCGTGCTCTATGAGGCAATGATAGACGGGAGCATCACAACGAGCTTCTCCGTGAGAATGGTTACCCTCAGCGGCGGCAGCTTCACGCTCGGCAGGGGAGCGGCGATTTATGTCGCCCTCGACGGCGCGGGACGCATAACGGGCGACGGCTACTCACGGGATATCAAAAAGGGCGATTACTTCATGATGCCCGCCGCAGCGGCAGGCAAATTTACGGCAAGCGGCGATATTAAGATCGCCGAGTGCTTTGCGTGATGAGGTGTTTTATATGAAACGATTTATCAGACTTACGGCGCTTTTGCTGGCGCTCCTCTTCGCTCTCACCGCCTGTGGCTCGGGCAGTGACGACCCGACCACTACAGCGGCGGCGGGCGAGACTGCGGCTGCCGACGGCCCGTCAACATCATCGAGGGACCGCGTTAAGTTCACTATGGAGAACGGCGGCAGCTTCGTTATTGAGCTTTACCCCGAATACGCCACAGACACCTGCGACAACTTCAAAAAGCTCGTTGCAAGCGGCTTCTATGACGGCCTCACTTTCCACAGAATAGTGGATGGCTTCATGGCTCAGGGCGGCGACGGCAGCGATAGCGCCAAGGCCGCCGAGGCGCAGCCCATCTACGGCGAATTCGCCTCCAACGGCTTCTCGCAGAATACCCTTTCGCATCAGCGCGGTGTTGTCTCGATGGCGAGAACAAACGACCCCAACTCCGCCTCCTCGCAATTCTTTATCTGCTATGGCGACGCGAGCTTCCTTGACGGCAAATACGCCGCCTTCGGCAAGGTGGTCGAGGGTATGGAGACGGTCGACGACTTCTGCAAGGTCGAGAGAGTTTATAACTCGATGGGCGAGCTTGCAATGCCCAAAGAGCCGCTCGGAATTGCTAAGGCGGAGGTGGTTCTCTGATGAATATCGTCACTTTGAGAGCGTTCAGAGCAACGGATATTGAATTCATTAACCACCACGACAGCGGCGTTCGCATCGAGTTTGAAAATACCTATTCTTATAACGTCAAATACACCCCGGATAACAACTGCATAGGCGAATTCACCCTCGAGGTCAAGGATAAGTCAGCGCCCGACAAATTCCGTATCAAAGCGGTTATAGTCGGCTCGTTCGGCTACGACCCGTCGGTCAAAAAAGAAAAGATACATATCGAGAGCTTCAAGGAGCTTTTCCCGTATGCGAGGGCGATGGTGTCGTCGCTTACCGTCAATGCGGGTCTGCCCCCGGTGATGATACCGAGCTTCGATATCGAGTCTCAAAGCATATATAAATTCGGCAAAAATTGTTAAGAAAGAGGAATAGAAATGGATATTATGGATCTCGCCTCAAAAGGCATCTGCGCTATCACAAGAAAATACGGCAAAAAGGTCGCTAAGCAGGGCGTAGCCCCCGTGATCGAGAAGGTCGCCCCCTCGGTCATCTCGGGCAGCGCTTACAGAGTCGGCTTCTCGAGAGCGGAAATAATGCCGAATCTCGACGGCAGGACCTATTGGATAGCCGGTCACGGCTCGGGTCATAAGATGGAGGGCGTCCTTTCGCCCGTTTACATAAGTGCCGTATGGATCGACTGCGGCAGCGACGAAGGTATGCTCTGGCTCAGCGCCGATGCGGTCGGCATGACGAGGATAGAGGTCAATAAGATCCGCTCAATGATACTCGCCTCAGATAAGATAAGAGGCTGCAAGTGCATCAATGTCAGCTGCACCCATAGCCATTCGGGCATCGACACTCTCGGCTATTGGGGCAAGCCCAATCTTGTCAGCATTCCCTCCGACGGCAAAGACCCCGAATATATGGATATGCTGATGAATACTGCCGTCAAGGTCTCCGAGGAGGCTTATGCCGCAAAGAAGAGCGGCAAGCTCTATTCCGGAAGGATAACAATTAAAGACGGTCTCTTCAGCAAGAGAGATTTCATTGATAAGCACGAGGTGCTCACCCGCCTGCGCTTTGTCCCCGAGGACGGCTCGGCGGAGACATGGATAATGAATTTCGGCGCTCACCCCAATTCGCTCGGCGGAGGCAACCGTATGCTCAGCGGCGAATACCCTTATTTTATGCGTGAGCAGATACTCGCCGACAAGGGTGCGAACGTCCTCTTTGGCGTCGGCGCGATAGGCGGCATGGATGCGGCCCAGCTCGACGATGATGACAGAGTCAATTGCATTAAGCTGCAGGCCAAGATGATAGCCGACGCAACTGAGAAGATCGACAATGACCGTGAGCTTGAGCCGAGGATAAAGTATCTTCAGCAGCCGTTCTATCTGCCCGTCGGCAACTATGTGCTGACCCTGCTCGCAATGCGTCATGTGATGAGCTTCAAGGCTTATCCCTGTAAGGAGAGCGACACGGGTATCGAGATGATGACCGAGATGACTTATATGACCTTCGGCGATCAGAAGGTGCTTCTGCTGCCCGGTGAGAATTTCGTATCCACCGTATACGGCAGCTATAACCCTGCCGAGACCTCAGCAACGGGCAAAGGCCCCGAGATCAACCCCAAACCGCTTGCCGAGATAGCGGGCGACAGCGAGCTTATCTCCTTCGCAGTTACCAACGACATGACCGGCTATGTGGTGCCGCCGAATGATTTTATCCTCAACCCCACTCAGCCGTATCTCAACGGCTATAAGGACAGATTCGGCAAGAATCATTACCATGAGACAAATTCAATGGGTATAGGCACTCAGAAAGCCATTGCAGATGCCTTTGCCGATGTAGTTTCAAGATTTTGAGTAAAAATTTATCCCCGCTGTTTGAACGCAGCGGGGATTTTTCTGTAATCAGATTTATTATGCGTCGACGGTCTTGCTGAGCAGGATATCGCCGTCAACATTAACGGTTTTAATGTCTATTTTGCCGTCGTGCAGGGTCAGCATGGTCACGCCGAAGTCGTCGCCGCCGTCTATCTTGCCGCCGCCTATGACTATGGGCGGTTCGCCGTCAATGAAATCGACCATATGGAAATGACCGGTGACAAAAAGTGAAGCGTCAAGCTCCGCAAAAGGCTTTATCCAATTCATGCCGAAGTGATCCTCGATATTCGGCATATGGCTGAATACAATTCTGTATTTGCCGCCGAGGTCGGAGCTGTCAAGGCTGTTTATCCACTCGAATTCCTGCCTGCGATAGCTCTCAAAGTCAACAAGACCGCTGTATTCCCTGTGGTCGTCGCTTTTATCCTCGCCTGTGTCGAGCACGGCGGCGGAAAGAGCGCCGAAATCAAAGGTGAAATAAAGCTCGCCCGTTGATGTCGGGAAGTAATCGGCAAGCTGAGAGGCGAATTCGCCCCTCGTTTCGTGATTGCCCCTGACATAGAGCACGGGAACTTTGCCGCCGCTGAGCATATTGGCGTCCTCAAGGATGGTTATGAAGTTTTTCTTGCTTGTCATCTTTGACGGAATGTCGCCGAGCAAAACTATGAGGTCAGGCTGCACGTCTATACGGCTGACAGCCTTCATCATCTTTTTTTCCAATTCATGGATATCGGATATCGAGAGTATCTTGATATCGTCGTCCTTAGGTATGCCGCCGAAGAAGTAAGTATCGGACTCAACGGTCTTGCCCTTAATGGCAAAATAACCGAATTTGTATGTAACGCTCTGCGACACGACCTTGTATTCGTTGCCGATAAGCTCGTTTTTCGGCACTTTTACCACATGGATGGTGTCATCTGAGGCTATTGCGCCGCTGCGGGAGTCCCAAACGGTCTTTTCTTCGTCGTTGTAGGTGTATTTAACGCAGCCGCTGCCCTTGCCCGAGGTGACCCATATCACGGCGTAGCAGTCGCCGCACTCAAATACCGATGGCTCGACCGTGATGCCGAAGCCTATGCCGGATATTGCTCCCCAGCAGAAGTTGGAGACCGCAGTCAGGAAAGCGAGTATTGAAGCAAAAAATTTAAGCATAACAGTCTCCTCATTCTTTTATGCAGACCATCTGATGAATATCGACTTTCGGCACGGTGAAGCTGACATTGCCGTTTTCAAATACGAACGACAAGCTCTCGCCCTGCGGCTCGAGGGTGACTGTCGTCGGCGCTTTCTCCGCCTTGACGGAGCATTTGATATCATAAAGCGGCACGGTGTCCTCAATGACCTCAGTATTTCTGCCTCTGACGGTCGTGTGGGCAAAGAGCAGGTGGAGTATCATGCGATTTTCGCCGCTCTGGCGGGTGAGGGTGACAATGCCTCTGTCGGGCAGCGAGACCTTGACGCTCGCTTCATCGCCGAGCAGCCTTTCCGCAAGGTAAGCGAATATCTCTTTGAATATCAAATGACCTTCGTTTGCGTATGCGTTGAAGATATCCCAGCCGATATATGCGATATTTCCCTTAACGGCGACTGCGGGGAACTGCTTGTCGGGATTGTTGGGGGCGTGCTGATGGGAGCAGAAGTGCTCCAACGTCCTGTTGAAGTAAGGATTCTGCCCGCAGCCGACTATGTCGCAGTCCTTTGCGTCAAATAGATAGGACTTTGACTTCATTACATACTGAGTGGTGCCGTCAACGGTGTCGAAGCAGGGGACGAAATAGGTCGGGTAGAATTCATTCTCGCCCTTGTATTCAGCGCCGATATCGAGATAAAACCTGCCGTCATTCACAAGCGATTTGCCGCTTGCGATTATCTTGCCGCCGTTTGCGGCGAAGGCCTTTATCTTCTCGATAATGTCGTCGGGAAGGTCGCCCACGTCGGGCAGAATGAGCATTTTATAAGAGGAGAGATCCGCCTTGGCGTCAACAAAATTATACAGGCGATGGGTTTCAAGCAGCATTCTGTTCGCGCCGACGTCGCTCTTTTCGCCGAGGTCGCGTGAGCCTGTGACCGCCTCTGCACTGAGCACGGCTATATCCGCTATGTTGACAGCGTCATTCAGCCACGGCTCCTTTTGCTCGATGAGCGAATAAGCCTTGCCGATGAGATTATAGGTCGCCATATTCATCTCGCCCAGCGGATGCATCTGATCGCCTATCGAGCATCCGCCGCCGTTGGCAACGCTGAGGGAGGTCTCATATATCAGAGCGTTCGGGTGCTTGAAACCGCCGAATTCGCCCCAGGTGTTGTGGAATTTACCTGTCATGCCGATGAAATCATAATCTTTGAGCGTGCGGACATATGCGGCGGAGAGCGGGAAATGGTCGTAGCCCCAGCCGCCCGTGGGCAGGCTCTCAAGCTCAAGATGAGTGTTGCAGTTTATCAGCGAATAGCCGCCCTTGGGGATGTGACCCGCGTTGTGGAATATCGTTGCGGTGTCGCTGTATTTCCTGACCGCTGCGTTCGTTGCGGCGGTGTATTTCTCAAAGGTCATCATTGAGAATTTCTGCCTGTCCGCTTCACTTTCGACGTCAAGGCCGAGAGCCTTCATGTCGGCAAGGCACTTGTCGCAATAGCAGACGCGGGGCGAGACTATATCAAGGAAGATGCCGCAGGGGTCATCTTTCTGCATGACCTCCTCGATCTGAGCGCAAAGGAAGTCGAGGTAGTCCGTGTTGAAGCATAGAAAATGAAAATGCACGGCTTGCAGCTCTTTCTCGTGCTCCTTGGGGTCGGGTGACCAGTGGTGGTGCCATTCGGGGTGACGGGGAATTTCTTTTTCGTCAAGACCCGCCGAAATATATACGGGCGCGCGCACGCCTATTTCTTTGCAAGCCTCAAGCTGCGCCCCGAGCAGGTCAAAGCTCAGCCCCGGGTGCATTTCGTTGACCTCGGTGGGGTGATATGAGTAGCCGTGGTGGCATTTTGAGAATACCGTTATCGAATCGACGTGCCCCGTCTTCAGCGCCGCCTGAAACTGCTCCTTGCTGAATTCGGTGCCGACGGTCAGGGTGCCGTTCGTGTGGAAATCAAGATGAACCTGTCTTTTTCTGAGCTTATGCAATTGAATACCTCCTAAAGAGTTATTGATAATTAAATATAACATATTTATATAAAGACTGCAACAAATATTTGACTTGTGCGGCACGATATGATAAAGTTTTATTCGGATAAAACAAAGGAGGTGCGGCAATGCTCGGCTTTATGAGCGAACGGCTCTCGTCGTGGGAGAAGATAAAACAGAGCGGCAGAGAAGTCGTGGTCTACGGCATGGGCAACGGCGCGGATAATGTGCTTGATGAATTTGCCCGCCTTGATATCAAGGTTCGCGGCGTTACCGCAAGCGACAGCTTCGTGAGGGGGCAGAGCTTTCGCGGCTTCACGGTGCAAAAGCTCTCGGAGTTTAACGGAGACTTCATAATTGCCGTGGCTTTTGCAAGCTGCATCCCCGAGGTCATGGAGCATATTTATTCTCTATGCGATAAATACCGTGTGCTCGTGCCTGTCGTGCCCGTGTGCGGCGGTGAAATTTTTAACCGCGAATTCGTCGAACACAATTCCGAGCTGCTCAAGCAGGCGCATTCTCTTTTCACAGAGGATTCAAAGATAATTTTCGCGGGCTGCGTCGATTTCATGTTCGGCGGCGAGCTTGATACGCTCAGAAATATCACAACGCCGAAATCCGAGGTGTTCAAGGGCTTCTTTAAGCCGCGCAGTGACGAGGATTATCTCGACCTCGGTGCATATAGAGGCGACACGGTGGATGAATTGCTACGTTACTCCGGCGGCTCATACGGCAGCATTACCGCGCTTGAGCCGGATAAAAAGACTTTTGCAAAGCTCACGGCGCACCTTGACGGGATGAAGAATTGCACGTTGCTTCAAAAAGCGATAGCCTCGCATGGAGGCGTAGTCGGCTTCAGCGGGGCGGCGGGCAGGCAGTCCGCAATATCCGATAAAGGAATTCCGACCGAGGCAACGAACATTGACTCCCTCAGCCGTGAGCAAAGATTCACATATATCAAAATGGATGTTGAGGGCGGCGAGCTTGAGGCACTCAAAGGTGCGAAAGAAACACTTAAACGTGACAGACCGAGGCTCAATATCGCTCTTTATCACCGCAGCGAGGATATATTCACTTTACCTTTGGCGGTCAAAGAGCTGAACCCCGATTACGAGTTTCATCTGCGCCGTCACCCTTATATCCCGTGCTGGGATATGAATATGTACTGCGTGTGACATTGACCCGTATTTATCCTATTGATTATTAAACTCAAGCCTTATAGCGGCTGAAAGAAATTTACAATTTATAGAATGTTTTGATAAATCAAAACGGCATCCGCACGGTGTTAATATCATGCGGATGCCTTGCTTTATATGTGTTTTTCGATCTCTTCGACCGTTGTTTCGGTCAAAACGCCTTTTTTAGCGTGAAAGCAGCGCTCGCCGAGCCTGAAAATGTGAATATCGTTCTTTAATGAATCCGAATAAACGTTGACAAATTCGGCGTTCGGCAGCGCCTCGGCTATGCGGAGCGGCTTCTGCTTATCCTTACAGTTTCTGCCGATTATCGTGCCCGTGCGCGGATCCATTCGCGTTGCTATCATTGTATCAACGCCGTATATCTCGCATATGGGTCTGAGCAGGAATTCGGGCGAAGCGGAGCAAACGACCGTGGGCCGCTCTCTGTTTTCGGGGCGAAAGAACGGATAAATTTTCTTCTCCTGCTTCTCCCAAAATTTCTTTGCCTCTTTTTCACCATCGATAAACCGCAGGAATGTGAAGCACCTGCCCTTGAATTTATCGCCGAAGCCGAGGAAGAAGAGAATGAGATTCAGCAGCAGCCACGGTGAAAGCATCAGCAGCCACGGCTTGCGGAAAAGGCAGTGAAAGAGAAATACCGTCTCGGAGTCATAGGGATAAACTGTCTTGTCAAAATCATAGAGGTCATATTTCATATCAAAGTCTGACCGTTATCCTCTCGCCGCCGAGCTTAACGGGGGTCTCCTTTCCGTTCACGATGACGGTAAAATCTCCCTTGCCCTCGAGGCTGTATTCGGTGAGCTTGCCGCCGTGCCACTCGATATCGACGGTGACGTTGCCCCTTGCGAGCAGACCCTTGACGCTGCCGTCTTTCCAGCTTGAAGGCAGAGCGGGCAGCAGGTAGATGCGCCCGTCGCGGCTCTGCATGAGCATCTCGGTTATGCCGCTCACGAAACCGAAGTTACCGTCTATCTGGAACGGGGGATGAGCGTCAAAGAGATTCTCGTAAGTGCCGCCGCCGTTTGTGTAGTTGAAGCCTACGCTCTTGACGGGTCTGAGCTGCATTTCTATGAGCTTTAATGCATGGTCGCCGTCAAAGAGCCTTGCCCAGAAGTTTATTTTCCATCCGAGGCTCCAGCCCGTGCCGTTGTCGCCCCTGCGCTCGAGAGTTCTGCGGCAGGCGGCCGCAAGCTCGGGGGTGCCGTCGGGTGTGATATCGTGCGCCGGGTGAAGCGCATAGAGATGCGAGCAGTGGCGGTGGTGAAGCTCCTCCTCGTCATAATCGTCGTCGAATTCGAGGAGCTGACCGTCGCTGCCGAGCTTAAAGCCCTGCATTCTTGAGAGCGTATCGCGAAGCTCGGCGGCAAACTCGCCGTCCGTGCCGAGAATTTCACAGCTCTTGATGCAATTCTCAAAAAGCTCTCTCGCTATCGACATCGACATCGTCGAGTATCTTGCTACGCAGCAGGACTTGCCCTGATATGAGAAGCGGTTTTCGGGTGAGGTGCCCGGTGCAAGCACGAGCTTGCCGTTATATTCGGTCATTATCGAAAGATAGAATTTTGCGGCTTCTTTCATTATCGGATATGTCGTGTCACGCAGGAAGTCAACGTCGGCTGTGTATTCGTAATGGTCAAACAGATGCTCGCAGAGCCAGCCTGACGAGCCGTGCCAGAACGCCCACTGGGCGCTGCCGCTGACGGGCGTCGTGAGCCTCCAAAGGTCGACGTTGTGGTGCGATACCCAACCCTCTGCGCCGTACTGCTCCTCGGCGGTCTTCCTGCCCGCCTCCGAAAGCTCCTGCACCATCTTAACAAGAGGCAGGTTGACCTCGGGCATACGGCACATGAGCACCGGCCAATAGTTCATCTCCGTGTTGATGTTTACCGTGTAGTTTGAGTGCCACGGCGGGGATATCTTGTCATTCCATATACCCTGTAGAGTGGAGGGCTGCGAGCCGGGTCTTGACGAGGCTATCGAAAGATAACGGCCGTAGTTGTAGACAAGGGCGATAAGGCCGTTATCATCCTTTGAGCGCTTGAATGCGGTAAGGCGCTTATCGGTCGGCATATCCTTGCCCTCGCCGATATCGAGCCTGACCCTGCCGTAAAGCGAGGAATGATCCTCTATATGCTCAAGCAGCATTTCATTGATATCGGTCAATCCCTCAAGTCTTGAAATGCAGGGGATAATATATTCCTTGCCATCGAGGTAAGGGTGGCGGTCAAAGCCGTTGAAGCTCGTCTCGGCTGTGAAATAGAGATAAGCATAGCTCGCTTCCTTGATCTCAAGAGTATTCTCATATTCCTTAACTTTGCCGTCAGTCTCGACCTTGACGCCCGCTTTGAATCTGATGCCTCTGCGCTCGGGCTCATCGTAATATGCCTGCTTGCCGGACTGATTGTCAACGTTGTTTTCACCGGGGCATTCGCCGTCAATATAGAGAATACCGCCGTCGATAGAGTTGTTTGAGCGCAGCTTTGAGGTGAGAGAAACGCTGAAGTCCATCGTGCCGCCCTCGCAGGTCAGCTTTGCTCCGATGGCCTTTGCGGGGTATGAAGCGAAGTATTCACGCTTATATTTCTTTTGACCGCAGATGAATTCCACGGCGGCTACGGCTTTTTCAAGGTCGAGGCTGCGCCTGTAATCCTTGACTCTGCCTTTGAGTGAGAATTCAAGCTCAAGGTCGCCGAGGGGCATATACGCCTGGCTCCATACGCTTAGGAAGTCCTGCTCGATCAACTCCTCTGCCTCATACAGCTTGCCCTCAAGGGCGAGACTGCGTGCTTTGTCAAATACCTCGGGTGCGCCCTCGCGGACTGTATCCTTGGGTCTGCCCGTCCACAATTCGTCGTGATTCAGCGCCAAACGCTCGTGCGCGGGCGAGCCGAATACCATTGCTCCGAGAGTACCGTTGCCTATGGGCAGGCTTTGAGTCCACGCCTTTGCGGGCGAATTATACCATAATGTTGAGGTAGTGTTCATATAAAGTATTCTCCTTACCTTATTTATAAGGCAATTATATACTATATTTTCCGTGCAGTCAATGAATAAAAAATGAAGGATATTTTGCAATTTTTAAAAACTTACTTGCATTTTTGACGAAATTCGTGTAAACTGCTTTTATATGTGACATTAATTGAAACAGAGGTAATGGGAAATGGCAGACAGCTTTCAGGATCGCATCGGCGTATTCTATTCGGGACTGTCAAAGGGACACAAAAGAATAGCGGATTTTATTAAAAATAATTACGAAAAGGCTTCCTTTATGACTGCCGCAAAGCTCGGCAAGACCGTCGGCGTAAGCGAATCCACCGTGGTGCGTTTTGCTTCTCACGTCGGTTTTGACGGATATCCCGAGCTTCAGAAGCATCTTCAGGAGCTTGTCAAGAGTCACCTGACGAGCGTTCAGCGCATGGAGGTCGCAGCCAACCGCATGGGCGGCGACGATATCATCAACGACGCCTTTGCCGCCGACGCCGAGATGCTCAAGCGCACAAGAGAAGGCGTGTCGAGGGAGGATTTCTTCGGCAGCGTGGCGGCTATAAACAAGGCGCACAAGATCTATGTACTCGGCTCAAGAAGCTCCGCTTCGCTTGCGAGCTTTGCTGCATTCTATCTCAATTATCTTTGTGACAACGTCGTGCTCATCGACACCTCCTCAACCAGTGAGATGTTTGAGCAGATGTTTAGGATAAGCGAGCAGGATGTCTGCATCGCCATCAGCTTCCCGAGGTATTCAAATCAGACCATCAACGCTCTTTCCTTTGCAAAATCAAGGGGAGCGACCATTATATCCATAACCGACGGCGAAATGTCGCCGATAGCGCAGTATGCGACCTATCTTCTCGTTGCGGAGAGCAGCATGGTGTCGTTCGTTGACTCGCTCGTTGCGCCGCTGAGTCTTATAAACGCTCTGATAGCGGCCTGCGCCAAGGAGAACGACGGCCATGTGTGCGAAAATCTCGGCGAGCTTGAGAAAATATGGGATAAATACCATGTTTACCGTACCGATAAGGAGGAGCAGGAATGAAAACATCCGTGCTCGTGGTCGGTGCGGGGGCCGCAGGTATGCTTGCAGCCGGTTTTGCGGGCGCAGGCGGGGCGGATACCGTCCTGCTTGAGCGCAATGACAGGCCGGGCAGGAAAGTTATGATAACCGGCAAGGGCAGGTGCAATGTCACAAATGACCGCCGCAGCGTGCAGGAGCTTATAGCCAATGTTCCCCGCAACGGCAGATTCCTTTACGGCGCATTCTCGCGCTTCATGCCAGAGGACGTCATGGAATTCTTTGAGAGCCGCGGCGTTGAACTGAAGGTCGAGAGAGGGGGTAGAGTCTTCCCCGTCTCGGACAAGGCATCCGACATAGTTGATACCCTTGCGGCATTCGCAGGCCGTTACTCGACCATAGTTAAAGGCAGAGCCGTGAAGCTGATGCTTGACGGCGGCAAGGTCAGCGGAGTTGAGACGGAGGGCGGCGATAAAATCTACGCCGATAAGGTGATAATCGCTACGGGCGGGCTTTCTTACCCAGCTACAGGCTCCACCGGCGACGGCTATGAGCTTGCAAGGCAGGCGGGGCATAAGGTAGTGCCCGCGGTTCCGTCGCTCGTGCCGCTTGAGATACACGAGGGCTTTTGCAGCAGGCTCATGGGGCTTTCGCTTCGCAATGTCGCCCTTAAAGTGCTCGATACCGACAAAGGCGGCAAAGAGATATATAAGGATTTCGGCGAGATGCTGTTTACGCATTTCGGCGTTTCGGGCCCGATGGTGCTCAGCGCCTCGGCTCATATGCGTGATATGAAGCGCGGCAGATATAAGATAGTTATTGATTTAAAACCCGCTCTCACTCCCGAGCAGCTTGACGCGCGAATTTTGCGCGACTTTTCTGAGAATACTAACAGAAACTTTATAAATGCGCTGAATTCGCTGCTGCCAAAGAAGCTCGTGCCTGTTATAGTTTCTCTCAGCGGCATCAGCCCGTCCGAGAAAGTGAATCAGGTCACCAAAGAGCAGCGCAGGCGGCTTGCAGAGCTGCTTAAAGGGCTTACAGTCACCGTCACGGGCTTCCGTCCGATAGCCGAGGCCATAGTTACCTCCGGCGGCGTGGAGGTTTCGTCTATTGACCCCAAAACCATGGAGTCAAAGCTCGTTTCGGGGCTTTATTTTGCGGGCGAGGTCATTGATGCCGATGCTTACACGGGCGGATATAATCTGCAGATAGCTTTTTCGACAGGCAGACTTGCGGGTATAAGCGCAGCAAAGTCGATTACCGATTAAACAGGGGGATTAACAATGAACAACAATATTATCAATGTTGCTATAGACGGCCCTGCCGGCGCGGGTAAGAGCACCGTAGCAAGAGGTGCGGCAAAGCAGCTCGGTTATATCTATGTCGATACCGGCGCTCTCTACAGAGCGATAGGCGTGAATGCGCTCAGAAACGGCGTTGATACCAAGGATAAAGCGGCGGTCGCCGCAAGCCTTGACGGTGTTAAAGTCGATCTTGTGTTTGAGAACGGCGAGCAAAAGGTTATGCTCAACGGCGAGGATGTTTCTGTCGAGATAAGGACTCCCGAGGCTTCAATGGCGGCTTCGGATGTTTCTGCTGTGCCGGAGGTCAGAGCCTTCCTCTTTGATCTTCAACGCGATATAGCCAAGAGAAACAGCTGCATCATGGACGGCAGAGACATCGGCACCGTCGTGCTGCCGCAGGCGCAGGTCAAGATATTCCTCACCGCTTCGCCCGAGATAAGAGCTGAGAGACGCTATAAGGAGCTTATCGAGAAGGGGAGCGAGGTCGATTATCAATCCGTGCTTGACGATATCGTAAAAAGGGATTATAATGATTCGCATCGGGAGATCGCGCCGCTCAAGCCCGCAGAGGACAGCGTGCTGTTTGACACCACGGGTCTCGCTCTCGATGAATCCGTCGCAGCGATAACAAAAATCATCAAGGAGAAGATATAATAATGAAGGGTTTTGATTATTCAACGATAACCGAAGGCAAACTCTATGACGCTTTAAGGCCGCTCGGTAAAGCCGTGTGCAGGTCAAGGAACGACGTGCACTACGTGGGACTTGAGAATATACCCAAGGAGGGCGGCTTTATCCTCGCCTCAAACCATTTGCAGGCGCTCGACCCCGTCTATCTTTCAATAGCTATCAAGGGCAGACAGGTTCACTATATGGGCAAAAAGGAGCTTTTTGCAAAGCCCATAGTCAGACATTTTCTCACAAAACTCAACGGCTTCCCCGTTGTCAGAGGCGGCGCGGATTCCGAGGCGCTTAAGTATGCGGTGCGCCTTGTCAACGAGGGCTATATCTTCGGCATCTTCCCCGAGGGCACTCGCTCCAAGGATCATAAGCCCGGCAAGGCCAAGAGCGGCATCGCAAGGATCGCCCTCGCTTCTCATGCGGATATCCTGCCCGTTTCGATATATAATTCGGACGATATGAAGAAGCATACAAAGATGACCATCAGATTCGGCAAGCTCATTCCGTTTGAGGAGCTAAAGCTCAATGATGACAGCGGCAGGACGGAGATACACGCCGCCGCCGACTACATAATGAGCAAGATAAACGAGCTTTGGAGTGAAGGACATTGCGAGTGATACTTGCCAAGACCGCAGGCTTCTGTTTCGGAGTCGACAGAGCGGTCAATATGGCCTATGAGCTTGCGAATTCCGGCGCACGGGCGGCAACTCTCGGCCAGCTTATCCACAATTCGCTTGTCACCGACGACCTTGCCGCAAAGGGCGTGAGGATAATCTCTTCACCTGCCGAGGCGCAGCGGGGAGAGACGGTCATAATCAGGGCGCACGGAGTAGCGGCCGAGGTTTATGAAGAGCTGAAGGGCACGGGTGCGGAGATATGCGACGCCACCTGCCCGTTTGTCAAGAAGATACACCGTATCGTCGCCGAGAACAGCGGCGAGGATACCGAGGTTTTCATCGCGGGCGACCAGAATCACCCGGAAGTCATCGGCATAAAGGGTCACTGTAAGGGCGAGGTGAATATCTTCAACAGCGAGGCGGAGCTGGACGAGATAATCAAAAATGACGGCAAAAATTACGATAAAAGAATAATAGCTGTCTCTCAGACGACTTTTTCGCAAAAAGTCTGGAAAATTTGCAAAGAAAAAATAAAAAAATACTATACAAACGCTAAAATTTTTGATACAATATGTTTTGCAACTCGCAAACGGCAGGATGAAGCCGCTTTGATTTCCAAACAGAGCGACATGATGATAATCATCGGCGACCGTCACAGTTCAAATACGGCGAAGCTAAAAGCCGTGTGCAGTGAAAACTGCGACACTTATTTGGTGGAAAGAGCCGCAGAGCTCAATACCATAAATTTCTCGCATTGCGCCACTATAGGCGTGACGGCGGGGGCATCGACCCCCTCCGCAATAATTAAGGAGGTACTTTTTGCAATGTCCGAGATCGTTAACGAAACCACAAATATTCAGGTAGAGGAGGTGCCTTCTGAAGTAGCAGCAGCTGAAGATATGGATTTTTCCGCAGCTCTTGAAGAATCACTCAATAACATGAGTACCGATCAGCGTGTTAAGGGCGTCGTTATGGGTATTACCCCGACCGAGATCCAGGTCGATATCGGCAGGAAGCATGCTGGCTTTGTTCCCATGGACGAATACAGCGCAGACCCCAATGCAGACGCAGCTAAAGAGCTCAAGGTCGGCGATACGCTTGATCTTATCATAATGAAGACCAATGATGCCGAAGGCACCGTAATGCTTTCCAAGAGACGTTTTGACGCTCAGAAGGCATGGACCGACATCATCGCAGCCGAGGAGGACGGCAGAGTCCTTGAGGGCACAGTCGCCGAAGTTATCAAGGGCGGCATCCTCGTTGTCAGCGGCGGCGTCAGGATCTTCATTCCCGCTTCGCTCGCAACCGAGCGCAAAGACGAGCCTCTTGAGGATCTGCTCAAGAAGACCGTTAAGTTCCGTATCATTGAAGTCAACAAGCAGCGCAGGAGAGCCGTCGGCTCCATCCGTGCCGTTCTCAAGGATATGAGAAAAGAGGCCGCCGAGGCTTTCTGGGCACAGGCTGAGGTCGGCCAGAAGTATCACGGCGTTGTTAAGTCAATGACCAACTACGGCGCATTCGTCGATATCGGCGGCGTTGACGGTATGGTACATATCTCCGAGATGTCCTGGAAGCGTATCAAGAATCCCGCCGAAGTATTCAGCATCGGTCAGGAAGTTGACGTTTACATCAAGGCTCTCGACGCTGAGAATAAGAAGATCTCTCTCGGCTACAGAAGAGACGAGGACAATCCCTGGGAGATACTCAGGAAAAATTATCCCGAGGGCAGCGTGATCGAGGCTGAGATCGTTGGTCTCACCACCTTCGGCGCATTTGCAAGGATCATCCCCGGCATCGACGGTCTTATTCATATTTCCCAGATCGCCGACAGACATATCAGCAAGCCTCAGGACGTTCTTACCGTAGGCGATAAAGTGACCTGCAAGATCACCGCTATCGACTTCGACAAGAAGCGCGTCAGCCTTTCCATCCGTGCTCTTATCGAGCCCGCCGCAGAAGAGGCTGCCGAGGAAGAAGCCGCTCCCGCTGAAGAAGCAGCCGAGGAGTCCGCTGAATAATCTCTGACCTTTTGCCGCCCATGGTGTTCGCTGTGGGCGGCTTTTGCAAGTTTACGGTTCGTTCCGGGGTGATTCTTATCAAAAAAACTAAGGTTTTAGGGCCTCTTTATTGCATACTCGCCGCAGTAATATGGGGGCTTTCATTTGTAGCGCAGAGCGCAGGCGGCGAAAAAACAGGCACTTTCACATTCAATGGGCTTAGAACTCTGCTCGGTGCAATAGTTCTTGTTCCGCTTGTTATAGTATCGTTTAAGAAAGAAAATTCCGCACTTCCCGACGGTGAGAAGAAAAAATTCCCGTTCAAGGACGTGCTTATCGGCGGCGTTTGCTGCGGCATGCCCCTCTTTGTCGGCACAAATCTGCAGCAGTATGCCTTTAATTTCCTCGATGCGGGCAAGGTTGGTTTCATAACCGCTCTTTATATGCTCTTGGTGCCGCTTTTCGGGCTGTTTCTCGGTCAAAAGGTGCGCCCGAGGATATGGGCGGGAGTTGTGCTCGGCGTGGTCGGCCTCTATTTCCTCAGCATCAAAAAAGGCGAGTTCTCCATCGGCAAGGGCGAGATAGTGACCATTGTGTGCTCCGTGGCGTTCGCCGTGCATATACTTGTTATCGACCATTTCTGCAAGAAGGTCAACAATGTGGCGCTCTCGTGCGCTCAGTTCTTCGTATCGGGTATTATCTCGGTTATCTGTATGTTTATATTTGAGGAGCCGAAAATGGACGCGATTATCAGCGCGGGAGTTCCGCTGCTGTATGCAGGCATTATGAGCTGTGGCGGAGCATTCACGCTGCAAATATTCGGTCAAAAATATGCCGAGCCTGCCGTGGCGTCGATACTTCTCTGCCTCGAGTCGGTATTCTCGGTGATATTCGGCTGGCTGATACTTCATCAGCGCCTCTCTTCGAGGGAGCTTTTCGGCTGCGCCGTCATGTTTATCGCAATTATCATTACTCAGCTTCCCGAGCGTAAAAAGCAACTAAGATCGGCATGATCTGAAATATTTATTCTACAAGGAAAGGACTGAAGACAATGGCAGATATCAATAAGCATTGGTACAAGGAAATGGCTGTCTACCAGGTCTGGCCCCGCAGCTTCAAGGACGGCAACGGCGACGGTATCGGCGATCTCAAGGGCGTTATGGAGAAGCTCGATTATATCAAGAGCCTCGGCGTTGACGCAATTTGGTTTTCGCCGCTCTATAAATCGCCGCAGCACGATTTCGGGTATGACATAGCGGATTACAGGGATATCAACCCCGAATACGGCACCCTTGACGAATTCAAGGAGCTGCTTGCCGCCGCCCATGAGCGTGGGCTGAAGATTATTATGGATCTCGTCATCAACCACACCTCCGATGAGCATGAGTGGTTTAAGGAGAGCAAAAAGAGCCGTGATAACCCGTATCACGACTACTATTTTTGGCGCGAGGGCAGGAAGCCCGGCGGCAAGAAACCGCCCAACAACTGGCTGTCCACCTTTACCGGCCCCGGATGGGAATATGATAAAAACCTCGACGAGTGGTATCTGCACCTTTTCTGCAAGGAGCAGCCCGACCTCAATATGGATAACCCCAAGGTACGCGAGGAAATAAAGGATATCATCCGCTTCTGGCTCGACATGGGCGTTGACGGCTTCCGTGAGGACGTTATCACGTTCATATCTAAAAAAGAGGGTCTGCCCAACGGCTTTCCGATACCCGCGGCCTGCGGCATGGAGCATTATAAATGCGGACCGCATCTCGACGAATACCTCGGCGAATTCAGACGTGTTACCGATAATTACGACTGCATGACCGTCGGTGAGGCACCGATGATGACCCCGAAGCTCGCTCTTCGCTTTATCAAAGAGGGCGTAAATCAAAAGCTCAACATGATGTTCAACTTCCAGCATATGGAGGCCGACTGCTTCATGATAGGTTGGGTTCCCGCACCGTTCAATCTCAGGAAGCTCAAGAGAGTATATAATAATTGGCAGACAAAGCTCTACGGCATTGCGTGGAACGCAAATTATATCGAGAACCACGACCAGCCGAGGATCATCAGCCGTTACGGCAGTGAGAAATACAGAGTTGAGAGCGGCAAAATGCTTGCCACGATGTATATCTGCCAGAGCGGTACCCCGTTTATCTATCAGGGTCAGGAGATCGGTATGCTCAATATCAAGCTGCCGGAGATAGATATGTATGCCGATGTCCAGACAAGGGATACTTATAAGCTCTTTAGGAAGCTGCTTTTCCCGCACGGCGTCACGATGAAGATAGCCAACCGTGCCTCGAGGGATAACGCAAGGACTCCCGTCCAGTGGAGCGCCGGGAAGAATGCAGGCTTCACCACGGCGGAGAAGCCCTGGTTCTATGTCAATCCGAATTACACCGATATCAATGTTGAGGCGGCGGAGAAGGACGGGAATTCCATTCTAAATTATTACCGCAGGCTCCTTAAATTCCGTAAGGAAAACGAGGTCTGCATCTACGGCGACTTTAAGCTCCACTATAAAAGCAGCAGGAAGCTCTTTGTATACGAGCGCAACTATGAGGGCAAGAGAATGCTGGTCATTAATTCCTTCTGCGAGCAGCCGGTGTATTTCTCAGCTCCGCAGGGCTTTGACTTGAGTAAGGGTAAGCTCGTGCTTTCAAACTATGACGTCACTGATAACTCCCTCAATTCGTTTATGACGAAGCCTTACGAGACGAGAGTTTATCTCTTTGACTGATATAGGATTATAAGTTTTTTTATGAGATGCCATAACGAGAGTTTCAATATGTTTTTAGAAATGATCGTTATGGTATTTCACTTTCAGGAGTTTTTTACATTGGAGTATCAAAATGGGAAAGATTGTTGCAATAGGCGGCGGAGAAAACGGCCATCATAATACGAAATATGAAACAGCGCCGTTTGACAAGGAAATTATAAAGCTTACAGGTAAAACAAATCCGAAATTCTTGTTTATCGGTTTAGCTAATAAATATCCCGACTATTATTTTGAGGTTATGGACGGGATATTTGGCGGCATGTATAATTGTCAAACCGATTATCTACAGTACAAAGAAGTAAAAAGCAAAAATATAGCAAGCAGCAAAATAAAGGATGCCGACATAATCTATGTCGGCGGCGGTAACACATATAAGCTTATGCGGTTATTTAAGCTCTACGGTATTGATGAAATGCTTGCGGAAGCATATAATGACGATAAGGTCTTGTGCGGAGTCAGTGCGGGCGGTATTTGCTGGTGTGATTACGGCAATTCCGACTCGCGGACTATTTCTTCAAACTCAAGCGAAATGATAAGGGTTGCAGGGCTTGGATTAATTCATATCTTGTTTGCGCCTCACTTGATAAAAGAATCCGACAGAGCTGAATCTGTTATGCAAATGATGAAGCGCACCTATAAAATTCCGGCAGTTCAGCTCGATAATTCCGCTTTAGAAGTTGTCGATGATACTTATCGAGTCTTGACTACCGGCGAAAACCCTGTTGCGGAAAAATGCTATTGGAAAAACGGAGAATATATCAGGAAAAGTATTATTTGCAACGAGTTTAAAAGCATTAAAGACCTATATGAAAAAAACTGAATTGACTAATCAAAAAGGAGCTGCTAATTACAGCTCCTTAAATTTTCATCTGTTTATGCTCTCCTGCCAGCATTTGTGGCACATGGCGATGTAGCAGTCGTTTGCGCCGAGCAGCACCTGCTCGCCGCTTGTGACGGTGTTGCCGTTCTCGTCGATCCTGGCGTTCACCGTTGCCTTTGCGCCGCACTGGCAGATGGTCTTTATCTCCGTTATCGAGTCCGCAAGCTCAAAGAGCCTCCGGCTGCCCGGGAAGAGGTGGGTCAGGAAATCCGTGCGAAGCCCGAAGCACATTACGGGGATGTCGAGAATATCTACTATATAGCGGAGCTGATCTATCTGCTCCGGCTCAAAGAATTGGCTCTCGTCCGAGATTATGACGTCGACCTTGCCCGCATTTTCAAGCATTGCGAGGATATCATCACCCTTTTTGATGGATTGCGCCGGGCTTGAGATGCCGATCCTTGATTTGACCGTGTCCTCGCCGTAGCGGGAGTCGATGGCGGGCTTTATCAGCCAGACCCTCATGCCCCGCTCCTCATAGTTGAATTTCGCTATAAGCGCCTGAGCCGATTTTGAGCTGCCCATTGCGCCGTATTTGAAATATAGCTTCGCCATTTAATCAACCTGCCGATCATGATTGTTATGTTAATATTATATCCTCGGCATCGCATAAAGTCAATGATTGAAAAATAATGAAATATCCTGTTGAAAAAAGTTAAGCCGTATGATAAAATTACAGCGGCGTTATATGGGCGCAAAATAATTTACGGGGTGTAAATATGTCAGAAAGAGTTCTTGCGGGTTTAAAACCCGAAAAGGTATTTGAATATTTTGAAAATATCTCGGCAATTCCGAGAGGCTCGGGCAACACCGAGCAGATAAGCTCCTACTGCGCCGCTCTTGCGGCAAGTAAAGGGCTGAAATATATTAAAGACGGGCTTGGCAACGTAGTTATCTTTAAACCCGCCTCAAAGGGCATGGAGAGCTCCGAGCCGGTCATTATACAGGGTCATCTCGACATGGTGTGCGAAAAGGTTCACGGCAGCACCCACGACTTCAAAAAAGACGGATTAAAGCTGATCGTTGACGGCGATTTCGTCCACGCGGACGGCACCACCCTCGGCGGCGACGACGGCATTGCCGTTGCAATGGCTCTGGCTCTTATTGACAGCGACGACCTGAGGCATCCTCCGCTCGAAGTGGTGCTCACTGTCGATGAGGAGGTCGGTATGGACGGCGCGGTCGGCATCGACACAAGCGTGCTCAGCGGTAAGCGCATGATAAATATCGACTCCGAGGCCGAGGGCTACCTCTGGGCGAGCTGCGCCGGAGGCAAGCGTGTGGATATCCTTCTGCCCTTCAAAATGACGGCAAATTCCGCACCGACCTATGAAATCGTTATCGACGGTCTCCACGGCGGTCACTCGGGCGAGGAGATCCACCATGGCTATGCGAATTCAAGCAATCTCATGGGAGAGCTGCTTGCAAGAATGCTGAAGGCAGGCTCATACAATGTCGCTTCGATAGTCGGCGGCTCGATGGATAACGCGATAACCCGCGAATCCGTCTGCCGTATCTGTGCCGACGATATAGCTCCTCTTGCCGCCTGTGCCGACAGCTTCCTTGCGGAGCTTAAAGTAAAATATGCAGGCATTGACGACGGCATCCGTATTTCGATCAAAGAATGCGACAAGTCCGCCGAGAGCTTTGATGATGAGAGCACGGCCGCCCTTGCGGGGCTGCTTTCGTCCTTCCCCGCGGGTATTGTCAAGATGAGCGGTGAGATAAAAGGCCTTGTCCAGACCTCGCTCAACCTCGGCATCCTGCGCAGAAAGGGTGACTGCACCGAGTTCGGCTTCGCGGTAAGAAGCAATAAGAATAACGAGCGTGACGAGCTTTGCGAGCGGATAATAAACCTCGGCAGGGAGTTCGGCGCCACAGCCACCACCCACGGCGAATATCCCGCTTGGGAATTCAAAAAGACCTCCACCATGAGAGATACTATGGTCGAAGTTTTCAGAGAGCTTTTCGATAAAGAGCTGGTAGTTACCGCCGTCCACGCCGGGCTTGAATGCGCCGTTTTCAGCGGCAAGATGAAAGACCTCGACTGCGTTTCGATAGGACCCGATATGAACGGGATCCATTCACCCGAGGAGAAGCTAAGCATTTCTTCGACTGAGAGGACTTGGAATTTCCTTGTGAAAACTCTCGAAAGACTCTGATATCGCACACCGTCAGCAGCCGATGCAGGCTAAGATAAAAATTCAGTATCTCGCTGAAATACAGGATAAATATATATCCCTTTACCGAGTATTTCGGCAGCAGCGCCGCGACGAGTATCACGCAGAGCGCGGAGTCTATCATATTGTAATTCATCGAGTGTACCTGTTGATCCAGCCCCTTCAGCATACCGTCCGTCACCATGTCGGTATACATTATCGGCACGAGAGGGGAGAGTATGCGGATATAGAGCACCGCTTCGTCCGAGTGATATACAGCGTTTGAGACGGCGGGAGCACCGAGGGCAAACACACCCGCACAGACGCAGGCAAATATCAGTGTGCGCTTCAAATTTCGCTCAACGCAGAGGCTTATGCCGCTTTTGTCACAGGCTTCACGCCTGCGGGCAAGCTCAGGAATCAGCAGTGCGGAGAGCGATGACAGCACGGCGCTTGGATAGAGCAGCAGCGGCAGAGCCATGCCGTGAATGTTGCCGTAGGCCGCCAGCGCCGCCGAGCTTCCCTCGCCCGAACGCTCAAAGCCCTTCGGTATCAGCAAGTGCTCGACGGTCAGCAGTATGCTCCTCACGCAGGTGCCCGCGGCGTCGGGCAAAGCAATACGAAAAAACGATTTAAGGCGCACCGTTTTGTCGGCTGCGCCTTTTTTAACGGCTGATTTTTTGAGAGCGAACGAAAGCAAAAACGACAGCGCCTCGGAGGCGACCATTGCCGTGATGACCGCCGTACAGGCACTTTGCGGAGTGAGCGCGCCCCTTATCAGCAGCATTGCCGCAAGTGTTTTTATTCCTTGCTCGATAAGCTGAATACAGGAGTATGGCAGTATCAGGCCTTTAGCCGTGAAATATCCTCCGAGCACGCTGCTCATCGCCGTGAACGGCAACGCAAACGCAAGCAGCCGCAACATCGGGGCGGTGCAGGCGTTTCCGAGCCTCTTCAGGCTTATAATATCGGCAAATGTGTAAAGAATTACCCCCACCGTGCAGCCGCAGCCCATGGCGCAGAACATAAAGCGGTCGGTCGAGCGCTCCGAAGCGGATTCCACCGTCATTCTCATGCTTGCAAGCCGCATTCCGGCGCAGGAGAAGGTGACCGCAAGCGAATAGACCGTCATTACAAGCTGAAAAAGCCCGATTCCCTGTGAGCCTATCCTTGAAGTCAGATAAGCGTTGAAGCCGACCGAGACCGAGCGCATTATCAGATTGACGGCGGTCATAATAATCGTGTTGCGTAGCAGCGGAGACGGTTTTTTCAAGTTGATTCACCTTTTTGCTCTACAAGATGATTTAGTATATTGACAATTTTTATTTGATATGATAAAATACTGATAATTTCATATAAAGGCTTTGACGAGGAGTGCGTTCGGCATTAGTTTCAAGAGAACCGGCGGTTGGTGCGAGCCGGCAGCGAGGGCCGTCCTGCTGTAGCCTCAGAGCCGGGGGAAAGAAAGCGCCTGTGCGTGAGTAGAATCCTCCCGTTACGCTGCGTTAATGCAAAGGGCTTGTCAGAGCCTGAGAGAGGCGCTTAACAGCGCAATTTGAGTGGTACCGCGGGTATGTAATTATTACTCGTCTCATTGATTATTTGATCTGTGAGGCGGGTTTTTTCTGTCTCACGAAGTAAGAAAGGATTGATTCTTATGGCAAAGGATCTTGCAAAGCAGTATGACCCTAAGAATGTCGAAGATCGTATTTATGATTTTTGGCTCAAGGGCAAATACTTCCACGCAAAGACCGAAGAGGGCAAAAAGACCTACACGATCGTTATCCCGCCGCCGAATATCACCGGCCAGCTTCACATGGGTCACGCTCTTGACAACACTCTCCAGGATATCCTTATCCGCTGGAAGAGAATGCAGGGCTACGATACCCTTTGGGTGCCCGGTACCGACCACGCTTCGATAGCTACCGAGGCGAAGATAGTCGAGGCGATGAAGAAAGAGGGCATCACCAAGGACGATATCGGCCGCGACGGTTTCCTCAAAAGAGCATGGGAGTGGAAAGCCGCTTACGGCGGACGCATCATCGAGCAGCTCAAGAAGCTCGGTTCCTCCTGCGATTGGGACAGAGAACGCTTCACCCTCGACGAGGGCTGCAGCAAGGCCGTGCGCGAAGTCTTTGTGCGCCTTTATGAAAAAGACCTTATCTACAGAGGCAACAGGATGGTCAACTGGTGCCCCTGCTGCAAGACCTCTATTTCCGACGCGGAGGTCGAATATGACGAGAAGGACAGCAACTTCTGGCATCTTCTTTACACCGTAAAGGAGACGGGCGAGCAGCTTGAGCTTGCCACCACCAGACCCGAGACGATGCTCGGCGATACCGCCGTTGCCATCAACGCCGAGGACGAGCGCTACGCTCATCTCCACGGCTGCCATGTCATTCTTCCGCTTCTCAACAAAGAGATCCCCATTGTCTGCGACGAGCACGCCGATATGACAAAGGGTACGGGCGTTGTTAAGATTACATCTGCCCATGACCCCAACGACTTTGAGGTCGGCAGACGTCACAATCTGCCCATGGTGCGCACCTTCACCTACGACGGCCATATGACCGGCGCGGCGGATAAGGCTGTTTATGATGAGCTTGTTGCAAGCGGCAAGGCTGCCCCCGACGAGCCTGAGGTGCTCGACTGCGGCAAATACGCAGGCATGACCACCATGGAGGCTCGCAAGGCGATACTTGCAGACCTTGAAGAAGGCGGATATATCAAGTATATCGAGCCTCTCAAGCACGAGGTCGGCACCTGCTACCGCTGCCATACGAGCATTGAGCCGATGGTCTCAAAGCAGTGGTTCGTCCGCATGGAGCCTCTTGCAAAGCCCGCTATCGAGGCGGTCGAGAGGGGCGAGACCGTGTTCGTGCCCGAGCGCTTCACCAAGAACTATATGAACTGGATGAGAGGCACCCGCGACTGGTGTATCTCCCGTCAGCTTTGGTGGGGTCACCGCATCCCCGCGTGGTATTGCGCCGATTGCGGCAAGACCACCGTTTCAAAGACCGATATCGACTGCTGCCCCTACTGCTCGAGCAAGAATATAGAGCAGGACAGCGACACGCTTGATACATGGTTCTCCTCGGCTCTTTGGCCGTTCTCAACTCTCGGCTGGCCCGACGAGACGAGCGACCTTAAGCATTATTACCCGACCAACACTCTTGTTACCGGCTACGATATCATAGGCTTCTGGGTAAGCCGTATGATATTCTCGGCTCTTGAGTATACAGGTCAGGTGCCGTTTGATACCGTGCTTATCCATGGCCTTGTCAGAGACGCCCTCGGCAGGAAGATGTCAAAGTCGCTCGGCAACGGTATTGATCCGCTCGAGATAATCGACCAATACGGTGCGGATGCACTTAGGCTCACTCTTGCCACGGGCAACAGCCCCGGCAACGATATGAGATTCTCCGACGAGAAGGTCGGCGCGAGCCGCAACTTTGCCAACAAGCTGTGGAACGCTTCGAGATTCATTCTGATGAATATCGGCGACGAGGATATCAAGTGCGAGCTGCCCGCAAACCTCGCTCTCGAGGATAAGTGGGTCATCAGCCTTTACAACGACCTTGTTAAGGAGGTTACCGATAACCTTGAGAAATTCGAGCTGGGCATGGCTGTCGCGAAGCTCTATGATTTCATCTGGGATGTTTTCTGCGACTGGTATATCGAGATCGCCAAGATAAGACTTCAAAAAGGCGGCTCCGAAGCTAAGGACGCAAAGCAGGTGCTCGTTTGGGTCATGAGCAACACGCTCAAGCTCCTGCATCCCTTTATGCCGTTCATCACCGAGGAGATATGGCAGACTCTGCCCCACGACGGCGAATCCATCATGATCTCCGCATGGCCTGAGTACGACCCCGCTCATAGCTTCGAGGCTGAGGAAGCGGAGATGGAGAGGATAATGACCGCCGTGCGCGCTATCCGTAACCGCAGAGCCGAGATGAATGTTCCGCCGTCAAGAAAGGCCAAAGTTTATATCGCTACGGCATATAAGCCCGCCTTTGAGCACGGATCGGTATTCATGCAGAGGCTTGCGAGCGCCTCCGAAGTCGAGGTTGCCGACAGCTTTGAGCTTGACGGTGCGGTCTGCATAGTTACCGCCGACGCAAAGATATATATCCCGATGGGCGAGCTTGTCGATCTTGAGGCCGAGAAGGCAAGGCTCAATAAGGAGCTTGCCGCCGTTGAGAAGGATCTTGCCTTTGTCAACGGTAAGCTCTCCAACGAGAATTTCGTCGCCAAGGCTCCCGCCGCCGTTGTTGAGGCTCAGCGTGAGCAAAAGACGAGATATGAGGAGAAAATCGCCATGCTCAAAGAGAGCATAGCGAAATTAGGCTGATAATACTATTCCTGCGCCACTGCGGCTGAGCTGCGGTGGCGCATTGCACAGGTGACATTATGAATTGCAACGAAGCAATAGAATATATCCACTCGCTTGAGAAATTCGGTATGCGCCCTGGGCTTGAGCGTATCGGCGAGCTTTGCCGTGCGCTCGGCGAGCCGCAAAAGGGGCTTAAAATAATCCATGTGGCGGGCACAAACGGCAAGGGCTCCACGTCAACGATAATATCCTGCATTCTGCAAAAAGCGGGATTCAGCACGGGGCTTTTTATATCGCCGTATGTCTCGGATTTCAGAGAGAGAATCCAGTATAACGGTGGCATGATAGCTCCCGAGGAGCTTGCCGACTGCGTTTCGGCGGTCAAAAACGCTGTTGAAAACGACCTTGCGCCGAGAGGCATTCAGCCCACGGAGTTTGAGGCGATAACTGCTGCGGCGTTTGTGTATTTTAAGCGTAAAGGCTGCGATTATGCCGTCCTTGAGGTCGGCCTCGGCGGCAGATTTGACTCCACCAATATCATAGACGCCCCCTGCGTCGGAGTGCTCACAAGCATTTCGCTCGACCATATGGCGGTTCTCGGCGACACCGTGGAAAAGATAGCCTTTGAGAAGTGCGGCATCATAAAGCCCGGCTCCGAGATAGTCGCTTATCCGTTTCAGGACGAAAAAGCCTTTGACATTATACGCAAGGCTTGTGCCGAGGCGGGCGACAGGCTCACCGTGCCGGATATAGGCAAAATTTCCGTCATATCCGAGTCGCTTTACGGTACAGAGGCGGAATATGACGGGCTGCGATTCGAGCTTCACCTTGCGGGTAAGCATATGGTTTATAACGCCTGCACGGCGATAGAAGCTGTCAGAGCGCTGCACGCCGATATCAGTGACGCGGCGATAGCCGAGGGCATAGCGGCGGCTGTGATGCCGGCAAGGCTCGAGCTGATAAGCCGTGAGCCTGTGATCCTGCTTGACGGCGGTCATAACGAGGGCTGCGCCGAGGCGGTCGCCGATTTCATAGGCAGGCATGTCGCGGGCAGGCGTATCGTGATGCTATCATCACTCATGGCGGATAAAGATGTTGACGGCTATCTGCGCCGTGTTGCGCCGTTTGCCGCGGAATTCATCGCCACCAGAGCCGACGTGCCCCGCGCAATGGACGCCGAGGCGCTCAAAGAAGCAGCCGCTGAGTATTGCGCCGATTGCCGAGCAATATCTTCGCCTGCCGAAGCTCTTGAGTATGCCCGAAGAAGGGTGAAAAACGGAGAAGCGCTGATAGTCTGCGGCTCATTTTATCTTGCGGGCGAGATCCGTGATCAAATGCTTGATCATAATAATTAAATCAGCGCTGTTTTTCAACAAAATTTACGCTGTCAATCCCTTATCCTTGTGATAAGGGATTTTTTTATTTACGGAGGCGAAAGCAATGGCAGTCAAAATTACATCCACGCCGCTGCGAGTGACGGTTGCGATAAGCGGCGAGATAGATCACCACAACGCCGCTGCAATGAGATATGAGGCGGACGACGCTATCCGGGCGAGCCTTGCGCCTAATGTACGGCTCGATTTCGGCGATGTCACATTCATGGACAGCTCAGGTATTGGCTTCGTGCTCGGAAGATACCGAGTGGTTCAGAGCTACGGCGGCAATGTGGAGGTGGTCAATCTCTCGCGCAGGCTGTATTCGATGATGAAGCTCGCGGGGCTTGAGAAGCTCGTAACGCTTAAAACAAAAGAACGGGAAAGGAAGAAGGACAATGAAACCGATAAATGAAATGAGACTGAAGATAGAGAGCCGCTCCGTTAACGAAGCGTTTGCAAGGGCGTCAGTGGCGGCGTTCGTTTCGCAGCTCGACCCGACACTTGAGGAAATATCGGATATCAAGACGGCAGTCAGTGAGGCGGTGACAAATTGCATCGTCCACGCTTATGCCGACTCCGTCGGTCAGATATACATATGGGCGGGGCTGTATGAGGACGGCGGCGTTAGGATAAAGATCCGCGACACAGGCTGCGGCATTGAGGACGTCAAAAAAGCCATGGAGCCGCTTTACACGACCCTCGGCGAGGAGCGGGCGGGTCTCGGCTTCGCCGTCATGGAGAGCTTCTGTGATAAGCTGGGCGTGCGCTCCGCACCGGGTAAGGGCACCACGGTAACTCTGACAAAGTATATCAAGGGGCGTAACGGCGGCGATGATTGAGCAAAAAAGCGGCAGAAATGAGCTTGTCGAGAATAACCTCGGGCTTGTCCATGCCTGCGCCAATCGCTTCAGAGGCAGGGGAGTGGAGTATGACGATCTGTTTCAGGCGGGGTGCGTCGGGATAATCAAGGCGGCGGATAATTTCGACCCGTCGAGGGGCTTCTCGTTCTCGACCTATGCCGTGCCAGTCATTCTCGGCGAAATAAAGCGCATATTCCGTGACTCAGGCTCCGTCAAGGTCGGCAGGGCGCTGAAGGAGCGTTCGAGGGCGGCGCTCAAGCGCAGAGAGGAGATAACTCTGTCTCTCGGCCGTGAGCCGACAGTAGGCGAGCTTGCTCAAAGCCTCGGTATAGAGGCTGCCGAGGCGGCAATGCTGATAAACGCCTCCATGCCCGTGATGTCTCTGACAGTCGGCGAGGATGCGGGCGAGCAGCTTGACGTGCCCGTCGCTTCGCCCGAGGACGAAATATCCGATCTTATCGCTCTGCGGCAGGCTGTCGATTCTCTCGATGAGCGTGACAAGCATATGATTGAGATGCGATATTATGACGGCATGACTCAGTCAGCGGTGGCCGCCGTGCTCGGGATGACCCAGGTGCAGGTCTCCCGCAGGGAGAAGGCGGTTTTGCAGCTCCTGCGAAAAAAATTGAATTAACGGCATTGACAAAGACTTTTGCAAGTATTAAACTAATAGGCGGCGTAATTGCCGCCTTATTTTGTTATTGTGAGGTTTTGTTATGGTTAAGAATATTCCCGACGGCGTATACCCGACCATGGTAACTCCGTTTACCGTGGATAACAAGGTCGATTACAACGGCGTGCTCGAGCTGCTGAATTGGTACTCCGAAAAGGGCGTTGACGGCATTTTTGCCATCTGCCAGTCAAGCGAGATATTTTTCCTTTCGTTTGAGGAGAGACTTGAGCTGCTCAAATTCATAATGAAAAATCTGCCCAAGGGAATGAGTGTCGTCGCCTCCGGTCACACCGCCGACGACCTTGACCGCCAGATATACGAGGCGAACGCTTTCATCGACGAGGGCATTGACGCATATGTTTTCATTGCCAACAGGTTTGCCGCTCAGGATGAGGACGACAGCGTTTTCCTGCGTAACTTCGACAAAGCCGTGTCTTCAATACCGGAGATAGGCCTCGGCATATATGAATGCCCTTATCCCTACAAGCGCCTTATGAAGCCCGAGACTCTGCGCGAATGCGCCCTCGGCGGCAGACTCAGATTCCTCAAGGATACCTGCTGCCGCATCGGTGAAATAAAAGCCAAGCTCGAAGCTGTCGACGGCCTCGGCCTCAAAATATATAACGCCAACTCCGCCACGCTCCTTGAATCACTCGAGGCGGGCTGCGCTGGCTATTCGGGCGTTATGGGCAACTTCCACCCCGAGATATATTCATGGCTCTGCAAAAACTACAAAACCGAGCCCGAGAAGGCAAAGCAGGTGCAGGCCTTCCTTGCGTTTGCTTCGCTCGCAGAGTGCCAGATGTACCCCGTCAATGCGAAATATCATCTCGGTCTCTGCGGTCTTGATATCGGCTACGGCGCAAGGTCAAAGGATGCGTCAATGTTCAGCGAGAGTAATAAAAAAGAGATCGAGCAAATGCTGACCGTTGAGACGATGTTCAAAAAAGCCTTTAATATCGCCTGAATGTTACAAAACTCAACCATTTGTTTTCAAAAATTGTTGATTTATAAATCAAATTATGTTACCATTATAAAGTAAGTTTTTGGCGCAAAAAATTTTTTGGAGGAATTTATTATGGCACAGAAAAAGACCGTATTCCTTACCGGCGCTTCCGGTAATATGGGTCATGAGAGCTTTAAGCAGCTGTACGCAAAGAAGAACGAGCTGAATATCGTTCTCCTGCTCAGAGGCAGCCAGAAGAATAAGGAGCTCTTCAAGGCTTATGAGAATGACCCCTCGGTCAAGATCGTTTGGGGCGACCTTTGCAAGTATGAGGATGTTCTCAAGTGCGTTACCGGCGCTGACTACGTTCTTCATGTCGGCGGCATGGTTTCGCCCAGTGCTGACTACTATCCGACCAAGACCGTCGTCACCAACACCACTGCTGCGAGAAACATCGTTGACGCAGTTAAGGCTCAGCCCGATCCCGATGCCATCAAGGTAGTTTACATCGGCACCGTTGCCGAGACCGGCGACAGGAACGCTCCTACCCATTGGGGACGTACCGGCGACCCCATCCAGATCAGCGTTTACGACCACTATGCATGCAGCAAGGTCATTGCTGAGAGTGTTTTTGCAGAGTCAGGTCTTAAATATTGGGTATCTCTCCGTCAGTCCGGCATTCTCTATGCCGACATCATCAAGAACATGGATCCCATCATGTATCACGTTCCTCTTAACGGCGTGCTTGAGTGGGCTACCGTCGAGGATTCCGGCAGACTTATGACCAATATCTGCACCATGGATCTCCCCGAGGAGTTCTGGAGAAGCTTCTACAATATCGGCAGCGGTGACGAATACAGACTCACTAACTATGAGTTTGAGGTCCTCCTGCTTGACGCTCTCGGAGTCGGCAGACCCGAGAAGCTCTTTGACCGCAACTGGTTCGTTACCAAGAACTTCCACGGCCAGTGGTATGCCGACGGCGATAAGCTCGAGGAATACTGCCACTTCCGTGCAAACATACCCGTTAAGAAGTACTTCAAGGGTCTTAAGGACAGCGCCCCTGCTTACATGAAGCTCGCCCCCGCTGCCAAGCTCGCTCCCTGGGCGGTCAAGATCTTTATGAAGTCCCTTACCAACAAAGAGACTTATGGCACCAACTGGTGGCTCAAGAACAATAAGCAGGACAGGATCTCCGCTTATTGGGGCTCACTTGATGAGTATAAGAAGATAGGCACCTGGAAGGATTATAATCCTGCCGCAGAGCGTCCCACCAAGACCGTCACCAACCTTGATCACGGCTATGACGAGAGCAAGCCTCTCTCCGAGCTCACCATCGAGGACTTCAAGAAGGCTGCTGCTTTCAGAGGCGGCGAGTGCCTTGCAACCGAGAGCGATTATGTTGATTTCTACACTCCCATCAAGTGGAAGTGCGCTCACGGCCACGAGTTCATGATGTCCCCCAACCTTGTCCTCAGAGGCGGCCACTGGTGCCCGAAGGAAGTTCCCACCGATTGCGAAGGCAAGAAGTTCCGTTGGGATTACGATACCGAAGCCGGCGTCAACCCCTTCTTTGCTCAGGTTTGGTATTCACACCACAGCAAGGATGAGCACAATGTCTATACCGAGGCTATATTCAAGGGCTTTGAGGGCTTCAAAGACTAATTAAATATCTTCAGCGGGAAGTGTTGTGCTTCCCGCTGTTTTTTTACTTTTATTATTGTATACTTATGATTATTATGCTATAATTTAATGACAAGGATCATGTATACGGAGGAATGTTATGAGACGGATATTGAGAACCGCTGCGGTTATTTTACTTTGCCTCGCCGTAGTGCTCACAAGCGGGTGCAGGGCGGTAAAATCCATCAAAACAAAGCAGCTTAAAGTCGGCGTCGAGGGCATAGAGGGTGTGTTTAACCCGTTTTATGCCGAGAGCGAGGCCGACAAGCAGATAAATTCTCAGATATTTCTGCCGATACAGCGCAGGACGGGTGACAACCGCCTTGTAAACCTCTGCGGAGGCATATCGTATGAGTATTCGGGCAACACGGGCGTTAAATACACCGTCACGATAAGGGACGATATGTTTTTCTCCGACGGTAAGCCTGTGACTATCGACGACGTGATATTCTTCTATTATTTCATCGCGGATGCCACTTATGACGGTGTTTACAGCGACTGGTATCTCAATGATATCGTCGGATTAAAGGAATATTACTTCGACGATAAGAATTATCAAAGCTCAATTGAGAGTATCGAGGAGCGCGTGGCGGCAAATTACACGGTCAAAACTATTGAAACCGCCGATTATATCGAATATCTCGTTGTAACCGGTATCGAGGGGCGCTTCAACGGCGACCTGAACTCAGCCTCGCCGACGGGCGCTTCATGGCGTGATTATGCCTCAAAGCTCGGTTATTCCGAGGCGCTGAGCGATCTCGGCGCGTCACCGTCGGAGTCACAGGTCATGCGCCTTATTGCGAGAGTTGAGGCGGAGACAAATCCGCTTTCGTATGACCCTGAAACATGGTACAGAGATAAGCTCTATAAAGAATATATCAATAAAAACTACGAGAACGGCATAGATGTAACCGAAATTTCGGGCATCAAAAAGGTAAACGACTACACCTGCACGGTGCAGTTTAATTCGCGCAATATCAACGCCGTCTCCCGTCTGAATGCCCTTGTAGTGTCAAAGGCGTATTATTCTGTCGATTACGTTAAGGGGCAGGCGGATAAGGTCAAGCAGATGACCGGCTTTGCCGTCGGATCGGGGCCTTATACCGTTATCGACCGCAGCGATAGCGAGGTTTCGCTGACAGCCAACGATTATTATTTTGACGGCAAACCCGACTTCGGCTCGCTGAAATTCATCGACCTTGCCGCTAAGGAGGAGGACCCCGGTCAGAGTGTGCTCAGTGGTAAGGTGGATGTCGTTACCACGACTGCGACCGCCGAGCTGATAAATAAGCTCACCGCCGACAAGGTCAAATACTATGTTTCGGATAAGGACAGCTACACATCGCTCTTCTTTAATACAAGGACAGTTGACAATTTCCTCAGAAAAGCCCTCTGCGGCCTTGCAAGCGGCGTTAAAAGCTCGGTGGAGAGTGCGGTCGGGACTTATTATACCGTCCCGTATCGCCCGCTCAGCGTGCGCTTTGACGAATATCCCGCTAACCTCACTCAGCCGTATTACACCGAAAGCTCTTATTCGGCTTATGAGATAGTCAACGGCACTCCTAACAAAGCGTTCACCGCATATTACCTCAGCGGTGCGGATGAATTGACCGTTGCGGCGCTCAACGAATATAAAACCCTGCTTTCAAAGAAGGGGATAACGCTGAATATCGTCTCCGCCGATGCAGCGGGACTGGACGCCGCCATAACCTCGGGCAAGGCTGATATCTGGATTGATTTCGTCCCCGACGGCGCAACGAGCGATAAATTCGATTACTATAATTCGGCGGGAACCCTCAACAAAACCGCCGTAAACGATACCAAGATAAACGAGCTGACTGCGGGCATCCGCTCGGCTATAGGTCTTTCCGCGAGGGCGTCCATGGTCTCAAATCTTCTCGATCAGGTCATGGAGCAGGCGGTCGAATTCCCGCTCTATCAGCTGCAACTTGTGACAATCTATAATACCGACACTATCGACACCGCCTCGTTTGGCGATAGCTTCGACTACGACGGGTTTGAATATGCGCTTCCCGTGTTAAAATAACCGACCGAAAGGATGAAAATAATGGCAAAGCTGTTTTCGCTCGAAGGCATCACCGCTGCGGTTAAGGCAATAAAGGATAAGGGAGTCGCCGCTTCGACCTCCGCCGCAAAAAGAGCGGTGAATTCAATGAGACTGACCTACAGAGCCGATAAGCCCTATGATAACGGCGCTGCGCTCACTCCGCCGATGGGCTGGTCAAGCTGGAATACTTTCAGAAATAAGATTGATGAGGATCTGATATATGAAACGGCTCTTGCGATGAAAAACAGCGGTCTGCTCGACTGCGGCTACCGCTACATAAATATTGACGACTGCTGGCAATCCTCGATGCGTGATAGCGACGGCAGGCTTCAGGGCGATTTTGTCAAATTTCCGAGCGGAATCAAAGCGCTTGTCGGGCGCGTAAATGCTCTCGGCGCAAAGCTCGGTATTTACACCTCAAACGGCACTCTCACCTGTGAAGATCTGCCGGCGAGCCTGGGTAACGAGGCTGTTGATGCCGATACATTTGCCGAGTGGGGAGTGGAATACTTCAAATACGATTTCTGCCACAATGTGCCCATTCCGTCCAAAGCACCCGATATCGAGAAAATAACCGTATCAAAGATCGGCAGCTCGGAGGAGAGGGCGTATTCGGCGCGCGAAGCCGTTCTCAGCGGTGAAGCCCGCATTGTTGACGACCCGAAGCTCGCAAGCGGATGCTGTATCACGGGTCTGTCCGCAAACGCAGGCAGATGCGTTTTTAATAATGTCGTTGCCGACGGTGACGGCGAGTACATACTCACTTTGTGCATAAGGAAAAAGAATAATTGCAATAAGTATCTCGAGATTATCGTCAACGGCGAAGAGAGATACAAGACCACCTTGCCCGCCACCAAGAGCTTCACCCCCGACGGCAGGCATCAGGTGCGGATAAAACTGCGCGACGGTGTGAACACTGTCTCGATATATAATCCCGTTGCCTCGAAGCAGGACAGCGCCGCAATTCAGTATACGGATATGGGTGCGGAGCTTAAAAGAGCCACACGGCAGTACGCCGAGAAGCACGGCACGCCCGAGAAGCCGATAGTGTTCTCCATATGCGAATGGGGCTTTAACTTCCCGTGGCGCTGGGGCGCAAAGGCGGGCAATCTTTGGCGCACCACAGCCGATATCAAGCCGATGTGGGCGTCGGTTATCGGCATATATGAGATAAATGTGCTGCTCTATAAATACGCGGGTATCGGAGCGTGGAACGACCCCGATATGCTTGAGGTCGGCAACGGCGAGCTCAGTTACGAGGAGAATAAGGCGCATTTCAGCCTTTGGTGCATGATGGCCGCGCCGCTTATTCTCGGCAATGATATCAGGCATTTTGTGATGCAGGACGGCACACCCGACACGGCGAATCCCGTCTATTCCATAGTCGCCAATCGCGAGATGATAGCGGTAGATCAGGATGCTCTCGGCGTGCAGTGCCGCAGGATAAAGACCAACGGCGCCGAGGATGTGCTTGTCAAGCCGCTTGCGGGCGGCGAATTTGCAGTTTGTTTCCTTAATAAGGCAGGTTCTCCAACTCGAATGAAGCAGCCTGTCAGGGATATAATTTGCAGGACATTTGTTGACACCCCGTTTGCCGAGGTATATACGGCGAGAGACCTTTGGAGCGGCAAGGAGTTTGAGATTACCGATAAGATCGAGGCTGCCGTGCCCGCCCACGGCGTCAGAGTATTCAGAGTGAGGGCCAAATGATATGAATAACAACATAAAATTGAACGGAGCGGAGGATTATTCTCTCCCGAATATAAGACTTGACCTGCACCCCGAGAGCCTGCCCGAGGAGCTTGGCTATCTTTTTGACCTTGTAACGGTCGACGACGGGCTCGACTATATCGGTCACCCGGATTCCGTGCTGCTTAAAAACGGCGATATTTTGACCGTCTATCCCTCGGGTCACGGCAAAGGCGCAGTCAGAAGCAGGCTCAGCCACGACGGCGGCAAGAGCTATACCGACAGCTTAAAGAATCAGCCCGCCTCTTGGCAGACCTCACGCGAAACGCCGACGGTCTACCGCCTTGAATTCTCCGACGGCACGCCCGATAAGCTCCTTTTGGTCTCTGCAAACCCCGATTGGAACGACGGCTTAGGCTCGGTCGGCGGCTTCAATTTTTCGCTTTCGGATGATGAGGGCGAGCATTGGAGTGAATTTGAGCTTTGCTTCGGCAAAAAGGACGGCTATGATTACCTGCCGATCGTTGCCATGGCTTCGCTCACGAGGCTCAAGGAGGGCGGCAGATTTGTCGATAAATGGATGGGCTTTTTTCACGACCGCAATTTTGTGAATTACAAGACTATTCTGTCCTTTGAGGGCGGTAAGCCTGTTTGGAGCGTGCCTGTTCCGTATTTCGCCGAGCATCGCGAGATAGAGAAAGCGGCGAATATGTGCGAGGTTGAGGTCATACGCTCCGACTGCGGCAAGGGCGACGAGCTTTGCCTGATTGCACGCAGTAACGATAAAAATTATAATTCGCTCCTGTCGTTTTCGACCGACGAGGGCGAGACTTGGTCTGCTCACGTCTTTGCTCCGAGCGCCCTGAACGGCGAGCGCCACAAGGCGGACTACACCTCGGACGGCCGACTTTTTATAACCTTCCGCTCAATTGAACGCAGCCCCGAGAAGCTGATGAAATACGCCCCCGATAAAGCAGAACGGGGTTGGTTCAGCGAGGGCTGGGTCGCCTGGGTCGGCAGATATGAGGATCTGCACGGCGGCGAGGGTCAATACAGGATAAAGCTCGCCCATGTCTGCACCGAGGAACACCTCGAGCCGCAGGAGGTGGCGGGCGACGACACCGGCTATTGCGGCAATGTCGTTTTGCCCGACGACACTATAGTCACCTCGACCTACGGTGCCTTCGGCGAACGCAACGCCGACGGCGGGCTCAAGACCTATGTCGTCTCCAAACGCCTTCGCCTTGCGGATATCGACCGCCTTGCCGAGTGGGAGAAACTAAACTGAAGAACTCATCAAAGGATATTTTGTTATGGAAGAATTGATTTTGACGCGGCCTGCAAGCGAATACGCGGGTCAGATCGCCGAATACAGACAAGAGTTTCTTGAAGAGGGCGACTCTATAGCCGGGGCGGGCTCCCTCCGGCGGACGGAGGATATCGAAGAATATATTAGAACTTGCGTAGATTACGAAGATCCTCATAAGGTTCCTCCTCACCTGGTTCCTGCCACGCAATTCCTGTGCATCCGTAAGGCTGATAACAAGCTGGTCGGGATGATCCAGGTAAGGCATTGCTTTAATGACTATCTTGAAAAATACGCAGGTCATATCGGTTATTCGGTAAGACCGTGCGAACGCCGCAAAGGCTACGCCAAGGAAATGCTCGGAATGGCTCTACCGTTTTGCCGTGAGATCGGGATTGATAAAGTGCTGATCTCTTGTGCCGACGGAAATATCGGAAGCGAAAAGACTATCCTTGCAAACGGCGGCGTTTATGAATGCACAATACACGAACCTGATGAGGACATAGATCTGAAAAGGTTTTGGATAACGCTGTGATTCTATTATAACCTCTCTGCGGAGAGGTTTCTTTTATACGGCAATATAAAACGGCGTGACCGTAGCCACGCCGTTTAGCAAAGTGTTTTATTTTTTGCTGCTGTTTAAGTGCTCTTTAACTATATAGACCGGGCGGTTTTTGACCTGCACATACATCTTTGAGAGGTATTCGCCGACTATACCGAGGCAGAATAAGATAAGTCCGCCGACAAGGAGCAGCAGCACTATCACCGCCGAATAAGAGGGGATAGCGGCGTTTGACCCGTATTTCATGACCAAGATCACTATCAAATAAACGAGCGAGCCGAGCGCCGATAACAGCCCGACAAAGGTCGATATTTTCAGCGGCGTTGTAGAGAAAGCGAAAATGCCCTCGAAAGCATATTTTGTCAGCTTCTTAACGCTCCATTTTGACTCGCCGCTTTCACGTTCGGCGACTGTGTAGGGGATGTACTTCGTGTTGAAGCCCACATAGCTGAAAATTCCTTTAGAGAATCTGTGAAATTCCGTCATTTGCAGCACGGCATCCACCATTGTGCGCTTCATCAGGCGAAAGTCTGAGGCGCCGTTGACAAATTCAACGTCGGAGATCTTGTTGATGAGCTTGTAAAACGACGATTTCAGGAATGAGATCGCGGCGCTCTCCTTGCGTTTATCCTGATAAGCAGTGACGCAGTCGATATCCGCATCCGAATTCATCACGTCGAGCATTTCTAGCACTACCTCGGGGCGCTGCTGGAGGTCGGCGTCAATAAGACACACAAGGTCGCCCGTCGATTTAGTTAGTCCTGCGTAAATAGCGGCCTCTTTGCCGAAATTGCGGCTGAAGCTGATAACTTGTATATTGCTGTTATCCTTTTCGTCGTTATAGAGCTTCTTGAGCCTTTGATAAGTCTTGTCCTTGCTGCCGTCGTTGACAAATACAAATTCGCAATCCTCCACCTTGCTGTCAAAGACCCGCTTTACTTCGCTGAAGAATTTCTCGACGTTGCCCTCTTCGTTATAGCACGGAATAATTAAAGATAATCTCATTTCTCTGACATCTCCTTATCGAATTCACTTGCCCATTTGTCGAATTCCTTGCAGTCAAGGAATTCAAAGGTGATGTTTTGATCTAGCCCGTAAAAGAGCTTGTATCTTGTGTTCCAGGGCTTTTTATCTGGGTCGCCCGTCCAGACATACGCCTTGTGCGGCAGTTTGCAGAGGGTCACGGTCTCGTAGCCCGCCTCCGCCTGCTTTACGGCGTATTCATTTCTCTTTACATCATAAGAATGAATGGGTACATATATGACGAGCATGAATATGAGCATTGTCGCTCCCGCCGCGGAGAACGCCGTATTCATTGTGAAAACTTGCCGTTCACTCAGCGAAACGATGTCCGTTATATAATCGAATAAGCATACGCAGAAGATGATGCCGATGAAATACGGCGGGAAGAAGCACCTCGGCCCGATGGGATTGACAATGAGCAGGGGAGCGATGAGCACTGGAATGCTCAGAAGCATAAACAGGCTCTTGAGCATCTTGTTTCTGTCCTCAATGCAAATGATGACGAGGGCAAAAACGGTGCAAAAATGCGCGAACACCGCTAAAAGCGCAATGAGATTGAATACAGCTGTGCCTCTGCCGCCCGCAAGCAGCATGAGAGGTCTCTTAAGGAGGATCAACGCAAATGAAACAATATTTATATTTATTGATACCTTTGCCGCTTTTTGTTTTTTGCCGTAATTGCTGTCCTTGATAAATATAAATGCAAGTGCCGAGCACAAAACGGTCACGGCAAGGATCATCGGAATGTTATTGACAAAGTAGTGCGTTACTATGGTGTTCACATGGGTTATCAATGTGTTGAGCAGACCTTCGCTAATTGCAGTTGAGCGGTAGCCGTCCTTTGCGCCTACAATTTCATCGTATACAGAGTTTGAAAACATCAAAGCCGTCCCCGCTATGCAGCCCGCAAGGTGGGTAAGCTGCACAGCAAAGAATCGCCTGTATTTGACGAAAGAAAAAATAATTACCGCAGCGGAGAGAGCCAGACCGTAGATAGTCACATTCTCCATAAACAGCGAGGCGGTGAAGCCCGTAACAGCTGTTACGATCGGCAGAAATTTGTTGTATTGCGGTGCCCCGTCCTCAAAAATATTCCTTACGATTATCAGATAAAGCACAAGGAGCAGAATGGGCGGGATATAATTTGAGAAGCCTGCAGTCCATACAACCGACTGCGCCCAGATGGTTTTGGGAGTCAGCAGAAACAGAGTAAAGGCAAGCGGCAGAGTGGCAAATCTGTCCGAGCCCGAGTAGAGCTTCGGGAAGACACAAACGCACACAAGCGAAAAGGCTGTGACAATGATATCAAGCAGCTTGCTGCGGGTGAGCGCCATGACAAGCAGGTTGCCTGCATATCTGCCGTTGTAGTTGTCAAAATGATTTTTCAGCCGCTCGATTCCGATCTTGCTGCCCCACGCCCAATCATCGCCTGAGTATGGGAATAGGAATACGAGCAAGGCGAAAACGGCAAAGGCAATTAAAGCGAAGACGAAGCAACGCTTGCGGGTAACATTATTTGATTTTAACATACAAAATCTCCTCGAATTAATTTCATAAAATGACATTAATCTTCGGGGATTATAGCAGAGATTGACACTAAAGTCAATACAGTAAATGTTAATATTTGCAAACAGACAATTAATTTTACGGCTTTCACGCATAAAATAAAGGCTGTTGCCGATAAGCAACAGCCGTATATTTATTTCAATATTCAATTTTAATTCAATTTTATTTTGCTCGCAGCCGCCGCCATTTTTGGCTCATATCGCCATGATCTGCGGTTTTTCGGCTCTTGCAGTTTTCTTTATTACTGAAGCTGCCGCGAGTACTACCGCTCATTTAGGTGTCGGCTTCGGCTGCGAGCTTGGATGCTGCTTGATACATCGGGTATCGCCGCCTTTCCTTTATTCGGTTACCATCTTTTTGACCTGTGACGGACAAATCTATGGTTAAGAGGTTTCGGGAAGTATCTCATCTTCCTTTCCTCGCCTTTACTATATCACATTGTTTGTGCAATGTCAATAGTATTTTTGATAAATGTTGAAAATATTTATAAAATCCGTGCTTATCATTATTTGCTATTGACTAAATAGCGAGAAAAGGTTAAAATATAACCAGTGAAATGAAAGGATAAATTGCGATGAACGAAGAATACACTCCCGATATCGTCAGCATCGTTGACGAGGACGGCAAAGAGCATATTTTTGAGGAGCTTGACAGGATAGAGACCGACGACGGCCGCTATGTGGCGCTCCTGCCGCTGCCTGAGTCGCCCGACAAAATAACCGAGGGCGATGACGAGCTTATCATTCTCAAAGTCGAGGAGGAGAACGGCGAAACATATCTCTGCCCCATTGAGGATGACGAGGAATTCAACGAAGTCGGCTCCGCGTTTGAAGAGAGACTCGCTGAGATGTTTGATTTTGAAGAGGAAGAATAAATAGTTCTATGGCAGCGCCCTGCCTTGTGCGATAGATTTACGGTCAATATGTAACCCAACACACTTTAATTAGGGAGCCGCTCTCCGATGATGGATTGCAGACCTCCCGCCCTCGGGCGGACGAAGGGAGCGTGAGAGCTTCGGGAGGCACCCACCTGCTTAACCGCAGGTTACTTTCGGCCGTATACGGCTTGGCGGGGCGATGTTTGATTATCGGAGGATGCAAGAAGTGCAGAAGTTATTTAATGCCGATCTGCTTGATATAGTTCCGCTTGAGCGGGGCTTTACTTATGCTTGCAGAGAGACGCTGCCCGAGGGCGGCGACGCGGTGATGTTTTATCTCTACAATCAGGAGATCGACCTGTTTGAAAAGATACCGATAATTTCATATATAAAGTATAAATTCGGCGATAATGCGGCGGTGATCGCCCGTGAGCTCGGCGACTTTGTCACCTGCACCGTTGCCGTTATGAGCAATTCGCGAGTCGTTTCATATCAGGACGGCAGGCTCCTCGTTATCGGCAACGGGGGAGAAATAGTCTCCGAATGCAGCGTGGAGTATCTCGATAACCCCGCTTGCTCGCCCGCCGTGGTCGGCACCGACCTGTGGCTTGCCGTACCCGATTCAAACGCCATAATCAATTATTCTGTCAAGCATAACCGCACCGAATTCCGTATAGGCAGCCCGAGCGCAAAGGCTTTTTGCCACCCGACCCATATCTCTGTATATGATAATAAGCTCTTTATCTGCAATGCGAATTCATATAAGATAAGGACTATCGGTCTTGATAATTATACCGATGCCGATTACTGCGTTTTTAACGAGCCGGTTTATAAATATTTCCGTGTCGGCGATGTTGAGTATGCGGTCATGCAGTCCGGCGTATACAGCCTGTAAATTCCGTTCGGCGTCTCCCGGAGGCGCCGTTTTTGTTATTTTTTCTTAATATTTCCGTAAGTCCTTTGAAGAAATGCCGCCTTATACTGTTGATGGTAAAGGCGGTGTTTTTATATTATGAAAAAGGGCGTTAAATACTTTTTACTCCTTCTCGGCGCAGCGGCGATCCTCGTTTCGGGAGTGACATTATTTATTACAAACAGACAGTTTAAGCTCGACAGATACAGCGCAAGGAACTTTACGGCGATATCGGTTGATGAATTGAAAAACGACGGCCGTGTTACGTTTGACAGGTCGCTGATACTTGTGAACGGCGAGCATTCGCTGCCGGAGGACTTCGCTCCGACGGTCGTTAAATTCGAGAATACCGAGGCTTATCTTGACGAATGCGTTTTGTTGAGCTTCTCGGTGCTGCGTGAGACGGTCAACGATAAATTCGGTCAAAAGCTGCTTATAATGAGCGCTTACCGCGACTCGGAGCATCAAAAGGAGATATATGACGCCGATAACGACGGCGTTGCCGCAAAGCCGGGTACAAGCGAGCACGAAACGGGCCTCGGCATTGATGTCTATGTAAAATATTATGCCGGCAAGGGCTTCCTTAAATCCGATGAGGGCAAATTTGTCAATAAGCATTGCGGCGAATACGGGTTTATAATCCGTTATCCCAAGCACAGGAAAAGCATCACCGGCTACGACTATGAGCCGTGGCATATCCGCTATGTAGGTCAGCCGCATTCGACGCTGATAAGCGATAACAGCCTGACTCTTGAGGAGTATTTGGACAGCCTTAAAATCGGTGAATTCTACTTGTATGACGGCTATGTCATTTCAAAGCAAAGCGGCGCTGAATTGCAGATGCCGAAAGAATTCGGCAGCGCCGTGATATCGCCCGACAACTGCGGTAACTATGTCGTGTCAGTTAGGCTGTAATAAAATAAGTCATCCAAGGTCATACATTGTCCTGCTTTTGCATACGCTATAGCAAAGCGAAAATTTCAATGTAATTCGGAGGATGAGCGATGGCGAGCAACAATATTTACCGTGATATAGCCGCAAGAACCGGCGGTGATATCTATATCGGCGTTGTCGGCCCTGTGCGGACCGGCAAATCAACATTTATCAAAAAATTCATGGAGACGATGGTGCTGCCGAATATTGAGGATCCCCAGCGCCGTGAGAGAGCGAATGACGAGCTGCCGCAATCCTCCGGCGGCAAAACGATAATGACCACCGAGCCGAAATTTATACCCGAGGACGCCGTTGAGATAGCGCTGCCCTCAAATGCAAAAATGAAGGTGCGCATGATCGACTGCGTCGGTTATATCGTGCCGTCGGCTCTCGGCTACATTGAGGATGAAAGCCCGCGCATGGTCAAAACTCCTTGGTTTGACAACGAGATCCCGTTCAATATGGCGGCGGAGATAGGCACTCAAAAGGTGATCACCGAGCATTCAACGATCGGGCTTGTCGTTACAACCGACGGCTCGATAAGTGATATCCCGAGAGGCGAATATGCCGAGGCCGAGGCAAGAGTGATAAACGAATTGAACGAGCTGAATAAGCCGTTTGTCGTGCTGCTCAACTGTAAGGAGCCGAAGTCGCAGGCGGCGCAGGAGCTTGCCGCAAAGCTGATGGATAAATACTCCGTGCCCGTCATGGCGGTGAACTGCCTTGAGCTGGCTCAGAATGAGATAGTTGATATACTCTCGCAGGTGCTGTGCGAATTTCCGCTTAAAGAGATAAAGGTAGATCTGCCCGGCTGGATAACGGGTCTTGATAAGACTCACTGGCTTCGCAGCAGCGTATTCGGCGAGATAAGCGCCGCGGCAGCAAAGCTCCGCAGAGTGCGCGATATCAAAAAATTCACCGACGGTGTGTCCGAATGTGAGTACGTCGGCTCGTCGTCAGTCGGCAGCATGGATCTTGCGACGGGCAGCGCGAAAATAATCGTCAACTTGCATCCGTATCTGTTCTTTAAAATTCTTGAGGAGGAAACGGGAGTAGCGGTCTGCAATGAGCAGGAGCTTATGCAGCGTATGAAGGAGCTTTCGCAGGCGCAGAGCGGCTATAAACGCATCCGTGACGCCCTCGATGAGGTGGAGGCGACAGGCTACGGCATTGTCCTGCCTGATATCGACGACCTGACGCTTGAGGAGCCGGAGATAGTGAAGCAGGGCGGACGATACGGAGTTCGACTCAGGGCGAGCGCGCCGTCGCTGCACATAATGAAAGCGAATATTCAGACGGAGGTCGCGCCGATAGTCGGCTCGGAGTCACAGTCCGAGGAGCTGATAAAATATTTGCTCAAGGAGTTTGAAGAGAATCCGGCGATGATCTGGGAGTCAAATATTTTCGGCACTTCGCTGCACGAGCTCGTCAATGAGGGGCTTCACAATAAGCTCTATCGTATGCCCTCGGACGCCAGAGCTAAGATACAGGAGACGCTTGAGAGGATAATTAATGAGGGGTGCAGCGGGCTTATCTGCATAATTCTTTGAATTCTGCCGTCGGCTTTTGAGGAGTCGGCGGCATTTTTGCGTCTTTAGGCAGTAAAAATCACATATTTTCAGTACTTTATTCCGATTAAAACTTGCATATTATGTCTGAAAGTAATATAATATAATAAAATTATTATTATATATTATGGGGTGCTGTTATGAATTCGATAAAACTCGGAGCTCAGCTCTATACTTTGCGCGACTTTATCAAGACATATGAGGACTGCGAAGCGACTTTTAAGTATCTGGACAGCATCGGCATAAACGTGATACAGATATCGGGCATCGGTCCCATCCCCGCCGAGAGAGTCGCATATCTGTGTGAGAAGTATAATATGGATGTCTGCGTTACCCATGTTCCTTTTGACAGAATGCGTAATGACCTTGACACTCTGATGAAAGAGCATAAGATGCTCGGCTGTGATACCATCGGCCTCGGAAGTATGCCCGAGGAGTTCCGCAAGGACGCCGAAGCGCTCGGCGAATTCATCAGAATAACAAGCGAGATCGGCAAGCGTATGCATGAGAACGGCTTGCAGTTCGCCTATCACAATCATGCGTTTGAGTTTGCGAAGCTCGATAACGGCAGACGTATTTATGATATGCTTATCGAGGAGACCCGCCCCGAGGAACTCGGCTTCATCGGCGACACCTATTGGTATCAATACGGCGGCGTGAATCCCTGCGATTATATCGAGAGGATAGCGGGCAGAATGAAAGTGTGCCACTTCAAGGATTATAAAATCGCTGGCGATAAGCCGACCTTCGCCGAGATAGGCACGGGCAATCTCAATCTCGACGCCATTTACAACACCTGCAAGCGCACCGGAGTTAAATATATAGTTATCGAGCAGGATGTCTGCGAGATCGACCCCCGCGAATCAATGGCGATAAGTTATAAGAATCTGCAAGACATAGTTAAAAGGAATGACGGATAAATGAAGAGTTCACCTCTTACTGTTACGGTGCTCACCGATACTCATCTCTATTCACTCAAAAACGGATTTGAGGGCAAGGCATACGACAGAGCCAATTCAAAAAGCCAAATATTGCTTGCCGAGAGCGGCGAGGTGCTTGACGCTGCCTTTGCTCAGATATCGGCGGATAAGAGAAGCGATATAGTGCTTATCTGCGGCGATCTTACAAGCAACGGCGATCTTGAGTCTCACAAAGAAATGATCGCAAAGCTTCGCCGCCTTAAAGAGTCGGGCAAGAGAGTTTATGTGATAACCGCCACTCACGATTTCAGAAAGAACGGGGTTACGTCGGCTTACAGAGGCGACGAAAAAATCGAAGTGCCCACCGCTACCCGCGATATGCTCTTTGATATGTACCGTGAATTCGGACCGGATGAAGCGATTTCCGTTCACCGCGAGAGCATGTCATATGTTGTTCAGTTAAGCGACGGCTACCGCCTCTTTGCGCTGAACGACGATACAAATAAAAACGGCAAGAGCGGCTTCTCCGACGAATGCTTTGAATGGATAACCGCCGAGGCCGAGCGTTCAAGGCGCGACGGTCAGATGATAATAGCCATGACCCATCACCCGCTCATTGCGCCGTCGCCGATATATGCGATGATAGGCAAGGGCGATATGCTCGGCGATTATGAGGCTCGTATTGAGCAGCTTGCAGATATCGGCGTCAGCTTTATTTTCACGGGTCATACCCACATTCACAATATCTCGGATCATTGCAGCAAGAGGGGCAACCGTCTCTATGATATTTGCACCGGCTCGCCGATAGGCTACCCCGGAGTTATGAGGACGGTTATTTTTGCGGATGACGTCGATGTTACCACCGATTATGTCTCGGAGCCGCAGTCTTTCCGTGACAAGGGTATCAAACTTCATGACGCTCTCGGGCAACAGCTTATAGGCATAATCCGCAGCATGATAGAGGTCGCCGCCACGGATGTGGACAGGCTCGCCGATATGGCTGTTTCTATCAGTATCAAGCCGAAGCTCGTGTATAAATTCGGCTGGATAATCAAGCCGATATTCAAATTTCTGAATTCTCTTAAAGTCAGCACAGTCGCAAGGTGGACTAAAAAAGAAACAGGTCTTAAAAAAGAGAACTATGCGGATATCAGGGATGTCAAAGTCGTGGATATCATAACCGAGCTTGTGCTCAACCTTTACGGCGGCGAGAGCAAGTATCCGCCCGAAACTCCTGTTTATAAAATAACAGTCGGGGTGCTGCATATCATTGACAGCATCCTTGGCATACTTCATATTGATATGAAGAAAATAACAAAGGTCGCCGGCAGCGCCACGGAGCTTATAGAGCCGCTTCTCTATAACGCAAATATAGATTCCTACACGGCGAAACTCCCGATACCGCGGTATTATCCGCAGGGTGAGCAGGGGGAGATAGTTGAGAAGCCCGCTACATCCGAGACGGTCAAAAAGAGTAAAAAGGGCTTGCCGCTGATAATTGCCGCGGCGCTCATTCTGATAGTATTCCTGCCTGTTTGGTTGCTGCTTATCCTCATAGGATTTCTGTCAAACAGCGTTAAATACCGTGATAAACTAAAATAACATAAGGGTGATATGATGAAACCGCCTAAAATAGATGTGTGCATCGAGGGTTATGATACCGATCAGACCGATTTTTATATCAATAATCTCATTGAGCAGCATGATTCGGATACAAAGCGCCTCGCACAGCTCCAAAAAGAGAATGCCGAGTTGAGAGCCGATTTTGATTCGCTCATGTCGGTAATGAAACAGATGATGTCGAAGCTCGACACCGTGGATTCAAGGCTTGCGGCCATTGAAACCGCGCTTGGGATAACTGCCGAGCAGCGGCGCGCAGAGCCGCAGGCGGAGAAGCCTGTTTCGTCCAAAGCGAACGATCGGCAGGATATCGACCGTGCCGAGGTTGCCGAGAGGCTTGACGGCATAAGGAACAGCATAGGCTCGCTTAGGGCGATTCTGAATAAATAAGTTAATTTTTACGCTTTTTTAATGGACTGTTAAAGTCTTTTCGCTTTAATATGTCATAGGTATGTGTAAGGAGGTCCGAAGAATTTGAATAATAACGGTAAAGCCGGTAAAACGGCCAAGAAGCCGAAGAGCCCCAAGAATCTGACTAAAAAAGCATATATTCTATGGGGTATCCTTGCTACCTGTGTGCTTACGGTGCTTGTCGTTGTGACAACGGTGCTTGTTAGCGCGATAGTCTATGTCAAGGGCGACCTCGTGGTCAACCTCGATGAATATAAGGCGAATCAGAACCAAACCTCGTTTGTCTATGCATATGACAAGAGCGGGGCTACGGTGGAGCTTGCAAGGCTTCACGGCGAGGAGGACAGAGTCTGGGTCGACCTCGACGATATGTCGCCTTACCTCAAGGAAGCGTTTATCGCCCTTGAGGATGCGAGATTTATGAAGCACCACGGCGTTGACTGGATAAGGACCTTCGGCGTTATCGTCAAACCGAAGAACATCGGTCAGGGCGGCTCGACCATCACTCAGCAGCTTATAAAAAATATCACCAATAACAAAGAGGTCACGATAGTCAGAAAGTACCGTGAGATACTTATGGCGCTGAACCTTGAGGAGAACTACGATAAAGATGTTATACTCGAGGCATACCTCAACACTCTTTATCTCGGCAGCGGCTGCTACGGAGTTAAGACGGCGAGCGAGAAGTATTTCGGCAAGGACGTCAGCGAGCTTGACGCGGCCGAATGCGCCTGCCTTGCGGTTATCACAAAAGCTCCGACCAAGTATAATCCGCTTCTCAACCCTGAGGAGAACTTAAAGAGAAGAAATCACTGCCTCAAGCTCATGTATGATGAGGGCAAAGGCTGCCTAAATGAAGAAGAATATAATGCGGCTACCACCGAGAATTTGATCTTCACCAACAGCCCCGATTATGTCCCCAGCGATAAGATAAAGGATACCAAGACCGCAAATGAGGACGAGAAGGTTATAAACAGCTTCTACGTCGACTATGTTATCCAGGCTGTCAGAGACGACCTTATGGAGAAATACGGCTACTCGAAGCAGCAGGCGACCAATCAGATATATTACGGCGGACTTAAGATCTACACCGCGGTTGACCTCGATGTGCAGGCAACTCTTGAGGATGTCTATGTCAACAGGAAGTCTTTCCCCGATATGGTGAGCAAAAAGGACGGCTCAAAGGTTCAGTCCGCAATGACTATCATGGATTATCAGGGCAGGATAGTTGCAATGGTCGGTCAGGCAGGCGCAAAAACGCAGAACAGAGGTCTCAACAGAGCTGCAAATTCCTATCGTCAGCCGGGTTCGACAATAAAGCCGCTTGCGACCTATGCGCCCGCTATTGATATGAATATCTACAATTATTCGAGCATGATCAAGGACTATGCTATCGCTGTCAACGGTTCGCTTTGGCCGCACAACGTCGATAAGTCGCTCGGATCGGGCAACAACGTCACGGTCAAATACGCTATTCAGAAGTCGCTGAATACCGTACCCGCAAGGATAATCAATTACGATGTGGGCATTGATAATTCGTTCAACTTCCTGAGAGATAATTTCCACCTCTCGAGGCTTGACGAGAAAGAGGACAGAACTCTTTCACCGCTTGCGACCGGCGCTCTTACCAACGGCACAACTACCGTTGAAATGGCGGCGGCATATGCCACATTCGGCAACGGCGGCCTTTATTACAAGCCCTATGCATATTATAAAGTCACCAACAGCAGCGGCAGCGAGATAGTCCTCAGCAATGAGAATCCCGTAAGCCAGCGTGCGATATCCGAGGAGACCTCCGACATAATGTGCGAGCTGCTTCAGACGGTCGACACGAGCTATTACGGCACAGCCTCCAATGTCCGCAAATTCCAGATAATGGCCAAGACCGGTACCACCAGCAGTGATAAGGACCGTTGGTTCTGCGCCGGCACTCCGTATTATGTTGCGGCGGTTTGGGTCGGCTTCGACAGCCCCGAGACCCTGAATGCTTCCGTCAACCCCGGCGGCAAGATATTCTTCAGAGTGTTCGACGATATCCACAAGGGTCTGGACGCCAAGCAGTTCCCGAAGAGCAGCGGCACGGTCGAGAAGAGCTTCTGCTCGCGCACCGGCAAGCTCGCAAGCTCAAACTGCGGCTCAACGCAAAAGGGCTGGTATAAGATAACGAGCCTGCCCGCCGTATGCACTTCATGCACGGGCAGCAGCTCAAGCTCATCTGTTCTTGAGGCGGCGAGCAGTGCCGTGAACGATATTGCAAACAACATTAACGATGTTATCAACGATTTAATAGGTGAAAGATAATACGGCTGCGTAGTTTGTCTTGTGCAGACTACGCAGCTTTAAGAAAAGAGATGTTTATTTGGTAATAATGGCAGTTGATTACGGCGATGTGAGGACTGGAATAGCTGTCTGCGACAAACTGGAGATGCTGGCTTCGCCCGTATGCGTTATAACTCAGCGCGACCCCGAAAAGTTGATCAAAGAGATAACCGAGCTTGCCGCAAAATACAAGGCAGAGCGCTTTGTGGTCGGCTTGCCGAAGAATATGGACTCCTCAATAGGGGAGAGGGGGCAGAAATGCACCGACTTTGCCGAGGCTCTCGAGAAATTCAGCTCGATCGAGACGGTCATGGTCGACGAGAGGCTCACTACCGTTATCGCTCACAATGCCCTGAATGAAACAAATGTCAGAGGCAAAAAGCGTAAACAAACCGTTGACAAGGTTGCTGCGGTTGTTATACTGCAAAGCTACATAGATTCACGCACCCACGGCTAAAATCCTGTCAAGCGAGCCGCCGCACGCGCATATTATTAATTATAATTAATATGTGCGGAGTGATTTATATGAAGATAGTTGCACCGAGGCAGCTCAAGGTGAAGCTGATGCTTTTTTCGGCTCTGTGTATCATTTTGGCGACGCTTACCGTCGGCAGCCGTCTTGTCACGATGAATGACGCTATTGATGCGGCGGCAAACAGCCTCGGCGAATACACCGTTGTAATTGACGCGGGTCACGGCGGCATTGACGGAGGCACGAGTGCGGCGGACGGCACGCCCGAGAAAACGCTGAATCTGCAGATAGCCGAGAAGCTCAGGCTCATGCTTGACGCAATGGGCGTTAAGACCGTGATGACCCGCAGTGATGACGATTCGATCCACGATCCGTCGGCGACGACTATCCGTCAAAAGAAAATATCCGATATTAAAAACAGGCTCAAGATAATCGAGAATACCGATAACGCAGTGTTTGTCAGTATTCATCAAAACCATTTCGGTGACTCCAAATATCACGGAACTCAGGTGTTTTACTCCAAAAACGACCCGGGCTCCAAGATGCTTGCCGAGGCTGTTCGGGCGCAGATAATCACAAATCTGCAAAAGGATAACACCCGCGAGGTCAAGCAAAGCGGCACGGAGATCTACCTGCTGTATCATGCGAATGTGCCCGCCGTTATGGTCGAGTGCGGCTTCCTCTCAAACGCCGAGGAGACCGCTAAACTAAAGGACGAAGGCTATCAGCGTGAGCTGGCGTTCCTCACGGCGCTCGGCATTGTGGAATACCTCAGCGGCCGCTGATTATTATAAAAGGATTCAGTTAAACGATTCGGAGGCTAAAAATGGCTCAGAAGTCAAAAACATATTATATTTGCAGCCAGTGCGGCTATGAGAGCGCAAAATGGTACGGCTGCTGCCCCGGCTGCGGCGAATGGAATACAATGAATGAGGAGCAACGCACCCCGCAGCAGCAAAAGAAAAGCACCCCGTCCGCTTCGGGCGGTGTGTTTGCTCAGAGGATAAACGAGATATCCGCCGATGACGAGATAAGATTTCATACGGGCATGACCGAGCTTGACCGGGTGCTCGGCGGAGGTATAGTCAAAGGCTCTCTTGTGCTGCTCAGCGGCGACCCCGGCATAGGCAAGTCCACTATTCTGCTGCAAATATGCGAATACCTCGGTCAAAATCTTGAGATTTTGTATGTCTCAGGCGAGGAATCCGCAAGGCAGATAAAGCTCAGAGCCAAGCGCCTGGGCGTTTCGACCGAAAAGCTCTCTATAATGTGCCAGACGGATGTCGAGGCGATCGTTGAATATATCAAGGCCGAGAAGCCACAGCTTGTAATAGTCGATTCGATACAGACCATGTGCGTTTCGGAGATAAATTCATCGCCCGGCAGTGTCACCCAGGTCAGAGAATCGACCAATTTATATATGCACTGCGCCAAGAGCCTCGGAATACCTACTATCGTGGTCGGTCACGTCAATAAGGACGGCAACATAGCGGGCCCCAAGGTGCTTGAACATATCGTCGACTGCGTTCTCTATTTTGAGGGCGAACGCCACCTGTCATACAGAATTCTCAGAGCGGTCAAAAACCGCTACGGCTCAACAAACGAGATCGGCGTATTTGAAATGCTTGATAAGGGTCTTGTTGAAGTGCCGAACCCCTCGCTCATGCTTATTTCGGGTAAGCCGAAGAATACGGCGGGCACTTGTATAGCCTGTGTTATGGAGGGCAGCCGCCCGATACTCGCGGAGGTTCAGGGGCTTGTTTCCTCGACCAACTACGGCAACGGCAGGCGTATGTCAAACGGCTTTGATTATAACCGAATGTCAATGCTGCTCGCCGTGCTTGAGAAGCGCTCGGGCTACTTTTTCAGCAACAGCGACGCTTACGTCAATGTCGTCGGCGGGCTTCGGCTTGATGAGCCTGCGACCGATCTTTCCGTTGCGATAGCGCTTATTTCAAGCCTTAAGGATGTTCCCGTGCGTGATGATACGCTCGTTATCGGTGAGATCGGGCTCGGCGGTGAGCTTAGGACGGTTTCCTATTGCGAACAGCGTATCAAAGAGGCCGAACGTCTCGGCTTCAAGCGCTGCATTATACCCCGTCATAATCTGAAAACTCTTTCGGACGGTTTCAAGGGTAATATTGAAATCGTAGGTGCGTCAAATGTCAACGAAGCTTTTAATGCCGCGATATGAAGAGCGTTTCATCGCTCGACCGAATCTGCCGGATGGCAGGGTGCTGAGCGTTGCCCTCGGCAGCGGAGCAGGGGAGGCGGCGGAAAAGCTGCGCTCCCTCGGTATAAATACATGGATGATATCGCCTGATACACGGCTTCCCGAGCCTATTAACGCCCATGCAGATATTCAGCTGCTGCACCTCGGCGGAAATAACATTTTCTGCCATAAGGGATTTTTTGCCACAGGGGAGTGGCGGTTAAAATTTAATCTGGTCGAGATTGAGGGAGTAATTGGCAATAGCTATCCGTCGGATGTTCACTTAAATTGCACATTAATCGGAGATAAGCTGATATGCAACCCCAAGACCGTTGCGCCCGAAGTGCTCAAATTCGCAGATGAAAATTCTATAAAGGTCATATCGGTCAATCAAGGATATGCACGGTGCTCGGTTTGCGTAGTCAGCCCGAATGCGCTCATGACCGACGACAACTCCGTGTTTGCAGCCGCTCAGAATTTTTTTGATGATACTTTGTTCATTTCCAAAGGCTCCATTCGATTGAGCGGATACGGTTACGGCTTTATCGGCGGTTGCTGCGGCAAAATAAATAAAGATACCATAGCGTTCAACGGGATGATCGAGAACCACGATGACCATAATAAGATTTATGATTTTATGCAGCGTAATAATATGAAAATAATCGAACTGACAAAAGAACCGCTGACCGATATCGGCGGTATAATACCGCTTACCGAGTCAGCAGCCCGTAATACATTATAATATATAAGGAAATAGGTACAAGCCAAAAGCCCTGAGTCGATTTCAATAATTTGCTGTTAACCCTCCCCTAAATTACACAAAACATTAATTTTGTGTAATTACCTGTATTTTTTCAAGGTATGTAAGAATACGATAAATACTATCTCCTATTAGGACGGATCAAAAAATGAGACGAGAAGAGATTTATTCACTGCCGCCGATAGCAATATCATACTTGAATTATCTGACTGCCGTTAAGGGGCGCTCGGAGCTGACTGTGCTCGAGTACGCCTCTGACCTGCGTATGTATTTCAGATTTATGAAGAGATACAAGGGCCTTTGCGCCAAAGATATGCCGTTTAATGAAATTGATGTTTCGGATCTGCCCGAAGATGTGATTCTTAAAGCTACGCTTGAGGACGCTTATGCATTTATCACTTTTTGCAGCGTTGAGCGGCGCGACGGCAACACCGCCAAAGCACGCAAGGCTGTTGCGGTCAAGCGCTTCTATCGCTATCTTGAAGCTAACGGTAGGATCGAAAAAAATGTTATCGCCCGACTCGAATCGCCGAAGACTAAGAAATCCCTGCCGAAATATCTCACTCTTGAGCAAAGCGTGAAGCTGCTTAACAGCATTGACGGCAAGAATAAAGAGCGTGACTACTGCATCCTTACCCTATTTCTCAACTGCGGTCTGCGTTTATCCGAGCTTGTCGGCATAAATATCTCCCGTATTACAGATGAGAATACCCTTGTGGTGCTCGGCAAAGGCAATAAGGAACGCACGATCTATCTTAACGACGCCTGCGTGCAGGCTATCTCGGCGTATCTCGCCGTGAGACCAAAGGACGGCGTTGTTGACCGTGACGCGCTTTTTATAAGCAGCCGTAAGACGAGGATAAGCCGTGAGAGCGTTCAAAAGATCGTTGAAGCCTCGCTCAAAAAAGCCGGTCTTGACGGCTTGGGGCTTTCGACTCATAAGCTTAGGCATACGGCGGCTACGCTGATGTATCAGTACGGCGGCGTTGACCCGCTCCAGCTCAAGGAGATACTTGGGCATGAGAACCTCTCGACCACCGAGATATATACCCATGTCCACAATGATCAGCTCCGTGACGCAGTGGATTCAAACCCGCTCAATAAGCTCGCCGATAAGGAGAAACCTTAATTGCGTAAAATTCTCGTTGAAAGCAATGTTATATTCAACGAATAAGCTCTTTTTTCCCTAAAAAACGCTATTTTAATTGACATTACGGGAGAAAAAGTGTATCATACTATTTGAACTTTTTTCAAGGAGAGTAATTACCCATGAAAACTATGATGAGATATGCGATTGATGTTGCTGAAGCAATAACGCAGGATAATAAAAAATATTTTCTCCGTATACGCACGGCTGATATAACGAACCCTGTTGTGTTGTTTTTGCACGGTGGCTGCGGAAGCCCGGACAGAGGACAAATTATGAGGTATCAATCCCCTCTTGCCGACAAATTTACTCTTGTTGCGTGGGATCAGCGAGGCTCCGGTTTAGCGTATGACCCACACGAAGCTAAAACGCTTGTCTTGACAAAAGAGAATTATACCGAGGATGCTCATAATGTTGTTCTATACTTAAAGAAGCGATTCAATAAGGATAAAATAATAATAGTCGGGCACTCTTTCGGCACTGTTCTCGGCGTTTGGTTAGCTTGTAAATATCCGAACGATATCGAGGCTTATGTCGGGGTCGGTCAATGCGTTGATTATGTTGAGAATGAAATATTCTCATATAATTATGCGTTAAAAGAAGCCGAACGGGTTGGCGACAAAAAGTCAATGGCGGTTTTGAAGTCCATAGGTGCGCCTGACAGCAACGGTCAATATAAAAACGATCATTTCAAAAGCCTTATGAAGCAGCGCGCAGTCCTGCACAAACTCGGCGGCGCTACTTATGCGAACAGAAAGCCGTATTGGCAAGAGCTGCTTTTTGACGATGTGCCTATTATGTATCCCGAGTATGGCTTTCGTGGACTGATAAAATATATTAAGGGCTTACAGTATGTCCCTAAATCACCTCTCGCGGCGACTAATCCGGATTTTATGAATACCGCCGTTGACTTTGATGTTCCGGTGTATTTATTGCTTGGTCACCATGACTGTAATTGCAGCTTTGAGCTTGCGGAGAAATGGTTCGATAAGCTAGATGCGCCGTCTAAAAAACTGATATGGTTTGAGAATTCGGCTCATTCACCGCAATGGGAAGAACCCGCGAAATGGAATGCGGAATTCAGAAGGCTCTTCGCTTAAAGCTCAAAGAATCCCGAAAACATTGCGGCGAACAGCGCGTCAACGAGCGAGCCTGCGGCTGCTACGCCGAGCATTATAAGCTGACGTACTGCGAATAGTTTTGTTTCGTCTTTCTCAAACTGTCCCCTGCCCTGTATCGCCTTGGCGTAGGCATTGCGCGAGTATTCGCAGCTGTGGCTGCAAGCGAGGATAAAGGCAAATACCGAGATAACGGCGCCGGGATATATTATAAGCAGGCTGTAGCCGAGTCCGATAAATTTGTAAACGGAATACATATATCCGCTGACCATTCCGATGCCCATTCCTTTAACTATCGGAGTGAGCATTATAAACGGATATCCGATAAGCGAGAAGCCGAGGAATATGACCGCTGCCGAGAACAGAGCATTTATCGCAAAGGAATTACAAAAATTCGCCGCTATCCCCTGCTCCGCACGCAGCTTTGTATAGGATTCCACTACCTGCCGCAGGCTGTCAGTAACTCCGCCGGAGTCGCTTTTAATGGAAACAGCTCCGATTATTATTCCGATTATAAAAAATGCAGTCAGGAAATACAGCCGTGAATTCTCTAAGATACGTTTAATGGTTCTTCCGTTATAAACTCCGTATTTCAGCTTGCTCATCTTTTGACCTCCGATTTTTTCTTTGTTAAATTATATGAGCAAGTCCGATTATTATGACATAATTAAACGCCGCCGTAAGCTCAACAGAGCCTGCAGCGGCGTTGCCTTTTATACTTTTTCTATCTTTGCGTAATTTGCCATTATTTTCTTCGTGCCGGCCTTGGTGAAGGCTATCTCGAGCATGGTGTCGTTGCCCATCGGCTTTGCGCTGAGCACGACTCCCTCGCCGTATGCCTTGTGCAGGACGGTGTCGCCGACCTTGTAGGTCTCGCTGCTCTGCTTCGGCGGCGAGAATGACGACGGCGCGGAGAAGCCTCTTGAAACGGGGGCGGGAGTTTTGTTCTGACTGCCTATCTTGAATACGGAGGGTGAAGACTTCGGCTGATCGTCTCCGCTGATCTCAAGCAGCTTCTCGGGGATCTCGCCGACAAAGCGTGACGGCTGATTGAATTTCGTCGAGCCGAAAAGCATCCTCGTTCGCGCTCTGGTGAGATAAAGCTGCCGCTTGGCTCTCGTGATGCCGACATAGGCGAGCCTGCGCTCCTCCTCCACTTGCTCATTGCCGCCCATGCGCGACATATCCGAGGGGAAGATGGATTCCTCCATGCCTGCGAGGAATACCGTCGGGAATTCAAGCCCCTTTGCCGAGTGCACGGTCATCATAACGACGGTATCCGCATCGGCATTGTAGTTATCTATATCGGTCATCAGCGAAACTTCCTGCAAGAAGTCGTTGAGAGTGGCGCCCTCGTTTTCCTCGGAAAAGCGCATGAGGTTGTTGGCAAGCTCGTCAAGGTTCGCAAGCCTGTCCTCGCGTGTCTCGGGCTCAAGAGCGAGGGAATCAATATAACCGCTGACTGACATGACCTCTTTGAAAAGCTCGTGCAGCGGCATAAGCTCGGATTTATCGGCAAAATCGCGGATCATAGCCGCAAAATCTATCATCTTCCTGGCGCAGCGGCTGAGCTTCGGGAATTGATCGGCGGAGCTGATGACTTCAAATATGCCGATGCCGAGACCGTTTGATATCTCTTGAGCGGAGGCGAGAGATGTGTCGCCTATTCCCCTCTTCGGCTCGTTGATTATGCGGCCGAGCCTGACAACGTCGTTGGGGTTGACAATAACGCTCAGATACGCGAGAGCGTCTTTTATTTCCTTGCGGTCATAGAATTTGTGGCCGCCGATTATCCTGTAGGGTATGCCCATTCGCACAAGCGATTGCTCTATAAGGTTCGACTGCGAATTCATACGGTAGAGAACGGCAAAATCGCTGTATTTGCCGCCGTTTCTGATGCCGTCGAGGATTTTATCTGCGATATAGAAGCTCTCGTCACGGTCGGATTCCGCGATATGATAGGATATCGGCGAACCAGCGCCGTTATCCGTCCAAAGATTTTTGCCCTTGCGGTTTGTATTGTTGGCAATGACGCTGTTTGCGGCGTCCAAAATATTCTGAGTTGAGCGGTAATTCTGCTCAAGGCGTATCACTTTGGCATTCTGATACTGATGCTCGAAGCTGAGGATATTCTCGATTGTTGCGCCTCTGAATTTATAGATGCTCTGGTCGTCGTCGCCGACAACGCAGAGGTTCTTATAACCGCCTGCAAGCAGCGAGGTGAGCAGATATTGAGCGTGGTTGGTGTCCTGATACTCGTCAACCATTATGTAGCGGAATTTGCGCTGATAATAGCCGAGCACCTCGTCGTTCGATTGCAGCAGGCGCACGGCGTTGACGATGATATCGTCGAAGTCCATGGCGTCCGCAGCTTTAAGACGCGCCTGATATGAGGCGTAGACCGCGCCGACGTTGCGCTTCATAATATCAACATAGTTCTGCTGCGTGTATTCCTCCGGCGAAAGCAGGGAATCCTTTGCGCGGCTTATTTCGCCGAGGCAGGTCTTGGGGGTCAGGATCTTATCGCTGAAGCCGAGCTGCTTGATACAATCCTTGATCACACGCTTGCTGTCGTCGGTGTCATATATGGTGAAATTTGAAGAATAACCTATGTTTTCGGCGTTGCGACGGAGCATTCTGACGCAAGCGGAGTGGAAGGTGCTTGCCCAAATATCTCTTGCTTGCTCGCCGAGCATACGCTCAAGGCGTTCTTTCAGCTCGCCCGCCGCCTTATTGGTGAAGGTGATGGCAAGTATCTCCCACGGCTTTGCGGGCGACACGCTGAGCAGCGGCTCAATATCAAATAACTCATCCGCGCTGACTTCGCCGTTTGCGGCGGCACGCATGAGACTGAGCTCATTTTCTGACGGCTCATATGCCGCCTCGTCGCTGTAATAAGCCCTGCCGTATTTCATTATGTTGGCTATTCTGTTGACAAGAACGGTCGTCTTGCCGCTGCCTGCGCCCGCAAGCACCAAAAGCGGCCCCTCCGTAGAGAGGACCGCTTTCTTTTGCATATCATTAAGTGACGAAAACTCGTTCTCGATTATCTTGCGCCTGAGTGAAACGAATTCGTTGGAAATCATCTGTTACCTCAAATCGAAATCTCGTGAGCGATTTTATAAAGCTCGTTATCGACTTTCTTCTGCATATTGAGAGCCTCATAGATATCGTAGTCAATGATGTGGTCATCCTTGAGGACGATAACCCTGTTGCCGATGCCTTGCATAAGGAGCTGGACTGCCTTGTAACCCATCTGGCTGGCAACGACTCTGTCACGCACGGTAGGCGAGCCGCCTCTCTGAACGTGGCCGAGAATAACGGCTCTCGACTCAACGCCGCATTCCTTCTCTATCTTTCTTGCAAGCTCCTCAACGCCGCCGATGCCCTCGGCAACCATGATAATGAAGTGCTTCTTGTCCGTCTTTTGCGTTCTGCGGATACGGTTGATAACGTGCTGCTCGATATCCGAGCGGATCTCCGGAATAACGATCGCGGTAGCGCCGACGGCGATACCCGCGTTAAGGGTAAGATCGCCGCACTTGTTGCCCATTACCTCGACGACCATGCAGCGGCCGTGGGATTCGACGGTGTCCCTGATCCTGTCGACCATCTGCATGATGGTGTTAAGGCAGGTGTCGTAGCCGATAGTGTAATCGGTGCTGACGATATCGTTATCTATAGTGCCGGGGATGCCGATGCAGGGAATACCTCTGAGCGAGAGATCACGGGCGCCTCTGAATGAGCCGTCGCCGCCGATAACGACGATGCCCTCAATGCCGTGCTTCTTGCAGGTGGCTATGGCCTGCTGCATACCGGATTCCTCTTTGAATGCAAGGCAACGTGCGGAGTAAAGCATAGTGCCGCCTCTGTGGATGATATCTGAAACGCTTCTGATATTCAGCTCGCGAACGTCGTCGTCGATAAGACCCTGATAGCCTCTGTTGATACCGATAACGGTCATGCCGTTTTCGCAGGCAGTTCTGACGACCGCACGGATTGCAGCGTTCATGCCGGGGGCGTCGCCTCCGCTGGTTAAAACACCTATAGTTTTCATGGGTAATTACTCTCCTTGAAAAAAGTTCAAATAGTATGATACACTTTTTCTCCCGTAATGTCAATTAAAATAGCGTTTTTTAGGGAAAAAAGAGCTTATTCGTTGAATATAACATTGCTTTCACCGAGAATTTTACGCAATTCACGGAGAAGAACGTCGTTAACGTCTATATTCTGCCCGATAGGGTTACGCTTATATTCCTTCGTGTCGGCAAAATAATAGTAGAGCGGCACTGCGCCGTCGAAAATATTCAGCAGCTTGCGGCAGTATTCGATCTGAGGCGATGAAGCAGTGTCAAATCGTAGGAAAAGCCCTCGTGCGGCCTTCTTTTTCTCCTGAGTCGGCGCTTTCGCCGCTTCGGCGGGCACGGATGACGGGCAAGGCTCGACAGCCTCGCAAACGACCTTGGTGTCCTCATCCTCACGCATACTGACTCTGCCGTGGAGAAGCAAAATGTTGCCCTCGTGGAACATTGTCGGCTTCTCGATGAGCGTTTTGGGAAACACAATAACCTCTATTGAGCCTGTCATATCCTCAAAATTCAGAAATGCCATTGTGGCGTCGCTTTTGGTTATCTTCTTTTTTGCCGAAGTTATAAGCCCGAGAAGCAGCACTCGGTCGTTATCCTTATATCTGCTCTCCTCGGCTGCTATATCGCCGATTTGAGCGCATTTGAGCGCTTTAGAAAGCTCTCGGTACTGCGCCATCGGGTGACCCGATAGATACATTCCGGCAACTTCCTTCTCGTATTTCAAAAGCATCTCCGGCGAAAATTCCTCGGCGGGCGGATATGCAAAAGATGATTTGGGCTCGGTCGATTCGGCGGCAGAGCCCGAAGAAAGGTCGCCGAAGCCAATCTGCCCCTCGACGTTGCGCCGCTTGGTATTATCAAGCTCCTCTATTATCGGGTCTATGACCGCGCACATCTGGCGGCGGTTGGCGCCCATGCCGTCAAAAGCTCCGCATTTAACAAGGCTCTCGATGGCTCTGCGATTGAAATCCTTGCCGTACATACGGCGGCAAAAATCGTAGAAATCCTTGAAATTGCCGTTCAGGGTGCGTTCATCGACCATTCTGCGTATGAAGCCTCTGCCGAGATTCTTGACGGCAAGCAGGCTGAAATGAATGTTGCCGTCGGAGACTTCAAATGCCTCGGTGCTGCGGTTAACATGGGGCGGGAGTATCTTTATCCCGAGACGGGAGCATTCGTTGATATACTGCGCCACCTTGCCGCTGTTATCGAGGAAGCTCGTGAGCAGAGCTGCAAGGAATTCACAAGGATAGTGGCACTTGAGCCATGCCGTCCTATAGGCAACGAAAGCGTATGCTGCGGCGTGAGCTTTATTGAAAGCGTAGGAAGCAAAGGATATCATTTCGTCGAATATCTCGTTTGCGACATCGGCGGGCACTCCCCTTCTGACCGCTCCCTCACAGAGAATATTGCCGTTTTCGTCGACTGCACCGTTGACAAAGCTGTCACGCTCCCGCAGCATTACGTCGTGCTTCTTTTTGCTCATGGCGCGGCGGACTATATCGGCTCTGCCGTAGGAATAGCCTGCAAGCTCACGGCATATCTGCATGACCTGCTCCTGGTAGACTATGCAGCCGTAGGTGACGTCGAGAATGCTTTTCAGCTTCGGCGTTTTGTATTTTATTTTGGCGGGATTGTGGCGGTTTTCGATGTATGTGGGTATCGAATCCATAGGCCCGGGTCTGTAAAGCGAAATGACGGCTATCAGATCCTCTACACTCTCGGGCTTGAGCTGCGAGAGCACGCTTCTCATGCCTGCGGATTCAAATTGGAATACGCCCTCGGTCTGACCGGCACAGAGCATATCGAATACTTGTCTGTCCTCCATGTCGATATTTTCTATGCTGAACGACGGGTCGGTGTTGCGGATAGCTTTCTCCGCATTGCGGATAACGGTCAGGGTTCTCAGGCCGAGGAAGTCCATCTTGAGCAGACCCAGCTCCTCAAGAGTGGTCATTGTGAACTGCGTCACTATCGCTTCGTCATTGCGCGCGAGGGGCACATATGAAACAACGGGATCGTGCGTTATGACAACACCCGCCGCGTGTGTCGAGGCATGGCGCGGCATACCCTCGACCTTCATCGCGGTGTCGATAAGCTCGTGAGCCTCCGCATCCTTGTCATAAAGAGCTTTGAATTCGGCGGAGCGCTTGAGAGCCTTTTCGAGCGTAATATTCAGCTCGTTCGGTATTTGCTTTGCGATATTGTCAACGGCTGAGTAAGACATTCCCATAGCCCTGCCGACGTCACGGATAGCCGCTTTGGCGGCCATGGTGCCGAAGGTAACGATCTGGGCGACGTGATCCGCGCCGTATTTCTCTATTACATAGTCGATGACCTCGCCCCTGCGCTCGAAGCAGAAGTCAACGTCAAAGTCGGGCATACTGACTCTCTCGGGATTCAGAAATCTCTCAAAGAGCAGGTTATACTTCATCGGGTCAATGCCAGTTATGCCTATGCAGTAGGCGCAGATGCTTGCAGCGCCCGAGCCTCTGCCGGGGCCGACGGGGATGCCCACGCTCTTTGCGTGGCGAATGAAATCGTGGACTATCAGGTAATAATCCGTGTAGCCCATTTTGTCGATTATGCCGAGCTCGTATTCGAGACGGTCAATATACTCCTGCGGCGGAGAATCGCCGTAGCGCTCCTTTAGGCCCTTGCGGCAGAGATTTGCGAACCAGTCAAAATGGCTCCAGCCGTCGGGCACGTCAAAGTGCGGCAGCTTAGTTTTGCCGAATTCAAACTCCACATGGCATTGCTCGGCTATCTTAGCTGTGTTATCAACGGCCTGCGGGCACTCGGAGAATGCCTCGCGCATTTCTTCTTCGCTTTTAAGATAGAATTCCTGCGTGCTGAACTCAAGCCCAGTATCCTCGCCGAGAGTGTGGTTGGTCTGTATGCAGATGAGCACCTGCTGAATTTTTGAATCCTGCTTGTCCACATAATGTGCGTCGTTCGTTGCGGCAAGCGGTATATTAAGCTCCTTTGAGAGGCTGATTAGCATCGGAATTATCCGTAGCTGCTCGTCAAGCCCGTGGTTTTGTATCTCGAGGTAATAATTTCCATCGCCGAATACGCCGTTATACCATTCGGCGACTTTTTTTGCTTCTTCATAGTCGTTTCGCTCAAGGGCACGGGCGACCTCACCTGCAAGGCAGCCTGAAAGAGCAATAAGCCCCTCGTGATGCTGCTCAAGAAGCTCTTTATCAACTCTCGGCTTGGTATAGAAGCCGTTGACCCAGCCCTCCGAGACCAGCCTTATAAGATTTTTATAGCCTGTATTGTTCTTGCAGAGCAGGATCAGATGATAACGCTCGTTGTCAATGCCGTGAACCTTATCAAAGCGCGATCTCGGCGCAACGTAGACCTCGCATCCGATTATAGGATTCAGCCCTCTCGCCTTTGCAGCCTTATAAAAATCAACGACGCCGTACATGACGCCGTGATCCGTCAGGGCAACGCTCGTCTGACCCATGCTCTTTATTTTGTCGAGCATAGGTTCTATCCTGCAAGCGCCGTCGAGCAGGCTGTATTCACTGTGAACGTGCAGATGGGCAAAAGACATTTATTTCTCTCCGTTTTTAAGCTCGTCGGCGAATTTGACTATCCTCTCAAGACGGTGATTGATTCCCGAACGGGTTATGGGCTCGTCCGAGAGAGTGCAAAGCTCCTTGAGGCTCGCCTCGGGATTGTCTATCCTAAGGCGGGCGACGCCCTGCAAATTATCGGGCAGTGAGGATATGCCGACGGTGTTTTCAATATATTCTATGGCCTCTATCTGGATGTTGGAGGCTCCGATGGTCTTGCCGATGTTGGACATTTCAAAGTTGACTATGCGGTTTATCTTGTTTTTGACGTCCTTTTCGATTTTAACATTCATCACATAGAGCGAGGCTTCCTGAGCGCCGATTATCGCCAGCACATCCTCGATGCTCTCGCTGTCTTTGAAATAAATAACGTGGTTGCCTTTTCTTATTATGTACTTCGGGTTGAGATTCAGCTCATCGAGGAGCTTCATTAAGTCCATACAGAGCTTTTTGTAAGGCACGACGAATTCAAGATGGTATCCCCTCTCGGGGTCGGTGACCGTGCCGCAGGAGAGGAAAACGCCGCGCAGGAATGCGCCGGGGCACTGTTCGCAGGATATATTTGCGCGGTTTATACGCAAATTCGACTCGTTGAGCGTGTGGCCGAATTTGTCAAAGACCTTTTCCTTATCCGCGTCGGAGCGCACATAGGCGGTCAGCTTCTTTGCGCCGCCCGCGCTTGTGACCGTCTCAACGCCGCAGTAATCACGGATGTATGAATTATAAAGCTCAAAGACGTCCGAATTCTCTGTTGTGATGGATAGGTTATATTTTGAGAAATGAGCAAAAAGCACAAGCCCATAGACTTGTGCGTGGTAACAGCATGGCGGCAGATTTTCCGTTTTGGAAAGAGCGCTTTTGATTTCTGATGAAAAAGACACGCTGATCCTCCTCAGATGATTTTGACTTCCGGCTCAAGTTCGACGCCCGTAGCCTTAAAAACCGTATCCTGACAGTGTTTGATAAGAGCCAACACGTCGTTGCAGGTCGCCGAGCCTGCGTTGATCAGGAAGCCGGCGTGCTTCTCGCTGACCTCCGCACCGCCTATACGGCAGCCCTTGAGGCCACATTGCTCGATGAGCGCACCCGCAAAATATCCCTCGGGGCGCTTGAAGGTGCTGCCTGCGCTGGGGTATTCAAGCGGCTGTTTATCCTTACGGCGCTGAATAAGATCGTCCATTTTGGCCTTGATCTCATCACTGTTGCCCTTTTGAAGTCTGAGCGTGAGCGAAACTATAACAAAATCGGAGTCCGAATAAACGCTGTGACGGTAGCCGAGGTCAAGCTCGTCACCCGAGAAAGAGCCGAGCGAGCCGTCTGGCGAAATATGCTCGCATTTCACAAGCACATCGCTCATCTGACCGCCGTATGCGCCCGCGTTCATATACGCTGCGCCGCCTGCCGAGCCGGGAATACCGTAGGCGAATTCAAGCCCGGTGAGCGAGTTTTCAAGCGCAAAACGGCAAAGTCTTGCAAGCGAAACGCCGCATGAGCATTTAACGGTCGTGTCATCGAGCAATTCGAGCGAATCAAGATGTGAGGTGTTTATAACAACGCCTCTGAAGCCCTCGTCGCTGATAAGGAGGTTGCTGCCTTTACCTATAACGAGCAGCGGCAGCTCACGCTCTCTGATGAATGCGACAAGCTCCGAGAGCACGGATATTGAATTCGGGAATATCATTATATCCGCTTTGCCGCCGATCCTGAAGCTCGTATAGTCCTTAAGCTCGGCGGTGAGCGAGTATTCGCATCCCGTGCTTTCGCAAAGTGAAATGAGTTTGTCGTATGAGAACATGGCTGCCTCCGTCAAATTGATCTTATTCGTCAAGCAGAGCTGCGCCGTAGATGCCGGCATCGTTACCAAGCTCGGCCGAAACTATCTGGGTCTGCCTTGCGGCATAAATGCTGTATCTCTCACGGTTGATATGTCTTCTGAGAGGCCTGAGGAGGGTCTCACCCTCGTGGCTGATGCCGCCGCCGATGCAGATGATTTCAGGCTGAAGAGCATTGATTATGTTGATAACACCAGCTGCAACATAATAGATATACTTGTCAACAACTGCCTTGGCGGTCCTGTCGTCAAGCCTCATTGCGTCAAAGGCGGTCCTGCCGTTGACATTGTCAATGTTGTCATTTACAAGCTGCCACATGGCGCTGTCATGGTCATGGCGCATAGCGTCCTTGGTCTGTGAGATAAGAGCCGTGGCGGAGGCGTATTGCTCCCAGCAGCCTCTTCTGCCGCAGGTGCACTGCTCGCCGTCAACGACTATTACCATGTGACCCATTTCGCCCGCAGCGTAGTTGACGCCGTTGACGATCTTGCCGCCGATGATAATACCGCTGCCGACGCCCGTGCCGAGAGTGACGGCAACAAAGTTGCTCACGCCCTTGCCGACGCCCGCAACTGCCTCGCCGAGAGCGGCGCAGTTAGCGTCATTGTCGATATAAACGGTCTTATGGATCCTCGCTTCGAGCATTTCCTTTGCGGGAACTTTGTTGAAGTCAAGATTGTTGGCAAATTCAATATAGCCGTTTGCTTTGTTGACCGAGCCGGGGGTACCGACGCCCACTGAAACGACCTCATCCATGGATATGCCCGCATCCTTGACCGCAAGGTTGATGGCTAACGCGATGTCATCAAATATCTCCTCTGCGGGTCTGGGGCACTTGGTCTTGACCTTTCCCCTGCCGACTATTTTGAGTTCCTCATTGATAACGCCTACCGCGATATTGGTGCCGCCGAGATCAACGCCGATCCTATACATATTTTATTACCTCCAAAGTAATTATATCCTTAAATTTAATTCTTTGTTTTTTAGAAATTGTGCCAGAATTCAAGCTCTTTTTTTGCGGGAATTATATCGTCGGTCATGCCGAGGCTGTGGAGCAGCTCACGGGCGGCGTTATAACCCATCTTCTTTTGTCTGTTGTTCATTGCGGCAGCCTCGATGATGATCGAGAGGTTTCTTCCGGGCTTAACGGGCACCGTGGTGACGGGCACCTCTATGCCGAGAATGTCGGTGTATTCATTCTCAAGGCCTAGGCGGTCATAGACCTTTTCGCCGTCCCAAAGCTCAAGCTGGATAACCATATCAATCTTCTCGGTCATCTTGACCGCGCCCATGCCGAAAAGTCTGCGAGCGTTCAGCACGCCGACGCCACGCAGCTCAATGAAGTGACGGATATTGTCGGGAGCGGAGCCGACAAGGGTCTTATTTGAGACCTTGCGGATCTCGACCGCATCATCCGCTATCAGACGATGGCCGCGTTTAATAAGCTCGAGTGCCGTTTCGCTCTTGCCAACGCCGCTGTCGCCGAGTATCAGCACGCCCTCGCCGTAAACCTCGACAAGCACGCCGTGTCGTGTTATCCGCTGAGCAAGCTCAACACCGAGATATGAAATCGTTGATGACATACAGCCCGAGGTCGGTTCGCCGGTAGCAAGGATAGGCACTTCATATTTCTTTGCGAGATTAAGGAAAACCTCGTCGCAGTCGAGATCTCTTGTCACGATAACCGCTGCAGGGCGCTTTGACAGGAATCTCTCCATTGAGTCCCTGGCTTCGCAGTCACCGAGGCTCCTTAGGTACTCCGTCTCAGTGAGACCGAGAAACTGTATACGCTTCGGGTCAAAATAATCCTCAAAGCCCGCAAGCATCAGGCCCGGGCGGTTAACGTCCTGCGAGGTGATATACAGGTCGGCAATGTCCTTCGGAGTATAAATTACCTTGAGCGACTGATCGTTAACGAGCTTCTCAATTGAAACGGAATAATTGCTCATATGACTCTCCTTGAATAACCGTTAAATTTGACCGATATTAATTATATTATAAAGCATCTTTAATTATTTTCCAAGCCTTTTTTAAATAATTTTTAAAAAAGTCGGCGAACATCGCCCGAAACGATGCCCGCCGAACCACTCAAAGCTGAGTCGCTATATTTTCAAACTTGGTTTTGGTTTCGTTAATCATCTGAGCCTGCGCCTGAGCGGGGTTATACCAGCCTCGCTTCTGCATCTCGCCGAAGGCCGTGAACTGCATATTATGCTCCTCGCCGAGAATCTTGAGCATATCGCTCTGGAGCTGCTGATTGACGCATTCGTTGGAGAAGGTGTTGTAGATATCGGTGATATGCTTCTGAGAGCTGAGGATATCGTCAAGTATCTCTTTATCGGTGAAATTCTGATCGGTATTCATAATTTACCCCCTATTAATAGAGATGACCCATAAGGGTATCGAAATGCTGCTTGTGCTGATTTGCCATCTGCTCGCACGAGGCTTTTATCTGCGGGTCGGTCGCCGCCTGCGAATATGCCTTGTACTTTTTCACGAGCATTTGCTCATAGTTGAGCTGATCCTCAAGGGCGGAAAGCTCTTTTGCGGTTAAGTTTGCCATACTATCTCTCCTTTAATTATGGTAAAAACAGTATTAGCGAAATCAGGCTGAATATTCGCCCGACAAACAAAAAACCTCCGTCAATCGGAGGTTTTACAGGATCAAATATCAACTGATATTATGTTCTCATCATTGTCGGCGATGAGCATTATCTCATCCATGGAGGTTGTCCTCGCTTTTTTGATGGTGATATCAAGGGTTATTGTTTGATCTGGGTTGCGGGTCATTTTGCACTTCTCGACCGTGATGTTATTTTGCTTGAGCTTCGCTCTGAAGTCGCTGACGACATTGGGAGAGTTGTTGACGGTCACGCTGAACTCGTTAACAGTGTTCTCGAGCCTTGAAAAGAACTTATGCATGATAAGCTGGAAGAATATCATCAGTGCCGTGGCGCAAATACCAACGGTGTAAAGACCCGAGCCGATGGCAAGGCCGACTGCGGCGGTGGTCCAAATACCCGCAGCGGTGGTAAGACCCTTTATAGAAACATCCCTGACAAAAATAACGCCTGCGCCGAGGAAGCTTACACCTGTGGTGACACTGGCGGCAATACGTGACGCGTCAAGACTTATGCCGTCATATATAACAACGTCAAAGAACCCGTATTTGGAGACAATTATTGTCAACGCCGAGCCGAGAGCGACCATGATGTGGGTGCGAATACCGGCGTCCTTTTGCCTGCGGCTGCGTTCAAGACCTATCAGAGCGCCGCAGAAGCAGGCGATCACCATACGCACCGCATAAATGCCGTCATCCGCGATCCTGGGGAAAAATTCAGCAGTAATAAAGTTTAGAATTCTGTCCATAAGCGTCCCCCCGAAATAATAATACTAAAAAACCGACTTGAAAAACAAGTCGGTTTCCGCTGGTGGAGATGAGGGGGATCGAACCCCTTACCTCTTGAATGCCATTCAAGCGCTCTCCCAAGTGAGCTACACCCCCACGGAACTGCTTAGATATAATATCACATTTTTTTTTAAAAATCAAGACTTAAATTAAAAAAATTTAGGATCAAGCAGAAACAGAGAAAACCAGAACGCTTCGGCTGATAAACAGCCGAAGCGCCTTCGCGTGACAATCAAAGGGGAAGTATTCCAAAAATACTTTGGATGAGTTTAACAATTAAATCAATAATTCCGGCGGCCTTGAACTCGCTGAGGTGCTCAAGGAGTTCTTTAATGAAAGAAAGGATAGCATTGATATTCATCTTTTTGTCCTCCAATTATAGAATTGTAGCGGTTACTACACTTAAATTATACAGACAATATCGATGCTTGTCAATAGTTTTTTAAATTAATGTGAATGAAACAACACCCTCGGAAAACTCCGAGGGTGTTGTGATGTTATGCTATGGTCAGATGGGCATTATTTCATAGAATTTCTTGAAAAACTCTATGATTATTCCAATGATACCTGCGGCCTTGAACTCTTTAAGAAATTCAAGAAGCTCTTTTACAAAGGGAAGAATCGCATCGGGAATAATATTCATCATTTTGTCCTCCAGTTATAAATTTGTAGTATTAACTACACTTAAATTATACATACAATACCGATGCTTGTCATTAGTCACTTTGGCTGAATTGTCTAAAAATTTACAAAATAGCCATAATATTTTTACTTTTTCGCTATTTCAGCATATCCATTATGGCGCTCTTTCCCGTTACTCCTATACTTCGGTTTTTAATTTCTCCGTTTTTAATGACAACTACGGTGGGAATGCTCATAATGCCGAAGCGTTGCGCCAGAGCTTTTTCTGAGTCGACATTGACCTTGCACACTTTTATATCGTCGCCCGCATTCACGGCTATATCCTCAATGACGGGTGACATCATTTTGCAGGGCTTGCACCATTCCGCAAAGAAATCTATCAGCACCGTTCCGTCATAATTCTCTATCTCGTCTGTGAAGCTGTCGCCCGTTATATCAAAAATCTTCATAAAAACTATCCTTTCGCTTTTAAGGTTTTACCTTTCGCTTTTCATAGTTTTAACGCTCACGGGCGATTTATACTTATTATTATTTGGCGCACGGGATAAGCAGCATTCCTCCGTTTTCGACCTTGTCGGAGGAAATGTCGTTCTCATTTTTGATTGCGTCAACGGTGGTATGGTAACGCTTGGCGATATCCCATACGCTCTCACCGCAGTCGCTGTAATATATCGTCAAAGCGCAGTTGGCTTCCTTTTCGCCTGTGTTTTCGACAAGCGTTATATCGCTGATATATTTACGCACACAACAGGAGAGGACTATCCCCCTTGCCTTCATCTCTGTCTTGATTTCGAGCCTGCTTTCACCTGTCACGGCGCAGGAGCAGGCGAGTATCTGAACTCCGCCGTAGCAATTAATGCGTTCGGGCGAATCATGCAGTGCGGCTGAATAATCAAAATCGACCGGCTTTTGTATCATGCCTATCTGCGAGTCGGAGTCCTTATATATTACAGTTACGTTATATGTGCCCGTGATGAGGCATTTGCCGTCCTTGCAGGAGAAATTCTTCCGCAATTCGCCGCACCATACGCTGAGGATGCAGTCAACGCTGACGCCGATGCTCTCGAGCACGACTTTGTTTGTGAATACAGAGTCGAAACTGTCGTTGTAGGTCAACAGCTCGATGCTCTTGCGGGCGCTTTGCACATCGCACTCGGTTGAATAGGCATCGGTGATGAAACTGACAGGCAGGTTTTCAAAAGCCGCCGCCTCGGTACTTATCCTGACATTCAGGTCGATAAGCCGCATTTCACCCGAAGAATCTGCCTTAGCCACCGCTTCGCAGGAGCAGACATTCATATTGAGGCTCGGAATACTCGTTTCGTTTATACCGTCAAGCTCTATTATCTGGCTTATCGGCATAGAGTGATCGATGCTTTCAATTGCTGCGCTCCCCTCGCCTATATAGAATATTTTAACGCCGCACTCCCCTTTTACGAGTGCCTTGTTGCTGATGAGCTTTACCTCGCTTGACACGGCAAAAGCGGAGATGTTGAGCACCTGCGCCACCGGGGCTTTTTCAGCTCCCAGCTCAATGACCTCGCTCATGGCGAATGTACGGGAGCATACTGCCGCAAGGCTTGCAAAATCGCAGGGATCGCTCATTGTCTGTATTCCCGAGCCGCCTGCGGAGCAAAGAAGGTTCTCATCCCTTCGCTTGACAGCTTTAAATATAAATGTAAGCATCGCTCTTATATCTACCCGCCTCGAATTGACGGCGCGGCAGTTGACAAAATCGGTGTTGATCCTCACATCTGCGGCACAGTCCGGCGTGACGGCAGAGGATTCAACATATTTCTGAATCGGAGTATTCTGCTCATATGACGCAATATTGCCGTTCTCACCGACATATATAAAACGGATAAGAGCGTTCACATCGGTTGTCAGCCTGCCTGAGTTGTTTTGCAGCGAAGCGACATTCGCCGTGACGGTGCATTTGAGTATGCGGCGTATCTCGGGGCAATAATCGGGCAGATTTATCTCGGCTTCAAGCGACTGTTCGGCGGTCGTTTCATATACGGTTTCATAGAAGCCGATCCTTTTGGTTTCGGTATTACAGTTCATAGTGTTCTCCTCCCGCCCGTTTTTTGCTCAGAACAGGCATATGTTTTTACCTAAATATATTCAAGTCATGTCCCGAATATACATTCTGCGCCGAAAAAGCTGATTTTATAAAATAAAATTAATAAAAATTTAAAAAAAATATTTACTTTATAAAAAGTTTATATTATAATAAGTATCATAAAGCTATATCTTAATTGAAAGGAGAAACACCATGCCCGAATTCACTTACGAAATCGTTGAATCAGTCGCTGTTCTTTCAGAAAACCCCAAAGGGTGGACTAAGGAACTCAATCTCATCAGCTGGAATGGCAGAGATCCCAAGTACGACATCAGAGAGTGGGCGCCCGACCATGAGAAAATGGGCAAAGGCGTTACCCTCAGCAAGGACGAGATGGCTGCACTTCAGGAAGCTGTCAAAAACCTCAAATAAGATTTTTTTGCGGGCGCTGCGGGTCAACCGCAGCGTTGCTTTTTTGAAATCTCAAAAGCAAAGGTAATGATTATGAGCTACAAACCTTTAAAAACGATAATTGTCGGCGCAGGTCACAGAAGCCTCACCTACGCCGCCCTCTCGGAACTTGAGAGCGATAAAATGCAGATAGTCGGCGTAGCCGACCCCGACCCGCGGCGCAGGCGAATGGCAGCGGAAAGATTCAATCTTCCGCCGGAGAGATGCTTTTCAACGGCCGAGGAGGTCGCCGCCGTGCCGAAATTCGCCGATGCGGTCATTAACGGCACGATGGATCATATCCATGTTTCCACTACCGTTCCCCTGCTCAAGGCGGGATACGATGTGCTGCTCGAGAAGCCGTTCTCCGTCAGCGAGGAGGAGGCAAGATATCTTGTCTCCGAGGCGGAGAAATACGGCAGGAAGATCATGGTCTGCTTCGTGCTGCGCTATGCTCCGTTCTACCGCAAGATAAAGGAGCTTATCCTTGCAGGTGAGATAGGCAAAATAATCAATATTCAGACAAACGAATTTGTCAGCTACCATCATATGTCCACAAGCCACGTGAGGGGCAAGTGGAACAACTCGGACAGATGCCATTCGACCATGCTGCTCGCCAAATGCTGCCACGATCTTGATTTGATGATGTGGCTTATGGGTGAGACGAAGCCCGTGAGCGTTTCAAGCTACGGCTGCAATATGCAGTTCGTGCCCGAAAACGCGCCGAAGAATTCCGGATATCGCTGCCTTGTGGATTGTCCGCTGGTTGACACATGCCTGTATTCGGCAAAGCGCATTTATTTAGACCACCCTGACCGCTGGGCGTTTTATGTGTGGTCAGAGCTTGAGGGCAAGGAGAATCCGACCCTTGAGGATAAAGCCGAGATGCTGAAAACAAGCCCTTACGGCATATGCGCCTTTAAGAGCGACAATAACGTGGTAGATCACCAGAGCGTCAACGTCTTATTTGAGAGCGGTGCTACCGGCACTCATTCAATGGTTGGCGGCGCAAGCTGCGGCAAAAGGACGATACGCATAACAGGCACTACAGGCATGATAGAGGGCACGTTTGAGGAGGGTATATTTACTCTGTCAAAGATCGACCCCTCGCCCGAATGCGAGCACAGTGACACAGTGTATGACGTTAAGGTTGATAATGATTCCCACGGCGGCGGTGACCTTGACCTCGTCAGGGACTTCGTTTCTTATGTTACCGACGGCAACGCCTCCGTCTCGTGCACAAGCATTCATGATTCGCTTGCGGGTCATCTTGTGGTTTTCCTCGCCGATAAATCGAGAGAAAACAGCGGAGAGCCGCAAAAAGTTATATTATAACATTGTATAAAGAAACAGACTGCGATAGGCAACGCTTACCGCAGTCAGTTTTTTTATTAGTTGTGTTTATCTGCCGGGAGCGGCGGTGGATTTGAGCATAACGTCGTGATAGCCGCCCTCAACGATGCTGGTCGAGGATACGACGGTCAGCTTGGCATTCTTCTGAAGGTCGGGGATGGTGAGAACGCCGCAGTTGCACATGGTGGATTTGACCTTGTAGAGGCTCTTTGCTACATTGTCGCTGAGCGGACCTGCGTAGGTAACATAGGAATCAACGCCCTCCTCAAAGCTGAGCTTTGCCTTGCCGCCGAGGTCATAGCGCTGCCAATTGCGCGCTCTGTTGGAGCCTTCGCCCCAATATTCCTTGACATAAGCGCCGTTTACCATCAGTTTGTTGGTCGGGCTTTCGTCAAAGCGGGCGAAATATCTGCCGAGCATAAGGAAATCGGCGCCCATTGCGAGAGCAAGGGTCATGTGATAGTCGTGAACTATGCCGCCGTCGGAGCAGATGGGCACATAAATGCCGGTTTCTTTATAGTATTCGTCTCTTGCGGCAGCGACCTCGATAAGAGCGGTAGCCTGTCCCCTGCCGATGCCCTTGGTCTCTCTGGTGATGCAGATGGAGCCGCCGCCGATGCCGACCTTTACGAAGTCCGCGCCTGCCTTTGCGAGGAAGAGGAAGCCGTCTCTGTCGACCACGTTGCCCGCGCCGACCTTTACGGTGTCGCCGTATTTCTCACGGATAAATGCGAGGGTCTGCTCCTGCCATACGGTGTAGCCCTCGGAGGAATCTATGCAGAGCACGTCTGCGCCTGCCTCAACGAGAGCGGGCACACGTCTCTCATAGTCGAGAGTGTTGATACCTGCGCCGACAACGTAGCTCTTGTTGGCGTCAAGCAGCTCCTGGGGATTCTCCTTATGCTGCGAATAATCCTTCCTGAATACAAAATAGAGCAGCTTGCCGTCCTTGTCGATGATGGGCAGAGAGTTGAGCTTATTTTCCCAAATTATATCGTTAGCGTCTTTAAGAGTGGTGTTCTCGTTGCCGGTAACGAGCTTGTCAAACGGAGTCATGAATTCTGAGACTGAGGTTTCCGCAGACATTCTGCTGACCCTGTAATCCCTGCTGGTGACAACGCCGAGAAGCTTGCCGTTGGCGGTGCCGTCGTCGGTGACTGCCATGGTGTTATGGCCTTTTTCTTCAAAAAGCTCGAGCACGTCGGCAAGAGTGGAGTCGGGGCGCAGGTTTGAGTCGCTGACAACGAAGCCTGCCTTGTATCCCTTGACCCTTGCGACCATAGCCGCCTCGTCCTCAATGGACTGCGAGCCGTAGATGAAGGAAACGCCGCCTTCCTTGGCAAGAGCTATAGCCATTGTGTCGTTGGAGACGGACTGCATGATTGCGGAAGTCATGGGTATATTGAGCGATATGGGGCACTCTTCCTCACCCTTCCTAAATTTGACCAGCGGAGTTTTAAGCGAAACATTCGCAGGAATGCAGTCACGGGAGGTATAGCCCGGGATGAGAAGATACTCGCTGAAGGTCCTTGAGGGTTCCTGACAGTAAAAAGCCATGTTATTTATCCTTTCTTTTTGATCCGTGAGACGGAAATTATTAACTGTTTATCTGCAAAATTCAGCTACATAGTTGTCTATGCAATGCTTTATAGCCTTGATTGCGCTCTCGCGCCCCTGAACCTCGTCGACGACGGTTTCTTTGCCTTCGAGGGATTTATAGACGGAGAAGAAGTGACGCATTTCGTCAAATATATGAACGGGCAGCTCAGAAATATCCTTGTATTCGTTATAATTCGGGTCGTTGAACGGGATAGAGATTATCTTCTCATCGAGCTTGCCGCCATCCTTCATCATTATAACGCCTATCGGATAGCAGCGCACAAGGGTCATGGAGTCTATCTCTTCGCTGCATATGACCACTACGTCGAGCGGGTCGCCGTCATCGCCGTAGGTCCTCGGGATAAAGCCATAGTTCGCCGGGTAATGAGTGGAGGTGTAAAGAATACGGTCGAGTATCATCAGCCCCGTCTCTTTATCAAGCTCATATTTCCTTTTGCTGCCCTTTGGAATCTCGATGACAGCGATGAAATCCTCGGGGGCTATGCGTTTCGGGTTGATATCATGCCATATGTTTCCCATTAAAAATTACCTCGCTTTTTGAAAATTTATAAAAAATCAGACCGAACGGCGGTGTCGCGTGGCTGCCCCGCTGCGGTCTGATGCCCGCCGTGGCAAGCCGCGGCGAACCGTTAAATACTCTTATATGTTGTGAAGTGATATCTGAGGCCGTTGTACTCGGATTCCTCCTTTTCACGGGCAAGAACCCAGTCGGCGCTCTCGTCAAGGTTGGGGAAGAATTTATCCGCCGGCTTTGAAGCGTCCACCTTGGTGACATAGGCGGTGTCGCAGTAAGGCAGCAGCTGCCCGTAAACCGACGCACCGCCGCAAAGATAGACGGTGTTGGTATCGTACCTCTTGAGCAGCTCAAAGAGCTCATCTATCGAGTGGCAAACGATGACCCCGGGCGCGCTCCAATCCTCCTTATTGCTCAGAACAATGTTGACTCTGTCCGCAAGAGGCTTCTGACCGGGAAGCGAGAGAAAAGTGGCAAGACCCATTACAACTACATTCCCTATCGTCTTGCGCTTGAAAAACGCCATATCATCGGGAATGTGGAAAAGCAGGCTGTCGGCATTGCCGATACCCCAATTCTTGTCTACGCACACTATTGCTTTCATCGTTATCTCTCCTTTTATACCGCTACCGGAATTTTGGTAGTAAATTCGTGATATCTGTAGTTTTTAAGAGAAAAACTGTCTTTAGTGAATTTATAGAAATCGTCTATCGACTTATCCATGATGAATTCGGGAGCGTCGTAAGGCTCACGCTCGATAAGCTCCTTAACAATCGGTACATGGCGGTCATAGATATGAGCGTCGGCAATGACATGGACGAATTCGCCCGGCTCAAGCCCGCTGACCTGGGCGAACATACACACGAGCGCCGAATACTGGCACACGTTCCATATGTTGGCGGCGAGCATATCCTGAGAACGCTGATTGAGAATGGCATTCAGTTTCTTGCCCGTCACGTTGAAGGTCATACTGTAGGCGCAGGGGTAAAGCGCCATTTCGCTCAGATCCTGGTGAACATATATATTTGTGAGTATGCGGCGGCTTGCAGGGTTATGCTTGAGATCGTAGAGCACACGGTCTACCTGATCCATGTCGCCCTCTTTGTAGTGATGCTTAACTCCGAGCTGATAACCGTAGGCTTTGCCTATCGAGCCGTTTTCGTCCGCCCATGAGTCCCAGACGTGGCTTGAGAGGTCGTGGATATTGTTGGATTTCTTTTGCCATATCCAAAGCAGCTCGTCAACGGCGCTCTTGATGAAAGTTTTGCGGAGCGTGAGGATGGGGAATTCCTTGCTCAGGTCGTAGCGATTGACAACGCCGAATTTTTTGACGGTATGGGCGGGCGTGCCGTCCTCCCACCTCGGGCGAACGTCACAGTCGGTATCCCATGTGCCGTTTTGGAGTATGTCCTTACAGGTGTCGATAAAAACTTTGTCGGCAAAGCTCATGCTTACTCTCCTAACATATTAATGTATGCGCCGAGCCCCTCTTCAAAATTGACCCCGAATCTGGGATCGGTCCCGGCAATATAAGTCCGCTCGATAGCGGAGAAGGTAAATCTTGTTGCAATGTCGGCGCTCTCGGCGATGCTCCTGCCTCTCATATAAGCGCCCGTCAAAGCGGAAGCGAAGATATCGCCCGTGCCGTAATAAATACCCGGCAGCTTCTTTGAGAAAACATATGATATATCACCGCTGCTTTTGTCGAGCACGGCGCAGCCGATGGAGCCGCCGTCAAACGATACGCCCGTTAGCACGACAGCCTTTGCGGGGTAATCCGAAAGGCCATGTAGCAAACTTTCAATATACTCTCTTGAATGAACCGGCTCACGGTATTCGCAGCCGCAGAGTATGGCGGCCTCGGTAATATTAGGTATTATTATATCTGCCTTTTTGCAAAGGCGAGCCATATTGGCGGCGAAATCGGAGTTGAAAGTTTTATACATTGCGCCCGAATCAGCCATTGCGGGGTCAACGATAACGACGCATTCGCCGCTGCGGGCGTCGTCGATGAAATCCGAGACGATATTCACCTGCTCCGTCGAGCCAAGGAAACCGCTGTAAACCGCGTCAAAGCGAATGCCGAGCGACTTCCAGTGAGCCGCGATCGCAGGCATATCTCCCGTGAGGTCACGGTAGGTGAAGCCGCTGATATCGCCCGTGTGAGTTGAGAGCACGGCGGTGGGCATTGCCGCAGCCTCAACACCGGCGGCGGAGATTATGGGTAAGGCGGCGGTCAGAGAGCATTTGCCAATGCCGGAGATATCATGTATGGCAGCTACACGCTTCTGCATATCGGATATACCGCCTTTCATTTAATTTAAAATATTATACTATTTAATTTCGGATTTTTCAACCACAAAAAACTTTTTGTTGAAAACAAAACAGTTTGATTGCTAATTTAAAATATTTTTATACTATATAACTAAAAAGTGCTTTACACAGACCTAAAATAGTGTTAAAATAAATCGAAAGTGCGAGGTTCGCTTCGTCAAAACAAAACAGTTAAGGAGACTGAAAATGAAAAAACACGGTATTAAGATCGTCAGCGTTATTTTGGCTCTGACGATGGTATTCTCCGGCTTCTCGATCGTCGGCGCTTCGGCTGCGGACGCAGGTACCACCCTTAAAAACGCCGGCGTCGGCGTACTCGGCGGCATAGTCAAGGGTCTGCTCTCGGCGATCAACTTCGTTGTCCCCGACAACAAGAACTTTGTTAAAATGGACGATTACAAAAACGATTATTTCTACTCGGGTACCGAGACCATGCTTGACGAGCCCGCCGCAAACGCGGTTTGGTCGCTCGGCTATGCAAAGGCTTCTCTCGTTCCCACCGACTGGCAGTCTAAGACTTATTACCTCGGCGGCTTTATGTCCATGCAGAACGGCATGAGCAACAAGGTCGAGGAAGTTATCGACGACATGCAGGCGAGAGTTATCGCCGTATCCGACGGCTCGGGCAGAGGCGTTACGATATTTGCCAATATCGACAGCATCGGCTTCGCAAACGGCGATATCAAAACTATCCGCAAATACCTCCAGGAGATGGATCTCGGCGTTAAGATCAACTCCGTCAACGTCTCCTCCACTCACTGCCACAGCTGCATTGATACTCAGGGTCTTTGGACAAACACTTTCTCAAAGCTCGGCAAAAATATGCTCAAGGCTTATCTCCCCTTCACCGAGATGGAGAGCGGCGTTGACGCCGATTACATTGAGTTCCTTTGCCGTACCGTCGCAGCAGCTATGAAAACTGCTATAGCCGACATGAAGGAAGGCACCATGACCTACGCCGTCAAAACTCTTGACGCAGGATACTTCAACAACAAGAACAGAAAGTCCGCTACCGCTCACATGAGCGATATGACCAGATTTATATTCACCCCGTTTGATAAGTCCGCAAGACCCACCATGCTTGTCAATATTGCCGCTCACCCCGACATTGCCGGTCTTGCAGTTAATAAGGTCGATAACGGCAGGCAGCTCTCCGGCGACTATGTTTACTACATGGGCGACACTATTGAGAATGCAGGCTATAACTTCATGTTTGTCAACGGCGCTATCGCAGGTATTTATGCGGGCAGAGGCCTGACCAACGACGGCGTTTCACTTGAGCGCAGATATCAGCAGTCCGAGCGTTACGGCAGAGAGATGGGCAACATCGCTCTGAACCTCACCAACAGCTATGACGCGATTGCATCAAGAGCGGATTGGGATACCATTAATAAAGAAATGGCCGAGGGCGGCGAAGGCTACACCCTTTGGTTTGAGGGCTGGACCCCCACCACAGAGAGAGAGCTTAAACCTCTGCTCAATATCTACATAACCACTGCTATGGTTCAGGTCACGAATCCTCTTATCCTGCTTGTCGGTAAGCTCAACCTTGCTAATTATGCGGTTATCAAGGATCATCACAAGTATTACATCAACACCGAGATCGGCTACATGGAGATGGGCGACGTCAAGGTCGCTCTTATGCCCGGCGAGATCGTTCAGGATCTTGTTGCTGGCGGCGCTTCGCTGACTGCCGAGGGTTCATTCTCCGGCAAGGATTTCGGCTACAAGACCATTCGTGAGCTTTTCGGTGAGGACACCATCTGCTTCGGCCTGATGAACGACGCTATCGGTTATGTTGTGCCGGATAACGATTATTCGCTCGGCATAGTTGACGACCACTATCAGGAGCTTATTTCCCTCGGCAATGTCACTGCCTCATCAATAATGAAGGGCTTTGCGGAGATAGCCGAAAAGGTCAACTGAGAATTCAATATAGCAAAAAGGCTGCGGCTAAAACCGCAGTCTTTTTTGTTACAGTGTATTCTTGATAGCCGTCGCTATCGCTTCGGCGTAAGCATTGAGATTATCGTCAAGCAGCTTGTTATCTTCCTCGCTGGTTATAAAGCCGATCTCCGCAAGGCAGCTTGCCATGTTTGTGTGGCTGTTAACGTAGTAGTTGCCGTCGCCCCGTGCGTAGCCCGCCTTTACTCCCCTGTTCTTTGAGATGCCGACTTCGTCAAGCTCTGAGAGTATGTTTTCGGCAAGAGCCGTGTCCTTTTGCGGAGCATCGGAGCTTATCCAGATCTCGACCCCCTTGCCCGAATCTGCGCTGTTACGGTGGAGAGATACGAAGAGCTTTGCACGCCTGCGGTTCGCAATTTTACAGCGTTTTTCGAGGCTTATAAAGGTATCGTCGTCTCTTGTCAGCTTGACCTTGACGCCCATATCCTTGAGGTTGTCGGTAACAAGCAGGGCGAGATCCAAGTTATCGTCTTTTTCGTTCCTGCCCTCATACTGAGCGCCGACATCGTTGCCGCCGTGACCCGGGTCAATGACAACATCGACCGCCGGTGGGCGGAGAATTGCACCAATTACCGCAGCGGCAATGACAACTACCGCCGCAATGCCGACGACAAGTATGCGTTTTTTGTTCAATTTCATCACCTCATATCGAATGCTACAGCATATTATACTGCGGTAATATCGGGAAAATATAACAAAAAAGTTAAAAATATATTAAATTGACCGGAGCGAATCAACGCCCCGGTCGAAGTTTTACATATTGTCGATATATCGGCAGGCTGCAAGGGCGGCTACCGAACCGTCCGCAACGGCGGTGGTTATCTGCCTTATCAGCTTACTGCGGCAATCGCCTGCCGCAAAAATGCCGGGAGTGTGAGTGAGACAGCTCTCATCCGAGTCAAAGTAGCCGTATTCGTTGATATCGGCGACATCGGCAAAAGCTGTGTTCTCAGGCACAAGACCGATGGCGATAAACAGACCGTCTACTTTAAGCTCGCTCTCAACGCCGTCGTGGCTCTTGAGGCGCAGACCGGTAAGGGTCTTGTCGCCGTGCAGAGCCGTGATAACGGTGCTCGGGATAAATTCCACATTGTCGCGCTCCTTGAGCTTTGCAACGAGCCTTGCTTCACCGGTGAAATAGCTGAATTTCTGGATAACATAGACCTTCTTGCAGCCGTCGGAGAGGAGAATAGCCTCCTGGAGAGCGGAATTGCCTCCGCCGAGCACGGCTACGGTCTGATCCCTGAAGAAAGCTCCGTCGCACACGGCACAGTATGATACGCCCGAGCCGATGAGACTGTCTTCATTCGGCAGACCGATCTGACGATGCCTGACACCGGTGGCAATGATGACCGCCTTTGCCTGATGCTCGCCCTCCTCGGTGACGACGGTCTTATATTCACCGTTGTCGATTATGCGGGTGACTGTCTCCATTTCAATCTCGGCGCCTTGATGAATGACCTGCTCGACGAGCTTATCGGCAAGCTCGTTGCCGCTCATCTTGACATAGCCGGGATAATTCTCTATCTGAGGCGAAAAGGTTATCTGACCGCCGAACGTGCTCTTTTCAAGAACGAGGACGGTTTTATCGGCGCGCAGCGCATAAAGGGCGGCAGTGAGGCCTGCCGGACCCGCGCCGACAACTATAATATCATACATTTTCGTCAGTCCTTACTTTGAAGCTTCGATGAACTTCTTGATCTCGGCAACGCCGGCATATTTGACAGCCTCGCCGTCCTTGACAACTACGAGGGTGGGAGCCTGCTTAACGCCGAGGGCGATCGCAAGATCTTCGTTTTCGTATGCGAGAATTTCATTGACCGAGATGCCTGCCTTGGCGAGCTGAGCGAGAGCTACCTTGCAGTTGGGGCAGGTCGCAGTCTTGAAGAGATAAAGTCCGTCGGCGAGAGTGCAGGCGGTCTCTTCACGCTCCACGCAGGCGCAAGCGGTGTGATGACCATGACCCTCAAGGTGTGAATGAGAGATATTATAGACTTTGCGCTCTTTGTATTCCTGAGCCTTGCCGTCGTTCCAGTTTTGGACGGGGCGATAGTAGCCGGTGATACGGCTGTAGACCTCGGTGGCGGAGCCGCAGTCGGGGCACTTGAATTCTTCGCCTGCGATGTAGCCGTGGTTGCGGCATACGGAGTAAGTGGGTGAAAGAGTATAATAGGGCAGCTTGTAGTTATTTGCGATCTTTCTGACAAGGTCGGCGGCAGCTCTCCAATCGGGCAGCTTCTCGCCGAGGAAGGCATGGAATACGGTGCCTGAGGTGTAGAGAGTCTGGAGCTCATCCTGGATATCGAGAGCCTCGAATATATCCTCGGTGTAGCCGACAGGCAGATGCGAGCTGTTGGTGTAGTAGGGAGTTTCCTTGGAAGCGGTGATGATGCCGGGGTAACGCTTGACATCGTGCTTTGCAAGGCGATAAGAAGTCGACTCTGCGGGAGTGGCCTCGAGATTATAGAGGTCGCCGTACATCTCCTGATAGTCAGAGAGACGCTCACGCATATGGTTAAGCACATCCTTGGCAAACGCCTGTGTCTTGGGGCTGGTCATATCGGCTCTGAGCCAGTTGGCGTTGAGGCCGACCTCGTTCATGCCGACAAGGCCGATGGTGGAGAAGTGGTTGTCAAAGGTGCCGAGGTAACGCTTGGTGTAGGGATAAAGACCCTCGTTGAGGAGCTTTGTGATTATGGTACGCTTGATCTTGAGCGAACGGGCGGAGATATCCATCATCTTATCGAGGCGATGATAGAAGTCCTTCTCGTCCTCGGCAAGATATGCTATCCTGGGCAGGTTGATGGTTACAACGCCGACGGAGCCGGTGCTCTCACCGCTGCCGAAGAAGCCGCCGGACTTCTTGCGAAGCTCACGAAGGTCAAGGCGCAGACGGCAGCACATGGAGCGGACGTCGCTCGGCTCCATATCGCTGTTGACATAGTTTGAGAAATAGGGAGTGCCGTACTTTGAAGTCATTTCAAAGAGGAGCTTGTTATTCTCGGTTTCGGACCAGTCAAAGTCTCTGGTTATCGAATATGTGGGGATGGGGTACTGGAAGCCTCTGCCGTTGGCATCGCCCTCTATCATTATCTCGATAAAGGCCTTGTTGATCATATCCATCTCGGCCTTGCAGTCCTTATACTTGAAGTCCACTTCCTTGCCGCCGACGATGCAGTTCATCTCAGCAAGGTCGGCAGGGACGGTCCAGTCGAGGGTTATGTTTGAGAACGGAGCCTGAGTGCCCCAGCGGCTCGGGGTATTGACGCCGTAAATGAAGGATTCTATGCACTTCTTGACCTGGTCGTAGTCGAGGTTGTCGGCCTTAACGAACGGGGCAAGGTAAGTATCAAATGATGAGAATGCCTGAGCGCCCGCCCATTCATTCTGCATGATGCCGAGGAAGTTGACCATCTGGTTGCAGAGAGTGGCAAGGTGGCTTGCGGGCGAAGATGTGATCTTGCCAGTCACGCCGCCGAGACCCTCCTGAATAAGCTGTTTAAGCGACCAGCCGGCGCAGTAGCCGGTGAGCATCGAAAGGTCGTGGAGATGTATATCGGCGTTTCTGTGAGCGTTAGCTATCTCGTCGTCATAGATCTCGGAGAGCCAGTAGTTCGCAGTGATGGCGCCGGAGTTGCTGAGTATAAGGCCGCCGACGGAATAAGTTACGGTCGAATTCTCCTTAACGCGCCAGTCGGTAACATTGACATAGCTGTTGACAAGCTCTTTGTAGTCGAGAATGGTCGACTTGATGCTGCGGAGCTTCTCACGCTGGCGGCGATAAAGAATGTATGCCTTTGCGACATCGGCGTAGCCGGACTGAATGAGCACATGCTCAACGCTGTCCTGAATATCCTCAACGGCGATGAGCGAGTCCTCGATCTTGGGCTCGAAATCAGCCGTCACCTTGAGGGCGAGGAAGTCGATTGTGGAGGGGTGATACTGCTTCTCCTGCGACTCAAACGCCTTTTTGATGGCTTCGGCGATCTTGTTGATGTCGAATTCTGCGATTTTTCCGTCTCTCTTTACGACCTGGTACATGTTCTCCGTTTCCTTTCGATTTATATTTTATCCGAGTAAAAACATGATATAAGCGGCAACGACTAAAATATTATCAAATTACTGAGTCGTTGTCAATATATTGTGCTGCTTTTTTGAAAGTTTGTGTAAAACGCACTATATATATGCTGCTTTTTGTTGATTTTTTCAGATACCTCTCAGCTCGCAGCTGTCAACATAGCTGAGCATTATCTCGCGCATACGCTCCATATCCGCCTTGCTGTGAGCGGAGAGGCCGAAGCCTATCAGCTCGCCGGAATCCTTGAACGCCTGCAAATAGTGGCGTTTCGCGCCCTTGATGAATTCGCCGAGCTCCACTGTATCCTCAATCGGGTTAAGCTCACGGGTAACGGTGGTCCTGAATTCATAATCGACCGTGTCTTGAAGCAGGAAATCAATGCTCTCTTTAATTTTATCGAGCTTGTAGCCGCCGATGCCGACGGCGCTCGGGTAACCGCTCGGGGCGGCTTTGACATCCATTGCGACGTAGTCGACAAGACCCGCGCCGACAAGCTCCTTGAGCCTTGCGGGATAGGTGCCGTTTGTGTCGAGCTTCACGGCGCAGCCGAGGTCACGGACTTTTTGCAGGAAATCCGCAATATCGGGCTGCATGAGCGGCTCACCGCCCGTCACGGCAACGCCCTCGATTATCCCCTGCCGCTTTTTAAGATAAGCGAAGATCTCATCCTCCGAATACTCGCTCTCCTGCGGCGGGTGGATGACGAGACTTGCATTTTGGCAAAACGGGCATCTGAGATCACAGCCGCCGGTAAATACGGTGCAGGCAGTTTTGCCCGGGAAATCAAGTAAAGTGAGCTTTTGCAGACCTTGAATATTCATCAAAAATCATTCTTTCAGCAATAATAACCACAAAATAAGCGGGTTCAGTTATGATAATAACACAACATATTGTGCTTGTCAATAGCAAACCATAATTTTTTGCAGAAAAAGAGAGCCGCCGTAAAGGGCGGCTCCGGATAAGATTCGAAAAATTATTTGTCTGCCTTCTTCTTGTGGAAGAGGAGCTTGTCGACCGGGAAGTAAAGGAAGAACTGGATAGCGCCGCAAAGAGCGTTGGAGATGAAGGTCGCAAGGCTCTCGGCAACATTCTTGGCAACGAGCCAGCCCTGGAAGGTGGGGGCGAGCCAAGCGGAGAAGCAGATAAGAGCGACGGTGAAAACTATGTAGATGGGGAGAGTGATCGCCACATTTGCGTCGGAGTTAAAGGTCTTGTCTCTGTTGATGAAGAAAGAGACGATCTGAGCGATTATGTTGCTGGCAGTGGAGGCGATGAAGAAGCCGAGGCCGTTGCCCTCGCCGCCTGCGGAAGCAAATACAAAGAACTCATACTTCTGATTGATGAATTCATCGGACATAAAAAGCTGAATAATAATGGGAAGCACCGTCTGAATAACGAAAGCTCCAAGACTGACAACGATGAACTTGACAAACTGCCAAAGAGTGACTATGCCCTTGCCCTTGCTGTCGGCGGCCTTATCAATTTGATTAAGTTTACCCATGTTGAATCTCTCCTAACTGTTTTTTTCTGAAAAATTATACCACAAGCATATACCGATTGGCAAGCCAAAAATACGGGTCGGAAATTGTGCAATATTACTCAACCATGTCAAATACCACAGGTTTTTGAGCGGGAGCGGTTGAGGAATAAGTCAAAGCAGCAGCAAAATGCTCGGCGGCTTCGGCAAAAAGATTTTTATCGGAGGCAAGCAGCGTCGCCACCTTTTCCCCTGCCTCGACCTTATCGCCGGTCTTTTTATGCAGGACTATGCCCGCAGCAGGGTCGATGATATCGTCCTTGCGCTGTCTGCCCGCGCCGAGAGCCATGCAGGCAAGACCGACTTTTTCGGTATCCATATGCGATATATATCCGCTCTCACGGGCGGTAACCGCTTTGCTATAGGGTGCGGAGGCGAATTTCGACGGGTCGAGGATGTATGACGGGTCTCCGCCCTGTAACTCTACCATTTCGGCGAGCTTCTCGAGAGCAGAGCCGTCAGAGAGCTTCTCGGCCGCAAGCTCACGGCATTCCGAGAGGCTGCCCTTGCCAGCGAGGCACAGCAGCTTAGAAGCGAGCGAGAGCGACAGCTCGGTCAAATCGCTCGGACCGTTGCCTTTTAATGTCTCGACGGCTTCGATGACTTCAAGCGAATTACCGATATTATTGCCGAGGGGCACATCCATATCGGTTATGAGCGCCGCAACTTTTCTGCCTGCCGATTTGCCGATGCCGACCATCGTTTCGGCGAGCATTTTTGCATTCTCAATATCCTTCATAAATGCGCCGCTGCCGCATTTAACGTCAAGGACAATGCAGTCTGCGCCGCCGGCGAGCTTTTTACTCATTATACTGGAGGCTATGAGCGGAATGCTGCCGACGGTCTCGGTGGCATCACGCAGCGAATAGAGCTTTTTATCCGCGGGGCACATATTGCCCGACTGACCCGTTACGCAAAGTCCGCAGCGGTTGACTGTCTCAATGAATTTATCGGCGCTGAGCGAGGAGTTGAAGCCCGGTATCGCTTCGAGCTTATCGACGGTGCCGCCTGTGTGTCCCAGCCCTCGACCGCTCATTTTGGCTATTTTTACGCCGCATTCGGCAACAAGAGGCGCAACAATTAGAGTGGTCTTATCTCCGACTCCGCCGGTCGAATGCTTGTCGCCCTTATCGCCCTTAATGCCGCTGAGGTCGGCAATGTCGCCGGAGTGTGCCATCGCAAGGGTCAGTGCTACGGTTTCATCGGTATTCAGCCCTTTGATATACATTGCCATGAGCATTGCGGAGACCTGATAATCGGGAATGCTGCCGTCTGCCGCTGCACTTGCAAAGAATTTCAGCTCATCGGGATCGAGACAGCCTCCGTCACGCTTCTTGGCAATGAGTTCTTTAATGTTCATCATCTGAGCGTACCTCGCTTTTGTCAAAGGCTCTGGGCAGAAGCTCCTCAAGAGTTGCCGAAGTGTATTCGGTCTCGGAGGATGCCATGATAATCTCAAAATCGGGTTTGCAGAATTCTTTCATCACCTGGCGGCATACGCCGCAAGGGGTGCACGAGGGGCTTGCAGGCTGACCCGCCTTGCCGCCGACAACAGCTATGCGGACAAAATCGTACCTGCCCTCGGATATAGCTTTGAAGAACGCCGTCCTCTCGGCGCAAGTGGTCGGGGTGAATACCGAGCTTTCGATATTGCAGCCCGTGTAGACCTTGCCGTCAGAGCACAGCAGCGCCGCGCCGACGCTGAAGCCCGAATAAGGAGAATATGAAAAATCTCTCGCCTCTAGTGCGGCTTTTATAAGCTCACGATCATTCATCTGCCGCCTCCAAAGCGATCTCTATCATTTTATTAAAGGTTTGCTCGCGCTCAAATGCGGTGCATTCTTCGCCGCTTGCAAGTGGGCAGTCCGATATCGTGCATATCACGAGGGCTTTTTTGCCGCTGCGGGCTGCGTTCATATAGAGAGCGGCGCTCTCCATCTCGATCGCAAGCACGCCCATTTTCTGCCACACGGCAAGGCTCGCCGCGTCGTCATAGAAGGTGTCGGAGGAATAGATATTGCCGACAAAAGGCTTGACTCCGAGCTTCTCAGCGGCGGCAACGGCTTTGGCGAGGGTGCCGTAATCCGCTATCGGAGCGAAATCACCCGGCAGGCAATACTGGCGGGCATAGGCGGAATTCGTGCAGGCACCCATGCCGAATACGACGTCACGCAGGTGAAGCTCGGGGCTTATTGCGCCCGCAGAGCCGACGCGAATTATTGTATCTACATTGTAAAAATTGAAAAGCTCATATGAATATATGCCTATCGACGGAATACCCATGCCCGAAGCCATGACGGAGACCCTTTTGCCTTTATAAGTACCCGTATAACCCTGAACGCCTCTGGTGTTGTTGACGAGCATGGGATCCTCAAGAAAATTCTCTGCAATATACTTTGATCTGAGCGGGTCGCCGGGCATGAGCACGGTTTTTGCAAATGCATCCGGGCTTTCGGCGGCGATATGCGGGGTGGGAAGCTTACTCATAGAATTACCTCACTTTCAATAACCGGAAACGGTTTGTTTTTTGGCAAGCTTAACTATTGCGCTTGTGCCGAGCCTGTCGCAGCCGAGAGCAAGGAAGTCCTCGGCATCCTCAAATGACCTGATTCCGCCCGCTGCTTTCATGCGGACATTCGGACCGATATTTTCGGCGAAAAGAGCAATATCCTCTCTTGTAGCGCCGCCCTTAGAGAATCCTGTTGACGTTTTTATAAAATCCGCGCCGGATTCGGTAACGACACGGCACATTTCCTTTTTCTCGTCGTCGGTCAGCAGGCAGGTTTCGATAATAACTTTCAGTACTTTTCCGCCGCACGCTTCTTTGACGACCTTTATTTCATTCAACACGTCGCCGTATTTGCCGTCCTTGACCCAGCCGACGTTGATGACCATGTCTATCTCGTCCGCGCCGTTCTTGACTGCGTCGGCGGCCTCAAAGGCTTTGACGGCTGTGGTCGAATAGCCGTTCGGGAAGCCGATGACGGTGCATATCGGCAGCTTATCTCCGACATATTCCTTGGCCTTGGCAACATAAGACGCGGGTATGCAGACGCTGGCGGTCGAGAAGTGTATGCCGTCGTCACAGACCTGCTTTATCTGCTCCCACGTTGCGTCAACCGCAAGCAGTGTGTGGTCGCAATGAGAGAGGATCTTTGAGATGTCCATTGTATTCATCCTTTCAAATTATATTAAAAAGCGTATTTGTTTATCATTTGCGCAACGCCGTCATCGGCGTTCGACGGCGCTATCGCTTTGGCTGCGAGCTTGCACGGCTCAGTGCCGTTTGCCATTGCGAATGAAAGCCCGGCTATACGCAGCATTGGCGCGTCGTTTTCCGCGTCGCCGAAAGCCATCGCTTCATCGGGGGTTATGCCCAGCCGCTCGCACATACCGAGCAGCGCAGCGCCCTTATTGACTCCTCCCGCCGTTGCCGAGTTTACTCCGGGTGCGGCAGAGGCTATCTCATAGCCCTTTGAGCGGAAATTGTCGAGCACGCTGTTCTTGACCTGCGGATCGGCGGCGAATACGTCTATCAGCTCCGCGCCCTTGCCTTTGATGCTGTCAAGCAGGTCGTCGCATTGGACTGTGGAGGCAACAAACTTCTCAATGAATCCGCTCGGCATATCGGGGTTCACAAAAAATCGTTCGCTCCCCTTTTGGACATATATCCTGCCCTCAAGATAAATATTATAGTATATCGGCAAGGAATTCAGCAGAGTGACCGCTTCGGCAGTCTCCTCGGGCGAGATCAGCTTTGAATATATGAATTCTATATTGTTTCGGTCATAAACGCAGGCGCCGTTTGAGCAGATGACATAATCGACAAACGGTATCTGATCTGTGACATTCGCGGTGAACGAAAGAGTCCTGCCCGTTGCAATGGCGATGCGCATGCCTGCGTCGTGCGCCTTGAGCAGAGCTGTTTTGGTCGCTTCGGCAACGGTGAGATGATCGGGCGCCATAAGGGTGCCGTCAAGGTCGGAAACTATAATTTTAACAGCCATAATATCTCCTGTATTCTTTATATTTATCAGTATAACACTAAAATGCGGGGCGTGTCAAGAAAACGCAGATTTTATCCGCAATGTTTTGCGCCTTTTGAGCGGAAGAAAAATAAAAAAGCATCTTGAAATAGTATTTTCAATTTGTTAAAATATATATGCGGAATCAAACGGGATGCGGCAGAATCGTATCTCAAAATTTTTGGGGGTCGACCATGAATCTGATGCACATTAAATATGCCGTCGAGGTTGCAAATGAAGGCTCGATAAATAAGGCGGCGGAGAAGCTGTATGTCGGCCAGCCGAATCTCAGCCGCGCCATCAAGGAGCTTGAAGCCTCGCTCGGCGTCAAGATATTTGAGCGCTCAGCCAAAGGAATGGGTCTGACCTCCGACGGAGAGACTTTTATCCGCTATGCCAAGACGATACTGCGCCAGGTGGACGAGGTCGAGAGCATTTTCAACGGCTCGGGTTCGGTGAAAAAGCGCTTCTCTATTTCCGTGCCGAGGGCGAGTTATATCTCGGACGCCTTTGCAAGATTTTCACATTCTCTCACAAACGAAGCGGAAGCGGAGATCATATATAAAGAAACTAATTCGCTCAGAGCGATAAAAAATATCCTGCACGAGGATTATAAGCTCGGCATTATCCGCTATGCGGAGAACTACGACAAGTATTTTAAAACAATGCTTGACGAGAAAGATATGCAATACGAGATGATAACGGAATTCAGCTATGTGCTTGCCATGAGCCGCGATAATCCGCTTGCAAGCGCCGAAAAAATCACTTTTGACGCTTTGAAGGATTATATCGAGATAGCTCACGCCGACCCGTATGTGCCCTCGCTCCCCCTCTCACAGGTCAGGAAAGAGGAGCTGCCCGATAATATCGGCAGGCGCATATTCGTATTTGAGCGCGCAAGCCAGTTTGAGCTGCTTTCGGAGAATCCCGAGACATTTATGTGGGTCTCGCCTATCCCTCAGAAGCTGCTCGACAGATACGACCTTGTTCAGATCCCTTGTGAGGAAAATAAGAAGATATATAAGGATATACTTATTTATAAGCGTGACTACAAGCTCACCGTGCTCGATAAGGCGTTTATAGACGAGCTTTGCAAGTCAAAGAGAGAAATGTTTTAATTGAATATTTACAGTGAGAAGCCGTCTGACCTTTTACAGTCAAACGGCTTCTCACATTCGGAGTAAATGAAATGAAGAGGAATCGATATTACTATCGTTTTTGTCATTTTGGTCGGCCGTCGGCTGAAACGGTGACCGAGCTTCAGCGATAGTATAGCATTTAATGGTTTGATTGAGAATTGCCGGATTTATATATACCATTGCTTTTTTGATATACCTCAAATCGGCAAAAACAGCAGATTTCGGACTGATAATTATTATTGTATAGCAATTTCGCTTGACAAATTATCGAATTTGATATATCGTTATCATAAAAGAGCAATTCCAAACATCGAAGTTTTATTGTAGAATATACACAAAGAAGAATCCTTGCTTTTGGATAATCCGACAATGAAATTCAGGAGGATGAACATGGAAAATTCAAACAGAACAATTATTGACAGCGTAGAAACGCTCGAGGCTGCTCTTGCCAGAGTCAAGGCTGCTCAGAGCGAGTTCGCAAAGTTCACTCAGGAGCAAGTCGATAAGATATTCCTTGCAGCTGCCACGGCGGCCAACAAGGCGAGAATACCTCTCGCAAAGATGGCTGTCGAGGAGACAGGCATGGGCGTGGTCGAGGACAAGGTTATCAAGAATAACTATGCTGCCGAGTATATCTACAACGCCTATCGCCATACCCGCACCTGCGGCGTTATCGAGGAGGATAAAGCATATGGCATCAAGAAGATAGCCGAGCCCATCGGCGTTATTGCCGCTGTTATCCCCACCACCAACCCGACCTCAACGGCGATATTTAAGTGCCTCATCGCGCTCAAGACAAGAAACGCCATAATCATATCCCCGCACCCCAGAGCCAAGGGCTGCACGGCTGCCGCCGCTAAGATAGTCCTTGACGCCGCCGTTGCGGCAGGAGCACCCGAGGGCATCATCGAGTGGATCGACGTGCCCGGCCTTGAGCTGACCAACCTGCTTATGAAAGAGGCTGATATAATTCTCGCTACCGGCGGCCCCGGCATGGTTAAGGCTGCATATTCATCGGGCAAGCCCGCTCTCGGCGTCGGCGCCGGCAACACCCCCGCCATTATCGACGACACCGCCGATATAATTCTTGCGGTCAACTCCATTATCCACTCCAAGACCTTTGATAACGGCATGATCTGCGCCTCCGAGCAGTCGGTCATCGTCCATAAGTACGTATATGACGCAGTCAAGAAGGAATTCGCCGACAGAGGCTGCTACTTCCTGAACCCCGAGGAGACCGAGAAGGTCAGAAAGACCATTCTTATCAACGGCGCTCTTAACGCAAAAATAGTCGGCCAGTCCGCATTCAAAATCGCTCAGCTTGCAAACGTAACCGTTCCCGAGCACACCAAGATCCTTATCGGTGAGGTCGAGAGCGTTGAGCTCAGCGAAGAATTTGCCCATGAGAAGCTTTCCCCCGTCCTTGCAATGTATAAGGCCGAGGATATCGACGACGCATTCAACAAGGCAGAGCGCCTTGTCGCCGACGGCGGCTTCGGTCACACCTCTTCAATATATCTTAACGCAGTTACCGAGCAGGCGAAGCTCGACGCATTCGCAGCGAGAATGAAGACCTGCCGTATCCTTGTCAACACTCCCTCCTCACACGGCGGTATCGGTGATCTTTATAACTTCAAACTCACCCCGTCGCTCACCCTGGGCTGCGGCTCATGGGGCGGCAACAGCGTCTCCGAAAACGTCGGAGTCAAGCACCTTATCAATATCAAAACGGTCGCCGAGAGGAGAGAAAATATGCTTTGGTTCAGAGCACCCGAAAAGGTGTATATCAAGAAAGGCTGCCTGCCCGTTGCTCTTGACGAGCTTAAGAACGTCATGGGCAAGAAGCGTGCGTTCATCGTCACCGACAGCTTCCTGTATCACAACGGCTACACTAAGCCCATCACCGACAAGCTCGACGAAATGGGCATAGTCCACACCACGTTCTTTGACGTCGCTCCCGACCCGACCCTCGCCTGCGCCAAGGAAGGCACCGCCCAAATGGTAGCATTCCAGCCCGACTGCATTATCGCCGTCGGCGGCGGCTCCGCAATGGACGCCGGCAAGATCATGTGGGTTCTCTATGAGCATCCCGAGGCCGACTTCATGGATATGGCAATGAGATTCATTGATATCAGGAAGAGAGTCTACACCTTCCCCAAGATGGGCGAGAAGGCTTACTTCATCGCAGTGCCCACTTCGGCAGGTACCGGCTCTGAGGTCACTCCCTTTGCAGTTATCACCGATGAGAAGACCGGCGTTAAGTATCCCCTTGCCGATTATCAGCTCATGCCTAACATGGCTATAGTTGATACCGACTTCCACATGACCGCACCCAAGGGCCTTACCTCCGCATCGGGTATCGACGCCGTTACCCATGACCTTGAGGCTTTCGCTTCAATGATGGCGACGGATTACACCGACGGTCTTGCTCTTAAGTCTATCAAGACTATATTTGAGTATCTGCCCAGAGCCTATGACAACGGCCCCAACGACATCGAGGCGAGAGAGAAGATGGCTAATGCCGCCACCATGGCAGGTATGGCTTTCGCAAACGCCTTCCTCGGCGTATGCCACTCCATGGCTCATAAGCTCGGCGCTTTCCATCATTTGCCTCACGGCATTGCAAACGCACTTATGATCGAAGAAGTGCTTCGCTTCAACGCGAGCGAGAAGCCCGTCAAGATGGGCACCTTCCCGCAGTACGATCATCCTCACACCCTTGCCCGCTATGCAGAGGTCGCCGATTATCTCGGCCTCGGCGGCAAGAATGACTCCGAGAAACTCGAAAACCTTATCAAGGCCATCAATGACCTTAAAGACAGGATCGGCATCAAAAAGACCATCAAGGATTACGGCATCGACGAGAAGGACTTCCTTGACCGCCTTGACGCAATGACCGAGCAGGCGTTTGATGATCAGTGCACCGGCGCAAATCCCCGTTACCCGCTCATGAGCGAAATAAAGCAGATGTATCTTAACGCATATTACGGAACACACGAAGAAGTTTAAGGAGGGTCATATAATGAATCTTGACAGAATTCTTGCAGTCAGAAACGATAAGACCGTCTACCGCGACGGCAACCTTTGCCTCAAGGTGTTTAACTCCGATTTCTCAAAGGCTGACGTCCTTAACGAGGCGCTCAACCAGGCGAGGATCGAGGAGACGGGGCTGAATATCCCCAAGATCCACGAAGTCACCGTCATCGAGGGCAAATGGACTATAGTTTATGACTACATCAGCGGCAAAACTCTCGCTCAGCTCATGGAGGAGCACCCCGAGAAGAAGGAAGAATACCTTAAGCTGCTTGTAAATCTCCAGCTTGAGATGCATTCCAAGACCTGCCCCCTGCTCAACAAGCTCAAGGATAAGATGAGCCGCAAGATCAGCCAGACCGACCTTAGCGCTACGGTGCGTTATGACCTGCATACCCGCCTTGAGGCTATGCCGAAGCATAACAAGGTCTGCCACGGCGACTTCAACCCCTCAAACATCATCATCTCCGACAACGGCGACCCCTATATCATCGACTGGTCGCACGCCACTCAGGGTAACGCTTCCGCCGACGCAGCACGCACCTATCTGCTCTTCTGGCTCAACGGCGACATCGACGGTGCAAAGAGGTATTTGCAGCTCTTCTGCGACAAGAGCAACACCCCCATCCAGTATGTTCAGAAGTGGCTGCCCATCGTCGCCGCTTCACAGACCGTCAAGGGCAATGAAAAAGAGCGTGAATTCCTGCTCTCTTGGATAGACGTTGTTGACTACGAATAAGGAGGAAAATACAAATGAAGATCACCATCTGCATCGGTTCATCCTGCCATATCAAAGGCTCCCGTCAGGTAGTTGAGCAGCTTCAGTACCTGATCCACGAGAATAAGCTCTCCGACAAAGTCGAGCTCGGCGGCACCTTCTGCATGGGTAAATGCCAGCAGGGCGTATGCGTCACCATCGACGACAACCTCGGCAGCAAGACCTACTCCGTCAGCCCCGACACCGTTAAGGAATTCTTTGAGGAAAACGTTCTTTCAAAGGTTGGATGATTTATGATAATTCAGATATGCATAGGCAGCTCATGCCATCTGAAGGGCTCCGAAAGGCTCGTTGAGCTTTTTCAGGACGCCATCAAAGACAGCGGTTATTATGACGAAATAACACTTGCCGGCAGCTTTTGCACCGGCAGGTGTAACCGTGAGGGTGTCACGATAACGGTGGACGACGATATCTACACCGGCGTGACTCCGGAGAATTTCACTGCATTTTTTGAAGACAAAGTAATGAAAAAACTCAAAGCTCAGGAGGCTTGACGGTATGTCAGACTGCTTGACCCTAAAAAAATCAAACTGCAAAAACTGCTATAAATGTATCCGCCATTGCCCGGTGAAATCCATAAGATTCTCGGGCAATCAGGCCTATATAATAGGCAATGAGTGCATCCTCTGCGGTCAGTGCTTTGTTGTCTGCCCGCAGGATGCAAAGCAGATAGTCGACGAGAGCGAGAAGGTCAGAGTGCTGCTCCAAAGCGGCGACCCCGTCATAGTCAGCCTCGCTCCGTCATTTATTGCGAATTACGACGGAGTCGGTATCGGCTCAATGCGTAAGGCGCTTAAGCAGCTCGGCTTCTATGACGCCGAGGAGACTGCGATCGGCGCAACTATCGTCAAAAAGGAATATGAGCGCATGGTGGCTGAGGGCGACAGGAATGTTATAATAACCTCCTGCTGCCACTCGATAAACCTGCTCATTCAAAAGTATTATCCTTCGGTACTCCCCTATCTTGCGGATGTCATGTCGCCCATGCAGGCGCATTGCACCGATATCAAAAAGAGATATCCCGACGCAAAGACCGTGTTTATCGGCCCCTGCGTTGCCAAGAAGGACGAAGCGCAGTATTATGACGGTATCGTTGATGCCGTGCTGACCTTTGACGAGCTGACCGAATGGCTCAAAAATGAGAATATCGAGCTTGAAAAGGAGCTTGACAGCGACGAGAACAGCAGGGCGAGATTCTTCCCGACCACGGGCGGTATACTCAAGACTATGGCGCTTGACGACCCGAAATACACCTATATGTCGCTTGACGGCGTTGAGAACTGCATGGCAGCTCTTAAAGAAATTGAAAACGGCAGCATCAATAACTGCTTTATCGAGATGTCAGCCTGCGTCGGCAGTTGCGTCGGCGGCCCCGTTATGGAGAAATTCCACCGTTCACCCATCAAGGATTACGCCGCAGTTGCAAATTTTGCAGGCAAGAACGATTTTGAGGTCGATATGCCAATGCCTGCTGAGATCCACAAGACCTTCACCGCTATCGAGCGCCGAATGATGCCACCTTCGGAGAGCGAGATAAGAGATATCCTGCGCCAGATGGGCAAGATGAAGCCCTCCGACGAGCTGAACTGCGGCTCCTGCGGTTACAACACCTGCCGTGAGAAAGCCATTGCAATTTACCACGGCAAGGCTGAGATATCAATGTGCCTCCCCTACCTCAAGGATAAGGCTGAGAGCTTCTCGGATAACATAGTCCGCAACACTCCGAACGGTCTTATAGTCCTTAACGAAAAGCTCGAAGTGCAGCAGATAAACAAGGCTGCGCTGAAGATAATGAACCTGCGCTCGGAATCCGACATTCTCGGCGACCAGGTCGTCAGAGTGCTTGACCCCGCCGATTTCATCGAGGTGCTCAAGACCGGCAGAAGTATTCATAACAAGCGTGAATACCTCGCCGAATATGAGAAATATGTCGAGTTCACCGTTGTGTGCGACAAGGAATATAGGCTGCTTGTGTGCATCATGCGTGATGTCACCGACGAGGAGCTTGCCAAGGAGCGCAAGGAGAATATAAGCCGCCAGACAGTCGAGATAGCCGATAACGTGGTCGATAAGCAGATGCGTATCGTCCAGGAGATAGCTTCTCTGCTCGGCGAGACTGCGGCGGAGACCAAAATCGCCTTAACGAAGCTGAAGGAGTCGATCACTGATGAATAATCTGTGCGCCGATATAGGCTGCAAAAGCATAAATCACATCGGCGAGCAGCTCTGCGGCGACCATGTGGACATAGTCGAGCAGGGCGACAACTCAACCGTAATTGTGCTTGCCGACGGCCTTGGGAGCGGCGTTAAGGCCAGCATCCTCTCCACCCTGACCTCAAAGATAATCTCTACCATGATGGCTCAGGGGCTTTCACTCGAGGAATGCGTCTCGACCATTGCCGCAACGCTCCCCATATGCTCCGTAAGAGGCGTTGCCTACTCAACATTCACAATAATCCATATTATTGATAACTCTACCGTCGAGCTGATCCAGTATGATAACCCGCAGATCATCATGCTGCGCGACTGTGAGATATATGATTACCCCGTGAGCGAAGTCATAATCGGCGGCAAAAAGATACTCAAATCCAATATCAAGCTGCGTGAGAATGATATATTTATCGCAATGAGCGACGGCTGCCCTCACGCAGGCATTGGCACGGCATTCAATTTCGGCTGGAAGAGAGATGATATTGCGGAATTCATCCGCTCCGTTGCCCACGTCGGCTTCACGGCAAAAACTCTCTCGACTATGCTGATTGATGAGTGCAACAAGCTCTACGGCGGCAAGCCCGGTGACGACGCTACGGCCTGCGTTATCCGCATTAGGAAGCGTGAGCCGATGAATATCCTCTTCGGCCCACCGTCACACCGTGACGACTGTGACAGAATGATGTCGCTCTTCTTCTCCAAAGAAGGCAAGCACATTATCTGCGGCGGCACGACCTCCTCGATAGCCGCAAAGTATCTCGGCAAGGAAGTCAAGACTACGCTCAAATTCGAGCGCAGCGACGTGCCCCCGATCGCTTATATCGACGGCGTCGATCTTGTCACAGAGGGCGTTATTACAATAAATAAGGTGCTTGAATACGCCAAAGACGCACTCGGCGACAATGAGGAATACGCCCACTGGAGCGTTTCTCAGGACGGCGCTTCGCTTATATGTCGTATGCTCTTTGAGGAAGCGACGGATATCAATTTCTATGTCGGCAGAGCTATTAACCCCGCTCATCAGAATCCCGACCTGCCTATTAACTTCAATATAAAGATGAATCTTGTCCAGGAGCTTTCGGAATGCCTGAGAAAAATGGGCAAGAGGATCAAGGTCAGCTATTTTTAACGGACACTGAGGTGTGATATGAGAAAATTCGATACAAAGGTACAATATCTTAAATATAAGGTTCTCCGCGAAGTGGCGAGAGAGGCGTGGAACGATACTCTGCTTGAGCATCTTGTGGATATTCCCAAGAAGATTGTTCCGGGCAACACTCCCACCATGCGCTGCTGCGTTTATAAAGAAAGGGCTATCCTGGCCGAGCGAGTGAAGCTCGCAATGGGCGGCTGCAAAGAGAACCACAATGTTATCGAGGTCATCGACACCGCCTGCGACGAGTGCCCTATGGGCGGCTACGAAGTCACCAACGCTTGCCGCGGTTGCCTCGCTCACCGCTGCGAGGATGTCTGCAAGAGAGGCGCTATCTCCTTTGACCACAATCATGTCGCCCATATTGACAAATCCAAGTGCGTCGGCTGCGGAATGTGTGCCAAGGTCTGCCCCTACACCGCCATTATCAGCCGTAAACGCCCGTGTGAGAACGCTTGCAAGATCAAAGCTATCTCAATGAACGAGAACAAGGCGGCTCAGATAGATAATGACAAGTGCATTGCCTGCGGCGCCTGCGTTTACCAGTGCCCGTTCGGCGCAATAACTGATAAATCCTATATTCTCGATGTTATCGACATCATCAAGAAGAGCGAGAATAACACAAAATACAAGGTCTACGCCGTGGTCGCTCCGTCGATCTCGAGCCAGTTCACCTATGCAAAGCTCGGTCAGGTCATTAAGGGGCTCAAAGAGCTGGGCTTCCACACCGTTATCGAAGCCGCTCTCGGCGCCGATATGGTCGCTTTTGCCGAGTCTCAGGAGCTTGCGGAGAAGGGCTTCCTGACAAGCTCGTGCTGCCCCGCCTTTGTCAGCTATATTGAGAAAGCGTTCCCCGACCTTGCCGAGAATATTTCGCATAACCTCTCCCCCATGGCGACGGTTGCAAAATATATCAAGAGCAAGGATCCCGAATGCAGCATCGTCTTTATAGGCCCCTGCACCGCCAAGAAAGCCGAGGTGCAGAAAGAAAGCGTAAGGCCCTATATTGACGCCGCGATGACCTTTGAGGAGCTTCAGGCGCTCTTTGACAGCCGTGATATTGATATAATGACTCTCGGCGAGGATGTGCTCGACAACGCCTCGTATTTTGGCAGGATATTTGCCCGCTGCGGCGGACTTGCCGATGCCGTTGCCGAGGGGCTCAAGGAGCAGGGCATTGAGGATTTCGAGCTGAAAGCAGTTTCCTGCGACGGAATAGAGGCCTGCAAAACCGCGTTGCTCAAGAAGCGCAAAAACGTGCTTGACGCTAACTTCGTTGAGGGTATGGCCTGTATCGGCGGCTGCATAGGCGGCGCCGGCTGCCTCACCCACGGAGAAAAGAATAAGGCCGAGGTCGATAAATACGGCAGAGAGGCTTATGAAAAGACCATAAAGGACGCCATCAAGTATTTGGATATCTAAACTTAAAAGCGGAGAGAGCTTTATTGCTTTCTCCGCTTTACAAATTTATATTATCCGTGCTATAATATAATAAAGAACATTCGCACCGGTTTATCCGGGAAAGGAGCGGTAATGACCGATTACATTATCGAACCCGTCAGCGGTCGGCTGACTGTCAGCGGCGGTAAGGCTGCCCCGATACTTACAATAATGAATGCCGACGAATTTCGCGGCAAAAACAAGCCTTTTATAAATCACAAGGAGCTGTCACACAACCTCGGCTCTATCCGCTACTGCAAGGCGGAATTGTTTCGCGATCACCTCTGGGGCACGCTGAGAATTCCGCAAAAAAGCGAGAGCCGTGACCCGCAGCTTTCATTTATATTTTATCTTACCGAGAAATCGCTGTATTTCATAGAGGATACGGGCGATGTCAAACAGTGGATAAAGACTCTGTCGGCCAAGATGAGCAGGGTCGAGTCCTCCGCCGAGCTACTTCTGCGGCTTTTTGAGAAAATGATAGAGAACGATATCATCTATCTCTCGCATCTTGAGAAGAAGACCGAGGATCTTGAGGATAGACTTATCGACGGCGACTCGGACAATTTCTTTGAGCAGCTCACAAAGCTACAACGCAAGCTCTCGGAGCTGAACGCCTATTATGAGCAGCTAACGGCAATAGGCGACCTTGTCGAATCCTGCACCTCCCCCTCCCTTGTCGGCGGCACCGAACAGTGGGGCAGATATTCGATGCGTACCGAGCGGCTGAGCAATCACACAAGGCTGCTCCAAGAGAATATACAGCGCCTCAGGGAGCTTTACAGAGTGCAGCAGGACGAGAAACAGAATAACGTGATGTGTATTCTGACCGTCGTCACCACCTTTTTCCTGCCGCTTACGCTGCTGACAGGCTGGTACGGCATGAACTTTGTAAATATGCCTGAGCTTCATTGGAAATTCGGATATTATATTGTTATTGCAGTTGCGGCGGTGATAGCGCTCATTGAGCTGATATACTTTAAGAAAAAGAAATTTTGATTTGTTATGGTTTTAAAATACCGGACTTAATAAATAATCCGCCTTGCCTTTAACGGCAGGGCGGATAAATTTTACGGCAGCTTATTTATGATAGAGCTTCTTGGTCTGATATCTCGGCTCGCAGGTGAGGTTGATGCCGAGCTTTCTGTAGACATCCTGATCGACCTGTGAGAGGATAACGGTCGAGTGCGCTTCACAGCCCGCAAGCATACCGATAGCTTCAAGCGCCTTTTTGGCGACGGGGTTGGTGTTGGCGCTCATTGAGAGAGCGATAAGCGTCTCGTCTGAGTGGAGCCTCGGGTTGTGATTTTTCAGAATAGCGATTTTCAGCTTCTGGATAGGCTCGATTATGGAGGGGGCTATCATCAGCAGATCGTCGGGCAGACCCGCAACGGTCTTAACGGCATTGAGCAGAGCCGCCGATGAGGCACCGAGCAGATTTGAGGTCTTGCCGGTGACTATCGTGCCGTCGGGCAGCTCAATCGCAACTGCGGGCTGACCGTCGGTCGCTTCGCTCTTTTTGTCTGCGGCGCTGATAACCTTTCTGTCCTCGGGGCTGATGCCGGCCTGGTTCATAAGGCTGATTATCTTATCGACCGCTTCCTGCTTGCCTCTGCCCATTCTGAGATCACAGAGAGCAGCGAAATAGCGGCGGATTATCTCTTCTTTAGAGGCTTCTTTGGTCGCCTCGTCGTCGCAAATGGCGTAGCCCGCCATGTTGACACCCATATCCGTGGGTGATTTATAGGGGCTGACGCCCTCTATTTTCTCAAATATAGCGTTGAGCACGGGGAAAACTTCAACATCGCGGTTATAATTGACAGTAGTTATGCCATAGGCTTCAAGGTGGTACGGGTCTATCATGTTGACGTCGTTGAGGTCAGCCGTCGCCGCTTCATAGGCGAGGTTCACGGGGTGTTTAAGGGGAAGATTCCATATCGGGAAGGTCTCAAACTTTGCGTAGCCGGCTTTGTTGCCTCTGAGATTCTCGTGATAAAGCTGTGAAAGACATGTCGCCATTTTACCGCTGCCCGGGCCGGGTGCGGTGATGACCACAAGAGGTCTGGTGGTTTCAATAAATTCGTTTTTGCCGAAGCCATCATCGCTGACAATGTGGGCAACATTATAAGGATAACCCTCTATCGGGTAATGCAGGAAAACCTTGACTCCGAGCTTTTCGAGCTTGTCTTTGAAGGCGCTTGCGGACGGCTGCCCCTTGAACTGTGAGAGCACCACGCTGCCAACATAGAGCCCCGCTTCACGGTAAGCGTCTATCAGGCGGAGCACGTCTGTATCATAAGTGATGCCGAGATCGCGGCGCATCTTATTACTCTCGATATCGCCGGCATTAATGACTATGACGACTTCAACGTCATTGGCAATGCTCAGCAGCATCTGCAGCTTACTGTCAGGCGCGAAACCCGGCAGAACTCTTGACGCATGGTAATCGTCAAACAGTTTACCGCCGAATTCGAGGTAGAGCTTGCCTCCGAATTCGCCGATACGCTTACTGATCTGCTCCGATTGGCGGCTGATGTAAGCGGCGTTGTCAAAACCTATCCTTTTCACAGCAAAAACACCCTTTCTCATTGCTCCGAAAGCCGAAAATCACCGCATGACAGCGGCTCGCAAAGCGTCAACATACCAAATAATTATATATCAATCGGCCATGCAAATCAAGAGCGAATGCAAAAAAATACTTATACGGTTGCCAAAAGCAGATAAAAGCCGTATAATGTAAGAAACAAGCCGAAAAGGAGTGACAGCCGTGAATTCGTGCGCCGTGTCGCACCCGATACCGCCGGTCTATGATTCGCATTCAAGAATACTGATACTCGGTTCATTCCCGTCAGTTAAATCAAGGGAAAACGGCTTCTTCTACGGCCACAGCAGAAATCGCTTCTGGAAAACGGTCTCCGCTGTTATCGGCCGCCCCGAGCCCAAGTCAATTGAGGAGAAGAAAAAGATGCTGCTTGACAGCGGCATTGCGCTTTGGGACGTTATCGCCTCATGCGAAATAAGCGCCAGCTCCGACAGCAGCATCAAAAACGCCGTGCCGAACGATATTTCGCCCATTCTTGCCGCCGCGGATATCAGGAGGATATTCGTAAACGGCAAAACCGTCGAGAAATATTACCGCAAATTCATTTTGCCCGTTGTGGGCATTGAAGCGGTAACTCTGCCGTCGACAAGCCCCGCAAATGCGGCATATTCGCTCGATAAACTTATCGAAGCATGGAGAATCATATTTGAAGAAATGAAATAAGGAGATTTGTGTATGTGCCCTATGAATGAGGAAGAAAAAATCATGGCGGGTATCCTCTTTTGCCCCGGCGACCCCATGCTCAGAGCAATGAAGCTCAAGACCCACAACCTGAATGTTGATTACAACGGCACCCATGAGGATGAGACGGAGAAGCGCGCGGCTATCCTCTCCGAGATTATCGGCGAATTCGGCGAGGGCGGCTTCATACAAGGGCCTATCGCCTTCCATTACGGCAAGCACACAAAAATCGGTAAGCGATTCTTCGGCAACTTCAATCTGACCATTCAGGATGATGCCGAGGTCACGATTGGTGACAACTGCAATTTCGGGCCGAATGTTACAATTGTAACGCCGATCCACCCTATGCTGCCCGATGAACGCCGAGAGATGATGAATGCCGACGGCGAAAAAAAGCGTTTTTGCTATGCGAAGCCCGTGCATATCGGCAATGACTGCTGGTTCGGCGCTTCGGTAACGGTCTGCCCGGGAGTGACTATCGGAGATAACTGCGTTATCGGCGCGGGCAGCGTAGTTACAAGAGATATCCCGTCAAACAGCTTTGCGGCAGGCGTACCCTGCAAGGTTATAAGGGAAATAACTGATGCCGACAGTATGAAGTATAAACCTGAAATTCTGGCTGACAATAGAGTGATCGAAGCCGACGAGAAGTAAAATTACAGCAAAAAAACCACCGACTAATTAAATCGGTGGTTTCCTATTTATCTAACGGTGTCGGCGAATTCAAATGGGTCGATTTCGCCTTTATACGGCTTGAATGCGACTGTGAATTCAATAGGCTCAAAATCCCATTTACGCTCGGGCTCAACGGTTTCATAGTATCCCCTGCCGCCTCTGACATCAAACTGATAGTCAAGATAGACATAGGTGCGCTTATCGGGCACGAGTTCATCATTATGCGCCGTGCTCTCAAGCATATGCGGCGTGTAATGCGATGCGTTGAAAATGAATGACTCTTTGCCGACGGGCGCGAATATCATACCGTATTCGCCGCTCTCGACTGCGCCGTAGCGTGAGCCATAATGAGCGCCGTTCTCAATGGGTCTGATATAAGGCACAAAATTCTCTTCAACACTCGGGGTGAATCTGCCGTAGCGCTGTGACCTGTGGCGGTCGGGATAGGCTTCAACGGGACCTTTGCCGAAATAATCCATAAGTTCGAAGCCCTCATTCAGCGTGAAGCGGAAGCCGAAGCGGGGTAGCCGCATATTCATCTCACGCAGCAGCTCGCGCAGCTTGCCTTTGAAGCCGAGAGTTGCGCTGCCGTCGCCGTAGAAACGGTAGATCAGTTCGCCGCTGATGACAGGTACGACAGCAGGGCCGCCGATCGCAACACGGCAGCGGACGGTCAGAGCGTCGACCTCAGGCTCGATAACCGCGTCATAGGTCTGCTGAGAAACAGCCTGCATTGCCGCGCTTTTGCGATCCTCAGCCGCCGAGAGTTGATTATAGCCGTGCGCCATCCAAATCTCAACGGACGTGGGCGCCGAAAGCAGCTCTTTGCCGCCGACGCAGGCTGATGTGATCCTGCCATAGGGCTTATCAAACACATATTTTATATCACCTGCCGTTATCTCAACGAAGCGGCTGCCGTCTATGAATTCGAGCTTGCCGCCGGCTAAAGGCAGGCGTTCACGCTCACATGAGAGGTCGAATTGCTCATATCCGAGTTCATAGCCAGCCGACGCCCATTTGCAGTTGTTCTTTAATTTGAAGAAAAGATTGAGATAGCAGCAGTCTGAGAGAGGAGCGTCGTCAAACAGTTTATAGCTCCTTGCGGAACGTGCGGGAATATCGGTATCGTCTATCTTGCCGGCAAGCACAGTGCCGCCGTTCACCTCGACAGACCATTCGATTTCAAGGTCGCCGAGAGACTCAAAATATCGGCGGTTAAATATCTTAACGCTGCCGTCCGAGTATTCGGCCTCAAACGGCTGATAGGCTTTCTTCATATCATAATATCCGGGGCGCAGTCTGCGGTCAGGGAATACGACACCGTCAACGCAGCAGATGCTGTTGTTGGGGAAGTCGCCGAAGTCGCCGCCGTAGCGGAATCTGCCGCCGCCGATATCAACGCCGTGATCGGTCAGCTCCCAGAAGCAGCCGCCGAAAAGCTGAGGATAATTCCTGAACATATCGCAATGAGCGTGGATATCGCCTGTGCTCATTGAGCAGCAGAATTCACAGAAGAAGAAAGGTTTCTTGGCATTTTTATTTTTGCAGTATTCCTCGGTGTACTCGAGAGAGGCATACATGCGGCTCTCAACATCTGAAATGTCGGAATAATTCTCCCCGATCGGCACGGCTTTGAATTCAAGGTGAGCATTCTCATAGTGAACTATCGCCTCAGGGTCACGGGATTTGATATAGCTCCGCATCGCGCGGTGATTCTTGCCGCAGCCCGATTCGTTGCCGAGCGACCACATGATAACGCAGGAGGCGTTTTTGTCACGCTCAAAGAGTCTTTCGGCTCTATCAACATAGGCAGGCTCCCACTCGTCGTCGGTTGAGAGCTTTGACCAGCGCATCCAGTCCCATGTGTCACGGTATTCAAAGCCCATGCCGTGGGTCTCAATATCCGCTTCATCAACGACCATAATGCCGTATTCGCTGCAAAGGTCGAGGAATCTCGGGTCGTTGGGGTAATGTGAGGTGCGAACTGTGTTGCAGTTGCCTTGCTTTATTATCTCAAGATCACGCTTCATATGCTCGACAGTGGCGTAGTAGCCGGTATCGGGGTCGGAATCGTGGCGGTTTATGCCGTAGAGCTTGATGGGTTTATTGTTGAAATATGCAATATTGCTCCTAATCTCGACTCGCTTAAAGCCTATCTTAAACGGTATCACTTCACTGCCGCAGGAGACGAGCAGCGTATAAAGCTCGGGCGATTCGCTGCTCCAAAGGACGGGGTCAGCAATACGCTCGGGCAGGCTGCCGCCGTCGCTGATGATTTCTCCGTTCGGGGCGATGAGCTTATAATTAACCGAAATATCGCCGTCGGCTGCGATATCAGCCGAGAGAGCGGCTGAGTCAAGGTCTGCGCTGAGCGAATACTTAATATATATATCGGCAATATGGTTTTCGTCACGCTCGAGGATATAGACCTCTCTGAAAATACCCGACAGGCGGAACATATCCTGATCCTCAAGATAGCTACCGTCGCACCATTTGACCACAATCACGTCAATTGTGTTTTCGCCGTCAATGGCATACTCCGTTATATCTATCTCGCTCGTGCAGTGGCTAACTTGGCTGTAGGCGGCAAAACTGCCGTTAATAAAGAGATAAAAGCAGGAGGAAACGCCCTCAAAATTGATATAATACTTCTTGTGCGGCTTTTTATCGAGCTTTACGGTGCGCCTGTAGTGACCCGTGGGGTTATCCTGAGGCACATGGGGCGGGTCGAGCGGGAAAGGATAAAAAAGATTGCTGTAAAGCGGCACATCGAAGCCTTTGCCAAGCTCTGTTTGCCAGCATTTCGGCACTTTGAGCTTCATATCTGTCCGAGCAGAAGCCAAATCGGCGGGGATATCTTCAAAAGTCTGATAGAACTTAAAATCCCAGTCGCCGCAAAGGTTTACGAAATGCTCGGAGCGGTCTCTGTCGCCGCTGAGAGCTGCCTGTTCGCTGTGATAAGGTATAAAAAATGCCCTCGGCTTCTCGCAGCCGATATGCAGATGCTCAAGGCTCTTGTGGTAAGGTTTGAATTCCATAATCTTCCCCTTTCTCTTCATATTAAATTTATATCATATATCGCTTTCATTTGCAAGGCAGTCGTCAAGGATTTTAAGCACGAAGGCAAATTTTTCACGGCTCACGCCCGAGTAATTTATCAGCGCCATGTGCTCGGCTTGGCTCGGCCCTCGATAATATTGCGACAGAAACGATATCCTGACTCCCCTTGCGGCGCATTCCTCGGTTAGCCGCTTGTCGTTGATATCGGTTTTGATCTTCAGCAGGAAGTGCAGACCCGAATCCGGCTCGATTATCTCGGCTCGGTCGGCGATGGGGCTTAACCTTATCAGCGATATCAAATCGTTGCGCAGGGTCTTATATTGGCGCTTCATGCGGCTGATATGCCGCTCAAATCCGCCGCTTGTGATGAATTTTGCAAGCGTATATTGCTCAAACGACGCCACCGTGCAGGCGTAAAAGCCGAGCTTCTCACGGTATTTCTCCGCAAGCTGCGGCGGCAATATCATGTAGCTGATTCTAATCGAAGGCGAGATTGTCTTTGAAAAAGTGTTGATGTATATAACTCTGCCGTTTGCGTCGGCGGTCTGCATCGGCGGAATCGGCTTGCCTACAAAGCGGAATTCGCTGTCGTATTCATCCTCGATGATATATCTGCCCGGGGCTGAATTCGCCCATTCGAGCAGCTCGAAGCGCCGCTTCTGACCCGTCACCGTGCCCGTCGGGAAATGATGAGCCGGGGATATATGCGCCACCTGGGCGCCCGAAGCCTCGAGACAGCCGACATCAACGCCTGATTGATCCATGTCGACAAATACGCAGTGTGCCCCGTGGGCTGTGTATACCTCGGGTATCTTGCCGTATGACGGATTCTCAAGCGCAAATATCTTGTTGCTGCCGAGTAGCTGGACTATCAGGCCGTAGAGATATTCCGTGCCTGCGCCTATGACGAGCTGCGATGGGTTGACGCTCATGCCTCGGTTATCCGCAAGGTAGCCGCAGATAGCCTCACGCAGGCAGCGGGCGCCGTTATAAGGCACGGGAGCGAGCAACTCGCCGCTGCTGTCAAGCACCGTTTCACGCATCAGCTTCGCCCACGCGGATATCGGGAAAGAATCGGGATCGATGGCGTTTGAACGGATATCGGCGATATATTGCCGCTTCTCCGGCTCCGGGGCATTTTCGGCTGTTGACGGGGCAGTAAGGGCGGGCGCAACCTGCTCGGCATAATAACCCTTCTTTTCGACGGAATAAATATAGCCCTCCGCCGCAAGCTGGGCGTAGGCCGCCTCGACCGTCACCTTACTGACGCCGAGATGCTCCGCCAAAGTTCTCTTGGACGGCAGCTTTGCCCCGCAGCGGAGTCTGCCGCTCGTTATGTCTCGTCTTATACAGTCATAAAGCTGCTCATAAAGCGGAGCTTTGCCTTTGCGGTCAAAAACGTAAGTGAGCATCGGTCTCTCCAATCTGGCATTATCAAATAATCAGAAAATGGCACTTGTAACAATGCCACAATTGATTATAATAGATAAAGATTGCTTTTGCAAGGGGGTTTTACGATGAAAAACCAAAAATTAAGAAAAACTGTGTTTGCGGCGCTCTTTGCGGCGATAATATGTGTTGCGACGATTGTTGTGCAGATACCGTCGCCCGCGACCAACGGCTTCTTTAACCTCGGCGACTGCTTTGTTATTATAGCCGGTCAGCTGCTCGGCGTGGGCTTCGGCGCTTTGGCGGCGGGCATAGGCTCGTGCCTTGCGGATGTCTTTGCGGGTTATGTATCCTTCGCACCCGGCACATTCGTCATAAAGGCGGTCATGGGCGCAGTTGTGGCTTTGATTTATAAAGCCCTCGCCAAAAAGAACGCTTTTGCCGCAAGCATCGTCTCCGCCATCGTTTCGGAGGTCATAATGGTGCTCGGATATTTCGGCTACGAGGGGCTGATTTTGAAATTCGGTCTCGGCGCAGTCGGCAGTATTCCCGCCAATATCGCTCAGGGCGTTGTAGCGATAGTCCTCTCCGTGGCGGTCTCGGCGGCGCTCAAAAAAGCAAAATTAATTGAAAAAATGCAATGAGGAGAAGATATAAATGGATGAGATTTATGAACAGGCTCGTGCCGCGGCACTGGAGCTTTGCGAACAATCGGGTATCGGCGAGGGCGATGTGGCGGTCATCGGCTGCTCGACAAGCGTTGTGCTCGGCAAAAAAATGGGCACGAGCGGCTGTGTAGACACCGCAAAGTCGATCTATGACGGCTTGATGAGCGTATTCGCCGAGAAGGGCATATACCTTGCCGCTCAATGCTGCGAGCATCTCAACAGAGCGATAATTATCGAAAGCGAAAAGGCAAAGGAGCTGGGGCTTGAGCGTGTGTGCGTAGTCCCCTATCCCCATGCGGGCGGGTCGTTCGCGACCACAGCTTATCATTCGATGAAATCGCCCGTGGCAGTCGAGGAGATCAAGGCTGACGCCGGCATTGATATTGGCGGAACGCTCATAGGAATGCATCTCAAAAGAGTTGCCGTGCCGCTGAAGCTCGAGAATAAGGAGATCGGCTGCGCGCGCCTGACGGCGGCAAGGACAAGGCCGAAATTCATCGGCGGCGAAAGAGCCAAATACGAATAATCCGAGTCAGCTCGCAGAGTAAAACTGCGGGCTGATATTTTTATTTAATTTGTTTATTTTATGTTGCTTTTATCGTTCTTTTTTGTTAAAATGGTTACATCATACAGTCAAAGGAGCGAAGATATGCAGACATTAAAGCTGAGCGTACTCGACGATATGTATTGGCAGCTTCCGAAATACTGCGTTACTGCCAAAAAGGACATCGGCGTGTGGGAATACACCAGAGGTGAATTCCTCGGTGAGGACGGTTACAGATATGACGATTTCAAAAGCACTATAAAGACGGGTGACCGCTGGCTTGCGGCCTATGACTCGGCTCATTTCTTTAAGGCGAGCGTCACCGTGCCCGACGAGATGGACGGCAAACCCCTGAGAGCAAGGCTCAAGGTGGGCGGCGAAGCCCTTGTTAAATGCAACGGCAAATATGTTGCGGGCTGCACCTCAAGGCGCACGATACCCGACAGAGCCGACGTTGAGCTCGGTATACATAAGGGCGGCGAGGTGCTGACCTTTGAGGTGGAAGCGACGGTCGATTCCATGGAATTTTGCGACGATGCAATGGACGGCGCGAAATACCAGGAATGCGACTTCGGCGAGACGAGTATTTTCACCGTCGACCCCGAATGCGAGGGCTACTTCTTTGACCTTGAGGTCGCTTTTGACGCCCTTGACTATATCAAAGACGAGCATATAAAGAGCAAGGTCTATGCCGCGATAGACGACAGTCTGCATGTAGTTGACTATGACTTCGAGCCTGACGCGGTCAGAGAGTCAATGCACCGCGCAAGGCAGCTTTACCTTAAAAGGATATCGGAGATCGAGTGGAGCGCCCAGAGCAGAGTTATGCTCACAGGTCACAGTCACATCGACGTTGCCTGGCTTTGGAGGGTGCAGGAGAGCATCCGTAAGAGCGCAAGGACCTTCACCAACGTCACCTCGCTCATGGATATATACCCCGAGATGACCTTCGGTCAGAGCGAAGCGGTGCTTTATGACATGGTGAAGCGCCACTATCCCGAGATATATGAGAGGCTGAAAGAGAAGGTCGCGGCAGGTCAGTGGGATATCTGCGGCAACGTCTGGGTCGAGGCTGACACTAATATTTCCTCGGGCGAGTCGCTTATACGTCAGGTGCTCTACGGCACGGAATTCTTCAAAAGAGAATTCGGTAAGGTCTCCAAGACCTATTGGCTGCCCGACTGCTTCGGCTTCACCGCCGCCCTGCCTCAAATAATAAAGGGCTGCGGCATGGAGAACTTCATAACCTCAAAGCTCTCATACAATGACACGACCAAATTCCCCTATCATATGTTCATGTGGCAGGGCAACAACGGCGACAGGGTCTACGCTCACCTCATGCTGCCCGGATATAACTGCAATTTCAAGGTCGGCGAAATAATGACCGCCGATCACGAGTGCAACAATAAGAGCATCCTCAACACCGCCATGAGCATGTACGGCTTCGGCGACGGCGGCGGCGGCCCGACGAGAGGAATGCTTGAGAGAGGCAGGCGCCTTCGCAACTTCCCGGGTCTGCCCAAGACCGAGATAGGCCACATTGACGACTTCTTTATGACATATCATGGCAAAGAGGATGAGCTGCCGGTATGGAACGGCGAAATGTATTATGAGAACCACAGGGGCACATTCACGAGCCAGGCTTTTGTGAAGAAGAATAACCGCAAGGGTGAGATAGCGCTCACCCGCTGCGAAATGCTCGCTTCGTTCGCCGAGATCATAAAGGGCAAAAAATACCCCAAGGAGCGTCTTGAAGAAGCATGGAGAATACTGATGACAAATCAGTTCCACGATATCCTGCCCGGCTCTTCTATTCACCAAGTGTTTGAGGATTGCCGCAAGACTTACGCCGAGATGAATTCGATATGGAAAGAAGTGCGCGAGGATACGCTCGGCACGCTCGCCGTCGGCGAAAAGGACAGCGTGACGGTCTGGAATCTCTCCGCATTCGCTCATACCGGCCCCGTGACGGTCGAGGGCGTGCCCGCAGGCCGCTATCCCGTTGGCGAGGACGGCAACGCCCTGAGAAGCGCCTATTCCGACGGCAAGCTGATATTCCTGCCGGGTGAGATTGCTCCCATGAGCTACCGTGTATTCACGCTCAAGGAAGGCAAGACTGAATTCGACTGCGTTAAAGCTACCGAAAACGAGCTTGCAAACGGCGTTATAACCGTGAAGCTCGACGATAACGCGATCATCACAAGCGTTATTTGCGATGAAAGCGGCCGAGAGGCTCTCGACGGCAGAGGCAATATATTGACGATATCGCTTGACAAATGCGACCACGAAACGGCGTGGAATCTTGAGCTGAATTACACAAAGAAAATGTGGGAGCTGACAAAGGCGGACAGCGTTGAAGTTATTGAAAGCAACGCTCTCAGAGGCGTTATCAGAGTCAAGCGCAGCTTCAACAGATCGCTCATCACTCAGGATATTACGCTCTATGCGGGTCTTGATTATGTTGAATTTGATACCACGGTCGATTGGCATGAGACGGATAAGGTGCTGAAGGCAGGCTTTGACGTCAATGTTATCGACACCGACGCCACATATGATATCGCTCACGGCACTTTTAAGCGCCCGACGCATTGGAACACCGCCTATGATATGACAAGGTTTGAGGTTGCGGCTCACAAGTGGGCTGATCTCTCAGAGGGTGGCTTCGGATGCAGCATTATGAACGACTGCAAATACGGCTATGATATCCACAACAGCCACATGAGAATTACGCTCATGCGCGCCCCCACCTGCCCCGACAGGACGGGCGACCACGGCATCAACACATTCAGATATGCGTTCCTTCCGCATTCCTCCGATTGGAGAAACAGGACCGTCAGCGCTGCAAACGATTTCAATATCGACTGCATTGCCGTCTATAACGCCAAGGATAACGGCGGCGACGCTCGGCACAGCTTCATAAAAACAAGCGGCGGCGACGTTGTCATAGACGCATTCAAAAAAGCTCAGGACGGCAGAGGATATATCCTTAGGATCGTTGAAGCTACCCAAACCAGAGGCAATATCGGCGTTGAATTCGGCTTCGATATCTCAGAGGTCATCGAGTGCAACATGATCGAGGAGGATAAGCAGCTAATCCCATGCGCCGACAATTCATTCAGCTTCGCCATAAAGCCGTTTGAGGTCAAGACCTACAGAATAATCATCTGACCGTAAAATTTCAGAGGGTAAGGAAAAGCTCCTTACCCTCTGTTTTTATATTCAATTATCAAAAAGGCAGATATTGCTCTCTGAGAGCCGTCCTGACCTTCTTGAGGTCGGGCACGAGCACTGACATGCCTCTTATCTTGGCGTACTGATAGCAGCCCTCGCCGGGGACATAATGGCTGCTGACCTGAATGCTCGGCAGCGACGGGGCGTATCTCAGCGCAAGTGAGGTAATATCCATATTGCTCATATCCGTTGTGATAAGCGGCAGCACGGTGTCGAGCAGCGACATCAGCTGCTTGACGCTGCAATTTCTCAGCTTGCCTATCGCGGAATTGATAACATTCCTCTGCCTGGCAGTGCGGTTAAAGTCGCTGTCGATATATCTAATCCTTGCATATGTCAACGCCTGTTCACCGTTCAGGTGATTCATGCCTGCGGTCGCTCCCCCGCCGACTATTGCCGCTTCTGCTTCACTGAGACTGATATCGACGCCGCCGATAGTGTCGATAACGCCGGTAAAGCCGTTGAAATCGACCTCAAAACAGCCGTCAACAGTAACACCGAAGTTGAGATAGAGCGTTTCCTTGAGCAGCGGGAAACCTCCGAAAACATAGGCGGCATTAAGCCTGTTGTCGGAGTAACCGGGTATCTGCACATATAGATCGCGCAGGAAGGAAATCATCGAGAGCCGATTATTCTCAGGGTTGTAGCTGCAAAGGATCATCGAGTCCGAACGCTGCCTGCCCTGGCCGGGGCGCCTGTCCTGCCCTACAAGAAGGATATTGACAAGATCCTCATCCATGATATCCATGCCCGGATCCCAAATAATATCGCCAGGATTCATCTGTGTGCCGTCGCCGTCGTCAGTTTCAAAATATTCCTGATCGCGAGGGAGCTTCTCAATTTCGCCGAAACGGTTTATTTTATTCATGTAGTGCGAAGCGACACCGAAGATAATGCCCATCAGCAGCACATAGATGCCGAAAATGATGAGAATGATTTTCAGCGCTTTCTTATTCTTTTTCTCTTCCATATTTTGACCTCCGCTCTTTATTTACAGCCCGACCGACGAGATGAAACGGTCATAATCGTCAACATCGTCGTAATCGGCCTCGGATAGCTTTTTGATATCGCTCAGTTTGGAGTTGATCCTGCCTGAATTCTTAAATACCCGCATTGCCCAAGCCGCGGGGACGAGCCACTTGCGCCCCTTTACAAAGGTGTAGCGCTTCTCAAGCGTTTGCGCATCCGGGAAAAGCGCCCGTCTTATTGCTTCGCCTTTGGTCAGCTCGGTGTTACGCAGCGTTATAAGCGTATGATCCCTCGATTTGCCGAAAAGATCGGAGCCGAGAGTGTAGCCGAGGAGCCTGTCCGTAACGCTTTTGTCGATAACCTCAGTGCCGACATCAATCCCGATGCCGAACCAATCGTTAACCGCTGCAACCACTGTGGCGTAGAATTTGCCGAGGCCGAGTCGCTCGAATTCGCTTCGGATAAAATCGAAATCAAGCTCACCGCTTTTCTTTTTCAGCACCAGCGCAACGTCAAGATACATTCTTATGCCCGCACCCGAGGTATACAGATGCTTTGCAAGGTGGCAAACGATATAGATGAAGTGATACTCGGGTCTCAGCCGATACCTCTCCCCGACGTCGCCGACCGCATAATCCCAAGACTTTGAAAAATAATCGGCAAGCCCCGGTGCCGAGGTAAGCTCGGCGTCGATAAGCTCGGTATGAAGTTCGTAGTATTCATTGCCCTTTTGGTATGAAAAAGACGGCTCCCAATCCTGCTTAGCCGTGTACCCGCTTTGCAGCATCAGGGTGTTGCTCCGCTCCCTGTCCTCACGGTGAATGAGAATATCAATATCGCCGAATGTCCGCAGCTCGGGGATGGGGTAAAGCTCCTTTATGTACCAGCCCTTGACGGGCATATGGGCTATCCCTTTTTCACTCAATTGCTTTGAAAGGCATTCAAAACAGGCAAAACGGTTTGCGCTGATATATATCGTTCTATATAGAAGCTCGGTCAGCTTCTCGTCAATAGATTTATCTGCGACAAAGTGATATTTGCTATTCATATAGGCGATTATGGGCTGGACATTATGAGCATATGCCTTGCCGAATAATCCGCCGATATCGTCAAGCTCACGGATCTCGGGCGCTGTGCCGTTGACAAAGGCGGATAGTATCTGCAAAAGCGCTGTCTCATTCATGTTCATCCCTCCTTAGGAACAATATCAATAACGCATATCTCAGGCAAATTGAATATGCGAGGGACTATCCCATAGCCCGCAAGCCCCGACCCGATTATCATTTGCATATTGCTGCTTAGTTTGAAATATCCTCGGTCGTATGAGGGGAAAAAGCCCTGCATCGGCGCTATCAACCCGCCGACAAATGGTATGCGGATCATTCCGCCGTGGGTATGCCCGCTGATAACAAGGTCAACTCCCGGCCAGTATGATGCGGCATTGTTAAATATAAAGGTATCGGGCATATGAGCGAGGCAGACGGTCGGCAGATCGGTATCCTCAAATTCGGTCAGAAATTTATAAATATCGGAACTTTGGAATTCCTCCGGGGTCCTGCCGAAAGGAAAGGCGTGACCCATCGTGCCGCCTATCCGGATTGCCTGCCCGCCGAAATTGCAGTCTACATAGCTGTCGTTGACTACCGTTATGCCGGCGTTGCTCACTTTGGTGAGCAGATCGTCGCCCGTGCGTGAGATATACTCAAGCTCATGATTGCCGGGGGCAAAAAATGTGGGCGCAATTTCATTCAACCTGCAAAGCAGAGCGACCATTTCTTCGGCGTCGCTGATATCGGAATTATTGCTTATCATGTCGCCGACGGCAAAGATCGCATCCGGCGACTGAGCTTTTATCTTATCAAGCAGCCTTGAATTGCCCTTGCCGAATTCACGGCAGTGAAGGTCGGACAGCGCCACCACCCGCACAGGCGAAGAGACACCCTCAAGCTGAATACTGTAATCGGCCGTCGATATGTAATACCTGCACACCACAGCCGAACAGATCAGAGCGAGTATGATAAAAACCAATATAACGGAAACCGTAATGAGTATTTTGCGTTTCGTTGTCATCACTTCATATTTTCCTCAATATATTCAACTATTTTGGCAAAATAGGGTTTTGCAAAATCGTTATTCCATTTGCATTCCTTTTGGGCAAGCATACTCGGAATCAGCTGCTCTGTTTCTGAGATATCGCTGCAAAAAGTGATGTACGGCAAGTCCTTTAACCATTTATATGTTTCGATAACTTTATGATTATAATTCGGAAGCGCTATACACGGAGTACCCGTTATTGCACTGAGCACCATGCCGTGAAGTCTGTCGGTAACGACCAGTTGAGCAGAGGAAAACTGCTGAAGTTTTTCGTTCAAAACTCTTTTGCGCTCCATACGCGGGATAAATTCCTCAGCGGCATACATATCCGTATGGGTGACCGAAGAGAAACGGGCGCAAATTCTTTCGAGCTCGGTATGTTCTGCTTCAGATAGGCTCTTTTCCCAATCTGCACGCAGGCAGAGGATAATTCCTTCACGCTTACGCTCCGGCAGATCCGGCGACAATGACATAACAATATCCGGAGTCAAAAGCACATTGTTGTTGGGGAATGTATCAAGCATGTCCTGATATGAGCGTTCCTCGCGGGCAATGAGGAGCAGTCGTTTGCATTTAGCGTAGGCTTTTTGCGCCGCTTTTCGTCCTCTTTTACCGCTTTCACTGTTCGGGAAGCTCATTGTCTGCGGCATTGAGATAATAAGATTATCACGGTATTTAGATATTATCTCTTCCCGAAGCACCTCATGGCGATATGTGTTTCCGATACTGCCGCCGCCGCGAAGTATGATCACATCCTCAGGAGCAATCAGACATTTGAAATCCTCCTTGTATTTGTTATATACTTCCTCATAAACATAATGTTTTGGATACTGCGGAAAATTCTGTTCATAAAACCGCTGCTCAGCGAGGCCTATTGCGATGTCGCCGATGTTGTTGTGCCCCTGCTCAAGCAGAAACCAAAAGTTAATTCCTCTCTCTCGGACGCAATCGGCAAGGCATTTCTCTTTATCGGCAAGATCATATAAGCGCTCTGCCTTGGCAGCCCTTGTCTTTTTTTCGCAATGCTGTGCATAAGGCTCAAATATTAACTTGTTAAGTGCGGGGTTGTTCTTGCAAAAAGCTCCGAGCTTCTGTTTCAGCATAAATGTTCACCTATGATTCTGTCAGAATTTTGTACTAATCATTTATTTACTCGGTGATTCTTTAATCATAATTTCTGACACTTGTAATGTCAAGTTCAGGGAAATTAACAGAGCCCCACCAACGGTGATCCCAATTGAGAAACCCTTCGGAACTGATATCATTAATTATCTCTATAGTGCTGGCTCTCGTTACATGATCAAGTATAAGTATCTCGCCTTTTGAGTCACGTTGATATAAACCTATGCTAAGATGATATCTACCTTCGACAAGATATGAAGTGTTGAATTCAAAATCGACTGAATAGCTCTCGCCGATTTTAGCAGAGCATATTATAGGTGAAGTTACCATACCTACCAGAGAATCATCCTGATAACGTATTATTATGCGAAAGCGGACATCTTCGAGATTGTTGAACGATTCCCATTCAACATTGAATCTGACCTTTTGACCCGCAACGTATACTCTATTGTCTTTATCAAGATATGAGAGCTTTTTCATCCTTACGAGATTATATGAGCTTGTCGGTCTTAACGCTTTTGAGAGATCAACAACGCTGTCTGTATTTGAATCATCACAGCTCATGTAAATATTGATCGCCTTATCAACGTCGCCGTCAAATATGACCTTGCCGTGATCGAGGACAATACATCTTGAGCAAAGCTGACGAATGGTATTCATGTTATGGCTGACATAAAGCACTGTCCTGCCCTCGGAATTTGCGGCGTCGCTCATACGGCCGAGACATTTCTGTTGGAACTTCATGTCGCCGACGGCCAAGACCTCATCCATGACCATTATTTCGCTGTCAAGATGAGCCGCAACCGAAAAAGCCAATTTGACATACATTCCGCTGGAGTAACGCTTAACAGGCGTGTCGATGAACCTTTCCATCTCGGCGAACGAAACTATCTCGTCAAATTTCTCGGTTATCTCGGCCTTTGTCATGCCGAGGATAGCGCCGTTCATATATACGTTTTCACGCCCGGTAAGCTCGGGGTGGAATCCAGTGCCGACCTCTAGCATACTCGCGACACGGCCGTTATAGGATATTGTGCCGGAGGTGGGGACGGTGATGCGGGAAAGCAGCTTCAAAAGCGTTGATTTACCGGCGCCGTTATGGCCTATTATTCCGAGCGCCTCACCTTTTTTGACTTCAAAGGATATATCGTTCAGCGCAAGGAATCTCTCTCCGGCGACTTCGTTCTCGGCGCCTATCATCTTTGTTGGATCTTCCTTTTTCCTGAGCTTTGCACCGAGCCGTTGCAAATCGTCGCGCAAAGTGGTTCCGCCTATTGCGCCGAGGCGGTATTCTTTGGAAACATGTTCGATTTTTATTGCAGTATCACTCATATCAGACCTCACACAGTATCGGTAAACGCTTTTTCAACCCTGCTGAAAAGGATGATTCCGCAAAAAAGCACAACGAGGGTAACAGCCCAGCTGATAAGATAATACTTAAGGCTGAAAAATCCTACTCCGAGGAAAGCGTATCTGAAAGTCATTATCACAGGTGTAACAGGGTTGCACATATACAGTGCAAGCCATTTCTCCGGTATTATGCTGATATCATAGGCGACCGGCGTTGCATACATCCAAAGCTGCGCTCCGAAGCCGACAAGCATTGCAAGATCGCGGTATTTTGTAGTGCAGGCGGAAATGATGATACCGAAGCCGAGACCGAGCAAGGCAAGCTGCAAAATCATCAGCGGCAGAAGCAGAATATAGAGATTCGGCTCCACTCCCGACGGGACTATCAGATAATAGACCCAGAATATCATAAAGAAAACAAACTGAATAGCAAAGGGTATGAGCTGAGAAATGACCGTCGAAACAGGCATAACAAGACGCGGGAAATAGACCTTTCCGAGGATCGCGGAGTTGGCGGTGAATGTGCTCGAAGTCATTGTGAGACAGCCCGAGAAGTATTGCCACGCTATAGTGCCGCACAAATAAAAGAGAAACGAAGGAATGCCGTCCGGGGCAAGTCCGGCTATGCTGCCGAAAACAACGGTAAATATTACGGTCGTAAGGAACGGCTGGATTATCGCCCATGCAGGGCCGAGCACCGTCTGCTTATACTGCGCCGTAAAGTTGCGCTTAACAAACAGAAAAATCAAATCTCTGTATGCGAGCAGCTCCCTCAGATGCAGATCAAACCAACCGTTTTTCGGTCGGATGACCGTTGTGAATTTTTCTTCCATAAATGACCTCCGGGTGTATATTAGATGAGCGATTCAATATCCGCTATTATACAGTTGTTAAGGCGCTCAAAGTCATAGCTTCTTAAATATTCGCGGTATTTATTTGCTTCATCCTTACCGATGTAAAGATTTTTAACCGCTTCGGCTATCGACTCCGCCGATGTGTCGCAGAGCACACCGTTGACGCCGTCGGTTATCTGCTCGCCTGCCGCCGCTTTTGTTGCAACGATGGGCAGGCTAAGAGCAAGAGCCTCCATGATAGAAAGGCTGTAGCCCTCAAATCGACTGGGCTGCACAAACAGATCGGCATTTGCCATATAAGGATACGGGTTTTGCTGCATACCGTGAAAAACGATATGCTCCCCCGCTCCGCTGTCGGCAGCGGCTTTTTTCAGCTCGGTTTCAATCGGTCCTCCGCCGATGATATGCCAGTGAAAATTGTTGATTCCTTTGTCGAGCAGCAGCTTGCAAGCCTCAATGGCAAGATCAAATCCTTTGACGGGGTCGAGCCGCCCACAGGAGACAATATTGAATCCGTCGGGGTACTCAACGCTCATCTCGGCACTCTTGCGGCGTATGACCTCAACATCGGTTATATTCGGTATCACAGTCAGCTTATCTGCGTATTTCGGAAGCGCTTGTGCAAACTGAGATTTAATTGAATCAGATACGGTCACGATGCTGCGGGAATGCTCGTACCCCCATACATCGTGATATTCACGGTGAAAAGAGCCGTGATGAAAAAATGTGATGAACTTATCCGCTTCAAGCGCTCTGACAGCAATTTCCGAAACACGGTTTGTATAGATGATCGCCGTATCAAAGTGCTCGTTCCTGAGCTGTTTTTTGATATAATGCGTATACAGCCGCAGCTCAAGCGCTCTGAAAAGAAATTGCAGCACACGCCATATTGCCAGCCTGAGCCTTGAGGCATTTTGCGGCTTTTGGATAAGCCCGAAAAGACGCGAAAACTTATATGGTTTGTCGAATGAAACTGCGGAATCTCTGTCGGCAACGATAAGCCTGCATTTCGGCGTTATGCGCTCGGCCATCTCAAGACTGTTTTGGACTATCATGCAAGTAACATCATATTTATCATAGTCGAAACGGTTGAGCAGATTGACCAGAGCGGTCTCTATACCGCCTATCCAAAGCGCCTGGCTTATAAAAATCACTTTTTTCTTCATTACTAAGTACTCATTTCTCGAAGCTGCTTTTCTCCGACAATATTATCTCAAAGGCGTTTTTGACCTTTGCGGCAAGAGCTTCAAAATCTATATTCCCTTCGGGGTCGTTGAGGCAGATCATATCGTGGCTTGCGTTTGCTATTATGTCACAAAGTCCGTCCACAGTGCTGTCATCAACTCCGGAGACAACATTATCGGTCATAAACGGTGTGAAGCTGCCCGAAGCGATCTGCCACCAGAGCATGACCCACTGATTGACGTCGTCTGCGCAGCGGAAACGGTGAGATGATGTGCGTTCAAGCAGCTCCGGCTCGGCAGCCCATACCTCACTGAACGTGCTGCGGAGATACGCAGCGGGAGCGTGTAGATTCATAAAACCGGTAAAATTATCAGGAAACAGGCGCTCTATCGCCTTAGTGCGAATATTGTCCTGCCAGCGATAGGCAGAATTTGCATATTTCCTGCCGAATTTTGCGACCTGCTCTTTTTTGCTGAAATGGGCATTGATAACGCCGAGGTCATTGACTGCGGCGTGCTGCCAAATACCTATATTACCGACAAGCTCGATCGGGCGCTCAACACCGCAGGTGCAGGGCAGACCGTCGCGGAAAAACGAAGTCTCCGGCATCGGGCGGAGGATAAACGTGTCATCATTGAAATACACAAAATGCTCGCTGAGGCCCGGTATTCGGTGAAGATTAGCCTCGATAACATGCGAACTGAAGGTCGGTAAATACTGCTCCGGAATATAGTCCTTATGATTGATTATCCTCAATTTTTCATTTTCGGTATTGAGAAAAGAGGGTATGTGCCCCCAGGTGACAAAATATATCCTATTTACCCACGGAGTAAATTTCTCTGCCGCCCTGAACCAATATGGGAGCAGACCCCAATCACGGTAGCGGTTGACGGAGTTGCTCTCATCCGCTTTAGACGGAGAATACTTGTCCTTTTCGTTTTTCCATTTCGGGTCATTGCCGTCGACCCAAGGGATAACAAAGTCAATTTTCACGGTAACACTCTCTTCATTCGTCTTAGGTTATTCTTTTGCCTACAACAGGTATTCTTTGTATAATGTAAATTATGACTATGCAGATTAAATAAACAGAAACAGTTAATATAGGTATAGCAAACAGTGAATTAAATGATAAAACTGTTATTCCGAGGTGATTAAATACTTCGATTACCAGTGCGTGAATCAAATAGACGCCAAATCCGAGCTGCGTCATATTTGAAAACAATTTAACCGTTTTTGCAGAAAACTGCATTTTACTTATGCGTTTAGTGAAAAGTGTAAAAATTGCCATTGATTCAAAAATAACATTAGGCATTAAGTATTTTGAGAACCATTCGTTATACTCACCCTGCACTCGGGACTGGACAGTGGTTCCGACGCATGAGACCAAAACTCCAATGACGCCTAAAGCATATATTACGATCTCCCATTTCAAAGAGACTCCGTATTGTGAAATGTAATAGCCGAGTATGTAATAACCCGTAAAGCCAAGCACGAAGTGAAAAAGCGCCTTACCGAGTATAGTGTCGATAATATTTCCTATCACAGGTATAGCTGTTGCGTAGTTTGTGATAAAGGAAAATACAATAAACAAAACTATAAAATACTGCAGTAACTGCTTTTCGTTAGTGAATTTACGCAAAAACGGGACAATCATATACAGACCGACAAGCATATATAGATACCAAAAAGGATAAGGGCCGATCAGAAGTTCAGATATAATACCCTTCCAATTCAAGCCGCTTTTGGCGAATAAAAAATAATAAAGCTGAAAAACGGCGGACCAAAATATGAAGCAGACCGCAATGTGCTTTATGTACTTTCCGTAAATATCATGTATTGTTATCTCCTTTTGCGGCCTAAGAAACAGACATCCGGAAATCATTACAAATGCAGGAACATCCCATGTGACAGCTGCCCTGACAGAATTGATCATAGCCCAAAGAGAAGTGCTGACATCAAGCGTTTTTGCTGCTGTACCGCATAAGTGGGTAGCAATAACCGCTATAGTCGCAAGCATACGCAGTATGTCTAATTCAGTTCGACGTTTTTTTTGCAAGCTGGTTGTGCTCATTGATGATTTACCTCTCATTGTTAACAGATAGCCACTTTCAGCCTCGTCTCAAGCGACTTATTAACGTTTTGACGATAACTGCAATTCTGTGGCGCAGATGCGATTTCTTATTTCTTAAAAAAATGACTAAAGGTCTATCCTCGATATTAATGCCACCATAGCCGCTGTTCATATGCTGCGTCATTACGCTGCATATTTCTTTATATGAGGCGTAGTACAGTCTCTGTTCAAGCAGCATTTTATAGAGATTATCCATAAATTTATCGCTGTCCGATACACCGAGCAATTCGATCTGCCTTGAAAACGGCGCTAAATACTCTGGCAGATCATTGATACGACATAAGCGGTTATAAGCATGCTTTTCATCCTCAGGCTGACGATAATGATATATTGCTTCCTGTAAACAATACACCTTATCACATTTTGACAGGGCCACAAGCGTAAATAAGAAATCCTCGAGTACTATCATATCCGTATTGAAATGTGTATCGGTATCTATTATCAATTCTTTGGAAAAAATCTTGTTCCAAACCGGGGTAAGTGCGTTGCATAAATACAAACTTGAAAAATACTGTTTGATTTGCTCCAGCGAGAGTATTCCGCTGCAAGATGGTATATAGGAATCACGGCGATAAACTTTTCCTCTTGAATAATAGTCAAAGAACATACCGAATAACAGGATATCCGGATGCTCTGCTTCAATGAGTTTTACTGCGTTACAGAATGAATTTGATTCCACATAATCGTCAGCATCAAAAAAGATCAGATAATCACCATGAGAGTTCTTAATTCCGCAGTTTCTTGCGGCGGATACGCCTTCATTGGCCTGATGAATGCACCGCACCGTTGGCATTTTTTGCGCTAATGAATCGCAGATGCTACCTGTTTTATCGGTAGAGCCATCGTCAATTATCAAAATTTCGTAATCTTTAATGCCCGAAACTGCGATGGAATCAACCGTTCTTTCAATAGTTTCCTCGCAGTTAAAAGCCGGTATGATAATACTGAAAAGCATTTCTAATCCCCACTTGTTTCAGAATTCAATTGTATGTTCCTGACAGCTTCATCCCACAAGTCATCGCTGACCTCCCAAGAGAATTTGTAGCTTAGATAATCATCTACTGAAACCATTTTTACACTCAGCACTGTAAAATAGTAAAAAGCAATCGAAATAATCACAAGACATATTGTTAGAAGTTTTTTTTGCTTTTTACTTAAGAACAGCTTATAGCTTACAGATGAATCGTCGTATTTCTCATCTTCAAAATCAGTAAATATCATGGGGATAAAGACGATAAGCATCTGCAAATAGTAATCGGCCAATCTCGTAAAAACATTATCAAAACTTGAGAAAAGCTGAATGATCGTTCCAATGGCAACGATGCTCAGGGCGGTCGAGAATTTTATCCCGTCGACCCCTTTGATAAATACACCGGCAATTATTATTAAGCAAAGCATTAAAAATCTGCCGCTGATGCGTCCGCTGGATACAAAATTCTTATCCTCATAATAAAAATCGCTGGATAATTCGACAATATCATTTCTGAGAATGAAAATCAGTATTGCAATTACAATATAAATGATAGCATTTTTGTATGTAATTTTTCTGCTTGCGATTATGTATGCGGGCAGAAATATGAAAGCCGGGAAATGGATGAAACCCGCAACGGCAACAAAAACAATGAATCTAACTGGCTTTTTCTCCATTATTGCGGAAAAGGCAAGCAGAATGAATCCCATTGCAAAGGATTGTTTCAATGCGCTGAATCCGAATGAATAGAAACCGAAGCAATTCCAGATAAGATAGCTGAGCCACGGTGACGGCGAATGTTTAAAAACTACTATCGCAACCGCCAATTCAATGAAAACCGCTATAATAATGAGAACTATTTGAAAATTGCCGTCAGTTATCTGATTGACCGCTTTCAAGAACCACATGAATAGGAAATTGCGCCCCTCTGAAAATACATCCTCCGAAAACCAGCCCTTGCCCTTTACGGCAAGAAAGGTATAAGCGTATTTTTGCAGATCGCCGGTCAAGAGCTTATATCTGAAACCGCTGACGAAAGCATGGAGCGCCGCCATAAGTATTATGTAATTTTTCTTTTTCTTGCCGCTTTGAGGCATCAATCTGCCCAAAACAATCACCGCAGCAAGAATTATATAATAAATTGCGACTCCCATAGTTACTCCATTTATTTATTATCGAATAATTCTTCGGACATTTTTGTGGTATGCTCAAGCGAAAAATCAGCACATCGTTGCTGGGCCCTCATTTCATATTTTGATACAAGCGACTTGTTCAAGATAATACTTCTAAGCCCTTCACAAAAATCTGTGTCATCATTCTGTGTAATTAAACCGTATTCGTTATTACGCAATAATTCTTGCATTCCAGAAACATCTGTTGTTACTATGGCTTTACCCAGAATAAGCCCCTCAGTCACAAAAGTGCTAAACCCTTCATAATTTGATGAACAGGCTAAAATATCTGCGGCTTTCATTATGGGATATGGGTTGTCATAATATCCAAGTAAGAAAATATTGTTTTGCAAATTGTTTTCAGAAATGTATCTTTCAAGCATTGGGCGGTCTGGTCCATCGCCCAATATCCAAGTATCAAAAACAATACCCTCCTCAAGCAACTTTTTGCATGACTTCAGCAGACGAAGATGATTCTTAGGGGAATATAAAGTTCCTGCCGTCAATACGGTGATTCTTTTATGTTTAATATTGTTAGGGATCTGCGAAGCGGATTTTTTTATTATATCATCACTGTCAATTACATTATAAACAACTTTCGTATCATATTCTTGTCCGAAAACACGGCAAAAACTGTCACGGACTGTCTCAGAAACACAAATTATTGAATCGTATTTTTTATACCAAACACCCGCTTTTAAGGCATATTTTTTAGGATTTGAAGCCATTTTTTCAATATCACAATGTACCCAAGCAAAATGTTTTGCGCTCGAGTTAGTTGAAGTAGCTACTATTTTTGTTGAAATTGACTCCAAATAGGCGCATTCATAGTCATAGTTGTCTTTAATATGTAATGGGTAAATCACTTTTACCGCCGTCTCTACACGAGCCATTAGTTCCGTCAGTTTATTTTGGCGTTCAAAACAAAATTTATAACTCACATCATCGTTGAGCTTGTCGGCGATATCCTCCTTAAAAATAGTTTGGACTGTTATATCGTATTGAGTTTTGTTCATTGCATTAACAAGATTCATAAGTGCTTTTGCGGCACCGCCTCTTTTCAATGTATCAATAAAAAAGAGTATTTTTGTCATAGAGCAAAAAACCTTTCAATTCATTATTTACGAGATTTGAGCACCTTTGCAGGGTTCCCCCCCACAATGCTGTATGGCGGGACATCATTTGTTACAATGGAACCTGCCCCGATGACGCTGCCCTTGCCGATATGTACTCCGGGCAGTATTATAACTCTAGCACCTATCCAAACATCATCTTCTATTATAACTTGCTTCGGTTCGGTAAAGCCTTGTTTCCACATGGGGACACTTAAATCATCTGTTCGATGATTACTTGTGTAAATAAGGCACTGCGGTCCCATCATCACATCGTTACCGATTATAACGTCCGCCGCAACAAAAGCATCGATACCGATGCCAGAGTTGTTCCCCAATGATACATCCGAGCTAAACTGAGCGTTTTTTTCGATATTAACATTCTCACCGCATTCGCGTAATATTAATCTTCCGCAAAATGCGCGCACTTTTTTACTTCCAAAGCTAAAGCGATTGTCCGATGGGGGCATATGCTTACCGACAGCATTATATACTATGCGTCCGATTATTTGTTTAACTGTCATTCAGAACACCTGCGTTATTATATAAAGTATATATTTTATCCATCGCCGATGAAACGTCGAACCCGGAGGAGCTGACGATATCGGCGTATTTCTGCGGTTCGTGCCTTTCGGCGGCAACAATTGTGTTCAGCCATTCATCGGCGTTGTCAAGCGGGAGCACGTTCACTAAATCTGTGATAAATACGTCGTGCGGCACACGGTCGGAAATGATGCAAGGAAGCCCGTTTGACTGCGCCTCGATGAGCGTGAGCGGCATACCCTCATAGAGCGACGGGAAAGCGAAAACATCCATAGCGCTGAGATAATCTCCGACGTTGCGGACATTGCCTGTAAGCCTGATATGCCCGTTAAGCCCCAGCTCGTTTATTCTTTGCTCAAGCAGTGGGCGATCGTCGCCTTCGCCGAGCAGCAGTAAAAAGGCATTCGGCTTCGCTTTGAGTATTTTCGGCATAAGCTCTATCAGGAATTGCTGATTTTTAACTTTTGCCAAATGCCCCGCATGGCCGATAACAAAGGCTTCACTAAGCCCGAGCTTGCTTCTGATATCGTTTCGCCGCTCCTCGCTATAGGCGAAATCGGCGGTCTCGATACCGTTAAGTATAAGCTCTCCCCTCTTTGAGAAGGCACGTTTGCCGTACAGTCTCTCACCCGCCTTAACTCCGCAGGAGACAAGCTCCGTAGAGCAGGTAAGGATAAAAAACCGCATGACGGCCTCATAAAGCCGAGTCTTGAGCCCTCTGGTTTCGAGCAGCGCCGAATGCGAATGCGATATGCGGACAGGCACGCCCCAGAGCTTTCCCGCGAGCATTGCCCAACCGATATTGAACATCGTGTGCGCGTGGATAACATCATAATGATCATGCTTAATAAGCGACCGCAGATTTTTGATGTATCTAATAAAGCTCTCGGACGGCTCGGGTATATGTATCACCTTGCAGCCTTTTGCTTCAAGCTCAGGCTCATACGCTCCGACCTCATCGCCGAATACAAGATAATGAATGTCAAATCTGTCACGGTCAGCATAGAAGCCGATATCGGCGGCTACCTTTTCGGCCCCGCCTATGCGCAGCTTGGAAGCAACTATCAAAACCTTTATTCTGTTTCGATGCATGATGTCACGTCCTTATCGCCAATTCCGCTCCAGATATCTGTGAAGCAGCCTCATTGTATTTTTCAATCCTAATATTCGATATGATAGCTTTACCGCTTTGACTTTCGGCACATGGTCGTAATTCAGCAGAAAAGCACATTTCCCGCATCGGTCAAGGATATCGTTATAATCTTCGTCGCCGCTGAGAGACGGCACGTCGCCGAGAAATGCGGCGAACTGATAAGCCCAATATTCATAATACAGTGCTTGTAATTTCGGTTCGCTCTCTTCTGCGAGTATCATCTCAATCGCCCGCTCTATTTGGGTGAGGATATCTAAAATATTTTTTCTGCCGACGGAAGAAGTGATCGAACCGCTGTCTCTGAGAATATAGCTGTAGAATCCGCTGATGAGCACCGAAAAATGCTGAGCTTTTATCAGAATTTCGCCCGACCAGCCGATATCCTCGCTCAGAATGCCGGATTTGAAGAATAAATCTTTTTCGATTAAAAAATCACGCTTTATCGCCTTAACATATGATGAGCTGTAATACTGATATTGATATATTAAATGCTTCAGAACGCTGTATTTATCGTCACGACCGTCCGCAAGATTATCGGGTATGCAGGCTTTACGCATACTACCGTCGCTGTTAAACAGCTTATAGCCGAAACAAAGTACCTGTGTCTCGGGTTTGGAAACAAGAACTCGGTTTATCTGTTGCAGCGCTTCGGCATCGTTCCACATATCGTCGCTGTCAAGAAAGAGGATGTATTCGCCGTGTGAAGCTCTTAATCCCGTGTTGCGAGCGGCGGAAAGCCCGCCGTTCGGCTGATGAATGCACTTGATCCTTTCATCTCGTGCGGCATATTCGTCGCAAATTTTGCCGCAGTTATCAGGTGAGCCGTCGTCAACAAGCACTATCTCAAAATCACGGAAGCTCTGAGCCAATACGCTGTCAACGCATCTGCGGATAAACGGTTCAACATTATAGACGGGTATTATAACGCTGAACTTATATGCGGCATTTATCATCTAAGCCATCCTCAGGAGTTTTTTTTCTTCCAATAGAAGTATAGAAGCTTACCGGGAATTAAGCCGATCAGCGCCAAAGCGGGAGCGATTCGATAAAGAGAAATCCTTTAGCGTACCGGCAGCGGCTGTTTTCTGTTGGTATAAGTATTCGCATTATATCTGACACAGAATTATGTAAAGACCTTTGACTTCATCGTTATTATCAAATCAATGATACGGCTCATTCTCATGCGCACGGGCAGTGCGATGATCCGACATTTTAATCCGACCGGGTCAACACTTTCGGAGTTAAAAATCGTACAAATCCTTTTAATCTCCGCCAGCCTTTGCTTCTTTCTTAAATATACCTTAGTCAATTCATTAAAGCATGAATATGCGCTGCGGTAGAATGCCCATGAAAGAACTGATTCGTAGAGCTTTGACTTGTAACAGGACTCGTGATATGCTGAATACATTTTGCGGTCAACGGTCATAAGCTGATCGATCAGATACTTCCTGTATTTACGCGAAAGAGAGTCTTTATCGGAAACATCAAAATAATAAACGATATCGTTAACGGATTTAATTGAAGCGATATTCATCGCATATTCAAAAAGAAAAAGCTGATCCTCACCAATTGCCAGTTTATCGTCAAATGTAATATTGCAGGATAAAATAATATTTTTTTTAAAAGCTTTGTTCCATACCGAACTGAAATTGTACTCTTGCATCGCTTGAGCGATTCGCATGGCTATTCCGTCTGGAGAATTCTCAAAAAAACAACCCGTTTGACATTTTTGTTCTGCTCCGCCAATCGCCTGCGCACCGAAGATAACGAGATCAGGCGATGAGTCCGTATATATGCTGTTTAGAACATCAAAATAATTATCGCTTACGTAATCATCGCTGTCTAAAAAAAGAATGTACTCTCCTCTTGCGGCTTGAATACCGATATTTCTTGCGGACGATACGCCGCCGTTCTCTTTGTCGACAATAACAATGTTATCATATTTTTGTGAGTATTGCTTACAAATAAAAAGGCTTGAATCGGTTGAACCGTCATTAACAAGGATAATTTCGATATTCTTCCTATTCTCATCTATGACGCTGCCTATGCACCTGCAAAGAGTTTTCTCGGCATTATAAACAGGTATAATTACCGAATATTCAAATTCAAGCATATTTCTCACCGCCAAACATAGTTTTACACCGAATTCATAATTCTAAGTAGATCTTGCCTTATCACATCCAAATCATAGTCATAAACAGAAATGGAGTTGTGTTTGCCTATGCGCTCTCTCATATCAGAATCATAGTAATATCTTTCAATCCCGTTTGCAAATCCGGCAGCATCATCAGGAAAATAGCTGTATCCCGAAACACCGTCAATAACATAATCGGTAACACCTCTGATTTTTGATGTTAAGAGAGGAAGTCCGGCGGACATAGCTTCAATAGCCGCGAGACCGAGCCCGTCTCTTTTAGAAGGAAATGCAAAAAGATCGGCAGAGTGTAATATTTCCGGAACGTCTTTGCGATATCCGAAAAATTTCACTTTATCACCAAGCCCCAGTTTTTCAGATTCATTTTTTAATAAATCCAGAAGCTCGCCCTTACCACAAATGCCGAAATAGACATCGTCTTCTTTAAGCTTTGACAATGCTTTGATAATGATCATGTGATTCTTATGATCTTTTAGCTCACCTACTGACACAATAAAAAAGGCATCAATAGGAATATCGAGTTCGTGTCGTTTTTTATCACTATTTACTGTACTAGTTGCATACTTAGCAGTTTCAACGCCAATCCCGTTAATCTTCTCGACCCGCTTGGCGTGAAAAGTCTTTGCGCGCTGATAATCCTCGTTATTTATCGTGATTATCATATCGCAAAAACGGGAGCAAAACTTCTCAACGGGGTAATATATCAGCCAATTGAACTTAGGAGCGCCCTTATAGAAGTGAAAGCCGTGAGCCATATATATGACATTGGTGCCGCTGCGGCGGGCTTTCCTTGCGGCAAGCCTTGTCATAACGCCCATAACCGGCTCATTAGTCCAAATAATGTCCCAATGCTGCGAATTGATGAGCTTTTTCAGATCCTTATACCCGTTTAAGTTACCGGGAGAAAACGGACTGCGGACAAGGCGCACTGTATGCACTTTTGCAATACCATGAAGCTCGTCACGGAGTTCGTCGAGCCTGCCGCCGACATCGGAGCAGGCAAGCTCAACCGAGAAGCCGTTTTGCGATAGAAATTTGACATGGGGTACAAGGAACTGTAATGCCATAAGGTCGGTACAGGTCAGCAGTAAGCGCTTCATTTGCCCACCTCTGCGAGTATTCTGTCGGCAATTCCTTTGGCGTCAAGACCGAACTGCGAGCGCAGATATTTTTGATTGCCGACGAGTGAAGAATATGTGTCATTAAGGCCGATGCGTATAAGCCTTCCGTGGCTGCGAAGCTCCGAAATGACCTCGGCAACGGCGCTGCCGAAGCCTCCTACGATATTATGCTCCTCAACGGTGACAATGAGCTCATAATTCTCGGCGCAGTGCTCAATGACCTCACGGTCAATAGGCTTCACAGTCGGGAAAGTGTATACGACAGGGTTAATGCCGCTGCCCTCAAGTATCTCAACAGCGCTGCCGATCTCGTCAAAAATCGCTCCTGTTGAGAAAACAGCGACCTTTTCGCCATCGCGGATCTTAATGGCTTTACCTATCTCAAAATTGTCAATGCGATCATGGATACGCTTCTCGCCTCCCCTGCCGAGCCTCAGATAGCAGGTGCCGGGGTAAGCGGCAATGGCCTTGGTGGCCTCCTCCGCCTCAACAAGGTCGCCGGGGCAAAGCACTGCAACTCCGGGCAGCGCGCGCATAACGGCGATATCCTCGGTAGCTTGATGGCTCATGCCGAGCGAGCCGTAGACGAAGCCGCCGCCGACGCAGACTATCTTGACATTTGCCTTCGGATAAGCGCAGTCATTGCGGATCTGCTCAAGACAGCGAAGAGTCGGGAAATTGCCGATAGAATAGGTGAAAACAGTCTTGCCCTCAAGAGCCATACCTGCGGCGACCGAGGTCATATTCTGCTCGGCGATTCCGCCGTTTATGAATTGATCGGGGAGCTGCTCCCAATAGGGCTTCAGCACACCGAAGCCTAGATCGCCCGTGATTAGCTCAACGTTCGGGTCGGCTTTTGCGATATCTATCAAAGTGCGAACGAAAGTATCTCTCATTTTTGCATCTCCATCTTAAAATAGCTCGGATGCCAGCCGGCGGAGGTGGTGTGGTCGTTGCCTATATCCGCGCCCTCTTCGGGCTTTATCGGGTCGGCTATGCCGTTCGGAGTATAGGGATCGGTAACGCCCTCGGGCATCGCTGCGTGAAGCTCGGTTACGGCGCCGTCATATTCCCAGCCGTCGTGCGGGAAGCGATAATGCCACAGAATATCGTTCTCCATGAAAGAAACTCCCCTGCCCTTGACGGTGTTTGCGATAATAACCGTGGGCTTGCCTGCGGTATTTGAAGTATCTTTAAGGGCGCTTCTGAGCGCGTCGTGGTCGTGACCGTCAAGCTCGATCGCATTCCAGCCGAAAGCACGCCATTTGGCGGCAAAGTCCTCAAGCTCGAGCGTTTTTTCACAGTAATCAAGGCTCTGCATATGATTATGGTCAACTATCGCAACGAGATTGTCGAGCCTGTAATGATTGGCAAAAAGCGCAGCCTCCCAAACGGAGCCTTCGTCGCATTCGCCGTCACCGAGAACCGCAAACACACGGTTGCCCCTGCCGTCCTGCTTTGCGGTCAGCGCCATGCCAGCGGCGGCGGAGAGACCGTGACCGAGCGAGCCGGTGGAGAAATCCACGCCGGGCACATAGTGCGAAACATGACCCGAGAGGCGGCTGCCGTTCTGATAATGTGTTTTCAGCTCGGCAGGGTCAAAGAACCCGCTCTCCGCAAGGGCGGCATAGATCGCCGCTCCCGCATGACCCTTGCTGAGTATAAATCTGTCGCGCTCCGACCACTTCGGATCCTCTGGGTCATAGCGCATTATATCTGCATAAAGCACGGCAATAATATCGGCAACCGACATTATCGCGCCGATGTGACTGCCGCCCGAGAGATGAGTCATCTCGATGCCGTGGCGGCGGATAAGCCACGCAAGTTGAATACTGTTCATTATAATTACCTCATACCTAAAATCAGTTTTATGGGACGGCGGTGTAGAAACGTGCATTTGCGGTAGATGAAAATCAACGCGGTCGGGAAGATTACTCCAACGGCAAACATGGCAGGAGTCGTGATGTACCAAGGAGCGGAAAAGTGACTGCATAGCCGCTCGACAACCGCCTGAGCGGGCCATGAATATATGTAGTAGGTGAAGACGTTGTGTGCAATGAAATCGGCGCAGGGCACGACAGCATATTTGAGCAACTGCCCCAATTCCCAACAGGCGGCGAGCATGAGAAACGTCGTAATGAAATCAAATTTTAAAAATGAATATCTACTGTCAAACCAAATAAAAGAGGCGACACCGCCCGCCGTAAACAGTACAACTGCAATTATTCTGACGAAATTCGGTATTTTGAAATCTTTGTCGGAGAGCTTTTTGCAGAGTAAATAACCCACGCCAAAATACACCGCAAATTCGCAAATGTCTTTGATACCCAAAAAATCGGATTTAATTCTAATGATATTCGCTGTGAGCAGCAGACCGATAAACAAACCGAGAGACTTTGATACTGTGTTGAGATGCCTGTTGTATGATGTTAGACCGTACCAATCGTCAATGAGACGAAAAACACCGAAGGCTGCATAATACACAAAAAGTACGGGCAGGAACCAAAAGTGCCCCCATACGCCGTTCCTCGGCTCAATAAACGAGGTCAGCAAATATGAGATAGAGAGGCCCGAAATTCCGCCGTTCTCAAGCGCATATTTCGGCACAAAGGTAACAAGCGTCAGGACGACATAGGGCGTAAGCAGCCGCAGCGCCTTCTCCTTCAGCCATTTAAAATAGCCGAGGCGGCTCATACTGTCGGAATATGCAAACAGGTAGCCTGCGATCAGGAAGAAAAGCGGCATATGAAAGGTATAGATGAATTCTATCCACTTGCCCGGGAAGGTGCCCCAATCGTTTGGGTGCGAGTGACCGAGTATAACAAGCAAAGTACCGAGAGCATAGAGCATATCTATCTCGCGGAGTCTCAACTTCGGTTTGGATTCGACTGTCATTCCGACACCTCGTTCAATATTTTTATTTCAGCTTCATCCAAATGCCAGCCGAGGGCTTCCGCATTTGATGCAAGCTGCGAGGGACGCTTTACACCGGCGATCACGACTGAATCGGGCATTGTATCAAGTATCCAGCGTATGGCGCAGGCGGCAACAGTCTTGCCGTGGTTTGCGGCAACACCCTTTAACACCTCAACTATACGCAAATTCTGTTTCATCTTTTCGCCGTGGAAATTAACATATATTTCACGGCTGCGGCGGTCGTCGGAGCCGAAAGCAGCGTTGATATCATATTTGCCCGTCAAAATCCCCTGCCCCAGGCTGCCCCACGTCATCGGGGTCACACCTATCTCGTCATGCAGATATCTCAAATCAGCTTCGTTTTTGCGGCAGGCAAGCGAGAATTCATCCTGACATGAAGCAAATCTGCCCGCAAAAGACTTGACCTCGTCAAAATCGTCGGGATGAATATTTGAAAGACCGTAGCTGAGTATTTTACCGGCTTCTTTTTGTCTCTCAAGAGTCTCAACCACCGCATCGAGCGGCGTTACGCCGTCGCGGTAGTGTATCTGGTAAAGATCGACATGATCCGTGCCGAGACGTTTAAGGCTCGCATCGAGCGCTTTAACAATGTACTCGGGCGAATTATCGTAAAAAGTCTTTGAATTCTCTACTCTTACGCCGAATTTGGTGGCGATAACGGCTTTATTTCTGTCGCCGCTGAGGGCCTTGGCAAGCGTTTTTTCGGATTGACCGAGGCCGTAGGTGTCGGCAGTGTCAAAGAAGTTAACTCCGCAGTCGAGAGCGGCTCTAACCGCGTCGATAAGCTCGGATTCGCTGACATTGCCCCAGCCGTAGCCGCCCATGGGGCAGCCGCCCATGCACAGGCGCGAAACAATTATATTTGTATTTTTAAGAGTTATGTATTCCATCCTCTTGCTCCTTTGCTGCGCCGATATACTTAAAGGCTTTTTTCATAACGATGAAAACAGTCTTAAAAAACAGCACAATATCGGTTTTGAGCGAAACCTCTTTTGCGTATTTGACGCGCAGGGCGTTTTTATGCTTTAAAACGTATTTCTCATACATTTCATCGGCGTTATCGGAGCCGACTATCTCATCAAGGCTTATGAGCTCAAGCGAGCTGTAATCCGTTATACCGGGTCTGACTTCAAATATCAGCTTATCGTCGCCCTCATAGCGGTCGGTGTATTTCAGCAGCTCAGGCCGCGGGCCGACAAAGCTCATGTTGCCGATAAGCACATTATATATCTGCACTATTTCGTCGCCCTTGACCTTACGGAGAAACGCACCCGAACGGGTTATCCTCGGGTCATTCAGAGCAGTTGTACCGCCGCCGATCTTATCGGCATTCTTGACCATAGTCCTGAATTTGAATATTCTGAACGCCTTGCCTTTATATCCGCCCCTGAGCGGAGTATAAAACACGGGTAATCCGTCCTCAATGGCTATCATTATTGAGAAAACAATGACGACCGGCAGCAGCAGCACGGAGAGGATAAGCGCGGCGATAAAGTCAAAAATGCGCTTGAAGAATCTGTTGTATATACCTGCGTAGCCGCGTTTCTCTGCCGTCGGCATCGGATCCACCTCATTTAATCAGTCTTTTTTGGGAATATAGGTCGGCACCATCTTTTCGACAATGGTTCTGATATCGTCGTCGTTATCATAGGCGGCGGTCATCAGCTCCTCAAGCTGCGCGCGGAATTCCGCGGTGTCGAAAGGAATCGGATTGCCGATATGAATAAGTTTATTCGGAGTGCGTTTAAGACCCTCCTCAGCCATGAGCTTCTCCTCATAGAGCTTCTCGCCCGGGCGGAGACCCGTATACTCGATCTTGATATCAACATCGGGCACAAGACCCGAGAGCTTGATAAGATTGCGGGCGAGCGTATCTATCTTGACGGGCGAACCCATATCGAGCACGAATATCTCGCCGCCGTGGGCATATGCGCCCGCGAGCAGCACAAGCGACACAGCCTCGGGGATAGTCATAAAGTAACGCACTATATCGGGATGAGTGACGGTCAGCGGGCCGCCCCTCTCTATCTGCTGCTTAAACAGCGGCACAACGGAGCCGTTGGAGCCGAGCACATTGCCGAAGCGAACGGCAACGAATTCTGTGCGGAGCTTGCCCTCAGGCTCGGCTGCGGCGGCACGGGGATGAATATGCAACGTGGAGATACTGCTCATATCGCCGTTCTTAACGCAGCGGTCAAACGCCTGGATGACCATCTCGCACAGTCTCTTGCTGGCACCCATAATATTGGTCGGGTTGACAGCCTTATCCGTGCTTATGAGCACAAAGCGCTTGCAGTTATTTATCATTGCCGCATAGGCGGTCTTATAGGTGCCGACGACGTTGTTTTTGATAGCTTCACAGGGGCTGTCCTCCATCAGCGGGACATGCTTATGAGCCGCGGCATGGTACACGATGTCGGGATGATATTTTTTGAATACATACTCAAGCCTTCTTGAGTCGCGCACCGAGCCGATGAGCACGGTCAGCTCCATTTCGGGGTATTTCTCGCGCAATTCCTGCTGAATGGCGTAAGCGTTATTCTCGTAAATATCAAATATTATAAGCCTTTCGGGCTGATGTGCGGCTATCTGGCGGCAAAGCTCGCTGCCTATTGATCCGCCGCCGCCCGTGACAAGAATCGTCTTGCCCTTTATCATCTCAAAAACGTCGCTCATATCGGTCCGGAGCGGCTCTCTGCCGAGCAGATCCTCGACAGAAACGTCACGAAGCGAGCCGATATTGATATCGGTGTTGGCATACTGATAGAAGTCGGGCAGATTTTTCAGCACGCAGTTTGTCTCGCTGCAAATATTGATGATATCGCGCTTATTCTCTTTTGAAGCACTCGGAATAGCGATATAGATCTTGTCTATATCGTATTTCTCGACAAAGTACATTATATCGTCACGGCCGCCGACTATTGGGATGCCGTCGATGTATCTGTTCCACTTGTTGGGGTTATCATCGATAATGCAGACAACCTTGTCGCCCGAGAGCCTGTTTCTCACGATGCTCCTGATTATCGTCTGACCCGCTCCGCCCGCGCCGATGACCATAACATTATGCGAGCCGTCGGAGCTCCTGACCCTGCGGATCTCAAGAAGCAGGAATCTATATGAGAAACGAGCCGCGACGAGCAGAATCATCTGGAAGCAGGAGCCCCAAAGATAATACGATATCGGCATACGGTAATAGATAACTGTGATGAGCAGGATATGCAGCAAGGACGCAACTGTGCTGCCGATGCAGGTGTGGGCAAGCTCGTTGAAGCTCGCATACTGCCAGACGCTCTGATACATCTTTGACGCATAGAATATCACAAGGCACAGGATCGTGTAGATCGGTATGAATTTGACATAGGCTCTGATGTAATAATCGGGTATCTGCGAAAAGAAGCCGTCAAATCTAAAGAGCAGCGCAAGGAAATATGAGACATTCACCGCCATTATGTCATAAACGGCGAGCAGGATGCTCATTATGTACCAATGCTCGATATGGAATTTTTTTGAACGCACCGATAAGCGTCGCTTCATAGTATCATTCCTTTGCTGTCGGCGCCATTTCACCGTTTGCGCCGATTTTATAAATGTGGTCGCAATATTTCAGCATACTCTCTCTGTGAGTCGTGATTATGCGGATCCTGGAGCCGTTTTGCTCCATAATATTCTCAAGCACACGCTTCTCCGTATCGGAGTCGAGCGCCGAGGTGGTCTCGTCCATGAGCATTACGGGCGAATTGCGCAATAACGCTCTGGCTATCGCAAGGCGCTGAAGCTGACCCTGCGAAAAATTCATGCCGCCCTCGCCTATCAGGGTGTTAATTCCCTCGGGCAGAGATGCAATATATGAATAGATATCGGCGCTCCTGAGAGCGTCCTCAAGCATTTTATCGTCCGCCTCGGGTCTCACGAGCCGCAGATTCTCCGCGACGGTGCCTGAGAACATACCGACATCCTGCGGCACATAGGAGCAAAAGCGCCTTGTGCTGTCGGAGACATCGACGGTCTTGCCCGACGGAGATCGGAAATATATGCGCCCGTCAGTCGGCTTGACAATGCCGAGAATGAGCTTGAGCATAGTGGTTTTGCCTTCGCCGGACGGGCCGATTAGCCCGATAGTGCTGCCCGGCGACGCCTCAAACGAAACGCCTCTGAGCACGGGAGACTCGCTGTCACGGTAGGTGAAGGTCACATTGTCGAATACGACCGTCACTCCCCCATTCTCGGAATCGGCGAGCACTTCTTTTGCCATCACGCTGTCGGAGTCCGTCTCCTCATCAAAACAGGTGACCTCCATTATACGTCCTGCCGAGGTGGCAAGCGAAACAGCCGTCGGTGCAAGCGAGGCAAGCGCGCTGAACGACGAGGTGAGCGAACCCGATATCTGCAAAAACAGCGTCATGGTACCGTAGGTTATTGCCCCCTGCCAAAGGCGGTATACGCCCCAGCCGTAGCAGGAATAGGAGACGATGAGACCGAGCATCGAGAGACAGAATGTGAGCAAAATGCTGAACTTGTCATATTCAAGGCGCATACTGCGGTAATTCTCGAGTATAGTCTTGAAATTTGATATATACTGCCGAGTGAGGTCAAAGGCTTTGATAACCTGAATATTCTGAACCGATTCCTCGGAATACGAGAGTATCTTGCCGTTGAGCTCGCGGCTCTGCTTGTTGTATTTTCTGATGGTTTTGAGCAGAAAGCGCGAAGAGATAAAGAGAAAGGGCGCGCTCATCAGAGCGAGAATTGCCATTGTTTTATCGTAGTATAACACGATGCCGAGAGCGCCGAAAAACTGCACAAATCTCGTGACCGCCGTCGGTATGAATCCGATAACACCCGATGAAACGGAGGCGGCGTCGCCCTCAAGCCTGTTGAGCAGATCGCCCGAGTGAAAAGCGCCGATATCCTCCCAAGCCGCGGAGACGATGTGCGAATAAATGTCGTGCCTTATTTCGTTATTTGCCCTGCTGCCGACAACGGCGGAGAGCCACGAAGTAAGCGCCTGAAATACATATTGAAATACCGCAAGCCCTATAACGAGCGATATATACTGCGGCAGCTTGGCACCGATATGCTGAACAACGGCGTCCACAAGGAACTTCGTAGCAAGCGAAGTGCCCAACGACATCACGGCGGAGAACATACCGAGGAGAATATAGGCAACGATTATCAGCCTGTAGCGCTTGGCGTATTTCAGCAGCCACTTCCACTCGTCTATCATGCTGCGAAAAAGTGAAGCGTAATCCTTAGTCTTCTTCATGCGCTTCTCCCTTGCGGGTCTTATCACGGTGCTTGCGGTGATGCTTCTCCTGCTGCTCGCCGTAGCCGTATCCGTAATACCCGTAGCCGTAACCGTATTTGCCGTAGGATTTATACCCGTATCCATAACCGTAGCCATAGCCGTAACCGTGGCCGTAGCCCGAGAAACCTGAAAGAGCGCCGTTCAAAACGCAGCCGAATATCTTAACATCGGATGCCACAAGATTATTGAGGCCGCTGCGTATCTTGGAGGTACGGACGGTATCCTGATAAACAACATAAACTGCGCCGTCGGAGACCTGAGCCGCAAAAATAGTGTCGGATACAAGACCGCACGGCGGAGTATCGACAAGCACTATGTCGTAATCGTCTCTGACCTCGTTAAAAATACGCTTATATTCGTGAGAATTCAGGCTCATGCGCTCATCTTCACCGGTAAGAATGTGAAGAAACGAAATTTTGTATTTCTCAACATAAGTTATTTTGTATCGCTTGGCGGTGATATCATAGTCGATTTCTTCGGGGTCAAAGCCGAGCAAGGCGGCAACGCTGGGGTGGCGCAGATCGGCGTCGATAAGCAGCACCTTTTTGTCGTGCTCCGCAAGTGAAAGCGCGAGATTAGTTATAACGGTAGTCTTGCCCTCGCCGGGAGCCGTGCTTGTGACGGTGACAACCTTATCATGCTCACCGAGAGAGTGGAGGAAGGTGTTTCTCAGCACTCTGAACGACTCCTTGAAGCCGCTCCCCACACCGTCGTTGGTCAGCAACACCGCTCTGTCAAACTCCATCTTGTGCTTCTTAAAGACGACCTGCGGCACCGTGCCGAGAGCCTCGCAATTGAGCTCGGATTTGATATCCTTTTTGGTGCGGACGGTGTTCCTCGCAAAGGCGTAAAGCAGAATAAGCATCAGACCGAGAGCCGCCCCGCAAAGCGACCATTTCAGCGCCGAGCGTTTATATCCCGCGCCGTTTGACGGCTCGGTCGGCACCTCCGGGCTTGATATCATATTGAGCTTTATGTTGCCGACAACGTATTTTGCGATCGAGGGGTAATTCTTTATTGCTGACATAAGGGTGTCATAGGTCGTTTGAGGATCCTTGCCCGTTGCTGTCATGGTGAACATATTTGAGCCTGTCACCGCTACGGCGCTGAGGCCCGCGGGCATTGCGGGCACCTGCATATCCTCGCACACGGCCTCCTGAAGCAGGTTGCTGCCGAGAATATACGGGAAGGTCTTTGCAAGCTGAGAGGCGGTCGAGCTGTCGTAATAGAACGAATAAGCCGAAACGCCCGATATGGAGTTCATATTGTTCTCCGTGCTGACGGTAAAGGTTGCGGAGGCGGTGTAAACGGGCACATATTTCAGACGGCCGCTGACAAATTTATAACCGCCCGCAAGCACGGCAAGCGCAACGCAGACCCACCAGAATTTCATCAGACCCTTCCAAAGGTCGCTGAAATACAGGCTTATCTTTTCGTTATTCTGCTCCGCATCCTGCCTTTTGTTTTCACTTTGATTCATATCAGATCTTCATCCTTCATCAGTGATTAGGATTATGCCTTATCCTTTTCGGAGATCCGCTCCGTGTCATATTTGCCGTAATGTGAATAGCGGCCGTATTTGCCGTATTTATCGTATTTCTTGCCGTAGTAGTAGCCGCCCTCGTCAAGACCGTTAATACCCGCAAAGCTGAATTCGGGATAAACGTCGTTCAGCACGCAGCCGAGCACGTCGCCGCCGACCTCACGCAAGGTAACGAGAGCGTCGTTGAGCGAGGACGCCGTGACAACATCGGTACGAACCACCATCACGGTCTTATCAACTATTTTGACGATATCGGTTACGGAAGCGTCGACCGAAAGCGGCGCAGTATCGACAATGATGTAATCGACCTTTGTCTTTAACGCGCTGAGCACCCGCTCGACCTCGCCGCTCTCTATCCATCTCCTGTAACCGGGGTACGGCTTGGTATTGATTGCGAGATAGAGCGACGATTTCTTGTATTTCCTGAGCTTGAATTCGCTGTATTTTATCTTGTTCTCAAACAGCTCGCCAAGCTCCGAGAATTCATTGTAACTTTCTTCAAATATTTTGTAAAGGGCGGGCTTCTTTGCGTCGAGGTCAAAGAGCACAACGTTATATCCCCTGTCGGCAAGCGAGAGGGCGATATTTGAAGCGACGGTAGATTTACCCTCGTTCTCCGCAACGCTTGTGACGGCAAAGACCTTGTCGCCGCCGCGCCTGTTGAGATATTCGAGCTTTGCCGCTATCTTATGGAAGCTCTCGACAAATTTGAGGCTGATGAAAGCGTTGCTGTGGATTAACAGACCCTTTTTCTTTCGCTGGATATAATCACGCAGATCCATGCGTTTATTCTCGTGGACTATGGTGCCAATGAGCTTTGCATCGACCTTTGAATTGAATGCGTCCTCATTTTTGACCGTATCGCGGAACACCGATATGGCGACTATCGCGAGAACGGCAACAAAGGCGCAGCCGAGAGCGACTATGAGTTTATTTTGGGATGAAATATTATTTGACGGCGCATGAGGCATTGAAGGCTGCTTGATAACGCTTATGGTCGCATTCTCAAAGAGGTTATCCGCCACCTCGGGATAGACGCTCAAAACCGCCGAAAGCAGCTCATATGAGGTCTGAGGGCTTGACGAGGTGACCTTGACATCCATGAGGTTAGTCTCGGAGAGCACCGTGGCGCTGACCGTGCCGTTGAAAGAGGGCACGCCCGCCTGAACGGCGGCTTTCTCTTTAATTGTCGGCTGGGTGAATATCTTGGTGTATACCTCAGCCATTTCGGAGGAGATGCTGACGAGCGAATACGGATTTGAAGCTGAGCTCTTAGCCGTCACGACAAGCGTTGCGCTCGAGGTATATTCCGGCGAATACACGCTGTAGGAGGCTATGTATATCCCCATCATCCCGATAAGCGCGGCAAGCAAAACCACCCATGCATTCATCAGCAGGTCTTTCAGAATGCTGTGCCATTCGATTATAATTTTATTCTTCTGCATAAATCAGTTCCCCACTATAACAGTCAAAACGCTGTGACCCTCATAACCCTCTGTATCCGAAGCGTAGTAATGGACAAGATATGTGCCGTCGTTGTTGGGGTCGACCTCGGAGACCACTCTCACGGCGGGAGTTATCGTATTGCCCGAGTAATCCTCGATCGACCTCACCATTGAGGCGTAATCCGGTTGCTCGCCCTTTTTGATGTTTATCAGATATTTTGTGAGATATATCTTCGGCGCCGAGAGACTTCTGTCCTCAACAATAAGGGGCAGTTTGATATAGGACTGATCGCCCTTGCTGTTGGTAACGACGGCTTCAACGGAGAATTCGCCCGGAGTGGAGGCAACAAAGTTGCTCGAGGTGACTATCATATCCCTCGTGATATTGCCGTCAAGGCAATCGGTGGCGTAAAGTATGTTGGAGACGCCGACGTTCTCATATATCGAGAAGCAAAGATCGCCGTAAAGGCCGAAAGAAGGCGAAACATAATCAGTGTAGCGTATTTTCCTTGAAGCATTCGCAACGTGATTGTCGCCGTCGCACACGGCGTAGGTGACTTTGCAAACGCCCTTTTCTGTGAATTTTGAGATCGACTCAACGATAACTTTAGACGTGATGTCGCCGTCCTTATCGTCGTGAGCGGTAACGCCCTTGAGCAGATCCTCGTTTGTCGCCTTGATGCTGACGTCGAGCATATTGCCCTCGACCGTTATTACGGGGATCGTATCGTCCCTGTTCAGCTTGTTGCTGACGAAAAAGTAAGAAAAGACTATCAGCGTCACGGCGAAAAGCGCCGAAACCGCTATTCTCAAAAACCTCATCATAGGCTATAACTCCTCAAAAACCGTAAATTTCTTTATTCTCTAAAACAAGTAAAGGATTAGTTTTGAACAGCATATCCGCATAATCGCGGGAATACATCACCGATATCGCCTCATGAGCGTCGGCGAGGAACGGAGTGCGTACATATGGGCTGTGGGCGTCGCTCGCCACAAAATCGGCAAGCCCGTCGTCAAGCAAGCGATAAGCCGCTCGCTTTGCACGCATACCGAAGCTGCCCTTGAGGCTGCCTTTATTCACCTGAAGCAGGCAGCCGAGATCTTTAAGACGCATCGCCGCGTCATCTTCTTCGCAGACAAAGGCGTATCTCTCGGGGTGGGCAACTATCGGCACATAGCCCTCGGCTTTTATCTGACCGATCATGGCGTAAGCCTCCACGGAGTATTCGTAAAAATCAAATTCGACAAGCGCAAAGCGGGAGCCGTTCAGCGTTATCAGCTTGCCCTCGCGGAGCAATCCTGCGGTCTCGGGGGTCGTGAATATCTCCTGACCGGGGTAGACCTCTATGCCGACGCCCTCCCTTTTAAGCTCGGAATTGATAAGAGCGAGCCTTGACTCCAGCTCGGCGCACCAATAGTTGCGGTAAGAGCCGGGCACGTTGCTGTGCGGGGTCGCTATCACCTTGACGGTGCCTCCCCTCTCTGCAAGGCGAAGCATTTCGACCGTCTCCGCCAAATCATCGGAGCCGTCGTCAACACCGTATAAAATATGGCAATGTATATCGACCATCCTGCACCTCAATCGGGAATTAACGGGATTAAAAGCCCATTAGCTCATTATCTGCATTATTATAATACACTATAAAAACAAAATCAATATTTATGCGACAAAAAATGTTCACAATTCAGTAATTTGTTGGAAATTGCATAAAAAAAGACGACCGATGAGGCGGTTTATGCATCAGTCATTTAATCATTGCCTCGAGCGGCGGCGCATATATTCAAACGGGGTGAGAAAATGTTTGGATTTTTGGCACAGTTAATATCAAAGGGCTTTCTTTTTTTTGCGCTGCATATCAGGAATCCGGGGTCGTTCCCGCCTGCTCTGAGCGCTAAGGAGGAGCGAAAGCAGCTTGAACGCTATAAAAACGGCAGTGTTGAGGCGAAAAACATACTTATCGAGCATAATCTGCGGCTCGTGGCGCATATAGTCAAAAAATACTATTCGACCTCGGATGAGCAGGACGATCTGATCTCCATAGGCACGATAGGGCTGATAAAAGCAGTGAATACATTCGACGACTCGAAGAATATCAAGATCGCGACCTACGCCTCAAAGTGCATAGAGAATGAAATCCTCATGTTCATGCGGAGCAGGAAGAAATCGGCACATGACATCTCAATAAACGAGCCGATAGACACCGACGGCGAGGGAAACCCGCTCACGCTGATGGATATAATAAGCGTTGAGGACACCATCGCCGACGACATTGACCAAAAAATCAAGGTCAAAAGGCTGTATGAGCTGGTGGAGGATATGACCGATCCGAGGGAAAGGTCGATCCTAATAATGCGCTACGGTCTTTATTCGACTGACCCGATGACACAGCGCCAGATCGCGTCAAGGCTCGGCATATCGCGATCTTATGTCAGCCGCATCGAAAAGAAAGCCATTGAACGCCTGCGCGAGGGCTTTGGGGAATAACGGAAAAAAGGCCATCCCCCTCTCACGAGGAAGACAGCCGCTATTGCAAATCAAAAATCAGCCAACGAAAAGGACGATCAGAGTTGCGACAAGGGAAAGAATGAAGAACACAGTCGCAAGGACTTTGGTGATCCTGACGAGCTTCTGCTCAACGGTTCTGCTCTTATTTTTACCGAGGAAAGTCTCGGCACCGCCTGCGATAGCGCCCGAAAGACCTGCGGAACGACCCTCCTGGAAGAGGACGATGGCGACAAGTGCGAGCGAGGTGATGATAAGAACTATACCTAATACGATCTCATACCAATTCATGGTTGAAAACCTCCAAAAAATATTGTACTCACGAATTTTAACACATATCAGCTGCAAATGCAAGATATTTTTTAAATTCTTCTGCCAAAAAATTCATTGTATCGCCGAAAAGCGGGCGGCAATAATAGTTTTGCAGGGAAAGTCGAATTACCGTGCGTTTGCCGACTGATTCTCCGCCGCAAGCCGTTTACCGCAGCAATACAAGCGGTGAGCGGCTTTTGACTTTATTCAAAAGTCATCTGCTCCGCCTCATCCTCGCTGCTGAGCAGCGCACCGGCGGCGGGCAGATTCTTTGCCCTGTAGCGATAGGCTTTGGCGAATTCGCCCTCACGATATTTGCGGGCGCTCATCAGGCGCTGACCCTTTTTTAGCGTCATAACGCCGACGCCTATGGTATCCTTGGTAGTCTTGGGCAGAATGACAGCGGTATTGAGTAGCAGATGCCTGCCCGCGCTTGAGATAACGACTATCTCCTCGTCGGCGGCAAGCTGCATAACGGCAGCAACCGGCGATTTATCGGAGAAAGCCTTTATCAGCTTCTTGCGCTTCGTTACAGTGCGGTAAGCGTCGAGGCTTACCTTGGCGGCCTTGCCGTTCTCAAAGAAGAACATCATATAGCCGCTGTAATCGGAAGTGACCGCCATATACACAGGCAGCTCCCCCTCCTCCATCTCGAGCTTCGCCGCAACATAATCGCCGAGCACGCTTGCCTTGGTGTCATCAAAGTCACAGGCGCGGCTCTTATAAACCTGGCATTTATTCGTAAAAAAGAGCAGCTCCGCCGAATTGGTCGTCTCAAAGGTCTGGGCGATCTCGTCGCCGTCCTTGAGCTTCTGAGTGCCGCTCATTCGCAGCGAGAGTGGGGTTATCTTTTTGAAATATCCGCCCTTAGTGAAGAAAACGGTAACGGGGTATTCCGGGATATCCGGCTCCACTGTCTCCTCCTCCAGCTCCACCGAATAAATTATCTCGGTCTTGCGGGGCTTCGCATATTTCTTGACGACTTCTTTAAGCTCATAGATGATTATCTGCTTTATGCGCTTGGGATTCTCCAGAATATCGTTGAGGTCTTTTATTGCCTCCTCGAGCCTGTCGATATCCTGGAGGCGTTTGAGAATATATTCCTTGTTGAGATGGCGTAGCTTGATCTCGGCTACATACTCCGCCTGAATCTTATCAATGCGGAAGCCTATCATCAGGTTTGGCACTACCTCGCTCTCCTCCTCGGTATTCCTAATAATGCTGATGGCTTTATCAATATCGAGCAGTATCTTTTCAAGACCTCTCAGCAGATGCAGCCTGTCGGTGGCTCGCTTGAGGTCGAATGCGGTCCTGCGGCGCACGCAGCCGCTGCGGAACTCTATCCACTCGCCGAGCAGCTCGCGCACTCCGAGCACCCTCGGCATACCGTTGATGAGGACATTGAAGTTGCATGAGAACGAATCCTGGAGCGGCGTTGAAGCGTAAAGCTTCTTCATCAGCTTGTCGGGATCCGTGCCGCGTTTGACGTCAATGGTTATCTTGAGGCCGCTGAGGTCGGTCTCGTCGCGGATATCGCTTATCTCACGCAGAGAGCCTGCCTTGACCTTCTCAATTACCTTGTCGATTATCGCCTCGGAGGTTGTGGTCGGCGGTATCTCGGTTATCTCGATGCAGCTGTTTGATTTATCAAAGCTGTAGCGCGCTCTGACCTTGAAGCTGCCGCGGCCTGTATTATAAATTTCATCCATTGCCGCCTTGTCATAGACAAGCAGTCCGCCGCCTGCAAAATCAGGGGCTTTGAGGGTCTCCGAAACGTCGAATTTCGGGTCTCTGAGCAGTTCAATAGTTGTCTTACAGACCTCTTCAAGGTTAAACGAGCATATTGAGCTTGCCATACCGACCGCAATACCCGTGTTGGCGTTTACGAGCACGCTCGGGAACGTGACAGGCAGCAGAGCCGGCTCTTTCATGGAATTATCGAAGTTATCGACCATATCCACGGTGTCTTTATCAATATCGGCAAAGAGCTCGGCGCATATCTTCTCGAGCTTCGCCTCCGTGTACCTCGAGGCAGCCCACATCATATCGCGTGAGAAAGCTTTACCGAAGTTGCCCTTTGAATCCACATAAGGGTGCAGCAGCGCCTCGTAGCCCTTTGACAGGCGCACCATTGTGTCATAAATCGCGGCGTCTCCGTGGGGATTCAGCTGCATGACCTGGCCGACTATCTTTGCGGACTTGGCTCTTGCGCCCGTGAGCAGGCCCATTTTATACATCATATAGAGAATCTTGCGGTGCGAGGGCTTGAAGCCGTCTATCTCGGGGATCGCGCGGGACATGATAACGCTCATGGCATAGGGCATGAAGTTATTCTCGATAGTATCGACTATCTTTTGATCGACCACCTCGCCCGCGCCGAAAATATGCGTCTTGTCATCGAGCTGACGAAGTGACGAGCCTATATCTTTTTTTGACTTTTTTGCCATAAAATTTCTCCGTCCGTTAATTATGAAACATCGGTCAGATCAAGATAGAGATGACCGTTTTGGGCGATATAATCCTTCCTGCCTGCGAGGTCGTCGCCGAGCAGGAGGTCGAATTTCTGCGCCATTTCCTCTGCCATTGACGGCTCGATCTTTATAAGCCGCCTCGTTGAGGGATTCATAGTCGTGAGCGACATCATCTCGGGGTCGTTCTCACCGAGACCCTTGGAGCGCTGGATGGAGAACTTCTTGCCGCCGAGCTGAGAAACGACGTCGGCCTTCTCCTTCTCCGTATATGCAAACCAAGTCTCGTCGCCGCAGGTTATCTCGTAGAGCGGCGACTCCGCGATGAACACCTTGCCCTCGTTGATAAGCGTCGGCATCAGTCGGTATATCATGGCGAGTATCATAGTCCTGATATGGAAGCCGTCCACGTCGGCATCGGTGCAGATGATTATTTTATTCCATCGAAGCATATCGAGGTTGAATGAAACAAGGTCTTTGCCTGATTTCGGCTTTGACTTGACCTCGACCCCGCAGCCGATAACTTTGATAAGGTCAGTGATTATATCGCTCTTGAATATGCGGTCATACTCGCATTTGAGGCAGTTGAGTATTTTGCCCCGCACGGGCATTATCGCCTGGAATTCGGAGTTCCTTGACTGCTTACAGGCGCCGAGAGCGGAATCACCCTCAACTATAAACAGCTCGCGCACGGAGGTATCCTTGCTGCGGCAGTCGACGAATTTCTGAATTCTGTTTGTAAGGTTGCTGACATTCTGTATCAGCGACTCCTTGATGCCCTGTCTCGTTTTCTCCGCTTTGACGCGGGAGCGCATATTTATGAGCACCTGGTTGCCTATCTTCTCGGCCTCAAGCGGATTCTCAATAAAGTATATCTCAAGCTGATGCTTGAGGAACGTCGTCATGGAATCCTGAATGCCCTTGTTATTTATCGCCTTTTTGGTCTGATTCTCATATGAGGTCTGGGTCGAGAACGACGAAATGACTATCGCAAGGCAGTCCTCTATATCCTGGAAGCTGATCTTTGAGTCGCTTTTTTGATACTTGTTATTCTGTTTAAGATAAGAATCTATCTGCGAGAGGAAAGCCGCTCTTGTGGCTTTCTCAGGCGAGCCGCCGTTCGCAAGATAGCTTGAGTTGTGATAGAATTCCTTGAACTGTACCTTGTTGGAGAAGGTAACGACCACGTTGGTGACGAGCCTGTATGTGCCGAGGTCCTCACGGTCGCGGCATTCTGACTCGTTTTTCCAGCTCTGTATCCCGGTCAGGGCGTCGTTGCCGACGCGCTCGGCGATATAATCCTCTATGCCCTTTTCATAATAATACTCATAGGTCTCAAAGCCCTTGCCGACCTGATCTTTGAGTATGAAGCGCACGCCCGCATTAACGACGGACTGATGGCGCAGCATATCCTGAAAATACTCGAGAGGTATATCAATATCTGTGAAAACTTCAAGGTCGGGGCGCCATTTGATGCGGGTACCGGTATCCCTCTTGGAGTAAGGCTCCTTGACCATCTCACCGTCGGGCTTGCCCTTTTTGAAATTAAGCGTGTACTTGAATCCGCCGGTGTGTATCTCGGCCTCCATGTATTCGGAGGCATACTGCGTGGCGCACAGACCGAGGCCGTTTGTGCCGAGTGAGAATTCATAGCTGCCGCCCGAGCTGTTGTCATACTTGCCGCTGGCATAAAGCTCGCAAAAAACAAGCTCCCAATTGTAACGCTTCTCTGTATTGTTATAATCGACGGGCAATCCCCTGCCGAAATCCTGCACCTCGACGGATTTATCGGCAAAGCGAGTAACGATTATCTTGTCACCGTAGCCCTCCCTCGCCTCATCGACGGAGTTCGAGACTATCTCAAACACGGCATGCTCACAGCCGTCAACGCCGTCCGAGCCGAAAATAACGGCGGGCTTTTGGCGAACTCGCTGCTCCTCCTTGAGGGCGACTATGCTGTCATTGTTGTACTGAGGCTTTTTAGCCATTGGTCATCCTCCAAAACTCGAATTTTTACCGATATCATTATACCACATCTTGAAGCAATGTCAAGAAAAACACAATTTGTAGCCTTTTTTCGACAAAAAGAGCCGCCGCAAACGCGGCAGCCCATGCAAACATTAACCGAATTTAAAAGACGATCTTTTTCTTTTTGCCGTTTTTACCGACGGGATGTTCTTTCACCCTGATAACATAATCGAGGTTGATAACTTCCTCGCCGCCGGCGGTCTTAACGGTTATCCAATTCTCATTCAGCGAAGTGATAACGCCATTGATACTTGTGCCGCTCGACGCCGAAATATACACAATGCAGTCCTTGCCCACAAAGCCGGAAATAAGCTCGTTCATTCTGATTCTTCTCCTTTTCTTTTTCTTCATTATAATCCTGCGGATAGTTGCGCTGTGTTCAAAAGCAAGCCACAGGAGCAGTAAAAGAGCGATAAAAGCCGTGAAATATGAAGGTCCCATACCTCAGCCGTCCTTTCTCTGCATACGCAGATACGCGCCCGCGGGCACATCGGCAGAACAGGCAAACGAGAGCTTCATCATCGGGTGCGGTGCGTTCTCAATAGCTTCGCCGTCCTCATTTCTGAGGTCGCTGACCGTCACTTTGACAGGCTCAACGCCTTTTATCATTATTTCAAGCTCGTCGCCCTCAAAAAAGCGGTTGCGCTGAGAGGCATAGAGCCTGCCGCCCTCGCATCTCTCGGCAACGGCGGCAACATCCCACTCGCGCACATAACCGCCGCCGTAATATATGCTTGCGTCGTCAGACGGCGAGTCGAAATAGAAGCCTGTGCAATACTGCCTGTTGCTCATCTTGCGGGGCTCGTCAAGTATCCACTGCGCAGGCTTATAATCACGCGAAAAGCCCGACGCGAAATAGCCGTCGAGGGCGCAGCGATAGGCATTGACGACCAAAGCGGTGTAATAAGCCGATTTTGCTCTGCCCTCTATCTTAAAGCTGTTTATGCCCGCCTCGACAAGCTCGGGGATATGCTCGATAAGGCACATATCCTTTGAATTCATTATGTAAGTGCCGCTCGCATCCTGCTCAACGGGGAAGAATTCGCCGGGGCGTTTCTCCTCTTGAAGCGAATATTTCCAGCGGCAGGGCTGAGCGCAGTCCCCTCTGTTGGAATCCCTGCCCGTCAGATAATTTGACAGTAAACAGCGGCCTGAGAAGGACACGCACATCGCCCCGTGGACGAAGCACTCAATTTCAAGCTCTTTGGGCGTTTTGGCGCGCAGCTCCGCTATCTCGGCGAGTGAAAGCTCTCTCGCCGTGACAATGCGGTTTGCGCCGAGCTCATAGAACGCGTTCGCGGCGGCGTAATTTGTGATACCCGCCTGTGTGGAGATATGGATATCCACATCGGGGGCGTATTTTTTAACGAGCTTCAGAACGCCGATATCGGTGATGATGAAAGCGTCAACTCCGCTCTCGGCGGCATACTCAATAAATGACGGAAGCTCGGCGAGCTCGTTATTGCGCGGCACGGTGTTGCAGGTCAGATAGACCTTTACGCCCTTTGAATGGGCGTAATCGCAGGCATTCCTCAGCTCGTCGCCGCCGAAGCTCGCAGCCGCAGTCCTCATGCCGAAGCGGTCGGAGCCGAGATAAACCGCATCGGCTCCGTATTCGACGGCAGCGGCAAGCCTCTCCGCGTCGCCGGCGGGGGCAAGCAGCTCGGGTCTGTTCATTGAAAGCATATGATCCTCCGATAATCAGTTACTGTTGGCTCGGAGCACCTTATTGCCGTTCTCATCGTGCTCAAGCTGAGTCTTTGCCATATAAATCTTGCCGTATTTATCGTGGCGGAAAAAGTAATAGTCGGTATCGTCCGGGAAGAGCGCCGCTTTGATGGCGTCGTCGCCGGGGTTGCATATCGGCCCCGGAGGCAGACCCTGCGAATAGTAAGTGTTATAAGGCATCTCGTAATTCACGGAGGCCGGATCGTTGGGGGCGATATAAGTCTTGATATAATTCTCTGTCGAGTCGCAACCGAGGGTCGGCCATGAAACGGCGTGATTGAGCCTGTTGTGGATAACGGAGGATATTTGACCCATCTGCTCGGTATTGGCGGCCTCACGCTGGATTATCGAGGCTATTATCATTATCTCATCGCGTGTATAGCCGAGCTTATCCGCCTGCGCCTGATATTCGTCAGTCCAGCGCTTATCGGATTCGCTGAGGAACTTCCTTATAACGCTGTTCGGGTCGCTGTTCTCATAGAATTCATAGGTCTCGGGGTAGAAATAACCCTCGAGAGCAAAGGTCCTGCTTGAATTCTGCGGGATCTTTGACACAAAATCATATTCAAAGGTCGTGCCCTTGAGCGAAGCTATCAGCTTGTCCTTGGAGCAAACGCCGAATTTATCAAGGCGGTCAAACATCTGATAAATAGTCCAGCCCTCGGGGAATATCAGAGTCACCGTCTCATCGGTCTTCTGTATCTCCTTAAACTCGGTCAGATAGCCCTCAAGCCCCATATTCTTTTGAACATAATAAACGCCGCTCAGGTATACGGGCGCAGCGACGGGCTTCTTTTTGTTGATATTCTTGAAGGTGTCGACGAGCTTATAGAACATCTTGCAGAACAGCTTCTGCTTAACAAGCCCCTGATCGGCAAGAATATCAATTATTTCGTTGGTCGTTGCGTCATTCGGTATAGTTACAACGACATCCTCGTCGCTCCTCGTTATTGCGAGCACGTCGTTTATACATGAGAGCGCGATGAGCGAGAGCACGGTGGTGCATATCAGCACGGCGGCGCAAAAGACGGCGAAAGCGGAGTCAAACGCCTTTTTTACGGTCTTTTTGACGCTCTGAACCGGTCGCTGCTGCTGAGCGGGCTGACGTGGCTTGACGGGCTTGCGGTTGGAGAAATATATCTCGCCGTTATACCTCGGGCGCTGATCGTCGGCATCGAAATCCTCAATGCTGTCCTCGTCAATATGCACCTCAAATTTTTTCTTTTGCGGCACGTGATCGGGAGTAAGATTATCAAGCTCCGATGGGTCAAGCAAGCCATCGTCATCGTCAATAATATGCACCTCAAAGGGCTGCTTGCGGCCTTTATCGTCGTTATTCATTCTGATATGCCTCCTTATGGAAAGTATATAAATCCGCGTTCTGTAAGCGCAAGGTGAATTCTGATATCATGGGGATCTGTCGGCAGGTAGTCATAAATGCAGCGTTCACGGCAGATAGCAAGAGCCGTAACCTCATGGGCGGCAAGGAATCTGTCATAATAACCGCCGCCGTAGCCGAGCCTGTTTCCCTGTCGGTCAAGGCCGAGTGCGGGCACGACGCATAATGCGCCGTCAAAGTTCTCAAACGGCTTCTTTCCGTCAGTCGCGACGGTCGGAACACCGAATTTTCCCGGGGAAAGAGAATCGAGAGAGTCTATCTGATAAAACAGCATTTCGCCGCTGTCGCAATTCGGCACCGCAACGGTCTTGCCGTCACGAAGCGCCGAATTAATGAAATCGCGGGTATCCGGTTCGCTGCCGACCGAAACATAGGTCAGAATTGAACGGGCGTTTAAATAAAGCTCGCAATTCAGCAGCGCCGCCGTCATACGCCTGTCAAGCCAAAGCCGCTCCACTGCCGAAATGCCGTCTCTGATCGAGCGGCAAAGCCGACGGGCGGCAGATTTATCCGTCACGGGCATTGCAAAGTCGATCTGAGCGAATCGGCGGCTGCCTGACCCATGACTTTTGCAACTATCGCAAGTCCGAAATCAACGGCACAGCCCATTCCTTTGGCGGTGATGAAATTGCCGTCGGTGCAGACAAAGCCGCCGTTGGGTATGGCTCCGATAAGGTCATCCTCAAAGCCGGGGAAGCAGACTGCTCTTCTGCCTTGCAGCAATCCCTTCCTGCCGAGGATCATCGGGGCGGCGCATATGGCGCAGAGCAATTTACCGCTATCGGCACAAAAGTCTATAAAAGCGTTGACTTCCTTGCTCTTTTGCAGATTGAGCGTGCCGGGCATACCGCCTGGGAGAATTATGCCCTCAAGCTCGTCGGAGAGCGAAACCTCATCTATTCTTTTATCACAAACAAATGTCATGCCGTGCGCTCCTTTGACGGCGGAATCGCCGCCGACGGCAACGGTCAAGACCTCGATACCGCTGCGTCTGATCACGTCGATCGTCGCAACAGCTTCGACCTCCTCAAAACCGTCAGCCATGAAAATAAGAAACATATTTAAACCTCCCGAATCAATCTAAAGTCAAGCCGAGATATGCGTTATCAACATTTTTTATTGCGCTTGCCGCTTCTTTTGTGAGCGGAAGAGCCTCACCGCTGCATTCAAACGCAGCGTCAAGGGCACAGGGAGCGGAGCAGGCAAGCGAAAATTTAATCGACTCACAATCGGTATTGTTGAAGATATATGAGGCGAATTCCGTCGTAAAATCGCATGAAAAGGCGAATTCCTTTACAGTACAAACGCGGTTGTTTATGCTGTAAAGCGAATATCCTTTACGGTTCTGAAACAACCTGTCACCGCCGCAAGCGCTGAGCTTTACGGCTCTATTGACGGAGATTTTATCCCAAATGAAGCGATCACAGCTGCCGAAAGCGGCTTCACGCAGTTCAAACAGCTCAAAATCGGCATCTTTATCGTTGAAATCCTTTAATATATCCGTTTCGGAGCGGTGAACGGTAAATACTCTCCTGCCGAAAACAGGCAGGTAACTGCGCTTCTCATAGAAATCAAACAGCTCTTTTTCGCCGGGCTTCAGGCAAATAAAGGCTTGTCCCCTGTCCGCCGCCGTTCTTGCGGAGAAATCAAGCAGCTCTGTCATCAGGCCCTTGCCTCGGTACGATTTCTTAGTGCTGGCGGCATACAGATAGTATGCAGGATATCTCTTGCCGCCAATGGACATTTCACCGCCGAGCAAGAAAAGCATTGCAGCTATCTCGCCGTCGATAACGAATACCGGCACATTTTGCGGTGTATAAAAGCTCTTGAAGAAAGCGTTTATGAAGCTCTCGTCGTCGCCGAAAGCCTCCTGCCAAAGAGCGGTCATCGCAGGGATATCGTCATAAAAAGAAAACCTGATCATAATTCAATGCCGAGCGCCTTTGAAACAGACTCAAAAACACGGTCGGCGATAATCTCTTTCGGGAGCGGTTCGCCGCCCTCGCCGCAGATTATCCTTGCCCAGCCGAGCTTGCGGCACGCATAGTCGGCGGCCTCGCGGCAGGAGTTGAGATAGGTGACGTCCTTCTCGTGGATATCTTTTTTAGATTCATCTCCGTGATATCTGTCTGTCATCAGCTTCTGTGAGATCTCTACAGGCATATCAAGATAGATAACGGCGTCGGGCTTCGGGATGCCCATTTTGCCGTATTCAAAGTCCTCGAGCCATTCAAGATAGCTGTCCCATTCCTCTCTCGGGGTCTTGGTGAGCTGATGATAGGCGTTAGAAGTAGTGTATCTGTCCGCAAGGAAGATGCCGCCGTTAAGGTAAGCCTCTTTCCAATAGCAGTTGTAGCTGACAAAGCGGTCAACGGCAAAGAAAGCACTCGCCGCATATGCGTTAACGTCGGTGGGCTTGCTGCCGAATCTGCCGGCAAGATACATTTTGACGGGCTCACAGGCGGGGTCGCCGTAATTCGGCAATTTAATATAATTGATATCTATATTGCGCTGAGAAAATCTCTGTTTCAGCAGCTCCTCCTGAGTGGATTTGCCGCTGCCGTCCAGACCCTCGATAACGATAAGTTTCCCTTTCATCCGCCCAACTTCCTCCATTTTACAGTACAATTATTAATATTATATCAAGGTTTTATGTACTTTTCAAGTACAAAAATCCGTTTGGGCAGCTCAAAAATCATGGGGATATGCACAGAAAACTATACATATCCCCTATATTCGGCTTATCAAAGCAGCAGCGGCTGGAGCTGAACGCCGTTGAGAGCGGCCTGCATCGACCTCTCCGTGAGGTCAAAATCGCAGATAACCGATCTCGGCTTGCCGCTCGGGTCATCCTGCTTCATAGGCACAAAATAAATATTTCTGACATTCATCAGCCTGCCGATATTGGAGGCAGCGGCTGACAGCGCGTCGTTGGTGGCAAGGCCGATAAGCACGGGGCGCTCATTCCGCAGATGAGCCTTTGCCGCAAGAGTAACGGGCGTGTCGGTTATGCCGTTTGCAAGCTTTGCGAGCGTGTTGCCCGTGCAAGGCTCGATTACCAGTATATCAAGCAGCTTTTTAGGGCCTATCGGCTCGGCTGCGGTTATCGTATCAATGACCGAGCGGCCGCATATCCCCTCGATCTCGGTAATATGCTGAGCCGCCGTGCCGAAGCGGCTGTCGATGCCCGCGGCGTTAAAAGACATTATCGGCACTATCTCCGCCCCGCCGCCTTTCAGCAGCCGCATCTGCTCAATGGCTCGGTCAAAAGTGCAGAAGGATCCGCAAAGAGCGAATCCGACGGTTAGCTTACTCATATTCTCTCTCCTTGAGGATATTTATAACAGCGTCCGCAATTATCCTGCCGGCTGTTTTCGGCGCTGTCTTGCCCGGCAGCGACGAGCATTGAAGAGCATTGATCCCCAGCTCGTGAGCCGTGGCGAAATCGGTGCCGTAAGGGGCCGACGCCACGTCGATTATCAGGCAATCCGGGCGCACGTTTTTAAGTATTTTGCGGTCAATGACCTGTGCGGGCACGGTGTTGATTATTATATCGTATCTGTCGGCGGACTTATAAAAATCGCTTATAAGGCAACCTCCGAGACCATTGACGGCGGCAAGAGCTATAGCGCTCGGGCGGCGCACGCACACGGTCACATCAGCGCCGACGGCGGAAAGCACATCCGCCGTTACCTTACCGATCCTGCCGTAGCCGAATACGGCGCATTTACTCGAATGAACGGTGTATTCAATATTATCGAGCATTGTTTTGAGTATGCCCTGAGCGGTAGGCACGGAATTCATGACCGTGACATCCTCGCGTTCAAAATAGTCATACACCTCGTCGCAGCGCTTCTCGAGCCTCGCTCTCATGCTGTGGCTGAGCATACCCGCGAATATCGGCTGATCTTTGTGAAACATAGCCGCCATTTCGTCAAACGTCTCCTTGACGGGGACTATAGAAAAAACATATCTGCCGTCACGGGTCACGGGCAGCGGCAGGATGACGGCGTCCGCCGCCTCAACGGCGCTTTTAAGCTCCGTAACGCACTTCCTGGCCCTCTCCGGCAAGCCGTAGACCGCAATGTTAAACCCTCTCTCTTCAAGATGATCCGCCATATACAGCTGCCTGCTGTCGCCGCCGATAATGAGCAGATCCTTTATCTTTTCCATATTTACACCCCCCTTTTGTAACCGTCGACCGACCCGTTTAGGCACGGCCGCCGATTACCTCGGTTTAACACTAATCATTTTATGTGCGTAGAATTATACTGTTACCGTGAATATCCGTCGGCGCGAGAAATCAAAAAAGCTGCAAATAATGAAAACTTTCTCTTTATTTTTTCAAAGATATGTAATATAATATTTTTATAACTCCGTCTTGCAGCCCTTCGGGTTGAGAACGACGACGAAAGGAAATTGCGATGAAAGATATTGATGCGCTCCTCAAAAGCGTTAAAAGGATACATTTTATCGGCATCGGCGGCTCGGGAATGTGCCCGATAGCCGAGATACTGCACAAGGAGGGCTATCTGCTCAGCGGCTCCGACAACAACGAAACCGACACTCTTGCCCGCATACGCTCGCTCGGCATACCCGTCGTGCTCGGTCAAAAGGCGGAGAATATCGAGGGCGCGGAGATGATAGTCTACACCGCAGCCATACTGCCCGATAACCCCGAGCTTGTGGCCGCAAAGGCATCGGGCATCCCCACATTTGAACGCAGCGTAGTGCTCGGCGCCATCACCCGCCTTTACCCCGACTGCATCTGCATAAGCGGCACCCACGGCAAGACCACCTCAAGCTCGATGCTTACGCAAATTCTCATTGAGGCGGGCTTCGACCCCTCGGCCGTCATAGGCGGCAAGCTGCCGCTCACGGGCACAAACGGAATTGTCGGCCACAGCGAGCACATGGTCTGTGAAGCGTGCGAATTCTGCGACCATTTCTTACAGCTCTCGCCCGATATCGCCGTGATACTGAATGTTGACGAGGATCACCTCGAATACTTCAAAAATCTCGATAATATCAAACGCTCCTTTGCGAAATTCGCTTCAATGGCGACAAAGGCGGTCATATATAACGGCGACGACGAGAATAGCTGCTCGGCCGTTGCCGCCGCTGAGACCGACGGCAAGCAGCTTATAACCTTCGGCCTCGGCGAAAAAAACAACTTCTGCGCCGTCAATATCACGAGCAGCAGAGAATATGATTCATATGACCTCGTCAAGGACGGAGAAAAGCTCGGCAAAGTCACGCTCTCAGTTCCCGGTGAGCACAACGTATATAATTCTCTCGCCGTTATCGCTGCGGCTATGCTCACGGGCGCCGACTTTGAGCAATGCGTTAAGGGGATAGAAGATTTTCACGGCGCAGGCAGGCGATTTGAGAAGCTCGCGGAGATAGACGGCATCACGATAGCCGACGACTACGCCCATCACCCGAGGGAGCTTGAAGTTACACTCAAAACTGCAATGAATATGGGATACCGCAAGGTTTGGGCGGTATTCCAGCCCTTCACCTACTCAAGAACGGCTATACTATTTGATGACTTCGTCAGGGTGCTCCAGATTCCGGATCACTGCATAATGACCGAGATAATGGGTTCGAGAGAGGTCAACACCTATGATATATACACCTCGCAGCTTGCCGAGAAGATACCCGGCAGCGTGTGGTTCAACACCTTTGAAGAAGTGGCGCAATACGCCGTTGACCATGCCGAGAGCGGCGATCTGATAATCACCCTCGGCTGCGGCGATATATATAAAGCGGCAAAAATCATGATTAATAAATTAAAGGAAAGGGCGGCTGAGTAATGAAATATACAGTCAACCGTACAAACTTCAACGACTTTTCGATCTATGAGCTTAACAGGCGCGAGGGCAGAGCCTACACCATCCCCTATTCGAGCAAAGAGACGCTTGCAAAGACCGCATTCAAAAAAGAGCGCTACTCCTCGGATATAGTCAAGGTGCTCTCGGGCAAATGGGATTTTAAATACTACGCCTCCAACAAGGAGCTCCCCGATGTCATTGAAACCGATTCACTCGAATTCGACGAAATAACCGTCCCGTCGACCTGGCAGAGGACCGGCTACGACAGCCCCGCTTACATCAACTGCCCCTATGCTTTTGACGACAAGCCCCCCTACGTTCCTAATGAACAGCCTGTCGCTGTATATAGGAAGAAGTTTGAAGTCGACGGCAACGCGGGCAGCTATATCATAGCTTTCCTCGGCGTCGTGCCCTGCATTGACCTCTATATAAACGGCGAATTCGTCGGCTACGGCGAGGGCGCGCACAACACCTCTGAATTCGACATCACAAAGTACCTCAAAAAGGGCGAAAACGAGCTTTTCGCCGTGATACATAAGTGGTCAAACGGCACTTTCCTTGAGTGCCAGGATATGTTCAGGGAGAACGGCATTTTCAGAGACGTGCTGCTCTATCAGATGCCCGGCGCATACATTAACGACCTCTATTACCGCACCAAGGAGACTTCAAAGGGCTGGGAGCTGACTGTCAGCGCCGATATTGCTTCGCCCTCCGACGGAATGACCCTCCGCACAGAGATATATGACGGCAAAAAGCTCATAGCCTCAAAGACCGCGGAAGCAAAGGCCGATACGGTCATATCATTCAAGGGCCTTGACATTACCGCATGGAACGCCGAGATACCTACTCTCTACACCGCATACACAACTCTTTACAGCGGCGATGACGAGGTTATGACGCTCCGTAACTACATCGGCTTTAAGACTGTCAAGATCAAAAAGGACGTATTCACCGTTAACGGCAAAGCTATCAAGGTCAAGGGTGTCAATCATCACGACACTCAGTATAAGACAGGCTATGTTATGAGCTTCGACGACCTTGAGAAAGACATAAAGCTGATGAAGTCGCTCAACGTGAACGCCGTCAGGACTTCTCACTATCCCCCCGACCCCGCTTTCCTTATCCTCTGCGACATTTACGGTCTCTATGTGGTCGATGAAGCGGATATCGAAACTCACGGCTGCGGCTGCGCCCCGCACAACAACATTGACCTTATCAGCCACGACCTCAAGTGGGCGCCGAGATACCTTGACAGGGTCAAGAGAATGTATCAGCGCGACAGAAGCCGTGCAAGCATCATCATGTGGTCGCTCGGCAACGAGGCGGGCGGATATGCCTGCCAGGATAAGTGCTATGACTTCCTGCATGAATGCTGCCCCGAGATACCCGTCCACTATGAGGGCGTTATCAGGACTGCTCGTCACAGCTACGACGTGGTATCAGAAATGTATACAAACCACGCAAATGTCGAGAGATGCGGCAAGCACAAAAGAGGCAAGCGCTACACCCCGAAGCCCTTCTTCCTTTGCGAATACGCTCACGCAATGGGCGTTGGCCCCGGCGGACTTGAGGAATATTGGCAGATATTCTATAAATATCAAAATCTCATGGGCGGCTGCATTTGGGAATGGGCGGATCACTCGGTCTACCACGCAAACGGCAAGCTGAAATACACCTACGGCGGCGATCACGGCGAATGGAGACACGACGGCTGCTTCTGCGTTGACGGCCTTGTCTACCCCGATAGACGCCTGCACACCGGCGCAAAGGAAATGAAGAATGTCTACCGCCCCGTCAGAGCCGAATACTCGGACGGAAAGCTGACCTTCACCAACACCAACAGATTTAAAAATTCTTCATACATAACCGCAGTCTGGGAGGCGGTCAAGGACGGCAATATCCTCATCGCCGCAGACGAGCTGACCCTCGATATCGAGCCGGAGCAGAGCAAGACCTTTGATATAGATTTCAAGATTCCCGACGGCTCCTGCGACTGCCACATCAACGTCTATTATTATGCGGGTGAGGATGAGATAGCCTTTGAGCAGCACGCTGTCAAGGAGGAATATGTCTGCGAATCCGCTGCCGAGAGCGGCAACATATCCGTTGACTCCACCGCTACGACCTGCAAGCTCTCGTTCGGCGACGGCAGCGTTACCTTCTCCCCTCTTTCGGGCGAAATGACAAGCTATATCCACTCCGGCAAGGAGCACGTCAACCAGTCACCCGCCGCATTCAAGGGCTTCCTGCCGAATATCTACAGGGCGTTCCTTGACAATGACACGCACTACAGAGACAAATGGATAGCTGCGGGTTATGACGATTACGCCTGCGTATGCAGCAAATTTGACGCAGCGGTTAAGGACGGCAAGGCGGTTGTGACCGTTGACTACCGTCTCAAGAGCGACAAGAGCATCAGACCGCTCGGCAAGACCGAGATAGTTTATACCGTCTATGCAAACGGCGTTATTGACATCAAGGCTTCGTTTGAGCCTGTAAGCCACAAGCTGCTCTCCGCCCATATGCCGAGATTCGGTCTCACGCTCGAGATGCCCGAGAGCTTCGGCAACGTCCAATACTACGGCATGGGCAAGGAAGAGAACCTCAGCGACCTTTACGCTCAGTCGATAGTCGGCATATATGACACCACCGTTGGCGAGATGCATGAGCCTTATATCAGGCCGCAGGATGCTGGCAACCGCTGCAAGGTGAGATACCTCACCCTCACCGACGACGAGGGCTACGGCCTCAAATTCGCCTACAAAGGCAGCTATTTCAACTTCAATGCAAGAAATTACACCCAGGAGCTGCTCCAGAAAGCGAAGCATCAGGAGGATCTGCGCAACGAGCACACCGTGGCGGTCAACATTGACGGCTTCACCAGAGGCACGGGCACGGCAAGCTGCGGCCCCGACATTCTCAAGCAGTTTGAAGTCAACGGCAGCAAGGGACTTGGATTTGAATTCACCGTTATCCCGATGAAATAAACCGAATAAAACAGCGAAGCCGCCGGGTGAATCGGCGGCTTTCTTATATCCTATGCTGTTTTTATCAATACCAAATGAAACCGAGCAGGAAGATGCGTATGAGCATCTGCCACCATGTGTATTTGACCGTGATCTTGCACTGCTCCTCGATATCCGTACCGACAACGTGCATGGTGATAACCGCCGTGCCTTTGCCGACCGCCTTATAAGAGCCGTCCTTATCGACCGTAACGACCGATTCATCGGAGGAGGTGTATTCGACGAGCAAGGGATCCTCGGTTATCGTGTTGAGCTTTCCGACAGACTTGTAATAAATCACTAACTCACGATCCGGCAAACGTGCGGCAAGCTGCCACTGCGCGGTGAGGGTCATATTCTCAGCGGGCATGGTCGAGGGGATCACTTTATCCCAACCGACAAATATATAACCCGCTCTTGTCGGATTAGACGGTGCGATTATTGCCGTGCCGTAATCCTGAGTTATGGGCGCAACGGCAGTTCCGCCGTTTGAGTCAAAAGCAATGGTGTACTGATTGATTAACCAATGAGGATAGAGAGTGACGGTCTCGCCTGCGTTCACAGTCAGATTTTGAACGCTCCCACCGAGTGCGTAACTGATCCCAGAGCAATCCTCATTCGGATTCCAACCTACAAGCGTATATCCTTCGCGGGTGACACTGTCGGCATCGGGCAGCGTGAACGGCACATCGTAGGTGCAATCAAACACGCCGTATCCGACGCAGTTGACCTTGTATTCGATCGGCTTCCAAACCGCGGTCAGCACCGAAACGGACTGCGGAACGCTTTCGCCCGGGGCGTAGGTAATCTCGCCGTCGCTCCAACCTCCAAACGCATAGCCGACAGGCGCGGTCAGACACTCTTTTGCGGGGGCGGTGAAGCTCTCGCCGTTTTTCACAATGATATTTATACTGCCCTCGCCGTTAAATTTTTTACCTCCGAGGTCAAGGGTAACGATTTTAAGTGCGTCAGCGCCGAGTGACTCCGCATTCATAACTTCAAGCACGGGGCGATATGCACGTTTAGCGCTTTCAGGCGCTCCCCCCAGATGATTACTAACCATACGGAAGCTTCTGAATCTGTTTTGATCCTGGTCTCGGTAGGTGTCCTGCCCCCAAACATAGGAATTGTTTTCCGACATTTTAATGAAGTCGGAGTTTTTGTCAAGGATCTGCTGCCAATCATTGTTAACAGGATGGCCGATCTTATAATCGTCAAAGTCCTGGATGCTACCTATAGAGGGAGCACGGAGAGTATATGTTACGCCGTCCAAGGTGCAGGTTTTGCCGAAGATAAGACCCGCGGAGTTCAGATCCGTCCATTTAACATCGACGGTGAGAAGATCATCGGCTACAAACAGGCTGTGATGATAGGCGTATCCGTACTGCGCGTCTTTATCGGTAGCCTTTGCGGCCTCATCGGATGAGGATACTACGCCGACCGATGCGGGTTTAAGCACATAGGCATTCACCGTGCCTGTATAGATGAAAGGAACATAATGGAATGTGGTATCGGGGAGCAGATCGTTCGGCGTGCCGACAATGTCCATTGCTGACAGGTCAAAATAGTATCTGCCGCCGGGCATGAGTTTAAACTGCTCGCTGACCGTCCACCCCGCATACAGCGTAATATCCTCAGTCACGCTCTTTGTGAAATCATAGGCCTGCGTGCAGGCTTCGTCAGTGTACCAGCCTGTGAAATCATAGCCGTCCTTTGCGGGGTCATCGGGTCTGAGCGCCGCTGCGCCGCTCTGCAAGACCTGTTTGGCGTATTCGCTTTCTCCGTTTTTATATGTTACGGTGAGGCCGGAGATACGCCCGCTAAATTTTCCACCGACTGAGATCCCGCCGTAGAAAATACCATGCTCGATCGTAGCTTCGTAACCCACTCTCGTCTCGCCACGGAAAGCAGTAATGCCGCTCTGTCCGGCGGTGGATTTGATCCTGCCTTTCTCTTCAACAAGCACATACCCGTCCACCTCGCCGCCGTTGGCGTTCATTATGGCACCGTTGGTCAGATATACGCCGTCTTTGCCAATCGAAGCAGCGGTGCATTCTTTGATAACGCCGCCGTTCATATTGAATGTGCCGCCGAAGGCAAGCACAGCGCCGAGATGCGCAGCGTAGCAGCCGATCATCAAGCCGTCATTCATAGTGAATGTGCCGCTTCTTATCTCAACAGCGCCCGCCGTGCCCTGGCAGCCGACGAAGCTGCCGCTATTCATAGTAAGCGTGCAGTCTTTGACACGTAACGAATAGTTAGAAATGATGCCGCCCTTGGCAATCAGATCACCGTTCTCCTCGTCCAACGCCCACAGACCGCCGCCGTAAAGATTAAAGAACTTATGCACGGTATCCGGGTTGCTGTCGATAATCGTCAAATCACCTGTGACCTCAATGTCTCCGCAGGCACGTTCCGGATTGTAATACCGCAGAACGTGACCGTTCAGGTCAAGGGTCATAGCACGCTCGACGGTAAGATTTCCGTTAAATGTGATGCTCGCCGTGAGCCGAACTGTGTCATTTCTAATGTCCGCAAGCGCATCGACCAGCTCCTGCGCCGTTGCGACATTCTTAACGGTCTCGCCCTCGGCAAATACACCTTTCGGCATAAAGCAGAGCGCCATACATAGGGTGAGCAGGATGCTAAAAACTCTTTTTTTCATCTTGTTACCTCCGTTTCACCGTCTCACGACAGCTTAAAATCATTTTTTGTTTTCAACACTACAGTGTTTATATTAATTATATTAGAGAACATTAGAAAAGTCAAGAAAATTGTTCCTTAAACCCAATGGGAATTCATCCTTAAACAAAACTATCGGCAACGACCGTTACCGCCGCTGTCGATAGTTTTTTCACTGCTTCAAATGAAACAGCGCTTATTAATTTGTCAATTGTTTACGTAAGGTTTTATGTTATTCTCAAAATTGCCGGTCGAAACAAAGCTCTCGTCGGTTCTGAGAACTTCGCCCCATTTGAGAGCTATCTCCTCATAGCTGTCGTTGCGTACATCGGCGTTGGTGATAACGTCGGTCTTGCCGCCGTACAGATACCATTCGGAGGTCTCCGCACCCCAGCCCGTGCCCTTATATGACCAAATCGTCCAGCTATAGTTCCATTTATTCATCGAGCCGAGGATAGCGTCCCAAGTTGCACTGCCGAGCGACTTGAATTCGCCGACATAGAGCGGAACATTATAGGGATAAAGCAAAGCGGTGAAAAGTAAGAGCTTGAAGCCGAAATTAGTCTTATTATAGAAATGAAGCTGATAAACCACGTTGCTCCAGCCCATCAGCCACGGGGCGGGCAGGTTATAGAGCCTCCAGATGCCCTCCATGGTGATGATATGGTCGTTGTCAACGGATCTCACGGCGTCATACAGACGGCTGTAGAGAGATATCGTCTTGAGATTGTTCTTTTCGATATACGAAGCAACGTCGCACATCGGCTCGTTGAGCAGGTCATACATAGCGACGGCAGGATTGCCGCTGTAACGCTCCGCAACGGCGACCCACAGCTCTATAGTGAGCTTGCGCCACGCCTCTGCACGCTTCGTCAGCTTAAACAGACCGCAGGAATTGATCTTGCCGCAATGCTCCTTGTTATTCTGATATCCAGGCGCTCCGTGTAGGTCGAGAATGACATAAATGCCCCTCTTGCCGCATTCCTCAACCACCCAGTCAAGGCGACTGAAGTCCCATTCGCCGTTCTCGTCGAGTATCTTGGTGCCCTTATCGTCATAATAGAAATTACGGTACCAGAAAGGAACTCGGACGCAGTTGAAGCCCATGGAGGCGATATTGTCGAGGTCGACCTCGGTTATCCAATTGTCGGCGTAGGTGTTGAGCAGCTCGTATGCTTTCTCGACTCCGAAGCGCTCGGTGAGCACCTCAAAGGTGGTTATATTATCCACAGAATTCTCAACCGGACACATCCACTCCTCCTGAATGAGCCATGCACCGAGATTAACGCCTCTGAGCGAGACCTCCTGCCCTTTCCTGTTAACTATCTTTTTGCCGTCGGTCTGAAGGAAATCATCGTCGGTTATCGGGTGTCCGAGGGTGACTATCGCCTCACTGCTGTCGTTTGCGGCAAGGCTGCCGACGCTGACCGAACTGATAACCACAGTAAGTGAAAGCACGGCTGCAATAATGCGAAAAATGTATCTCCCGGCCGTGCGGGATCTGTAAGTATTATCCGAAAGTTTCAAAACAGTTCCTCCCGTTTACATAGCGGTCAGCTGACCGCCGAAAAATGAAAGTGAAAATACCCCCGAGTGATCGGCTCGGGGGCGATCGCGTAAAAAAAGATTACTTGGTGCCGAAGATCCTGTCGCCTGCGTCGCCGAGACCGGGGACAATATATCCGTGGTCGTTCAGATGATCGTCAAGAGCGGCGACATAGATATCGACGTCGGGGTGAGCCTTCTGAAGAGCGGCAAGCCCCTCGGGAGCGGCGATAATGCCCATGAATTTGATATCCTTGGGGTTGCGCTTCTTTATCTGGGTGATGGCGTCTATGGCTGAGCCGCCGGTGGCAAGCATCGGATCAAGGACTATAACCTCACGCACCTCTATATCGGCAGGCAGCTTGCAGTAATACTCAACCGGCATAAGCGTTTCGGGGTCTCTGTAAAGGCCGATATGACCGACTCTTGCGGAGGGAACGAGCGCAAGCACGCCGTCCACCATGCCGAGACCGGCTCTTAGGATAGGAACGAAGGCAAGCTTCTTACCGGCGAGCACCTTAGTCTTGGCGACCGCGACGGGAGTCTTTATCTCGGTGTCTTTAAGAGGAAGATCTCTGGTTGCTTCGTAGCAGATAAGGGTTGCTATCTCGCTGACAAGCGCTCTGAATTCCTTTGAACCTGTCTTTTCGTTCCTGAGAATAGTCAGCTTATGCTGGATGAGGGGATGATCCATAATCATTACTTTTGCCATTTAAATAACCTCCGATATATTTAATTGTTAATTAAAATCTGTTTTCGAGCTCAGTTATCTGAGCGATCCTGCGAGCGTGGCGCTCCTCGCCGCTGAACGGCGTATCGAGGAAGATATCGACAAGCTCGATAGCTTTCTCGGGAGTGACCACTCTGCCGCCGAGGCAAAGCATATTTGCGTCGTTATGCAGCCTTGTCATCTCGGCTGAGAATGCGTCCGAGCAGCAAGCCGCTCTGATGCCTCTGACCTTGTTCGCCGCCATGGAAATGCCGACGCCCGTGCCGCAGAAAAGCAGACCGAGGCTGCATTCGCCGCTCGCTACGGCCTTTGCCGCAAGCTCGGCGTAGACGGCGTAATCGGTGGATTCAGGCGTATAAGTGCCGAAATCCTTATACTCGATTTTCCTCATATCAAGATGATCCTTGATGATGTTTTTAAGCTCAAGACCTGCATGGTCGCAACCTAAAGCTATCATGTGTTTACTCCCTTTCTCAATTTAAGCTCACGCTCTGCCTGCGGCGGTCTGATATAGACCGGAACAAGCTCCGAAGCAGGGCGAAACAGCTCTTTATTATCCTCAGCGGCCGCGGCAACGCCGTAAGCGCGCTGATATCTTCTGTTCTCTGCGGCGAGATGAACGGCGGGAAGCCTGCCGCCGAATGCTGCAAAGCAAAGCTCGGCGCCGTCGCCTGCAAGATATATCTTTTTGTCATAGCACTCAAGGTCGGCTTCAAGCTCGGCTATAGGCACCGCTTTATCCTCGCAAATACGCGCAACCTTGCCGCCCGAGCACTCAAAAAGAGCGGTATAGACCTGATTGCAGCGAGCGTCCATTGCGACGCAGACAAGGCAATCGTCATCGGCAAAATTATAAGCGGCTGAGAGCAGAGTAGAGACGCCTGCGCAGGGTTTATCGCCACTGAGGGCAAGCCCCTTGACGGCGGCAACACCTATCCTTATACCCGTGAATGAGCCCGGACCGACGTTGACGCTCAGGGCATCTATATCGGCGAAGCTCATATCCGCCTGGGTCAGCGCATTATCTACCATTGGCATCAGCGTGCGGCTGTGAGTCAAAGCGGCGTTGACAAAGCATTCGCTTATCAGCCTGCCGCCCTCGGTCACGGCGACGCTCGCAGTCTTTGCAGAGGAATCAATCGCTAATATTTTCAAGAATTTCAGCTCCGATTATTTCGATTTGGCGTTCATCGGGGTCGTTGCATTTGGTGATAGTGACCCGAACGCAATCCTGTGGGAGAATGGCTTCGATATTCTCGCTCCACTCGATGATGAGGGTCGCCCCCGCATCAAGGTAGTCAAAATACCCCGTGGAGTAAAGATCGTCCCAGCCCGTTATACGGTACATATCAAAATGGCAAAGCGCTTTTTTGCCCGAACGGTACTCGTTGACAAGCGCAAAAGTGGGGCTTGTGACCTCGGCGTCAATGCCCATTCCACGTGCGAAGCCTCGCACAAACGCCGTCTTGCCGGCTCCAAGCTCGCCGAAAAGCGCCACGACCGAGCCGACCTCCACAGTCTTTGCAAGCGAAAAACCGATATTCTCGGTCTCCCTTGCGCTGCGGGAATAATAAATTGCCATACTGCACCACCTTAATTAAGACCATAGCGCATTATATCACAAAGGCGGACGTTTTTCAACATTAAGATGGCAAAACTTCAAAAAAATTCGGCGAGCCAAAGCACGCCGAATATAAATCAATACCGCTCTACAAGAGCATTTATCATATCGGGGACGTTGGTGATAATGCCGTCAACGCCGCAGTCAAGCATTCTCTTGGCGATGCCGTCGCCGTCGACGGTCCAGACATTGATACCTATCCCGTTGTCATGGAGCTTTTTAACATAATGCTTGTTGACAAGGCTGAAATGCGGGTGCAGATACTCCGCGCCTATCTCCTTGGCGAATTCAACATAGCCGAAGAGCATCTTCTTATAGGTGATCTTCCTGTCGGGGCTGTAGAGGAAGCCCGTCTTGCACGTGGGGTCAAGCCTCTTACACTCCACAAGAAGCTCGGGGCTGAAGCTCGAAATAAGCAGCTTATCAAAGAGTCCGTGCTCCTTAACTGCGGCAAGGGTTTCTTTGACTATCCCCTTTTCGCCGCTGAGAGGAGTTTTAAGCTCGATATTCATTATCTCGATATCCGCCGTCGCACAGAGGGTGAGAAATTCATCGAGAGTCGGGAGTTTGGTGCCCCTGAATTCGTCATGGAAGTATGAGCCGAAATCATAAGAGCGCAGCTGCTCCAGAGTCATGTCGGAGATAGCGCCGATGCCGTTTGAAGTCTCGTCGATCGTGTAGTTATGGCAAATGACCGGCACGCCATCCCTTGACATATGCACGTCGGTCTCAAAGCCGTCAACGCCTATCTCAAGCGACTTCTCGAAAGCGGGAATGGTATTTTGCGGCGCCTGCTTATTGGCACCCCTATGGGATATAACTTTGCAAAAAGACATAATATCACCTTTCTATAAATGCCGATATCAGCAAAACAGAGTACAGCCCATTTTTTTGAAATTCTCAATCATTTCATGCGCCTTTTCCTCCGTAAGACCGAAATATTTACAAAGGCAGCTTATGCACATGAATTCCTCGGCGCCTCGGTTGACCATTTTCTTATGGAAACCGATATCGTCGTTGGTCAGCTCTTTTTCACACGAAATACAGTATTCCATGTCACTTCGCCAGCTTGCAAATGTAGCATTCGCAGTCGTGAGCGGCGATCTTGCGGCGCATAAATTCCTTCTTGACGCCGAGATTTTTGCCTGTGAATACGTCCCTCATCTCAAGGCCGTAGCCGGAGGCGGCAGGAATGCCGATATTCTCAAAATAGAATTCAACATGGGCGTCGCTCTCGCCGAAATTGACAAGCAGCACAGCTATCTCATTATCCGAAAGCAGCTTGACAAACGACTTTGCTTCGCGGGAGCCGGTGGTGCAGAATGCGGGTCTCCCCTCCTCATCCTGATTTATCCTGATGAGGTCTTTATTCTTGACAAGCTCAAGCATTTTATCATTCAGATTTCTGATATCGCCGCCGAGCATGAGTGGGGCGCTGAACATACACCAAACGGCAAACTGGGTTTTATAGTCTATATCGGTGCAGCCCGAGGAGCCGACATTACCCTCGCCGTACATACCAATGGTGAGCATATCAATATCGTTGAAGCAGCCTGGTGCGGAATAAGCGAGGTTGTCGACCTGGCTGAGCGAAATATCTCTCATCGAGGGAAAAGAATCGTTGATGTCGCCTGTGGAGCGATACATATGAGCGCCTGCGGAACGAATCCATGTGTTGACCTCATCGTTGCCCCAGTTGCAGGCGGAAAAAAGGATCTCCCTGCCGCTCGCCTTGAGCGCCATGCCCATCTTTCTGTAAAGAAGCGGACCGTTAGCGACATTCGGCTTATAGCAGAAGTCATATTTAAGGAAATCCGCGCCGTATTCGGCAAAGGTGCGGGCATCAAGGAACTCATGGTCAAAGCTGCCGGGGTAATCGGCGCATGTACGGGTGCCGGCGCAGGAATACATGCCGAATTTAAGCCCTTTGGAGTGAACATAGTCGCTGACCGCTTTCATTCCGTTGGGGAATTTGATCTTATCGGGGACTATTTTGCCGGTCTCGGGGTCTCTCTCCCTCTCGCTCCAGCAGTCGTCGATGACGAGGTAATTATACCCTGCCTCAAGCAGACCTTTCTCGACCATTGCGTCGGCGGTCTCTTTGATAACGCTCTCGTTGATATTCTCGCCAAAGGTATTCCAGGTGTTAAAGCCCATCGGAGGGGTTCTTGATAACATAAGCTCGCTCCTAACAAAAATCATTTTGAAACTGCCTGTCGGCAGCTATACAAATAAAGTTTAACATAATGCAGTCTGTTTTTCAAGGAGAAAATCAATAAATTAAGGGGCGTTTTTCCTTGACAATAAATGCACCCTGTGATAATATGTAATATAATGTAAAATATTAATGCGGGTATGGCGGAATTGGCAGACGCACAAGATTTAGGATCTTGCGCCGCAAGGTGTGCAGGTTCGACCCCTGTTACCCGCACCATGATCGTCGCGGACGTTATCGTTCGCGGCGATTTTTCTTTTTAATCCATTTCTTAGTTTTATATGTCAAGATTCACGAGGGAGCTTTGATTGATTGAAAAGAGCAGATTCACTATCAGCTTCTCATCCGTCGCATAATCCGAGCGTATCCATTGAATTATTATGCCGGTGCTGCCGTTGAGGATATATGAAAAAATATACTGCTCAAGCTCTTGCGGCAGATCAATTTGCAGGTTTGTGATGAACTGTACTATCGAATGCTGCATAAATTTCGAGCGAAATTCCGGGTCCGCCGAGTCAATCAACAGCGCACGGAATTGCTTGTCATTTTCCCTTATAAATCTCAAAAATGACAGGATATATTTATGCGCCCCGATATCGTTCTCTCTGCCTATATGCTCAAGATGCTTTTCGGTCGCTTCAAGCAGCTCCGCTTCAATTTCATTCAATAGATCCTTTGGCTCACTGTAATGGGCATAAAATGTTGACCTGTTAAGCTCCGCCCTGTCGCAAAGTTCACGCACGGAAATCTTTTCTACGCTCCCCTTCTCTCTGAGAAGATCCATCAGGGCATTTTTAAACAGCATCTTAGATAGGCGCGTGCGCTGATTATTTTTTGTATTCATTACATAATCCCACCATTATCAACGGTTTTGTCGGTTTAATAACAATTATAAATCAAACTGATGATTGTTAATCCGACACTATGTAGTTATAATGATAGTGTAATGCAAAAACTTTCAAAAGTCAAGAAAAACAACGGAGGTAATTACATGGCAAACAGATTTGTTGAAAAAAGAGCCTTCAATTCACGCCTGACCTCGCCCGAAGTCACGGCAAAAGAAAAGTGGCTCGGCTATCTCATCGGCCCTGCAGGCGCACTGCTGCTCAACGCCGTTCTCGGCACATATCTTAACGTCTACTATACAGACGTGCTGAAGCTGACGGCTGTGTGGGGCGGGGCGTTTCTTGCCGTCTTTCCGATCATTTCAAAGATAATCGATGCCATAACCAATGTCATCATGGGCTACATAATCGACCGAACCCACACAAAGCAGGGTAAAGCGAGACCGTGGCTCCTGCTCTCGGCGCCGCTGCTGACAATTACGGGTATACTGCTCTTTGTCGTGCCCTCAGGCAATCAGACCCTGCAGATAATCTGGGTCGCCCTCTCATATAATCTCTTCTATTCATTCGCCTATACAATATTTAATATGAGCCACAATCTGATGGTGCCGCTCTCGACGAGAAACACCGAGCAGCGAGGCTCACTCTCTGTATTCAATCAGATATCGACAATTATGATGAGCGGAATACTTGTAGCTCTTGTATTCCCGATGGTCATAATGCCCGCTCTCGGCGTTGATAAAGGCAAATGGATAGCTGTCATGGGTATTCTCTCGGCTCTTGCGTTGCCGCTAACACTTCTTGAGTATTATTACACCAAAGAGAGAGTCACACTCGAGGACGACGGCAATACAGAAGCCGAAAAAACGCCGTACAAAAAGCTGCTCAAAGCTATTTTTACGGATAAATACATGATAATTATTCTTACATACTTTTTGATCTACACTATCGGCACTCAGTTCAAAAATCTGAGCCTTGTTTACTACTGCAACTATGTTTTGGGCTCCTACAACGACGGTAAAACGCAGATGTTGATATCCGTGATCGGCGGCATTCCGATGGGAATAGGTATTTTTGCGGTCTGGCCCCTTGCGAAGAAATTCGGCAAGCGAAACCTTACCGCCGCCGGCTTCATCCTCTATGCGCTCGGCAGCGCAATATGCTGGATGTTCCCGACAAATATGATAGTTGTGCTTGTCGGCCAATTCATCAAAAACATAGGCGGCCTCCCCTGCTCATATGTTTTCATGGCGCTGTTCGCCGATGTGCTCGATCACCTTGAATGGAAAAACGATTTCCGCTGCGACGGCATCGCAATGTCGGTTTACAACATTATTGCCGTCTCAAGCGTCGGAATCGTCACAGGGCTTTTCAACATGATGCTCGCTAAAAGCGGCTATGTTGCCCCTTCGCTTATCAACGGTGTTACCGTTGCCGCCGAGCAGACTGCAATGGCCAAAAATACAATGACATTTTTCTTTGTCGGTCTTGAAACCTTTACGGGCATAGCGCTTTTCGCATTGCTTCTCTTCCTCAATGTTGAGAAGGATATCGGAAAGAAACAGGCAGAAATCAAATCGAGAAAAAACGAGGAAAAAGCCAATGAAAGCAATTAACATAAAAACCGAATATCTTAAAAACCCACTTGGAATAGACATTGACGAGCCTCTGGTCATGTGGAATTGCGAAGGCGGCACGAATCAGACCGCCTACAGAATCGTCGCCGACGGTTGGGACAGCGGCAAGGTAAAATCAAACGAAATGAGGTGCCGCATACCCGTAAAATTCGAAAACGGCAAGAGGGTCAATTATAATATCAAGCTGTGGGATGAGAATGACACCGAGGGTGAATGGAGCGAAGAAGCGTTCTTTGAATACGGCATTAGAAACTGGGCGGCGAAGTGGATAACCGGCAATTATGAGGTCGATAAGACCGGTTATATGAAAAAGGAAAAAATCGAGAAATCATTTTTGGCATCTGGTATTAATTACCTGATAGAGAGCGGCAAGGAACCGGAAAAGCGCTTCCCCGTCGACTGCTTTATGAAGGAGTTTTGCACCGACGGCAATATCAGATCGGCGCGGCTATATGCCACCGCCTGCGGGATATACGCCGCATATATAAACGGCGAAAAAGTCTCAATGCCGCTTGCGCCCGGCATAACCGATTACAGGAAACGAGTGCAATATCAGACATACGATGTAACAAAGCTTATTAAAGAAGATAATGTGCTGACCATTGACCTTGCCGACGGTTGGTATCGAGGCTCGACCGGCGCTTGGGGGCTAAAAAACCAATTCGGCTGCGAAACAAAAATCCTGGCTCAACTTGAAATTACATACGAGAGCGGCAAAACCGACACCATCGTTACCGATGAAAGCTGGCTTTGGTCAAACGACGGGCCAATACGTTTTGCTGACAACAAGGACGGCGAGATCATTGACGCAAGGCGAGCACCGAGCTATGCGGGCAGTGCAAAAGTCAACTCTCACGCTGTTATACCGACCGCTTCAAACAATGTGCCTATAGCGGAAAAGGAGACCTTTAAAGGCAAAATGACCGTCGCTCCGTCCGGCAAGCGTGTAATTGATTTCAGTCAAAATATGGCAGGCTATGTTTCGTTCAAAATAAGCGCAGCGGCTGGGCAGAAGCTGACCCTCAGATTCGGCGAAATGCTTGATGAAAGCGGAGAGCTGACATTAAAGAACATTCAATGCACAAGCAAAAAGATAACCACGCCCCTCCAAAAGGTTGAGTACACCTGCAAAGACGGTGTGAACGAGTATAAAACAAACTTTGCAATTTTTGGCTTCCGATATATGGAAATAGACACGGATATTGAGGTTAGCGCCGAGGATTTCACGGCAATTGCCGTGTACTCCGACATGGAGGAGGTCGGCTTTTTTGACAGCTCAAACGAGCTGCTCAACAAATTTGTTAAGGCAACAAAGTGGTCAACCAAAAGCAACAGCACCGACCTGCCGACCGACTGCCCGACGAGGGAGCGTCACGGCTGGACGGGTGACGCACAGATTTTTTTTAAGACTGCCGCATACCTTTTCGACTATCCGACATTCGCCGAAAAATATATGCGTGATGTTTACGATTGGCAGGGACCGAGCGGCAAGCTGCCGCAAATCGCACCATACGGCGGCGTTGATTTCTATATGTCGTGGCTGAACGGCTCTGTAGGCTGGGCTGATGCGGGCGTTCTGATCCCGTACCGCTTCTGGAAGATCTACAATGACGACTGCCTTATCCGTGAATTCTATGACGGAATGGTAAAGTATGCAGACTTTATGATCTCCCGCTGCGGCAAATGGACACCGCTGAGGCGCCGTGTAAATCTTAAAAACAAAAAGTATCTTGTAAATTTCGGTCAGTCCTACGGAGAATGGGCCGAGCCGAGGGATGTTTTCCCGAACGATTGGAAAAACACGGTGCTGCCGAATCCCGAGGAGTCAACGGCGTATACATCATATGTTCTCGGCATTATGTGCGAAATAGCAGAGTATATGCACGATGAAAAAAATGTGCGGCTGTTTAAGAAATATTCTGACGGATGTGCCGAGGCATACAGGGAGCTAATCACTCACGAGGGCTATTCCCTTAACACTGACAGGCAGGCAAAGCTCGTCCGACCGCTTTATATGAAGCTGATCGACGGCAATCTGAAGGAATACGCCGAAAAGCGGCTTGTTAAAGCCCTTGATAACTACGGCTGGCGGCTTGGCACCGGCTTCCTGTCTACGCCGCTTATCCTTGACGTGCTGGCTGATATAAATGTCGAATACGCCTATCGACTGCTTGAAAATGAACGGATGCCCGGCTGGCTCTTTATGACTAAATCCGGCGCAACGACGATATGGGAATCCTGGGAGGGCACCGCTGCCCAAGGCGGCATCGCCTCGCTGAATCACTATTCAAAAGGCGCAGTATGCGAATGGCTGTTCAGAGGTATGTGCGGTATCAACATCAGAAGCGACAACAGGTTCCTTATAAAGCCCCTCGTGGGCGGGCATTTCACATTCGCAGATGCGACCTATAAAAGCGTTTACGGTGTAGTAAAAAGCGGCTGGAAAAGAGAGAACGGCAAAACCGTATTTGAGATTTCAGTGCCGTCAAACTGCACCGCGGAGATTCTCCTGCCAAACGGCACGGCAGAAGCTGTAGCGGCAGGAAACCATAAATTTGAAATTCAGGAGGCTTAACATGAAAAAAGAAAGAACCAAAAAAGAAAAAACGCCGATGTCACCGCAAGTCAAAAGGACTTGGATATCATCGGTCACGGCATTTGTCTGCGTAATTATAATTGCCGCAACTCTTAACAGCTCTGCAGGCAAAATAAGTGACGCACTTATCAAAGCGGCTGATTCTGCCGTCCCCTCATCAGCATCGGAGGATGCATTCGCGCCCGATAACAGTGAAAATACAACTGCCGCGATCGTCGATAATTCGCTTGCGCCTTCGCAGAACGCCCAGACACCTTCTGATGTAACCGAAGCTGTCAGTGAAAATGCCGTCGCTGCCGAACCCGCAGCCAAAACCACCGCCGAAATAGTTGATATTTACAACACGGCGGCAAACAAAATCAAGTCAAATGCAAAATCCATAACCCGCAATTATTCAAAAATGAAGAGCCTGCCCGAATATCTTCAGCTTCCGTCGGCAATCGAGAGCCTCGGCAAGTGGGCAATAGAAAAGTTCGTCAAAGGTTCAGACGAACCCGCCTATTTCACCACAAAAGAGGAAATAACGGCTTATTTCCCCGTCAGCGGTGAGAATTATACCTCGCATCTGACAGCGGACATGGTTAAAAGCGCCGTGCTCAAGGACAACGGAACGACCTATGATATCACCATAACCCTTTACAATGACAAAATCACCAGCCCCAAAAAGGGCACAGGATATGCAGGAGTTTTCAACACCGTTTCCGCCTCGACATTCGAGGATATCAGTATTCCGGGCACAAAATTTGAATCCGTCAGGATAAACGGAATTAACGGTAAAATTCAATGCACTGTCGACAAAGCAACGGGCAACATAACAAAAATAGTCTTTACCAATACAGATGTGCTTAACCTCGGTGTTAAGGTAGCAGGCAGCAATCTTGATGTGAAGTTCGCTCTCGCTTGTGAAAACAGCTATTCGATAAAGTATTGACTGTTGCATAATACGAAAAATTCCCTCCCTGTGGAAACACAGGGAGGGATCTCTTTTATTCAGCAAGCAAATCGCTGTTTTTAAGATTTGTGAGGAATGCAAGGATATCGTTACGAGCCTCGGCGGGGTCGACCTCGTACTCGTCGGTCACGGCGGCGGTCAGCTCATCAAGAGTCTGAGACGCCTGCATACGCTCCCACAGGAGCTTACTGACGGGGTTGAGAATGACTATCTCTCCTCCCGTGCCGACGGGCACAGCCAGATATTCGTCCGCGATCTCGCGGAGCACATAGCCGGGCTTCACTTTGTAGCTTTCCATCCCGCACCTCTTATGAGCCGAATACCGAGGTAGAGCCTGCGAAGCTGACAGACGAGAATTTGCAGAAATACTCGATGTCAAAGGGTGTTGCGCAGCCCTCGCTCGCCGCAAATGCGGAGGGGCTCTTCAGAGCGTCGACATCAATGCCGAAAACCGATGCAACAGTCTCCAGATCCGCCGCGCAGGCGCTGCCGGGGCCGGCAGCGAGCGCAATCGGGGCAAGGCTGAAATCGGGCTTAATATAAGAATTTTTCATTACTGTTTTTACCTCCAAGAATACGACTCATCAATCAGCGAAAAAAGCCGAAGATATTTGCAAGGAAAGAAGCTATCTTCTTGAACATTGCAGATACCGAGCCGAGGACCGTGTCAAGGAAATCAAAGACGATGCCGTCGTTGTCGTTGTTTGCGCCGTTCACGGTGATGAGCTTAGCTCCGAGCGGGCGCTCGACATTGTCGGCTTCCTCAGCGTCGTTCTCTGCGACGGGAATAAATCTCGCAAGGACATCGGTCTCAACACCGGGCTGAGCCATCGCTCTCTGCGCTTTTGCGAGTGCGGAATCATCAACGGAGACCTTGGCATCCGCAAGCTTGATATAGCCGACCGCAAGGAGGTTGTCGCCGAGATTCTGAATTGTAACAGTGCCGTCGTCATTGACATACTCGGTGATATCGTAATACATCTCGGTGGCGGAGCTGATCCTGATTATCGCATTGTTGATCTTGCACTCGCTGCCGTTTGCCGCGCCGTTCTTCTGGACATAGCGCAGAGAAAGCATTACCTGCGACTTCGTCTTGTCGAAGTTGCCGAGAGTGAAGCTGAGGCCGGTAACAGCGCCGTCGGTCACCTTGTTGAGATAGACCTCGTTGTGCGGGCCGCCGAACTGATAATTGTTGTAATCGGCGAATTCAAGGCTGTCATAGCTGCCGCCCTCAACATAGGCGATCTTGCCGTCGTTGGAGCCGGTCATGCCGCCGGACTTGAGGTTGCCGAGGACATTGATGTATCTCGCGTTCTTTTCGCCTGCGATGTAGGAGGCGGGGTCGTTATTGCCGTAGGGCTTGTAGATACGGACTGCGTCGATATAAACGTCGAGCGAAACATCGGCGGAGGTCCCATCAGCCTTAGCTGCGGGAGCCTTTGCGGGGGCGGAGTAAACGACGGGGGCGTTCTCGTTGAGAACGGAGCTGTCGTCCATCCAGATCTTCTCGACCTCGGAGGCGCTGACATCGTCGTAGCCAAGCTCAGCAAGAGCGTTGAGCACGGAGCGATCGACCGCCGAGAGAGCCGAGGGAGCAGCCTTGGCGCCGCTGTTCTTGACTGCGCCTGCACTGTTGAGATATACGCCGGAAACCTCTACGTTATAAGTGCCGCAGTCGCCGCTGAAGGTCATTACGGGCACCTGACGGGCAAGGCCGTCAACAAGGTAGTTGGCGTCGGTATAGTATGTGTCGACCACATAATATTTAGTCGCTCCGGTTGCGGAATTCGTGACCTTGACTGCAAGAACGCCGGTCTGCGGGCCGCAGGCGGAGATGAGGTCGAAGCTCTCGCCGGTGAAGGTGAACTTGACCTTATCGGAGGTCTTGCTGCCGGAGTTGACGGTAGTCTTGAGGGCTGCGTTGCCCGAGAAGAGCTTGCCGTCGTTGAAGTTATAGGAAGCGTCGAAGCCGTAGAGGTCATAGTTGCCTGAGGGCGACTGAGCAGCCGCGGAAGCGGCGGCGGTCGAAGCCCAAGCGGTGCCTGTGCCTGTTACGGGAGTGAGCGAGGTCTCCTCAAAATAGACATTGGACGCGGGGATCATATTAACTCTCGTCCACTCATAGGAGTCGTGACTGGTCTTGATGAAAGCATAGATATAGGAGTTCGTCATGCCCATGGTGAGGTCAAGACCGTTTGCGGCGGTGTCTATCTTAGCGGAGGCGCCCGCCGTGTTGGAAGTCTCAAGCGGGTAAGCCGTGGCGGAAAGCTTCGCCGGAGAGTTTGAGACCGCAAGCAGCTCGCCTGAGTTATCGGTGATGGGCATTACCGAGCCGAAGTCAAAGATGTAGTTATGCTCCGGCACGTTCGTCTCGGGGGCGGGCAGCAGGCGCGTGACCTCATCCTTGGTCAGATTCTCCATCGGGACGGAGACATCGGGATGTGCATAGATGCCGGAGCGCTCGTTATCGTTTGTGTCGATATCGTAGCCGGCAATGTCCCTTGTGGGCAAAATGCCTTCGAGCTTGACAATAAGGCGCTTACCGGGGTGATCGGGGGCAACATAGTTGGTGGTGTAATCGAAGCCGGTGACGTTTATCTCGTTGCCGACAATCTCATAGGTGACGCCTGCAGGGTTATTGACTATCGCACCCTCAACGAGCTTGTTTGCCGCATTGTAGGAGAGCTCCTGAGTCTGCAGAGTTACCTTGAGCTGCGAGAGATCAGACGGGAATGCAAAGCTGTCGGAGAGAACATCCTTGAGCACGGAGGTGCTGTTAAGCTTGACCGCAGTGCCCGAAGCTATAGCCTCATAGGAGATCTGTTCCAGCAGCTTTGAAAGGTCGCCGCCGGTGGTGATCTTTGAGTAGAAGTTGCCGTCGGGGTTCTTTTCGCCAAGAACTTTATTGTTGTAGCCGGGATATCCCGTTGCATTAGGATAGTTGGAGGAAACGCCCTCCATGTAATCATCGACATTAAAGCCGGACATTGATTCTGTACCTATATATATGGTGTATATATCGCAATGACCGAGAGCTTTAATTTTCGCAGCCTGTTCGATAGCACCGTTTGCATAGATTTTTGCAATATTGGGATTATCGCTTCTTTCCGGGTTGCCGGGGACGCCGTCTGAAATCATGACAACGACTGCTTTCCTCGTGCCCGCCGCATACTCTGCCTTTGCCGAGGAATTACTCAGTATCTCATAAGCCATTTCCATACCGTGGTTGGGAGCGGCGCAGGTAAAAGTGGTACCGCCCGCCATCTCTGAGATAGCGTAGTCGGCAGTGGCGTCGTTTGCAGAGTTGAATGCATTTTTATAGACAGTTTTTTCTGCAGCGGCATCAAGGTTATTTTTAAGGATAAACTGACCAGAGCCGGAGGAATCGGTCTTATTCCAAACACCGGTGTGTTGCCAGTTATAGTTACCTAACAAAGGTGTTGCGCTCGATGCATCGTTTCCGAACTCAACGAAGGCTATCCTGTGGTCGATATTGTACTTGCCGGAGTCAACTCTGAGGTCGGCGACGAATTCTCTTGCCGCCTTGGCAACTGCCGTACGGCGTTGAACATTGGTCTTGGTATAATATGCACCGGTATAGATATACTCGGTCGAGCTGGTGTACTGTGAGGGTCTGTCTTCGGTGATATTCAGACCGTCAAGATAATAGGTCTTGCCGTTTGCCTCAAAGTAGAGGTAGTAGTGAGTGGTCTTGTCGTAAGTGTAGTAAGTACCCTCATAGTTTGGTTTGCTTGAATCTTTCTTAAAGCAGTTGTAATATGCATTGGCGCTGTTGCGGAAATCATTATAACCGTTTTTATTAGACGGCATGCTTGTGCCGATAAGGTGAGCTGCCTCGTGAGCGTCCGTACCCTTATTGCTACAGTTACAGTCGGTGCCGGTATTGTAAAGCGCATAATAATTTCCGTTATGCTCAATATAAAGCACTGCTGTGCTGTATGAATACGCCGCAGAATCATTCTTTCTATAGTATTTATAATTTATCTGACAATACTCGCCGTCAAATAAATAATACCATGTGGTACCTGCATTCTTTACAGAGTCACGACCCATGCTGCCTGAATGTGAATTGTACGCATAAGTATCATACGACCCGCGCTGAATAAGATAATATGTATCGCCCAGTTTATAATAGGCTTCACGATCCTTGTCATCACCCGGTCTGCGGCGATAGGTGTCATATGAAACTCTGTAAACCTTATCATAATTTAAGCAATCTTCACTTGTCATTGAGGCAGAACGGTCAACGACAAGCACGACATCAAGGGGCACGCCCTTATCGCTGATAGCGGACTGAGTTGCGCCGGTGGCGTATGCCTGCAGGTCGATGGTATAGGTACCGTCGGCAGCCGCATATGCCTTCTTGCCGGTGAAGAGGTTGCTCTTGCCCTGCGAGCCCTCGGTCTGGATTATACGTCTGTAAATATAGAAATAAGTATAGGAACTGCCGACAGCCGTGCCGAGAACCTTATTGCTGCTGCTCTCTTTATTGGGATGATAGCCTATCTTATTGCCCGAGTGGTAGTCGCAGGAGCGGCTGTAAGTACCGTCCATATGGAAGGTGCCCGCCTGCTCGGTCTGACCGTAATAGACGGTGCCGGTGTGATCCTCGTTCCTTGTGGTGCTCTTATCAGCATCACGCTCTTTGACATCGTTCTCGGCGTAGTATCTGCTGTAGGAATCAAGGCCGTCGGAGATGGTGCCGTCGTTGCAGAACATATAATACTCCTTAGAGCCTTTATAGTAGAGCTGGAAGGAGCCGTCACTGCTGCCCGTGGGGGCAAGATAAACATTTGCAAACTGCTCGTTGCCGCCGAGGGTCATATAGACCAGACGGGAGCCGTAGTAAAGGAACGGAGCGTTTGCAAAGTAGCTGTCCTTAGAGGTGATACGCACGGCGTTTGTTTTATCGTCAACTTTTTCAATTGACCAACGCATCGACTCAACATCGTCGTCATCGGGATTGTTGAGCACAAGCTTCTTGTCTCCGTTGGCGAAGGTATAATTAGATAGTTTTTTGCCTATCATACCCATCGAGTCGCCGGTAGCGCCCTGACCCGCATTAGCCCTGACGGTGTATTTCGGGAGCGGGTTGCCGGCGTAGCCGCCGTTGGCGTCGAGAGTGTAAAGCACGTTATTGCCGTTCTCGACGGCGCTTGACTTAAAGACGATTATATACTCGTCGTCAACGCCTATCTCATCCCAATTATAAACCTTTGAATAATAGGAGGTAACGCCTTCATCGTCGGGAGCGACCTCGCCCATGAGAGCGTAGGGGTCGAGCTTCCAGATAACGTCGGTCGGATAGGTGCACTTATTGGTTGCGGATTCGCCGTAATACTTATACGCTGCCGACTCGGTAAGGATATAGATCTCATTATTCAGCATGAACATACCCTCGTTCATGTAGAGGTGGTTGTTGAAAGATCTGTAATCCGAAAGCAGATAAGCGTCGGTCTGATGGCCCGCTATTGTAACGGTGGTGTTGCCGCCCTTGGTCAGGTCGATGTCGGCGATATAGAGGTCGCAGGCATTCCTTCTGCCGTAAGAGGTGCCCATATATACCCTGCCCTTAGCGACGAGGGCGCACTGGATCTTGGTGATGGTGTTGGGAACAGCCAGCGTATGGGTGGGGTAACCCGCACAGTCGGCATTTGAGGAGGCGGAAGCGTCGCCCGTGATCGAGCCGGTCGCGAAAGCGTTCCACTCGGTCTGTGAGTTAGCACCCTGAAGAGCGTAGCCGAATATCATGCTGTTGTAAACGGAGTTTGCAGGGGTATTATAACCGTCCGCAGTGTGATAGAAGTTACCAGTCCAAAGAATACCGTTTTCAAAGGAGCAGAATGAGGTGTTGGCGCTGCTCAGCTCGGCAAGGTCAACAGTACCCTGAATATAGATATCCTTGAGGGTACCCTCGGCAACATTCAGCTCCGACAGCGGAACATAGCTGATGGAGTTATTCTTATCGGCTATGTAGAGGTTGAAGTTGGAAGCCGCAATGCCGCCGACGTGAGCCGTACAGGCGGATTTATCATTATTATAAAGATTGAACTGAGCGACAAACCTGCCAGTCTCGAGGCTAAGCGCATAAATAACGCTCGGTGAGCCGCCGCCGTTTTTATATGACGCGATCAGCACCCAATTCTTTGCCTTGTAGTAGGTCAGGCCCTGCGGGATCATGTTATCCGTTGAGCTGAGGCCGGGTATACAAAGATCGGGGTTGCCGTTTGAGCCGTCAAGCGGCGTGGCGCACTGATCGAGGAACTGACGGACAGCCCACTCGGCATTCTGCTGCTGAATGGCTGCCAGAGAGTCGCCCGCAGTGTGAGTCTGCGAATGACCGCCGCTGATGGAGCCGAGAGTCTCGGCAGCAAGAGCCTGAAGCCCGAGAGCGCCTATGCTCACAAGCGTGCAGAGCACAAGGACAAGGCTCAGAGCAGTCAAAAGTTTCTTTCTGAACATTTTCGTATCCTCCATGATATTGAAAAAATTATATAAAAACCCTTTTGGGATAACCCTCGGGGAATTATGTTTTTGGTTATTCGCCGAGCAGCAGTCGCCGATATTCGGCGGCCTTGCGGCAGGCGTAATCGGGCAAGCCGTTGAATTCGCCTGACTCGGCCTTGGTGACGGCGGCGCAAACATCGCAAAGCATCCGCTTATCACAGCCTGAACATTTGGGCGGCAGGAAAATCTCCCTGCTGCACCGCATTATCTCACGCCATGCTTCGCCGAAATCATCGAGAGGCACGCTCGGCTCGGTCATCATGCCGCACGGAGACATTTTACCGTCCCATGTAACCCAAAACGAAGCCGAACCCGCACGGCAGCTCAGCCGCTCGCCGCACTCGGGGTCGAATTCACGAACCGAACCCGGTTTAAGACCCTCGGCTCTCGCTTTAAGCTCACTCTCCCCCAATCTCCGCTTATGCCACTCGTATTGAGCCTTTGCGGCATCTTCGGGCGAAAGTCTGACGGCTTCGCCGCACGAGCGGACGGGCGGGAACATATGGAAGGTGGCTTGAACCGGCAAGCCGTATCTGTCAGCAAAAGCTTGGATCGCCGCCGCGTCGCCGACATTATCGGGCGTGGCGGAATAATTGATGCGAACGCCTATCCCGGCCTCATGCAGACGGATTATCGACTCGGTGACGGTGCTGTAAGCGTCGGGATCGCCGCATAATCTGCCGTAGGTCTCAGGTGAAGCACCGTAAAGCGAGATATTGACCCGCTGCGGCGGATACTCTCGAAGCAAACGAAGCTTGTCCTCGTCGAGCAGCACACCGTTGGTATTGACCGAGGTGAGCAGCCCGAGCGACTTGCAGGCGGTGTATATCTCGTCGAAATCGCGTCGAAGCAACGGCTCGCCGCCCGTGAGCAGTAGCAACAGAGTGCCGTGCTCCTTGGCCTGCTTTGCAAGAGTGACCCACCAATCGGCGTTTTTCTCACCCATGAGGGCTTCACGATCGCGGCTGCGGCGGTGAATATAGCACATCCGACAGTCGAAATTGCACCTTGCGGTAAGCTCAAACGAGCCGGAGAGCGGTATGCCCTTTGCCTGCGCTTTCATAAAAAGCGTATTGACAAAAAGGTCGTAGTTAACTTTCATCAAAAAATTTTATACTCCTTCAGAGCATTTTCAAGAGCCGCAACAGCCGACTTATCGGGCGTGCAGCTCAGTTGAAGCACCGGCACTTCGGCAGCGAGCCTGATGAGCAGATCAACACAGCTCTTTTGCTCGCCCGGTGCGAAGAAATCGAGATAGATATTATTCATAATGCCGAGAACGGCTTCGGACCCGCCGAGCCGCCTGACGGTGCTACAATCGGCGCGGCTGAGAAGCACCACGGCGCCGAGAGGGTAAGTCTCATTTTTGCATATCCCGCTCGTGCCGCAGAAAGGCAGGCTGCCCGCGTTTATCTCATCGCCGTCAAACGAAACGCCCGCTTTATCGCCGTTGATGATTCGCGAGCCGTTATGCTCCGCCCAGAGAGCCGCCTGAGTGCTCTTGCCGACCCCACAGGGGGCGGAGAAGAGGATCGCCTTGCCGCCGTGCTCGATATATGAAGCGTGCAGCAGGAATGCGTCCTTTTGGAGCAGGAGCTGAGAGAGCGCCAGCGACGACCACATATAGCGGCCGTCCATCGCCACATCATAGTTGCGGCTGAGGATATAAGCGTCTGCCGACGAAGCGCCGAAAGCGTCATAAACGCACATTGCGCCGGGGTCTGTACCGAGATGAAAGAGCCGCGAGACCTTGCCGCCGTCAATGCTCACCGTGACATCGCCGCATTCGCCGAGCCGCTTGCCGCCGAAATCGGGCAAGTTCTCGCATTCACGGCAAAGCACATTGATATCCGCCTCGGGGAACTCGGCCTCAAACATCGGCCAGTAGCCCTCCTGCGGCGTAAACCAAGGAGCTTCGACGGTGATTTTTCGGTTGCAGATAATGTAGCTATTTTTCATCACAAATACTAACACCAATACTAATATCTATACTGTGATATTATATTATTATCATCTTTATATGTCAAGGTCTGTAAAGAAAAAAATGCTGTTGAAATTTGATAAATTTTGATATAAATTCTACAAAAATATATAAAACGGCCGCCGCCGTTGAGGCAGCAGCCGCATTTTTATCATAATCTATTCATCACCTGACTGGTTACAATGAATCGCAGCACCCATTCGGCGTTACGCTGAAGCTCGCCGAGGGTAATGCCGTCGTGCTTTTTATAAGTCTTGAGCAAAGTGCCGTCGGGCTTACGTTTGCCCACCCTTGCGCCGCCGGGCATAAGCACATTTACGCCCGCCCTGACGCGATAGGCCTGATCGCGCATTTGTGGGAATTCGGGCGACTTTGACGAGCGCATCCACCAGTCGGTCATGATATTGCCCTCGTATCCCCACTCGCGCCGCAGGATCATCTCGCAAAGCTCATAATTATAGTGCCCCCACACTCCGTTTATCTTGTTGTAGGAGGTCATTATGTTCTGCGGGTGAGCGTTCTTGACGCATATCTCAAAGCCCTTGAGATAGATTTCACGCAGCGCACGCTCAGAGAGGCGAGAATCGTTGTAGATCCTGTTGGTCTCTTGATTATTGCAGGCGAAGTGTTTGGGGCAGGCAGAGACACCGGCGCTCTGAATCCCGCGAACAGCCGCGCTTGCCATAAAGCCGGTAAGGAGAGGATCCTCGGAGTAGTATTCAAAATTCCTGCCGCAGAGCGGATTGCGGTGGATATTCATGCCGGGGGCGAGCAGCACGTCGGAGCCGAGGCGCTTCATTTCTTCGCCTACGCGTGCATAAAGCCGCTCAACAAGTTCGGTATCCCACGAGCTTGCAAGCCCAGTGCCGATAGGCAGCAGCGAAGAGCAGGCGGTGAGACGAATTCCCGAGGGGCCGTCGGTCGTGATCGCGGCGGGCACGCCCTTGTCACGAAGCGAAGCAAGCACACCGCCGAATGCGCCGGCATTGCCTTGAGCACCGAGGGGGCTGTTCATTATGTAGTCTCCCCTGCTTATCGCCTCAAGCTCATCAAGGCTGAGCTGGGCGACAAAATCGCTCATGGAAACCTTGCCGCATTTGACGTCGTCGAGCTTTATTCCCTTGTCACCCGTCTGAGGGACGGCGGCGGGCAGATTATCGAGAATCGTCTGCTTTATTGACTCATGGGAAACAGGTGCGTCGACGTATTCAAAGCCGTTCGGGGTGGCTTTAATGCGCTTGAAAGGCTCGCGGGCAGGCGAACGGCGGGCAAGCTGCTCGACAATGATGTCTTTATCGAGCGTATATTCACCGCAGCGTTCCGCTGACCTGACATCGGTGCCGAGATAGAATATATATTCACCCTTTTCGAGTAAATATGCAAATTCGTTTTCGTCATCATATGATGCAAACGAAGCTAGCGGCGCGCTGATTTTGACCTCCTGCGCCTCACCGGGAGCAAGATCATAGGTCTTTTTGAATCCGACAAGTACGCGTGCGGGCTTACCGAGCCGACCGCATGGAGATTCGCAATAAAGCTGCAAAACCTCTCTGCCGCTGTGCGAGCCTGTGTTTGTGACCTTCGCCGTGACATTCACCGCCTCGCCGCCGCAGAAGAATTCGACATTATCAATTGTAAAATCGGTATAGCTGAGGCCGAAGCCGAACGGGTAAAGCACCCTGTTCTTGGCAAAGGTCTCAAACCACCTGTAGCCGACATAGATATCCTCGGTATAGAAATTATAATCCTTACCGCCGAAATCCTTGGCGCTCGGATAATCGTAATAATCACGCGCTATCGTGTCGGTCAGCTTGCCGCTCGGTGAAACTCTACCCGAGAGCACGTCGAAGAGGGCGTTGCCGCTCTCCATGCCGCTCTGCCACACATAAAGAAGGGCAGATATCTTATCGCCGTATGCGTCCAGAGCCGCCATATCCATGATACTGCCGCAGTTCAGCAGGACAATGACTTTATCGAATTCGGCTGTCACCGAGTCAAGCAGAGCCGTCTCCTCATCCGTCAGATAATAGCTGCCCTTTTCGAGTTTATTCTCTCTGTCCTCGCCTGCCGCTCTGCCGATAACGACTATTGCGGTGTCGGAATTTGCAGCAGCTTTTTTGACCGTCGCGGCGTCAATGCTCAGCTCGTCATAGCACATAGGCCAATGCCCCCAGAAGCCGTTATCAACAGGATCAGCGGCGCAGCGGCGCTCATATTCATCGGCAAGCTCGGTGTTAACGGTGATATCTGGGTCGTTCCTCAGCGCCTGCATGAGGCTGATTTTATAAGGCGCATTCACATCGCCGCCGGAGCCGTAACCGACATAGAAATAATCATTCTGTACCCTGCCGAAAACCGACACCTTACGGCTTCTGTCGAGCGGCAGCACATTGCCGTTATTTTTAAGCATCACAACGCTTTCGGCGCCTATCCTGCGGCAAAGCGCGATAAGCTCCGAGTCTGCGGTATAGCAGCTCTTTATGCCCGCGGAAGTACCCTGCACCGTTGACGACGTTACCTTATTGACTATTTTGCCGACGGCTTTCAGCGCCGCTTTTTTCAGCTTCATAACCATCCTCCGTTTCCGAATTCTTCTTACAATCCAAGTATAGCAGAATATGCCTCCGAGGTCAATAAAAAAGAGCCGCCGCATTAAAACGGCGACCCTGATTTTCACTTTGAGATCATGTCGAAGAGCTTATTGAAGAGCATGACGATATATCTGAAAACGAACTGAGAATCAAAAAACATATTGTCGGTATGACAAAGTGTTGCATATTTATTCATATTTATCTGACTGCTATGCTGCCCTGACTGAAGTTTTTATACCGGTTTTTCCCATAAAAGAGTCAGCGTGGCTATGCCGAAGCCGGATATCATTTCTCCGTTTCTTATATTTCAAATTGCTTACGCTCGGCAGTGATCACTCCGTCTTTCACATTCATGCGGCAGATGCGGGCGTTCCTGCGGTCGCCGCCGAGGCCGTCCTGCTCCACATTGCGAGCGTGATAGACGGCGTACCATTCTCCGCCGTATTTGATCATTGAATGATGGCCCGTGCCCTCCTCCCACTCATTGCTCCTGAGCACGGGGGCGTAAGTCTTGTCGTCGGGGTATTTCTCAAATTTGATCTTTGTAAGATCGGTCTCATCGGTCTTGGCTCTTGCGTAACCGATGAAATAATTCTCATTCTCGTAGCATGAGCCGCTGTACATCAGATAATGCCAATCGCCCTCTCTGAAATAGAAAGCACCCTCAATGGTGTGCCAATGGACGCCCTTTTTATAGCGGTCACGGCGGAATATCTCCTCGTCAATGGTCGGCACAACGAGCGTGACGGGCTTGCCCTCAGCGTTATACGGGTCAAGCAGCCTGTCAACGACGATATATGTGCCGGGGCGGGCGGTGTCAAACCTGTTGGTGGAGTAGAATATAAACAGACCGCTTTCGTTTTTGACAACATGAGAATCTATCGAGAACGGGTGCAGGAGCTGCCTTGCATTCTCAAACGGGCCGAGCGGAGAATCGGCGCATGAGACGAACATTGTCTGTCTGTGGCCACCCTCGTCGGGAGTATCGCCGTAGAATTCAAATGAGCAATACATATAGAATTTGCCGTCAAGCTCGATAACGCTCGGCGCCCAAAAGTCGCTGACGTCGGGGTAAGTGAATGCCCTGCCCTCAAATCTCCAGCCACTGAACAGCTCATCGGACGAATAGGCATATACGCCGTCCGAGCCGGTGGTGTAGATATAGAATCTGCCGCCGCTTTCCATTATAAACGGGTCAGCCTGACCGATATAATTGTCTTTGTTTATCTCGAGAAGCTGCATTTCAAGCCTCCAATTCGTAGTCTATCGCAATGCTCGACTCCCTGACGGCGTGCATATGCTTCTTGACGACGGAGCAGTGATACGGGTCATTCTGATACTGCTCAAGGGCCTCGGCATTATCGAGAATGACCTCAAGAACCAAGTCATATGAGCGCTCGGAACGCAGGAAATCTATGCCGACCTCAATGCTGCGTATAAGCGGCACATTGCCCTTCATAGATAGCAAAATATCCCTCGCTTTTTCGCATTCCTCTCTGCTCGGATCCTTTAATTTGAAACAAACGATATGCTTTATCATAAAAAACCTCCGAATACGCTATTGTAACATATTAAGGATATCATCAGCCGATTTCAATGTCAATATAAAAATTTATGTTTTTACATAATATATCCTATATATCTTGTATATTTTATCCTGCCGCACCTTGACTTGCACAATATGCGGTGATATAATAATATAGGTAAAATATAAGAGGCTGAGCCTCGGAAAGGACTTAAAGCATGAAACATATCAGAGGTCCGCAAAGCTACGGTTACGGATATCACGCTATCACCACTATGGACGATAAAGAGCATCACAGCATGATGGATTTCGGCATCCTCAAGATGAAGGACGGGGACGTTTTCACCGAGGAGCTGCCGCTCGAGAGAGCCTATCTGCTGATAAACGGCAAAATGACCTTTGAGTGGGAGGGCAACAGCGTCAGCGTTGACAGACCCAACTGCTTCGATTACTGCCCCTGGGTTCTCCATGTACCCAAGGATGTCAAGGTCGAATTCAAGGCTCACGGCGATGTCGAGATAGCCGTGCAGAGAACGATCAACGAGACCGTATTCGCCTCAAAGCTCTACACCCCCGAGGAGTGCGCGAGCGAAAACAGGGGCGAGGGCACAATGCGTGAAGCCTCCACGAGGATAGTCCGCACGGTATTTGACTACTCGAACGCTCCGTATTCAAATATGGTGCTCGGCGAGGTCATCGGCTTCCCCGGCAAATGGTCGAGCTACCCGCCTCACTGGCATCCGCAGCCCGAGATATATTTCTACCGCTTCCTGCCCGAGAACGGCTACGGCTTCGCCGAGCTGTCGGAGGACGTGGTCAAGACTCACCACAATTCGACCGTCTTTATCACCGAGAAGGAGACCCACCCGCAGACCACGGCGCCCGGCTACGCAATGTGGTATCTCTGGGTCATCAGGCACATTGACGGCGATCCTTATATAACCCCCACCTTTGTTCCCGAGCATCTTTGGGTGACGGATCCCGATAAAGAGAAGGATATCTGGCCGCCTAAAAAGTAATAAGGAGAGAGAATATGAAGCTCACAATGTCGCAGGCTCTTGTCAAATTCCTTGACAATCAGTATATCAGCTTCGACGGCACAGAGACCAAGTTTGTCGATGGTATATTCGGCATCTTCGGCCACGGCTGCGTCGTCGGCATCGGTCAGGCTCTCGAGCAGGGCGGCCACAACCTCAAATTCTATCAGGGCCACAATGAGCAGGGCATGTCGCACGCCGCGATCGCTTTCGCAAAGCAGAATAAGCGCCGCCGCATCATCGCCTGCACCTCCTCCATCGGCCCCGGTGCGCTCAACATGGTCACCGCCGCAGGCACGGCAACCGCAAACCGCATTCCCCTGCTGCTGCTCCCCGGCGACACCTTCGCCTGCCGCCAGCCCGACCCCGTGCTCCAGCAGATAGAGCAGCCGACCGATTACACCGTCACCGCAAACGACGCTTTCAAGGCGGTCTGCAAATATTGGGACAGAGTGTCAAGACCCGAGCAGCTCATGACCGCCTGCCTCAATGCAATGAGAGTGCTTACCGACCCGGCTCAAACGGGCGCGGTCTGTCTCGCAATGCCGCAGGATGTTGAGGGCGAGGCATTTGATTACCCGGATTATTTCCTCAAAAAGAGAGTTTGGTATATCGACCGCAGGTCGCCCGTGCAGCGTGAGATCGAGGCTGCCGTCAGCGCAATAATGCGCAGCGAGAAGCCGCTGCTTATAGTCGGCGGCGGCGTTACCTACTCCGAGGCTTGGGAGACCGCTCAGTTCTTCGCCGAGAAATTCAATATCCCCATTACCGAAACTCAGGCGGGTAAGGGCAATATCCGCTGGGATCATCCGCTCAACATGGGCGGCATCGGCGTTACGGGCGGCCCCGCGGCGAATACTCTCGCAAAGCAGGCTGACCTTATAATCGCCGTCGGCACCCGTCTGACGGACTTCACCACCGCATCAAAATGGGGCTTCCAGAATCCCGACGTCAGAATGCTCTCGATAAACGTCTGCAATTTTGACGCATTCAAGATGGACGCCACCGCAGTTATCGCCGACGCGAAATCCGCAATGCTCGATATCATGGGCGCCCTCGCAATGAGGGAATACCGCTCGAATTGGAGCGACGAGGAGCTTGCCGAGGTCAAAGAAGCCTACACCGCCGAGGTCGACCGCTGCTACAGCGTATATCTCAAGGAGGGGCTTTCTCAGACCCGCGCTCTCGGCGAGATAAACAAGCTCATTGACAAGAATTCCGTAGTCGTTGCCTCCGCAGGCAGCCTGCCCGGCTGTATGCAGAGACTTTGGCGCTCGTCCGTGCCCGGCTCATACCACATGGAATACGGCTTCTCCTGCATGGGCTATGAGATCTGCGGCGCCCTCGGCGCAAAGATAGCCGAGCCGCAGCGCGACGTTTACGCCATGGTCGGCGACGGCAGCTTCCTGATGCTCCACAGCGAGCTTTACACCGCCGTTATGGAGGGTTTAAAGGTCAACATTATGCTCTTTGACAACTCCGGTTGGGGCTGCATAGAGAATCTTCAGAATAACCAGGGCACCGAGACCTTCGGCACAAGGTTCCAGGCCCGCAATCCCCTCTCGGGTATGCTCGACGGCGCGATAGTGCCCATTGACTTTGCAAAGATAGCCGAGGGCTACGGCTGCAAGTCATACACAGTGACCAATGTTGCCGAGCTGCGCGACGCTCTCAAGGATTCCAAGAAGCAAAAGGTTCCCTGCCTCTTTGACATCAAGGTCGTCCACGGCAGCATGAGCGACGGCTACGACGCATGGTGGCGCGTGGGTGTCGCCGAGGTCTCCGAAAGTGAAACAGTTCAGGCGGCCTACGAAGCAATGCGCGAAAACATAGAAAAAGCAAGACTCTATTAATACAGCGGAGGAATAAATATGCTTAACAAAGAAAAAGTCAACCTTGCCATAGCTCCCATAGCTTGGACGAACGACGACCTGCCCGATCTCGGCGCAGAGAATACCTTTGAGCAGTGCGTGAGCGAAATGGCTCTGAGCGGCTTCAAGGGCAGTGAGATAGGCAACAAATACCCCAAGGATGTCGAGACCCTCAAGCACAAGCTCGAGGTCAGAGGCCTGCGTATATGCAACGCATGGTTCTCCTCACTCCTACTCTCCGAGGGCTACGACGCAACTATCGAAGCCTTTATCAAGCACAGAGATTTCCTGCACGCTCTCGGCGCAAAGGTCATCGGCGCCTCCGAGCAGGGCAACTCCATCCAGGGTAAGAGCGTCAGCATCTTCGGCGAGAAGCCCGTTTACACCGACGAGCAGTGGGCTCTCATAGCAAAGGGCTTCAATGAGATGGGCAGACTTGCCAAAGAGAAAGGAATGTACTTCACCGTGCATCATCATATGGGCACAGGTGTTCAGACCGAGGCAGAGATCGACAAGCTCATGGAGATAACCGACCCCGACCTTGTTTATCTGCTTTATGATACCGGCCATCTTGCATTCTCCGGCGAGGACGCGATCGGCGTGCTCAAGAAGTATGTCAACAGAGTTAAGCACGTCCACCTCAAGAGCATCCGCCGTGATGTTATCAATGAGGGCAAAGAAAAGGGTTGGAGCTTCCTCGACTGCGTCAGAGCGGGTGCATTCACCGTGCCCGGCGACGGCGACTTCGACTTCACCCCCGTATTCGATATCCTTGCCGACGCCGATTACGAGGGCTGGGTAGTCGTTGAGGCGGAACAGGATCCCGCAAAGGCAAATCCCTATGAGTACGCCTGCCTCGCAAGAAAATATATCAGCGAAAAGACCGGACTTTAATATCATTAAAAATCTGACCGTCGGGGCAACTCGGCGGTCATTTCGGAGATAGCGAATGAAAAGAATTATAAGTATTATCCTGGTGGTCTGCCTGCTCATATGTATGGCCGTTCCCGCCTTTGCGGATAACAAAAAAGAGCTGAATTTCAGCGTTCTCAGCGATATCCACTATTTCCCCAAGGAATATATAGGCAACCTCAACGGCTTTAACTACCGCCGCACTCTTGACAACGACCTGAAGCTCGAGCAATACGCCGACGAGATACTTGACGAGGCTATCCGTGAGATCCTCGCCAAAGGCTCAAAGGTGGTGCTCATCTCCGGCGACAACGCCATGGGCTGCGAATATCTGAGCCATGAGATGCTCACGGCGAAGCTCCGCAAGCTGACGGACGCTGGCGTTAAGGTCTACACCGTCCCCGGCAACCACGATATATCGAGACCCGACAAGATATCCAAACGCTTTGTTGCCGACGACCCGACCGGGACCGTTGTTAAGGCAGGCACGACCTATGTTGACGACCGTATAGTTGAAGTCAAGGGCACGACAAAGAGCGAATTTGCCGAGCTTTATAAGGATTTCGGCTACGGTGACGATGAGAGCATCATCGCAAGAGACCCCGGCGGCTCGCTCTCCTACACCGCCGATATCGGTAGCGGCTACCGTCTCATAGCGGTCGACGCCAATGAATACAGCGGAGAGCTCTGCACAGGCAAGAAATATCTCGAGGGCGATCTGCTCAATTGGGTCAACTCTCAGGTAAAGGAATGCACCGCTGCGGGCGACATTCCGCTGCTGATGATGCACTATGATCTTATCGAGAAATACGATATGCAGTCCACCATCATGGGCGGCAACTTCCTTGACGGCGGCGAAAAACTCGCCGAGAGCTTTGCCGACCTCGGAGTGCGCTATATCTTCACCGGTCACTCACACGCAAACGACATTTCGTCGCTCACCACCAAGGCGGGCAACACGGTCTATGAAGTCTGCACCGGCTCGCTCGTGCTCCACGGCTCACCGATAAGGCACGCCAAGCTGAGCGGCGAGGATTGCAGCATCCGCACCGTATTCCCCCGCTCTATCGATGGCATTGACGATTATCAGGCATTCTGCCGCAGCTACTATTACGACGGCGGAGTACGCACGATAATGAGGAACAGAGCCATTTTTGACGCAACGGAGGCTGTTGCGGGCGCACTGAGCACCAACGAAAAGAGCTACGCAAAGATCTATGATTTCTTCCTTGCGCTGATGACAAGGGTAATTGACACCCTGCTTGCGACCGAGTTGAACTGCGGCATAACGGTCGAAAAGATGCTGACCGAGATGTACCGTGAGCATTACGCAGGCGACGAGACCATCACACCGGAAATGAGCTCGGCTACCGACACTCTGGTGAACGGCAGCAAGTTTGAGATCGCGCTTGACATCGTATTCTCCTCAATCAGCGTTGTTTCAGGGCTTGAGAAGATATTGAAGCTCAATCCCTTGCACGATTCACTGCTTGACAAGGCGCTCGAAAAAGCTCTAGCGTTCATCCCCGCAAAGATACTCGGTATAGTCATCGGCGAATTCTGCCGAGGCATTTTCATCGACACATACCCCGCGGATAACAACGTCGACATCATCGGCGGCAAGGCCTTCCTCCCGGACAGCACGCCCTGCGCCGACCTTGCGGAGAGCGCATCGACTAAATTCAAGCATTATATCAAAGCGCTTTTCTAAGCGAAAAAATCACCGTGAAGCCCACAAAGCCTCACGGTGATAATTTTTTATCCGATTTTATCTCTCGCCCTTATCGTAGGGAATACCCTCAGCTTTGGGGGCGCGGGATTTCTTTGACGTGAACGCCAGCACAATCAGCGTCATGACATAGGGCAGCATATTATAAACATAGTTGCTCACTCCGAGCTGAGCGAGCATATACACGCCGTCGCCGTTGATGTCGAGCGTGCCCGCCGAAGCGGCAACACACTTGAACAGGCCGAAGATAAAGCCGACAATTGCGATATTCAGCGGTTTCCAGTTGCCGAATATCATAACTGCGAGAGCGAGGAAGCCGAAGCCCGCAACGCTGCCGTTCGCAGTGCCGTTTGAGGTCGTCAGGGCATATATAAAGCCGCCGAGACCCGCAAGAGCACCCGATATCGTCGTACCCGCATAGCGCATCCTGTGGACGCTTATGCCGACGGAATCGGCAGCCTGTGGATGCTCACCGCAGGCGCGCAGCCGAAGCCCAAACTTGGTCTTATAAAGGATTATCGACAAGACAATATAAAGCGCAATGCCGATATAGGTTGTCAAATATACCTTGTTGAGCAGCACCTCGCCGATAACGCCGATATCCTGCTTGCGCTCAAAGCCGAAATCGGTCTTGAAGAGCATGAACCATGACGGTGCGTCATATTTGAGATTCAGCGAGCTTTGTCGGAAAAGAATGTTGACGAGGAAAAGCACTATGGCAGGCGCAAGGAGATTCAGTGCCGTGCCGCCGATAGTCTGATCGGCTTTCATTTTAATTGCGGAGAAACTGAGCAGGAGCGAGAATACAGCGCCCGCCGCAGCCGTAACAAGCATCGCAAGCAGCAGCAAGAGCTGGGCTTTTTCCTGCTCAAATCCGCCCTCCTGCATTGCTCTGATAAACCAAGCGCCCGCAAAAGCACCGATTATCATTATACCCTCAAGGGCAAGGTTGATTATACCGCTTCTCTCGGCAAAAACGCCCGCAAGAGCCACGAGGATGAGCGGAACGGTGTATATCAAAGTTTGCTGAAGCAAAAATGTCATTGTTTCTCACCCTCCCCCGCTTTTACTTCTTTAACATCATTTGCGCTGCTTTTATCGGCGCGTTTTTTCTTTTTATCGAGCAAGCCTTTGAAGAAGAGCGAAAAAGCGCTGAGGTAAACGATCACGGCGACGATAATGCTTGCCATGTATTCGTTATACGGTGTGAAAGCGCTCAACTGGTTGCCCGATATTGTCAGATAAGCCATAAAGAGACCTGCAAACACCGTGCCTATCGGGTTGCATATCGCAAGCAACGCAACGGGGATACCGTTGAAGCCTTCGTTCGGCAGAGTCATTGAAGTATTCCAGAAGAATTCAATATCACCCTGCAAATAATAGAGGGCGGCGCCTATGCCCGAGAGTGCGCCCGCTATCGCCATGGAGAGGACGATATTGCGCTTCTCATTCATGCCCGCATATTTGGCGGCGAATTTGTTGCTGCCGCAGGCTTTCAGCTCATAGCCGAAGGTGGTTTTGCTTATCATTATGTAGATAAATACTGCGATGACGATGGCGATGACAATGCCGACATTGGCGTTGCTGCCGCCGAGGAGCTTGTCGAGCCCCATCTTTGGGCTTGCCACGCCGTTGGAGTTGAGCTTGAGCGTATAGCCCACCTTGCCGTAATCGGTCATATTTCTGAACTTGCTGTTGTCAAAGATTATGGTAACAAGATTTGCGGCAATCCAGTTAGTCATTATCGAGGTTATGACCTCGTTGACGTTGAGAAAAGCCTTGAAGAATCCGGGGATACAGCCCCAAAGAGCGCCCGAAACAGCCGCCGTGAGGAAAGCGAGTATCCACACAAGCCCCGCGGGTATCTTTGATGTATCGAGCGACAGCGCAACGACTATGGCGCTCATCGTGCCCATAAGATACTGACCGGGCGCGCCGATATTAAACAGACCCGTTTTATATGCCAGCGCAACAGAGAGACCCGTCATTATTAGCGGAGTTGCTCTGAAAAGCATATCGCCGAAGAGCCTTGAATTGAAACCGAAGGTAAGAACGCCGCCCGCGTCAAGGTCTCTGCCGGTGTTGAAGATGCCCGCAAGCACTATCCTGAAGCCCTCCCACGCCGTGGTGGGGCTCATCGTATCAGAATTGAACAGTGAAACTATAAACAGCAACACGCCTCCGAAAATAATACCGATAAGAATTGATATCAGCGAAGAAGCCACGGTCTTGAGGCTGTCCGCCCGACGGGAGTCAAGCCGTCTGCCCTCTTTGGCTTTTTTATTCATCTGCGCTCACCTGCCCCTCGTTATTTTTCTTGGCGCCAGCCATATAGAGACCCAGCTCATCAACGGTCGTCGTCTTGGGGTCAAGCTCGCCGACTATCTCACCCTCGTACATAACAAGGATTCTGTCGGAAAGATTCATGACCTCATCAAGCTCAAGCGAAACGATAAGCACCGCCTTGCCGAGATCACGCTGACGGACTATCTGCGAATGAATATACTCTATAGCGCCGACATCAAGGCCTCTGGTGGGCTGAACCGCCACAAGCAGGTCGGCGTTCCTGTCTATCTCACGGGCAATTATAGCCTTTTGCTGATTGCCGCCCGACATACTGCGTACTTTTGTATCCGCACCCTGACCGCTCCTGACATCGAAGCGCTCTATCAGCTCGTCCGCATATTCACGCACGGCCTCACGGCGGATAAAGCCGAGCTTCTGAAATCTCGGCTCATAGTATCTCTGAAGCACAAGATTCTCTTGCAGTGAAAAGTCGAGAATAAGGCCGTATTTGTGCCTGTCCTCAGGGATATGGCTCATGCCCGCATTGCCGCGCTTCCTGACGCTGAGCTTTGTGATATCTCTGCCGCCGAGAGTTATTTTGCCGCCGCTCGGCTTCTCAAGCCCCGTCAGGGCATTTATCAGCTCGGTCTGACCGTTGCCGTCGATACCCGCGACGCAGACTATCTCGCCGCGTCTGACCTCAAACGAAACATCCTTGACGGCGTTGTTCTTATGGCGCTTTGAAGGCACGGTGAGCCCCTCGATCTTTAAGAATGCGTCGGTGGGCTCGGCGTCTTTTTTATCAACTTTAAGCTGGACGGGTCTGCCGACCATCATGTTTGAAAGCTCGTTTACATCGGTGTCGGCAATGTTGACCGTGCCGATGCACTTGCCCTTACGCAGGACGGTACATCTGTCGGCGACCTGCATTATCTCATTGAGCTTGTGGGTGATGAAAAGTATCGACTTGCCCTCAGCCGCAAGGTTTTTCATTATCTGCATCAGCTCCGATATTTCCTGCGGGGTGAGCACGGCGGTGGGCTCGTCAAAGATAAGTATCTCATTATCGCGATAGAGCATTTTAAGTATCTCGGTGCGCTGCTGCATGCCGACGGTGATATCCTCAACCTTTGCGGAGGGGTCGACGGCGAGGCCGTATTTCTCGGAGAGGGCGAGCACCTTTTTGAGCGCCGCCTTTTTGGTGAGGAAGCCCGCCTTATTCGGCTCAACGCCGAGGATTATGTTATCGAGCACCGTAAAAACATCGACGAGCTTGAAATGCTGATGCACCATGCCGATGCCGAGAGCCGTAGCGTCGTTCGGATCCTTTATCTCGACGGTTTTGCCGTTTTTGCGTATCTCGCCTTTCTCAGGCTGATACAGGCCGAAGAGCACGCTCATCAGCGTCGACTTACCCGCACCGTTCTCACCGAGCAGAGCGTGTATCTCGCCCTTGCGGAGCTTCAGCGTAACATTGTCGTTTGCGATTATTCCGGGAAATTCCTTGGTTATGCCGAGCATTTCGATTATATAAACCTGCTCCATACGCAATATCATTCCTTTTCAGAGAAATTCGCTGTTTATATTTTATATTATATAATATAACGAGCTTCTTTGCAAGTAAAAGCTGATTTTTGACATAAAAAAGGCTGCCGCCTTTCGGCAGCAGCCCGTGAATTGAGCTTACGCTATGAAATTAACGGTGACGTTCTCGAATTCAACCTTGTTTGCAAGGAAGTCGGTGTAGTCATCCTTAACGGTGAGGCTGCCGCCGGTCTTCATTGAATCAAAGATCTTCTGATATTCGTCCTTGGTGAACTTGTTGAATCTTGAGGTCTCGAACGGGAGGCCGACTGCGTCATCATCAACACCGAGGTTGGAGGAAACGCCGCCGACGGTATCCCACTTGCCGTCAAAGTATGCGCCGAGGATCTTCTGAGTAGCAGCCGCAAGGCCCTTCATTGCGGAGGTGATGACGGTGGTGGATTCCTCAGCCTGGTCAACGTCAACGCCGATCGAGAAAGCGTTCTCGGCAGCAGCCGCTGCGAATACGGAGTTGCACATAGAGCCGCCGCAAGCGAAGACGCACTCGGTACCGGCTGAATACCAGCCGCTTACCATGGTCTGAAGCTCTGCGGATGCAGTGTAGTTGGTGCCGTAAAGATAGCTGTAGTTAACTTCGCACTTAACATTTGCAGCCTTAGCAGCGTCCTGGATGCCCTGGACGAAGCCGTAGCCGTATCTGTTAACAGCGGGGTTGGTGCCTGCGCCGCCGCCGGTGAAGCCGAGCTTGGTATTGCCTTCAACGACTGCTGCGTAACCTGCAAGATAGCCGCACTGCTCCTCTTTGAAAGCAACAGCTGCGATATTCTTAAGGTCGTTGCCTGCGGCATCCTGAAGCGGATAACCGTCGATGAATACAAACTTAACGTCGGGATACTCGGCAGCAACTCTCTTGAGAGCAGCTTCCTGAAGGAAACCGGGGGTAACTATGATCTCTGCGCCGCCGGTGATAGCAGCGACAAAGGCATTGTAGCGATCCTCGTCGTTAGCGTTGCTGTCATTTGCGGGCTGATAATACTTATAGGATTTGCTGTTCTGGCTTGCATAGAGCTTGACGCCGTTCCAAGTGCCCTGGTTAAAGGACTTGTCCTTGAGCTGGCCGACGTCGGTAACCATTGCGATGACATATTTGCCGTCGGTTGAATTCATCGTATCGGGGATATCGTCAACATTGACGGTATCGGTCTTTGAAGGCTGATCAGATGAATCGGTGGGATCGTTGTTGTCTTTCTTTCCGCAGGCGGTAAGAGCCACGCAGCCTGCGAGAATTGCGAGAACCATGAAAATTGCCAGGACTTTTTTCATAAGTAGACCTCCAACATATTTTTGCTTGTCTAAGCAAGCTGATTGTAGCACATTTTAAACAAAAAATCAATATTCCAATGCAAAAGACTTGAAAAAATTCATAATTATTGCTATTCTATACTCAAATAAAGGATACGGAGGACGTCAAATGGAGAATTCGGTAATAATCGGAATAGCCGGGGGCAGCGGCAGCGGAAAGACGACAATCACGAAGCGGATAACCGAGCGATTCCCGAATGAAGTAAGCGTTATCTATCACGATGACTATTATAAAGCTCACGACGACATGCCGTTTGAGCAGCGAAAGCTGCTGAATTACGACCACCCCGAATCCTTTGAGACCTCGCTGTTGACGGAGCATTTGCGAATACTCAAAAACGGCGGAGAAATTGACTGCCCGACCTATGATTATTCGCAGCACAACCGTATGCACGGCGTGACACACCGCATAAAACCGAACAAGGTCATAATAGTCGAGGGAATCCTGATCCTCAATGAGGAGGAGCTGCGAGACCTCTTTGATATAAAAATATTTGTCGATACCGACGCCGACGTGCGGATCCTGCGCCGACTGCGCCGCGACGTTAAAGAGAGAGGCCGGAGCGTTGACTCGGTCATAGAGCAATATCTCGCCACCGTCAAGCCCATGCACGACCGCTTCGTTGAGCCGAGCAAGCGTTACGCCGACGTGATAATCCCCGAAGGGGGCAAAAATGAAGTGGCGCTCAATATGCTGCTCACACAAGTCGAAAACTGCATAGCCGACAAATAAGCGAAAGCCGCTGCTGTTAAAAGCAACGGCTTTTATCTTTTATTCTTCCGTTACGCCCTCAAGGAAATCGGTCTCCTTAACGAAGCCGTCTTTGTCAATGCGGAAGGTTTTGACCTCCTGCCTGCCGAAATCGGCGTAGAAACCGGCGTTAGCTGCGTCACAGACTATCGCGGCCTTGACGGGCTTGCCCGCAGTCTCGCAAAGACGGATTATAACATCACCCGAGCCGTCCTCACAGAATTTGAGAGCGGAGAGCGAAATATTGGGCTTATTTACGCTTATGAAGCTTTTCATACGGGGCAGAGCGCCCTTGTGATAGCCCACGGGCACGGCGACGAGCTTCTGATTGAGCTTGTCGGCCTCATGCTGCACTTCGCTCGCCTCGGCAGCGCCCTTGTGCGGGTATATGGCATACTCAAATCTCTGAAGCCCCTCGTCAGTGTAGCTGAAATCGGCGGCGGGTCTGTTTGAGTAGTGATCGGCAAAGATGCAGTTACGCAGCATAGTCAGGCGCAGAGTGCCGTCCGGGCAGTCGTAGCTGTATTTTGCGTCGCTGATGAGCGAAACGCCGTAGCCTTCGGCTGTGACGTCGCCCCAAGTGAGCGCAGGCTCCTCCTCGCCGTTGCACGGGCGTTTGATGAACCCTGCGGGTATCTCGTAAGTGGATATCGGGTCGCTGCCGGCAACGGTCACCGGCATCTTGAGGATAGTCAGAGGCTCCTGCCAAAGAATGCGGCACTTGACTCTGATGACCTTGCTGCCGGCTGCGAGGATGAAATCCTGAGTGAGATATGAGCCATTATAAACGTGCTTCACTCTGACAACGGCTCTTGCCGCGCCGCACTCGACAAGCTCAATGCTTGCAAGCTCGGGCTTCGCTATCTCGTCATGGAATCTGAATATCATATGCGCCCAAGTATCGGGCTTGGTGTTGTCAAATATTGCGGGAACGCAGAATTCGCCGCCGACATATTCGTGACCGTCTTCCTTTGAAACAAGGCTGCTGATGCCGCCGTTTTTGTCGTCAAACGTCACTCTGAGGTATTCATTCTCGATAGTCAGGACGTCCGCGGCAACAGGACTTTGAAGCTCGGGAGCTTCCACAAATTCGGAATCCTCATGCCACAGCCAATAAACGGCATAGCCGAGGGCGGGCACTTTTGCGATAAACTCGGTGTCAAGATGCGAGTCGTTCGACCTTGAGGAACGGACATTCTGAAAAAGTGCGTCGTTGCCGTCGCTGTCAACTACTCTCTTTGAGGGGTGATATGTCCTGACAGGCGATTCAACATCGTGTGCGAGCGGGTTAAAGACAACTAAGGGTCTGGGGAATCTGAGATTGCGGCAGTGGTGGCGCTCGTGGCAGGTCACGCTGTCCGAAACACCGTCAAGCCATGTATCAATGTTGAGCGAGAGCTTTAGCAGAGCCTTGTTCTCCTCTTTAGCGGCAACGGTCATTGCGCCACCCATGGAGTCTCTGACATCGTCATAGGCTTCCATTATCGAGCAGCCGCAGAGGATATCGTGGAACTGATTGAAGCAAACATCTCTCCACGCCTCGGCGAATTTCTCCGTAGCAGCGGGCAGATCTGTGGTAAGCGCGGCAATGGTGTTCCATTTCTCGGCGCTCCTGAGCCAGAATTCGGCTCTGCGGTTGAGCTGCTTAACCATTGAAGTGGCGGAGTAGCAGCCGCTCGCGTGGTGCTGCAATTCGTCGCTCCATACGGGCAGGTCGAGCCTGTCGGCACACATCTCCTCAAAATATCTGTCGGGCGATGAGAACTTCAGCTCGTCATAGCCCTCATTTTTGAGCTTGAGCAGGTAATCAAGGTCGCCCTTGGTCGGGCCGCCGCCGTGATTGCCGACTCCGCAGAATATCATCATGCCGTGGCCGTCGTTCTCGGCTCTCTTGCGGGCATTTGTAACCTCTCTGTCAAGCGACTTCGTGCCGCTCGCACCGTAGGAATCGGAAATCCTGAATGTGAGCACCCTCGAGCCGTCGGCGCTGTCCCACCAGAAAAGATCCTCAGGGATATCGGGGTTCTCATGCATACCCGGTCTCATCATCACATAGCAACGCATCCCGCTCTTTGTGAGCAGCTGAGGCATCATGGCATTGTGACCGAACGAATCGACATTGTAGCCGACCTCGCAGATCTTGCCGAACTTCTCATAGTAATAAAGCTGGCTGTAGAGCGCCTGACGGGCGAAGCCCTCTGTGCCGGGCATATTGCAGTCCGGCTGAACCCACCAGCCGTTGACAGGCACCCATCTGCCCTTTTTGACGAGCTTGGTTATCTCGGCAAAAAGCTCGGGGTCGATCTCCTCGACCCATTTATAATAGGAAGCGGAGGAGCAGGTGAAAATAAAGCCGTCGTATTCATTGAGCCTGTCGACTGCGCTGCGGAAGGTTTGGAGCACTTCACCGCAGCCCTCCTGCCAGCGCCAGAGCCATATCGGGTCAAGGTGAGCGTTGCCGATAATATGTATGCTGTTATTCATATCAAATCCTCCAATTATTCAAAGAAGCCGAAGAATCTGCCGATCCAATAGGCAAAGGTATATATGTAGCAGCTCTCAACGCAGCTGCTGCCGCCGGAATCCTCGTTTTGATACTGGAGAGGATTGCGGTCATATTTTGAGATAAAAGTCTCGTCCGGCTCAAGCAGCACGGAGGATTCGAGCGAGCCCATACGGAGCTTCTTAACGGGCACGTCGTGCCTGCCCTGACAGCTTACGCCCGCGGCAAGACGGCTGATATTCGTCCTGTAGAACCACGAAGCCATGCGCTCAAGATCGACCTCTTCATCGGGGCACGAGAGCATAAACGGGATATCGTAGCCGGGGTTGTGCTCCCTCTCGAGCGAGGTGCGCCATGACTTGAAGCCCGCACGGTATTTTGCAAGCAAGGTCTCGTCCTTCTCAAGCAGGCAAAGACCGGTGAACGCGCAGACGGCAAGCATATGGTCGCCGTACATTATCTCTTCGGGGAAATCAAAGCCCATGGAGAGGCTCATCTGATAGAGTCTGTCGAAGTGCTTCTCTGATATATCCGCATAGCCGAGATCGTTTATAAGATGTTCATAGCTCTTGCGCCACTCGCCCTGCTCGCCGGTTATCCTCATGGTAACGAGGTGATACATGAGCACCTCGGCGGCATTGAGCGGAGCGTCTCCCCAACCGAAGTCGGTGTCAAAATATCTTGTGCTCCATTTAGCCCAAGTTGTCGGCTGACCGGAGAAGTCAAGGAATTCATAGTTGCTGTCGATTATGTGCTTCATAAGCGCCTTGGCGGATATTTTGATAAGCTCGTCAAGCTCGGGATCGTCGCAGGCGAGAAACTCATGAGCGACAAGCATCTGAGCGAAGTGATGGGTCACCTCGTCGCTGCTGGTATCGGCTTTATAAACAAGACCGTCAGTCGTGTAGCCAAGGTCGGTATAGAGCTTTGCGAGCCTCTCGGGCACCTTTGTGCCCGCATATATCTCGGTGCCCACGCAGCCTCTTTTGAGCGCCTCTGTGGTCTCGATGCAGACGGCCTTACCGCCGCCGATGCGGAAGAAAATGCCGTCGTCGGGCACAGGCTCGTCGGGGCAGAGATAAGTCCTTGCCGCAAAGCCGTCACCCCTACAGGGAATATGGAGCAGCAGCAGGCAGGCCTCAACGGCACGGGTCGCCACTCTCTTTGCTTCAAGCGTCTCGGGGTCGTCAGCGCCCTTTTCACGCTTGAGGGTCGCATATTTGAACACCTCACCCATTGCAAAGCCCGCGGTGAAGCTGCCGTCGTTATCGGAATGCGAATAATGGTGCATTGAGTCGAGGTCGCCGGGTATCCTCAGCCCTCTCTGGCTGACCATTCCCCTGCGATCAACGTATTTAAGAGTCTCAGCGAGCAGCATATTGCATTTGTCGAGCGTTGAGAGAGGCTTCATCTCGATATAGGCTGCGCCCTTGTCGGTGAGCACCCAAATGCCGTTGCCCTCGGGCAACAGCGCGCGGACATTATTATCGGGCAGGTCTCTCGGGGCACTGAAATACATAACTCTGTCGCACTCGCGCTCGGAATCCTTATCGTATCTCGTCAGACCCGTCGAGGCGCCGAACCAAACGGCATCGGGAGTCTCGGCACAGCAGGTGTAATCGCTCTTCTTTGACGGCAGAGGATACGGGAAGCCCTCAAGATCCGGCTTCACGCACTCGGCCTTAAAAAGCGCCGAGGGAACACGGGGGTCGCGGGGCTCATAGAAAGTGCGGAAGCGGTTAAGATGGTCTTTTAATTTGAATTTATTTCTCATTGCACACCTCGGATTAATAAATATATAATTATAATAACAGAAGAACGTGGCATATGCAACCAAAATTTATTTAAAATATCCATAAACTCATTTACAAGCGGCAAGTAAAATGGTATACTAAGGCTGCAATAAATCAGAGAGATACAAGGTAACACAATGCTTGAATTCAAACCGATAACACCGAACGACACCCCCGAGCTTAAAAAATATTTCTGCGCCCGACCGCCGCATTTTTGCGACAGGACCCCGGGCGTTGCCGTGATGTGGCGGCAGATATACTCAAATCATTACTGTATTTTTAACGACACGCTCATTATCCGCTCAACCCTCGGCGGCAAAGCGGAGTACCTCTCCCCCGTCGGCAGGGATTTTGACGGAGCAGTCGAGGCGGTCACGGCTCATTGCGCCGAGATAGGCGAAGAAGCCATATTCTACGGGCTGACGGATGAAGAGGCCGACTCGCTCCTCGAGAAATATCCGTGCAGCAGCCGCCATGCAAACAGAGACTGGTTTGACTATGTATACGATAAAACCGCTCTTATGACCCTCAGCGGCAAGAAATACGCTGCACAGCGCAACCATATCCACAAATTCACCGCGCTCTACCCCAACTACTCTTTTGAGCCGATAAGCGACGAAAGTATTCCCGAGCTTATCGCATTCACCGAGAATTTTCACTTTCACGCACTTAAAGAGGGCGGCGACGCTGCCGCCGAGGTTGGTATGTGCATCGGTGCTCTGAGAGAATTTTCACTGCTCGGCATGGTCGGTCTGGCGCTCAGGGTTGGCGGTAAAACAATCGGTTACACAATAGGCGAAACGGTCGGCGATATGTTTTTTGTCCATATTGAAAAGGCCGATACCGAATATCAAGGCGCATATCAAATGCTTTCTAACACATTCTTAAAGACTTACGCCACGGGCGACGATATTAAATTTGTCAACCGTGAGGAGGACTGCGGCGACGAGGGATTAAGGCGCTCAAAGCTGTCATATCATCCCATAGCACTGCCGCCGAAAAACACAGTTATCATAGCGAAATAACGGAGCACACCCGTTTTTTCAAATATCCCCCAATAAACAGGAGGTACATTACATGAGAAAGATCATCGCAGCAATACTCGCACTCACCCTCGCCCTCGGAGCCTGCTTCATGCTCTCTTCGTGCGGCGGCAAGACAGACGACCCCACCACCACGGCGGCTGCCGGCAATTCCGAACCCGTTGAAGATACCGCAGCTCAGAGCGAAGCCCTGACAGGCGACAACGGCGAGACCGTCACGCCGTCAGAATCCGCTCCCGCCGAGGAGGGCACCACCGAGGAGCCCACCACTCTTGTGACGGTCACAGCGCCCGTCGGCGGCTCGGTCGCCGATATCGTTACATACTACAACAACGCGGTCAACGGCGCTAAGAAGCATCCCGGCAAAATGACCGTCAAGCGTACCCAGGGCACGGTATCGAGCCTTGAGGAGATCTCCATAGGCCTTGCTCAGGGCGTTGTCGAGGGCGTTCTGCCGAACGATTACCCCAAGAACGAGACTCAGACCTTTGTCAACGGCAAGAGCAGCTCCGGCAAGACCGCCGCTTCCTTCTTCCCCGTTGACGACAAGCCCTACGCCAGCAATCTGACCCCCGCAGGCGTCAAGAGCGCGACCTGCACCGCAAACGGCAAGGGCAGCAAGGTTGTTATCACCCTCATCAGCGAAGACGGCAACGATATCAACTTCGTTCCGAAGCATCACGCATCATGCGCCGACACCCTCGCGCTCACTCAGGAGGATCTCGACCCCCTGACCATCAACGAGTGCCACATCACCTACACGGGCATGACCCTGACCGCCGAAATAGATGAATTCGGCAGAGTGACTTCTCTTAAAGTCAGCGAGCCTGTCACCATCGAGGGCAAGGTCGCTTGGAAAAAGCTCAACCTCATCGAGGTCAAGGTCCTCGGCACATGGAAGCAGGAATTCGTCGTCACCTACTGATCGTTAAAGCGAAATACAAAATCGGGGCTGCGGTAAATTCGCAGCCCCGAAATTTTATTATGGTATGTTATTTTACATATATGGGATTTGTCCACGCCATTTTGCCGTCGGCGTCAACGACGGTCGCGCGGATATAGCTGTAATCGTCTCTGAGGTCACGCTCGGCGTGAGTTATAAGTTCGCCGTCATCAGCCTTAACTATACGAGTCGGGTGGCGGTCGGCGTGGAAGCGTATTTTGGCGCAGGGTGAGCATTCGACATGAGCTACGCCGTCCTCGACATAGAAATCCTTGATCTCAGGGCCGCAGGAGGAGTAGAACGCGCCCTTGACAAGCGCATCAAGCACCGCCTTGTCGCTCTTCTCGGCGTTGACCATGACCCAGCCGTTGCAGTGCTGACGCATGGGGTGACCGTCGTCGACAGCAACGCCCCAAATCTTGTGACCGAGACCGAGCATTTCATCCCAATAGGGAGCGTCAACGTCCATGTCGTTATCCATTACGCAGCCGCTGTTCCAGACCTCCATAGCGAATTCGCCGATGAGCTTATCAAAATATCTCGCCGGAGTTGAACTCCACTCGGGGTGACAATAGAAAGTGATGTTGCCCTTGGAGTGGATCCAATCAAGATACTGCTGGAAATCGAACTGGTCATGCACCCTGCCGCTCTCAAATCTGTCGCCGTCGGCGAAACCGTTGCTTTCGTCATTCGGGCCGAGGCAAACGGTGTGGAAGCAGCGGAAACCAATATCATTATCAAACCCCGCGTCGAACTCCATGCCGGGGATTATGAGCAGCCCCGCATCGGGAGCGTAATCGGTGCGGTTATAGACCCTGTGGTCGGTGAGGGCAAGGAAATCATAGCCGTGGACGGCATGATAGCGCTCGACCTCCTCGGGAGTGCCCGAGCCGTCGGAACGGGTGGTGTGGCAGTGGAGACCGCCCTTCAGCATTTTTTTGCAAGGCTCAAACGCAGCCTGTCTTATGATTTTTGAATCAGCCATAGCTTCTCCCTTCAGTTAAAACGCACTTCAACAGTATGTCTGCCTCCCGAAACCTTGACGGTAACATCGCTGTTTTCTTTTGTATAATCGGCCTTTGCGCCGTCAACGGTGATCGAGACGATATCTCTCGGCACACAGATAACGGCATCGCCGCCGCACTCGCTCTCGAACGCAAGAGAGAACACTTTCTTATCCTCGTCGCAGTGATAGGATTCTATAACGCCGGGTATCGCCTTGGGGTACGGGCGTGAGAATATCTTCATCAGCGGGGTCTTAAGCCAGCCGTCGGTGTAGCACCAATAGGTGTTGCTCCATTTATTTGAGTCGAACATGTCAAGCAGGAAGCTGACGTGGGGCAGCCAGCCCTCGCCCTCTCCGCCGCCGCCCCATTCGCCGACGATAACGGGCATATGTAATCTGTCCTGAGACTTCTTATGCTGGGCAAACATGCCGCTGACTCTCTCATTGCTCGCATACTTATAAAGCTCGGTATCGACCATGAAGTCATAAGCATGGGGGGCGAACGCCTGATTCTGCTCCCTCTTGCCGTCGACGGTTATCGGCGGAGCGGAGAACGGAACGGTGGTGTTTGACCAGTAGCAGTTATCGAGCATTATAACGCCATTATCGGTCACGCCTCTGATAGCCTTGGTAACTCTCGAGAGGAACGGAGCGTATTTATTTATATCGAAATCACGGATGCAGTCGTCGAACACGGAGGTCGCCTTCCTGACGACGCTTGACGATATCTGCTCAAGCACTTTGGGCACCCTGTCCTTTGAGAAAACGGCGTCAGCAAAGAGCTTGCCTTGCTTTATCTCGCGGTCAAAGAGGATAACCCTGACAGCCTTGAGGATAAGCTTTTTGAAAGCCTTGCCCGCAGCCATGCCGGGGAACGGCTCATTCATCAGGTCGAAGCCGAAGAGAGCGGGCTTGTCTTTGAATCTCTCTGCAACATGGGTCCAGCAGTCGGCATACCATTCCTGGAGCCCTTTTCCGTTCACCTCACGGTTAGCCCAGAAATTGTCAAACGCCCTCTGGCAGTATTTACCCCAGAAATATCCAGCAGCCCAAACGCCCTTGATGGGCTTGACTTCATACTGATCGGTTATTGTAGCCCATGCCGGCGCGCCGTCGCCGTTGCACTTGGGCGAATAAAGATCCTGATGCATATCGAGATAAGCATATATTCCGTATTTCTCGCAAAGCTCAAGTATACGATCGATCTCATCAAGGTATTCATCATTATAATCACCCGGGGTCGGCTCAAGCTTCGCCCATGTGAACCCGAGCCGGATAAGGTTGAAGCCCTTGTCGCGGAATTCAGAAAGCAGCTCATCATCGACGGTGTAAGCATACTTCTGCTCACCGGGCTTATAATCGCTCTTATCAACGATGTTAACGCCGTTGAATATCCTCTCTCTGCCGAGCTCGTCGACAAATCTTGTGGAATCGGTTCTTATAGTGTTCATTTCGGACTCCTTTTCTGAGTTAGATATTGTCTTTATGCGGCGACCGCCTCTTTCGCAGCGGTTTTCTTCTCAAATATATTCGTGAAGTTGAGCAGGAAGAGCAGGATATACGCCGCCTGCATCGGAATATTCTCGATTATCGCACTCTTGCCGACGGTTATGAGCAGCACGAGCATGGTAGCAAGTATGGCGCAGAAGATGATGAAGGCAGCAAGGAACGCGCCTTTCTCTTTTCTCGCCTTGCTGAAAAGCAGGATAACCATCGGAGCAGCGCAGCAGAATGCGAAGATGAGTGCACCCGCCCAATGAGCCATGCAGCGGGGGGAATCAAGGTGCATCTCCTCACCCATTGACGGGCAGTTGATAGTGACGAATATTGCGGCGCTGCCTATCGAGCCGAGGATAACGCCGAGCTTGCTGTTATAGTTATAACGTCTGTAGGCAAACATGGTGTTGGTGAAGATGGTCATTGAGGCGAAAACTCCCCAGCCTCTGAAATGCCAGGGAAAATCAAGGCCTATCATGCTTGCTGTTATTGTCTTGACCTTCTCGATGAAGGGCTGATCGCCGAAGAAGCCGTACCATGTGACATAAACGCAGCCGAAGATGATGCCGACAAGGCAGAACGCCTTTATCGCCTTTGTGAGCTGCTCGGCGTAGAGAATATTCTTTATGTAGAAGATGAACATCAGCAGACACACGGTGGAGAGAACGACCCACACGGGATAGAGCCATTCGTGACCGAGCATACCGCTGATATTTGCATGGAGCACTCCGTCGACCGTGCGCTCAGCAACGGTAGCGTAATTCACAAGCACGATATCCTTCATAAAGAATACCATCCATATGAGATACGAGAGAGCTATGGCTATCCACATGGCAAGATATCCCTTGGGCATACGGTTCTTGGTTTGCTGCATAAATTCTCCTCCTATTAATTATAAGGTGTTAATAATAGATTAACATATAGTTATCCAAAAAGCAACAGATATTGTATAAAAAAGCGCCGCGGGTTTGCCGCAGCGCTAAAAGTCAAGCAATTATTTTAGTCTTGATATGTATTGACAGGTGACATAGATATTTTGTATCTTCTTAGCCTGCGAGCCTATAGGCGTCTCGATTATCGGCTGGGTCTCGGAGGGTGTGACATAGAGCTTGAAGGCTATTACATCCTGTCCGACCCGCATATTCTTTATATTTTTATACTCAAAGTTTCTGTTCTCAACACCGAGATAGTTAAAAACTATATCCTCAAGGTCGTGCCCCGAAAAAAGCTTGATGACGTCATCCTCATCATGCATATCAATTATAGCCTTTGCTTCTTCAAAGGTAAGCGGGCAGCATTTGAACTCGCCTTCGTTTAAGATAGACATAACATTCTGATTATCGACCAGAAGCAGAGGAACAAGCGAACGTGCCACAGAGATCACCCTTCTTTCATTAATTTATCAAGCAAAATAGATAAAAAATATCCGTATCGGCTTGAATTTGTATTCATTATACATAAAGAAATGCGAAATGTCAATACCAAATGCTTATTCCAAAATATTTGATGTTATGAAGTCAACGCCCCACCTGCAAAGCTCCTCGCCTCTGTCCTTATCGTTGCAGGTCCAGCAGTTGACCTTTGCGCCGACTGCATGGACGGCGGCGATACGCTCGGCGTTAAGCTCCGTGTAGCGTATATCGAGGTCAAAGCCGTAGCTTGCAAGCAGCCGAGGCAGGTCATCGGAATAGCTGTCGACAAGGAACTGCGCCTCGCTCTCGGGGTGAAGCTCCCTGAGCCTGACGAGATTATCAAAAACAAATGAGATGAAAATAACATTTTCAAGATGATCGCAGCCCTTGATCTCATCGCAGATAGCAGCTATCTCAGCGGAGGTGAAGGCGTTTTTAAGCTCGAGCACGGCTGTCTTGCCGTATCTCTTGCAGGTGCTTATGTATTCGGTGAGGGTCGGGATATGCAGATCCGCTCTCCCCTTTTTATCATCGGTGTCGCAAAGTGAGAGTTTGCGGAGAGTCTCAAAGGTTGATTTCTCGACCTTGAGGTCATCTATAGCCACTCTGCCGGTGGTATCGTCGTGGATGATGACGAATTTGCCGTCGACGGTCTTATGAACGTCGGTCTCTATGCCGAAATAGCTGCGGTTGCCCGCGGCGATAAAAGCCGCGTTCGTATTCTCTTTCTCAATGCCGCTGAGACCCCTGTGGGCTATCATTTTAGCGGTGCGTGTATCAAGTTTAATTGAATCCATTGTAATTCTCCTTCCTTATTTATCAAAACTCAGGCTCACGAGCAGCGGATAATGGTCGCTCGGGTATGCCCCGCCGTAGATTGTATCGACCACTCGATAGGAATTGACCCTGAAGCCCGTTTTGGATATCATAACATAGTCGATGGGCTTCCTGTCAAGCTGCCTGCCGAAATCCTGAAAGGTGCAGCCGCCGACAGAATTCTCCGTCTGATATTTTACATCCAGAAAATTCTCGGTTGCGCTTCTGTAGGTCTCGGAATCCTCAACGCAGTTGAAATCGCCCATTATCATTGCGGGCAGCGAGCCGAACCGCTTTATCTTGTCGAGCACCACGGCGATACCTTTTATTCTCGCCTCGTCGCTGACATGGTCAAGGTGGGTGTTGAATACAACAAATTTCACGCCGCTCGCCTTATCGGTCAATATCACATAGCTGCAGATTCTGTAGCAGGCGGCGCCCCAATCCTTGCTCATGGTCTCGGGAGTCTCGGAGAGCCAGAAGGAGCCTTTATCGGCAAGCTCGTATTTATCGCGGCGATAGAATACCGGGCAGCCCTCGGACAGCAACTCTTCATCCCTGTAAGTAATGACCGAGTCATACTGCGGCAGACTGCTGCAAAGATAGGCGTAGTGATACTTCGTAGCCTCCTGGAAGCCGATTATGTCGGGCGAGCACATCTCGACATTCTTGATTATGAGATCGGCTCGGTAAAACCAGCTCTTCCTGCCGAGATCGGTCGGCGAAATGCAGCGCAGATTGCTGCTCATCACCCGCACCTCACCGTCGGCGGAGACGTCGCTCACCTCGACCGCAGCCATATGCTTGCGGTAATGCGGATAATACCAAAGCTCGACCGCGCCCAGGACGAGCACGATAACGAGCAGGGCGCTGAGGATACCGAGAAGTACTTTCTTTGACTTTTTCATCATCAAACCTCCGTATTCATTGAAAAAACGCAGCCGCAATACTGCTGACGATACAGGCAGTATTCCTTTGACAGAACTATCGAGCGCTGATAGCCGCCCCGCTTCTTGAAATCGGACGGCATATACTCGACCCCGTATTTTTTCTCAAGCTCAAAGCCTATCTTGTTGATAAGCTGAGCATTTTTATGCGGGCTGACGGTCAGAGTGGTCGCAAAGAGCGGGAAGCCGTTTTTGCGGGCGTATTCAGCCGTGCGCGACATCCTGAGCAGGAAACATTTCTCGCATCTTGCTCCCCCCTCCGGCTCGCCCTCAAGCCCCGCAGCCGCCTCAAAGAACGGCTCGGGCGAGGGATCGTCCTCGGCTATAGTCACTCCGCTGCAAAACGGTGCTTTTTCACAGAGCTTATAAAGCTCGCCGAGGCGCTTTTTGTATTCCGCGCCGTCGGTTATGTTTTGGTTTGAGAAAAACACGGTTATATCGAAATATTTTGTCAGGTATTCGAGCACATAAGACGAGCACGGAGCGCAGCAGGCGTGAAGCAGCAGCCTCTCACGCCGCCCATCGGCGCATAGGCGCTCTATAGCCTTGTCCGTCTCAAGCTGATAATTTATCTTTTCCATCTGATCGCCTCTTTGCTTCATAATACCATATCGGATACGAAATGTAAATAGCAAAACGCCGCAACCGGTTGATTCCGATCACGGCGGATTTAAGCGCGAGTTTAGAATATCTCTATCTCTGCGTTTTTTCAGCAAAAGCTATCAATTTCGCCAATGCAATAATTATCAGCCCTTTATTTTGTCTGCGATATCAAAGAAGAAGCCGGTGAAAGCGCCTACGCAGACCATAACAGAAGTTGAAATAATTAATACTATCATAAGCAATTTTAGCTTTAATGAAAATAATTTTCTCTCTTTTATCAGAATATAAGACAAAAGTGCCGGAACTAAACATGGCACAAAAACAGATAACGCATAATACTGAATTATCAGTATCATAAAGTATCCAAACGCATCTTTACTTATCAGCAAATAAGCAATCGGAAGTGATGAGATTATAAAGAGAATTGCATTAATTGCTGCAATCACAATAATAAGCCATGCAGGTTTGTTCTGACCTTTCATTTTAATTATCGATTTAATTCCGATCAACAGTATCAAAATAGGTAAGGTCGTTAAGAAAAGCAAAATTATACCATTTAAAAATAAATAGAATTTTTCCATCGTTTTACCTCAACCTTATTCTTTGAACTATATACGGTCTTGTTGATTTGTAAAAACGTCGGCAGATTTATCCTTCTTCTTTTTTGCATTTTTTATGAACGATAAAACAATAGAAAAAGAAAGATACAGGTTAGATAGCAAATTGCAAATAGGGATTGTAAAATCTTCAAGCACATTAAAGTCATTTCCATATTTCGGCATACTTAAAGAATACAAAAGAAAATAGGCCATCGGGAAAAGAGTTAAAACGCTCGGTGAGATTTTTTCATTATTTATAATATAATGTTCAATCGCTATAATTATCAGCGCAAGTACTAATGTTTCCGCTAAACGAATCAGCTTATTTTCCATTTTGCCGTAATTAGCAAAATCGCTATAAAGACAAATGACAGAAATCACCATGCAGAACAGCGACTGTAATAAAACAATTATTTTAATCTTCATAAGTAATCTCCCATCTATTACTCTTTTTCCAATCTTGTCTTTTCTGCAAAATCAGTCACGGCACATAGACATCTTTCGTTATTATTAAAACAGAAACGACTGCGGAAATGATTTCAAAAGCAGCGGAAGTAATATAAAATCCTTTAGTGATACGGACATCTTTTCTTTTCATTGCCCACCGGATCAGAGCACATATTATCGGAATGATCAGCGGCAACAGCACACCGATCGTAAAAGCAAAGCACAGGGGCATAATCGCCAAATACAGCACATTGTCCTCTGAAAAGAAAGCTACACCGATAAACGGCACAAGGGCCGCCGCCTCCGCCGCTACGGCTGCAATTATCGGCAAAACCACAGAACGGTTTCGTTTCCTTTGTCTATAAATTATTAAAATACCGATGATAAAAACGCCCAACGGCAAAGCCAAAAACAAAAATGTTGCTGTCGCGGCGGATTTAAAAGCATCTAAAAAATTTGATAGTTGTAAAGATAAATGCACAAGCAACCTCCTGTTAAACCTCATTCAAAGCACGGTTCCAACATCTTAAAAAATCACTCTTTTATCTTCTTAAATTTATCATCAATCAATATGTCAAGTGTTATTTCCCGCTTTTTGAGCTTTTTTTATCCTCTTTTTTCAGTATTTCTATAAGTATTTCTTTGCCACGCTGCGCCTGTTTACGCACGGTATTCTCCGGGCGGCCCACGATCTCGGATATCTCCGCCGGGGACAGCTCGACCACAAGGTTATAATAGATGACCTCACGGTATTTGTCGTCAAGGGATTTTATCGCCTTGATCAGATTATCGTACCCCGTTCGGCTGCATATCTCGTCGATTAAATCATTGTAGTTTATTTCCCTCGCGGCGTTGGCGGCCTTTGCGTCATATTCCTTGCGCACCTTCTGATGCCTGAGAATGCTTATCGACCTGTTTTGAACCGCCTTAAGCATATAGTTTTTAAGATCCTTGGGATTATCGACCCTGTCAAGGATATCCATATGCGACGAAGCAACGCTGCAAAAGACATCGTGGACGGCGTCCTCGGCGTCTTCATCATTCTTTAATATAGATTTTGCGACGGCGATCATCTGCTTCCTGTAATGCCGATAAACTTCATCAAAGAGCTTTCTTTTATCAGCACCGTTCGCAATTATATGCAATGTAAACATCAGTAACCTTTTCCTTTAAAAAGTTGTTGGCTCTTTCAATATATATTATCACAAATACTATTAAGAATCAACAAATTCCCGTATATTTTCAATTTTTATTCCAAAAAACTATTCATCAAAATGCCACGGCAATATGAATAGCAGCTTCGCAAAAACCGCCCATAATTAACCATTCATAAAATACAACGCATTAATTGTCGGTTTTGGTACAAAAATCGAGAAATTTATTCGTATTATTCTATTATTTTCCGTTCCGACAAGATAAAAGCCCCGAAAGTCTTGCATATCAAGGCTTTCGGGGTTCAACTGAAATTGATTAAAACGGTATTGTTTGTTCAAGGCCCGGGCGTCTTTGCGTATTTCATAATTGCTGATTTATTGTGCATGCCGAGCAGGAGGAAGAAAAGCAACCGCCGGAACAGCCGAGATTTTCATTTGCAACGGCAAGCATAAGACGAATTCTGTTTTCCTGATTAACCTTTGTTGCACCGGGGTCATAGTCGATCGGAACAATATTTGATTCGGGATACATATCTTTGAGCTTCCTTATCATGCCCTTGCCGACAATATGGTTCGGCAGACAGCCGAAGGGCTGAGCGCATACGATATTGCCGTAGCCGCTTTCGATAAGCTCCATCATTTCAGCTGTCAGAAGCCATCCCTCGCCCATTTTACAGCCGGGTCCGATAATCTTTGTGCATATTTCCTTGATATGAGCATAGGTTGACGGAACGGTGAAACGTCCGTAAGACCTTACAGCGTCAAGCAATGTGGTTTCAATTCTCGTTAGATACCAGATAGCAAACTGCATTGCAATCTTTTTAAGCTTGCTTCCGCCGTAGAGCTTGATATCCTCAAGTCTGTTATCGACCTTAAAGAGGAAGAAGCCCAGAAGTCCGGGAACCATAACCTCACAGCCTTGACCGAACAGGAATTCCTCAAGGTGATTATTGGCAAGCGGAGAATACTTAACATAAATCTCGCCGACAACGCCGACCTTTGTTTTGACAGTATTCTTTACGGGAACCTCCGAAAAGGACTTTGTAATCTCGGGAAGAAGCTTTTTCATCTCGCCGAAAGAATATCCTCTGCCCTTTCTGAACATCTCGCTGATACCGTCAATCCATTTCTGTACGAGCCTTTTACACTCTCCCTCATTCTTTTCATAAGGCTCGACCTGGTTTTTGAGAAGCATAATCAGATCGCCGTAGATAACTGCCGAGAGCATTTTAAGAGCCATTGAAATCCTGATTTTGAAGCCGCTGTTTTTCTCAAGTCTCGAAAGGTTAAGAGAAATAACGGGAACCTGCGGATAGCCCGCCTTTTTAAGCGCTTTTCTGAGCAGATGAATGTAGTTTGAAGCACGGCAGCCGCCGCCCGACTGAGTTATCATCAAAGCGGTTTTGTCGGGGTCATATTTTCCCGTGTTCAAGGCGTCAATGAGCTGACCGATAACAAGCAGCGCAGGGTAGCAGGTGTCGTTATGAACATATTTCAACCCCTCGTCAACAACCGTTCTGCCGTCGTTTTTGAGAAGCTCAACCCTGTATCCGTACTGAGAAAAGATGTTGATAAGCAAAGAAAAATGTATGTCTGCCATATTGGGAGCAAGGATTATATAATCCCGCATCTCTTTTGTAAATTCAACTCTGTCGGCAGTATTCATCAGTTATTCCTCCTCTTATAATCAGTTATATAGTTAATATTTTAGGTATCAGCAGGCTTTGAGCTGCCCGTGATAAAATAATTGTGGGACAGCAGTGGCAAAATCGGATTCCTCCCGGTCGTGCCGCACGGCTGCTTCATAAAAGTCCATTCCGATGAGCCGGTTGATCTTTTGACTGCCGAAGGACAGACGACTGTATATCCCGCCGGAGGGCTTATCAAGCCGTTTGCACTGCTTCTCTTAGAAATTCCCACGCTTTATCTTCCTGGCTTCATACCCTCGGACTTATCTTCCCGTGGCGGCAAACAGGCTTCTGAGCCTGATTTTAACCGCACCCGGATTTGAAATTTCGTCTATTTTAATCTGAGTATAAATTTTACCGTCGCTCTCGAGAATGGCTCTCATTTCATCGGTTGTTATTGCGTCAACGCCGCAGCCGAACGAAACAAGCTGAACAATGTTAACATCTTTATCCGCGAGCTTTGCAACATACTTTGCGGCGGCGTAAAGCCTTGAATGATAAGTCCACTGGTCAAGAACGCCTGTGGGGAACTTGTTGACAAGCGGGCTGACGCTGTCCTCGGTTATAACCGTTGCGCCGCATTCGCAGATCAGCTTATCAATGCCGTGATTGATCTCCTCATCAAGATGATACGGTCTGCCGCAAAGAACGATAACGGGTTTATCGTTTTCTTTAGCTTCCTTGAGATACTCCAAGCCCTTGTGATGGATTTTCTTCATGTAGTTATGATATTCGTCATAGGCCTTATCGGAAGCGTTTTTGACCTCGTCAAAGGAGATTGAGCCGAACTTATTGCACAGAATGCCGTAAATCTTCTTTGAGAAATCCTTGGGTCTGTGAAGTCCGAGATAATCATTCATAAAGTTCAGCTTTTTAAGCTCGCCGACATTTGAGCGGATAACCTCGGGATAATAAGCAACAACGGGGCAGTTGTAGTTGTTGTCGCCAAGCTTTTCGTCAATGTTATAAGACATACAGGGATAGAAAATATTCTTGACTCCCTGAGAAATGAGCGATTCGATGTGACCGTGAAGAAGCTTTGCAGGGTAGCAAACCGTATCTGACGGAATGGTGTGCTGACCCGAAACATAAAGCTCTCTTGACGATTTTTCGGAAAGTGCAATCCCGAAGCCGAGCTGTGTGAAAAAGGTGTGCCAGAACGGAAGAAGCTCAAACATGTTAAGTCCCATGGGCAGACCGATCGTCTCTCTCTTGCCCTTAACGGGTTTATATTCTGCGAGCAGTTCACGCTTATAATCAAAAAGGTTATTGCCCTTATCCGCATTTGACCTTGCAATGGGCTTGCTGCATCTGTTGCCGCCGATAAAGCTTCTGCCCGAGCTGAAGGTATTAACGGTCAGCCGGCAGTTGTTGCTGCACTTGCCGCAGGTGATTGCTTTTACCTTATGTTCAAAGGTTTTAAGCTCCACGGCTGAAATGAGAGTGCTCTTTTCGGGTGCTCTTTCCATTGAATAAAGAGCCGCACCGTAAGCGCCCATGATACCGGAAATGTTGGGGCAGACAACATTTCTGCCGATCTCCTGCTCGAACGCACGAAGAACGGCATCGTTAAGGAAGGTACCGCCCTGAACGACGATATTTTTGCCGAGCTCGTCTGCATTTGCCGCTCTGATAACCTTATAAAGTGCGTTTTTGACAACGCTGATCGAAAGGCCTGCGGAAATGTTTTCGATTGAAGCGCCGTCCTTTTGAGCCTGCTTAACCGATGAATTCATAAATACCGTGCAGCGTGAGCCGAGGTCAACGGGTCTGTCCGCAAAAAGACCGAGCTTTGAAAAATCCGCAATATTGTAGCCCCAAGCGGCGGCAAAGGTTTGCAGGAATGAACCGCAGCCCGAAGAGCAAGCCTCGTTCAGGAATATGTTATCAATTGCGTTATTTCTGATTTTAAAGCATTTGATATCCTGACCGCCGATATCTATAATGAAATCAACATCCGGCTTGAATCTCTTTGCGGCGGTGAAATGAGCAACCGTCTCAACAAGACCTATATCAACCGCAAAGGCGTTTTTGATTATATCCTCGCCGTAGCCCGTAACCGCGCTTGAAGCAATAACCGCGTCGGGATACTCTTTGTAAAAGTCTTCGAGAAAGCTTTTGATAAGCGAAACAGGGTCGCCGTTGTTTGACATATAGCGGCTGCAAACGATTCTGCCGTCTTTGTTTATAACCGCCGCCTTAACTGTTGTTGAGCCTGCGTCAATGCCTATATAAACCTTTTCGCCCTTATCAATAATGCAGTGATCCTCAATTGAATCCTTTGCGTGGCGTGCTGAAAATTCGTCATATTCTTCTTTTGAATTGAAAAGCGGCTTCGCTCCGAGATATTCTCCGCTCTCCTTTGCGTTCTTAATCTTCTCGGTAATGCTCCTTATATCAATCGCAACACCGTCCGACGAAAACGCCGCACCGAGCGCAACGAAATAAAGACCGTTTTCCGGGCACGTTCCCGTAACACCCAGGCCCTTGTCAAAAGCCTTTCTGAGCTCCGAAAGGAAATAAAGAGGCCCGCCGAGATAGACAACCTTGCCTTCAATTCTTCTGCCCTGCGAAAGACCCGAAACGGTCTGATTGACAACGGCGGTAAAAATACTTGCGGCAATATCGTTCTTTCTTGCACCCTGATTGAGCAAGGGCTGAATATCCGACTTGGCAAAAACTCCGCATCTTGATGCAATTGAATAAATTTTTTCGTGAGCTTCGGCAAGTGAATTCATTTCGGTCGGATCCACACCGAGGAGCGACGCCATCTGGTCAATAAACGCGCCCGTTCCGCCTGCGCACGAGCCATTCATTCTGACCTCAACGCCGTTTGTGAAAAACAGTATTTTTGCATCCTCGCCGCCAAGCTCGATAACAGCGTCTGTTCCCGGCAAAAGTCTTGAAACGCCTACTCTTGTTGCATAAACCTCCTGAATGAAATCCAGCCCGAGCGACTGAGCAAAGCCCATGCCCGCAGAACCGGAAACGGTCAGCGAAGCATTTTTAAACTCGGGATGCTCGTCGACTATCTGCGAAAGCATCATTGCACTTTTTTCGGCTATTTTGGAATAGTGGCGTTCATACGCCTTATATACAATATTATACTTATCGTCAAGAGCAACGCATTTGAGCGTTGTTGACCCGACATCCATTCCTATTCTCATATCATCTTTCTCCCACACGCATATTAAGCATTTTTGCGAATTTCCGCCTTTTCTTCGTCAAGATTTTCAAGCATAAGGCGCTCAACCTCTCTGTAAAGCTTCTCATTCGCTTCTTCGGTCGTCATGTTGCCTACCTTAAAGGGCTCGCCGTAACGAATCGTCAGATTCTTACTGCGAAATTTATAATCACCCGTCAGACCGAACGGGACAATATAGGCATCAGCCTTTTTAGCCATCGAAACACAGCCGAATTTAAAGGGAAGAAGGAATTGATCGGTCTTGTTGCGTGTTCCCTCGGGGAAAATTCCGATTGCTCCCCCTCTTTTTAGGACTCTCATTGCCGACATAACGCATGCGATATCCTTTCTTGACCTGTCAACGGGAATGCAGCCCACAGCCCTGAACAGCGGAGCAAGCCTGCCGTCAAAATATTCTTTCTTTGCCATATAATGTATCATTCTTTTAGTTGCGATAATAGTCAGGCACTGGTCGTAAACATGCTTATGGTTGCCTGCAATGATAATAGCCGAATCCTTGGGAATCTTCTCGGCTCCGATAATTCTGGGGTTGTTATAGAATTGAAACAGAGGACGCATAAGCGGAGTTAAAAGCTTATATCCAAGCTCTCTGTCCTCGGGCTTCTTGGGTGATTTCCTGCTCATTTTTAAATACCTGCCTTTCTAAGTTCGTCTGAAATAATGTTCATAAGCTCGTTGTTTGATTTTTCAAGATCCTCCGACACGGTGATCGGCTCAAGAAATCGGATTTTAACGCTTCTTTCAAAAGCCTTGTATTTTCCCGATATAACAAAAGGAACGATTTTTGCGTCAGTGTCATGTGCCATTTTGACTGCGCCGAACTTAAACGGCATTATTATGTCGTCTGTTCTGTTAATCGTTCCCTCAGGAAAAATTCCGATAAACTTATCGTCGTTAAGATACAGCTCGGCTGTTTCAAGAGATGCCTTATCCTTTCGGCGGCGGTTAACGGGAATAATGCCCAAGCCCTTGAAAAGAATTTTTAAAGGGCCTTTCATTAACTCGTCCTTCGCCATGAAATGAACACATCTTTTGGTTGCACAGCCCACAAGCAGGCAGTCGAGATTGTTCGTGTGGTTGCCTGCAAGAACTATTCTGCCGCTCTCGGGTATGTTGCGTTTGCCTACAATCGTGGGCTTGAAAACAGCCTTGAAGCAGGCGGCGGCAGTGCCTCTGATTGCTCTGTAAAACAGCGGGTCTTTCATCTTTTGTCCTCCATTTGGTAAAATTGTGCAAAAAGAAAGCTTTCTTTTTGACATAAAGGTTTCCATAAATAAAAAAGAGGAGCCCGAAGGCTCCGCAATCAAGGAATTATTAAGTTCGGACTTTATTGATCGTTCTGTCTTTTTTTACAGCGGTCAGCTTGAATCTGCCCGCCTTGATTTTCTTCATTGTGCTGTAACGGGCGCAGTTCTTGATGATTTGTTGTTTAGCTTGCTCATCAATATTGATGCAACTCATTACCCTGACATATTTGCTTATGGGATTGCTGGGTTTCATTCAAATCATTCCTTTCAAAGCTCAAGCTCTCGTTTAAGCAGCTTGCGGCCGTATTGAAGCCGTTTTCTGACTGTCATTGGGGAGGTGTTCGTGATTTCGGCGATTGAGTTGGCTTTGTAGCCTTCAATATAATACAAATCAAGAACGATTCTGTATTTAGCCGGCAGCTTCATTATCAACTCAAAAATATCTCTGTCATTATCCCTGATGCCGATTTCACGCAGCTCATCAAGATTCTCAGCCGCATGACGGTTATTGTATCGGCTGATGTTCTTGCTGATATTTGTTGCAACCTTAATAAGCCAAGCTTTTTCGTGGTCGGAATCCTTAAACAGCGGAGCCTTGACCATGTATTTCAGGAAGGTTTCCTGAACAGCGTCCTCGGTATCCTGTTTGTTTTCCAATATATTATAACAAATACGAAAAAGCATTTGACTGTATTTTTCAACAGCATATTCAACATGACGCAACTCATCATTATACTGAGCAGTTACCGCACACACAGGCAACATTCCTTTCAGAGAGAATTGCTTCTCTATATATTAAAACACCCGGACTCATAAAAATGTGACAAAATTTTTTGTGAACAATTTGTAAACTTGATGATTTAAAATAATTGTATATTTATAATTTATTTTATCACATTTTTTTCATTCTAACAAGTGAAAAAAAGAATTATAAGAAAACTCATCCACACTTTTATTTGTCAATATAATTATTATCCTCACGAACGAGTCGATTCAATCCGTCATAATAATATCTTACTTTCTGAATATCATTTTCATAAACACGAATGATATTTCCGTTCGCATCATAATCATAGTTGAGCTCAGGCAGCAGCGCCGTATATGAGTCGCCGATTGATTTAAGGAAGAGAATACTGTCAACTATGCCGGTCTGATTGCCGTTTTTGACAGCGAAAAAACAAGAGACACCTTTGAGCCTATAAGTAAAACGGTTTTCAAAAGGTGCCTCTGTTTTTTGTCACAGCTTACTTGTATTCGGTTGTTGCTGTTTCGGTTACGGTATCTGCCGGGCCGCCGGAGCCATACACGACAAACTCGCTCGTCACTCTGTATGTGCCTTTGTCGGACAGTTGCACAGTATGTGTTCCGTCATAAATATTGTCATATATCACGTCGATCCACTTGTTATTGGTTTGGCCGATATCGACCCTGCTCCAAAACAGACCGAGAACCTTCTTTTCAACATAGGTCGTTATGATGGCCTTGCTGAAAACGGTAGCATCTGCTACATAGCTGTTTGTTGCAGTCAATTTGCCCGAAGAAGATACTTCAGCATGGTTTGATACTCTTACCACATTATTAAAGCATGGCTCGACCGTCTGTGCAGCCGCAAAAGCCGAAAAGGCCGACATAGCCATAATTAAAGCAATGACAGCGCAGATCGCCCTTTTTGTTACTTTTATCCGCATTTTGTTCACCTCCTCTCCCCATACACACATATAACGCTTTAACAGCCGAAAATTGGACAAAAATTTCAAGAAAATTTTTTGACACAAAAACAGCCGTCACCGAAGTGACAGCTGTCTCATTAAAAATGCAGATTTTGAAGCTATTTTATTGTATTTATCAATCTTAACAATTCATCGGTGTCCGTTTCTCCTGAATAAGTCAGCTCCATGATGTATGTATCTTCAACCCAAAAAGCACTGTACAGAGTTTGCGACTCGGCACAATAGATTTTAACTTCTTTCCCGTTGGTATCAAATGTTTTGATTTCTCCGTTTTCGCTATCCAAAGAGAAAGAATAATCGGTTGTGATTGATTGAGACATTACGATAACAGCGCCCGTCTCTCCATTCTCGTAACGCACAAGATTCATTTCTTTATTTGAGATTCTTTGTGTTTCCACGAATCCTTCGGGTACTTCCGCAAACGCATACACATGGTCTATCTCTGTCAAGGAATCGCCGGAAAACAAAACTCTTTTGAATCCCTCGTAAGTCTTAAATATGAAATTCACCACCGGTTCTCTGACGGCGCCGACGCTCATAATACCCGCAAACAAAACTATCAACGCCGCCGCAAGAGCAACGATTCTCTTAACGGTTAAGGAAGATCTGTGTTTCTTTTGCGCTTTATGCGTATCATCCTCTGTTCCGTTAATGAGCTTCTGCATCTTATCCAGAAATTCCTTGCTGAATTCGTATTGGATTTCAGATTCAGGCGGTATATCGGCAAACTCTTCCGAAATTACACTTCTGAACGTTTCATTAAACTCACTTCGCGTCATAGACATATTGACTGTCACCTCTTATTAAAATTTCCTCAAGTTTCTTCTTACCTCTGTATAACTGTTTATACACTGTATCCTGCGGGCGGCCTACCGTTTCCGCAGTTTCGGCTACCGACAAATTGAGCACAAAATGGTAATAAAGCACCTCTCTATATTTATTGTCGAGCTGCTGTATCGCCCTGAGAAGACTTTCACATTCAAATTTGTCGCAAATATTATCTACAAATTCCGAATCATTTAATTCCAAATTGAAATTGATAAACTTGTTTTCGCTGTCCCTCTGTACTTTGCGCCGTCTTATCATGCTGATTGCTCTGTTTTGGGTCGCCTTGAACATATAGTTCTTCAGGTCCTGCGGATTATCTAATTTTTCCAGAATATCCGTATGAGATGAGGCTATCGAATAAAAAACATCGTGGACAACATCCTCCGCATCATCTTCATTTTTTAATATCGACGTCGCAATTACAATCATTTGCTTTCTGCATTGAGAATAAACTTCTTCAAAGCGTTTTCTTTCCGCTTCAGTACTTATCAGGCTCAAATACAGTGTAAGCATCAACATCATTTTCCTTTAACATTAGTTTTTTGTTCTTACACCATATATTAACACAAATACTATTAAAATTCAACAGATTCCCGTATATTTTTTCAGATCATTCCAAAAAGACCATTTATCAAAATGCCACGGTAAGAGGATGTCTTACCGTGGCTCGGCATTATGTCAGTCGCAGAAGCCGTATTTCAGGCGTTCTGCGGCTGAACATAAAGCCGTTGGTTTAGTTGTCGGTGGGGTCAATGACGGTGTAGTACGGAACAGCGGCAGGAATGGTTGCGGTGGAAACCGTGTCGGCGTTTGCTAAGTTTGGGTTTGAAGCCAAGAACTCTTGGTTTATATCTTCGTGCTCCTGCGAGATATGTACAAAGAGAGCATTTTCATATGTAAACCATTCCTCATTCGAATTTAGAAGAACGTCATAGACATAATCACCCGCATGGAAATAGCACCAGCCCACTGTCCATATTAAATTATCGCCATCCTCCACTTTTGTAACAATAGGCGAATCTGGTGGTATAATAGTAGTTCCGACATTTCTTCTGTGTACCCGAAATTCAGTAACAGTTTTGTCGGTAGTAAACGACCAATATGTCACGATACTATCTTTCCCACCATTATTACGAACTTCATGCCAAACCCTGGTACCTTTAAGGTGGGGGTTGGTTTCCGTTACTTCGCCGACGGTTTCGCCGTTCTCGGTGATGAAGAGCTGCGTATCTTCGACGGGGACATCCTCCGATATATCGGCGATGAATTCCTTGCCGGGATACAGACTTATGTTATTGAGCGTCTTGATCTCCGATTCGGTGCTTGCGTCAACCGAGCCGACGGTGAAATTCATGGAGCCGTAGTCATATGCCTCGATTTCGATGCTTGCTGCGTCGGCTATGCCAGGAATGAAGAACATCTTTGCGCCGTCCTCCTCTATCCAAGACATTACGCCGTTATCGAGCATATCGGGATATACCGCATTCTCCTGCTGGCTCTCGTAGCCGATGATATTGCCGTTGCTGTCCTTTATGGTAACGCCGACGGGACATTTGATCTTTGCAATTATCGGCAGCAAGCCCCTGACTCTCGCCTCTTCGGAAAGCGCCAGCATCTCCTGAAGGCTTAAATCTTCGGAGGAATTCAGCCAGTTAAGATAGACGGACATTGAATGACACGGCATTCCCAAAATATCGGTTTCTCGTGATTCACTGTACGGCATATTAATATAAAGGTCTATGCCGTGACGTTTCCAATAGTTCACAACAGGCAGCATAATTGTGAGGGGCACATAAGTAATAGCATCATTACTATTCAAAATGTTAAAAATATTGGGATAGTTGACAGCCTGATTGCCGGATACAGCTTCATTCACCGTGCGCGGGGTGGCAAAGGTATAGGCATAGACATTATCCGGATCCATAATTCCATTAAG